>Ga0255188_1000235_pt1 | contig 20447 bp, 9 predicted proteins | sample Miss_Cont_RepB_8_FD_188427 | JGI IMG/M metagenome (GOLD analysis project Ga0255188, IMG submission 188427) | Freshwater microbial communities from Mississippi River, Louisiana, United States - Miss_Cont_RepB_8h | ecosystem: Environmental > Aquatic > Freshwater > River | place: USA: Louisiana... | reverse complement strand
TTCCTGTTCGGCAAGCCGATTCAGGCGAACAACATGCCTGACGAACTCAAGGCCACCCTGGGTGGCGCGTCCGGCAAGGGCAACCGCATGCGCCGGTACAACGACAACGGCTTCGAGCTCGGCGGCCCAATCCTGCGCGACAAGCTGTGGGCGTGGGGTGCGTACGGCAGCACCGACGTCACAGTCCTGACGCTGTCGAACACGCCCGATCAGACGATCCTCGAGAACTACTCGCTCAAGGGGACCGCCCAGGCGACGTCGAACCTGCGCGGCAGCTTCACCTACTACCGTGGTGAAAAGCTCAAGTACGGCCGCAGCGCCGGCACCACCCGTCCCCCGGCCACGACCTGGAATCAGGGCGGTCCGACGCAGCTGTACAAGGGCGAACTCAACCTGACGGTTGGCAACAACGCGTTCGTCACGGCGCGCGCGGCCAAGGTCGACGGTGGCTTCTTCCTCACGCCCCAGGGCGGTCTTAACGTCAACATGATCTACGCCGACGACGCCGGCGTCGGCCGCAACAGCTGGTACGAGTACCGCACCGTGCGTCCGCAGCAGACGGCGAACGTCGAGGCGAACTACTTCAAGGGCCGCCACGAACTGAAGGTCGGCTTCGGTTACCGCAAGGCCGACGTCGATTCGTTCTACACGGTGCCCGGCAACAAGATCATCACCTACCACGACGGCTACCCGAACATGTTCGCGGGCGTCACGGCGTGGAACCAGGTCACCGGCACGGTGGGGCGCTACACCAACGCCTTCATCTCAGACACGATCTCGTTCGACCGCCTGACGATCAACGCGGGCGTCCGCTGGGATCGCCAGTCGTCGTCGGTCAACGGCTACTCGCAGGCGGGCAACTCCCTGCTGCCGACGTTGCTGCCGAACCTGACGGGCCGCGCGGCCGATGACGTGATCGTGTGGAACTCGCTCACGCCGCGTATCGGCGCAACCTACGCCGTTGACGACAGCCGCAAGACGATCGCGCGCGCGAGCTACGCGTCGTTTGCCTCGCAGATGAACGCCGGCCTGGGCGGCTTCTTCTCGACGGTCGGTTCGTTCCGCGCGGTGTACATCTACAACATCACAGACACCAACGGGAACGGCACGGTGGACGCCGCGGAAATCGCGGGCCGCAACGTCAACTGCTCCAACACGGCGCAGTACTTCTGCACCGGCTTCGACATCAGCAACCCGTCGAACGTCGGCACCCCGAACCACGTGGTTGGCGACTACAAGACCCCGATCACGCACGAGTTCATGGTGGGTGTGGACCGCGAACTGATGACCAACGTGGCCCTGTCGGCCAGCTACACGTTCCGGTACTTCACCAACTTCAACTGGCGTCCGATCCAGGGCGTCAGTGCTGCGAGCTACGCGCAGCGCGGCACCTACACGGGCAGCCTGCAGCCGGTCGGCTCGTTCTCGGTGCCGTACTACGGCGTCACCACGGTACCCGCCAACCGCACCCGCACCGAATACAAGGACCGCGACGGGTACTCGCAGCGCTTCCAGGGCCTCGAGATTTCCGCGACCAAGCGCATGTCCAACCGCTGGATGGCGCGCGCCGGCTTCTCGTGGAACGACCACCGCGAGTACTTCGACGGCAACAACTCGCGCACCGATCCCACGTCGACGCTGCAGAACCCGAACATCGACGGCGGCCACGTGATGTCGGCGACCGGCGGATCCGGCAAGAGCCAGATCTACATCGTGCTTCCGCAGTACCAGTTCATCCTCAACGGCCTCTATCAGGCGCCGGGTGGAGTGAATATTGGCATGAACATGGTGACCCGCCAGGGCTACGCCATGCCGTACTCGCGCAGCAACGTCGCGACCGGCGACCCGCTCGGCAACAACAAGAACCTCCTGCTCGTGGACGACGTCACGAAGTTCCGTCTCCCGATGGTGACGTCGCTCGACATGCGTCTCGGCAAGGAGTTCGCGATCAAGTCGTCGACGGCAAACATCGACCTCGACGTGTTCAACGTACTGAACTCGGCGACGGTGCTCGGGCGCCAGTACGACCTGCGTCTGACGTCGGCCAATCAGGTCCGCGAAATCATGAACCCGCGCATTCTGCGCGTCGGGTTCCGGTTCGCGTTCTAAGGTCGACTGCACTTCCCACCGCCCCGGAGTCCGAGAGATCGGACTCCGGGGCGTTTTTTTTGATTGAGGATTGCGGGTCGAGGATGGAAGATGGGGAGCAGGAGACTGGGAATGGAACCATTAACAACGGATCGCGTCCGCCGAGTGCTGTGCGTGGCCACGCTGCTGGCCGTCCTGACCATTCCCGCCGCCGCCGTCGCCCAGGAGTGGCGTGGGCAGGGGCGCATTGCGGGCAAGGTGACCGACGAAAACGGCGCGCCGATTGAGGGCGTCATCGTCAAGGCAACGCTGCCGTCCTCGTCGAATCGCGGACCGGCGCCGGTGAAAACAAACGCCAAGGGTGACTGGTCGATCGGCGGCATCACCGGCGGCATGTGGGCAATTGATTTTGATCGCGAGGGCTACGAGCCCGTCAGCAAGTCGGTGCAGATCAGTGAATTCAATCGACTACCGGCGACGACGCTTGTGATGAAGAAGGTGGTTGTCGTGGTCGACCCGAACGACGTCATCAAGGAGCGGCTCACCGAGGCGGCCGGGCTGATGATGCGCAAGGAATTTGTGCCCGCGCTGGCCATCTACGAGGCGCTGGCGACACAGTACCCGACGGTCAAACAGTTCAAGCCGCTGATTGCCAGGGCGCAGTATGGCGCCGGCCGGACGCCCGACGCCATCGCGACGCTGAAGGCGGCCGTGGCCGATGACCCGGCAGCGATTGAAATTCAGGTTCTGCTCGGCACACTGCTGATCGAGACCGGACAGATGGCCGAGGGGCAGCAGGTCATGGCTTCGATTGATGCCAGCAAGGTGACCGATCCCACAGTGCTGCTGAATATCGGCATCGACCTGATCAACAACAAGAAGCAGGCAGACGCCATTCAATGGTTCGACAAGGCCATCGCGGCATTCCCGAATGATCCGAGTGCCTACTACTATCGCGGGATTTCGCACCTCGGCCTGGGTCGCAGCGCAGAGGCCAAGGCCGACCTGCTGAAGTTCGTCAGCCTTGCGCCACCGACCGCGCCTGAGCTCGATGCGGCCAGGAAGATTCTCGACACGATCAAGTGATCGGACCGCCGGGCTGAAGCCCGGCTGCTCCTGACGTGCGTCACCGCAACTGCCGCAGGGCCTGCTCGGCCATGGCCAGCCCTGGTTCGAGACGGAGGGCCTCGCGATAGTGCTGGGCGGCTTCGGCGGTCCGGCCCTGAAGCTGTGCCAGGCCGCCGAGCGTGAGGTGCATGCGGGACGGTCTGTAGTCGCGGTCAAGGAGCGTGCGGGCTTCACGCTCGGCCACGTCAAACCGCTTGAGTTCAGAGGCCACGCCGATCAGGCGCATACGCGGGCGCGGGTTCGCCGGGTTTACGGCGATGGCCCGCGCGTATGCGTCCGCCGCCTCCGCGGGCCGTCGCTCGGCCTCCAGCAACAGACCAGTCACCAGCGCCACATCAAACGATCCAGGATCAAGTGTCGCGGCTGTCTCAAGGCGGCTCCTGGCGGCATCGATGTCTCCTGACGCCAGAAGCAGTTCAGTGGCCGACAGGTGCGGCGCAGCGACTGCGGGGTTCAGCAGCGCCGCCATTTCGAATTCGCCGAGCGCGTCGCGCATCCGCCCCTGGCGCTGATAGGCCTCACCGAGCAGTTGATGCAGGTCATAGGCCCGGTCGTTGATCCGTACGAGGTCGCGCAGCTTCCGCACGGCATCGTCCAACCGGTTGACGCGCAGATCGTCAATCGCTTCGGTCATGAGCCGCTTGAACGTGCGGCGTTCCTCGATGCGGTCCTTCGGATCCGGTCCGCGATCCCCACCAGTGACGGTGGGGGCGGAGGTGCCGACATAGCCGAGACTACGGAGCCGCTCCAGCGTCTCACGGCTTGGCGCGGCCGCTTCAGGCGCCCTGCCGCCGGTGAAGGACTGCTCGAGCCGCACCACTTCCGCGACCATGCGGTCGCCCAGCGCCCGCTGTGCCTGGAACAGGTTCGTCGTTTCCCCTGGGTCCTTGCCGATCGCAAACAATTCTGGCGTGGGTGCATCGATGATCTTCCAGCCATCAGCCCGCAACGCGCGCAACTCGCTCCAGCCGTAGTGGAGTTTCGGGTAATACGACTCTGCGTACGCAGGCGGAACCACCGTGCGGCGCCCGCCATTCAGTACCGATCGCAGGCTTTCGCCGTCGAACTCGGCCGTCGCCGCCAGGCCAAGCAGATCGAGCACGGTGGGCATCAGGTCAACGGTGCGCACCTGCTCGGTGACCACATGGCCTCGTCGCGCCTGCGGCCCCGCGACGATCAGCGGCACCCGAATCACCGATTCGTAGAGAAACACGCCGTGTTCGTCTTCGCCGTGTTCGCCGAGCGACTCGCCGTGATCCGCCACCACGATGACCAGGCTGTCCTCAAGGCTCCCCCGCAGACGCAGCGCGTCGAGCACCCGCCCAATCTGCTGATCGACGTACGCCACCTCACCGTCATACGGGTTCGCCGCGAACTCCGCGCCGAACGGGGCTGGTGCGCTGTAAGGTGCGTGCGGGTCGTACAGGTGGACCCAGAGGAACAGTGGCTGCGCCCGCGGGACGGTGTCAATCCACCGGATCGCGTCGGCCACGACGGCTGCGCCGACCCGCTCGGCGTTGGCCTCGCTGCCGGAATCCACCGTATCGAATCCTGAAAACGCGGCAAACCCCTGCGCGAAACCAAACGCGCGATCAAGAACAAACGCGCCGATGAACCCGCCCGTGGCAAACCCGGCCTCCGACAACCGCTCGGCCATCGTCGTCGCCCGCTCCGGCAGTGGCGTGGTCGCGTTGTCGCGGACCCCGTATCGCGCCGGATACACGCCGGTGAAGATGGCCGCGTGCGCGGGGCCTGTAATCGGGGCGGATGTTTGCGCATCATCAAACCGGACGCCACGGGCGGCCAACGCGTCGAGGGTTGGTGTCCGTGCGGCCGAGGCTCCGTAGGCGCCGATGCGATCCGCGCGAGTGGTGTCGAGCGTGAAGAGGATGACATGGCGCACCGGCGGCTCAGCCGGGCGGCGACCGACTGTCATCCACATGACGACGGCGATCGCGGACATCGTGCCCAGGACCAGTAGTGCGCGCAGGCGTCTCGACATCACTAGCGTGTGATCGACTGCGGAACCAGCAGCTGTGATGCCGGAAGCGCGAGGTAGCCGCGCCGGGCCCGGATGGTGACGTCTGCCCGCTTCACGCGCACCTCAACAGGGCGGTACTGCCCGTCCAATTTCAGATCGTCAGGCTGATAACCCAGCACGTAGTACCTGTTGGCATCGTCGGCGATCTGCGTCAACGCGCGGCCGATGTTGTTCTCGTTCCGGATGAAGATGCCGCCCGTATCAACGGCGAGGCTGTTGGGTCCATCGAGGCCGATGTCAAACCGCGCCGGGGCCGAAGTCGGGCTCTCGGCGGCGGGCCGGTCGCCGATGTCGGCGCTGACGCCCCGATTGATTCCACGCGCGTCGATCGCGTAAATGCGCGCGCCGGCTCTGGCCGCCTGTCCGACGGTTGCGCGCAGGTTGGATTCAACCTCCTGTACGACGAAACCGCTGCTGAGGAACACGATCGTCTTTGGACCAGGGATTCGGGCCAGGCCGCTGGCCAGCCCGGTCATCGACGAGAGGGTGTCCCTGCCGGCGCGCAGCATGTCGCCCGCCAGACGGCGCGCCTTGTCGCGCACCATCATGTCGGCCGGTGTTGCCTGGCACGCGGACGGGTCGTCCGTGCAGGCGCGGACGGCTGCGCGCTGAATGGCGTCCTTATCTTCGCGGGCGATCGCGAGTACCTCCGATTCGTCGCGCAGCCTCGGCCACTCGCGTGTCATCTCGATCATGCGCGAGCGCTGGTCGGCGAGTGGTTTCACCGCGCCGACCGCGTCCTCAAGCTCGGAGCGGACACTCGTGAGCCTGTTGTTGACCATGCGGGACCCGGCGACGATACCGCCAAGATCCCCGTCGCGGAACTGCTCCTTGATGAAGGTGCGCACCGCATCGCGCGACCGTTCGAAGCCGCTGCCCGGGGTGAGATGGTTCAGGTCAAACACAAAGATCCATGTCTGTTTCGCTGCCGCCGCAGCCGCAGAGCCGGTTGCCTGGCCAGGCGAGAGTCCCGCCGGTCCCCGGAGGCTGACCAGTGGTGCACCCGTAGGCGCACCGGCGGGAGGACCGACATAAAACACCGCGCGGAGTGGTTGCGACGCGCCACGTTCGTAGATTTCGAAGTCGTCCATCGTCAGGTCATCGACGAAGCGGCCGTTGCGATCGAACACGCGAACATCGACCTGCACCAGTTGGGCGCTGGCCTGGAACGTCGGCGGTTGTTGCGGTGGCGGTGTCGCCTGTTGCGCGGCCGCACTCAGCACCCAGCACGATGCCCCGAGCAGCGCGCCCAGCACCGAGCACTTTGCACGACGCACTACGGTTCTCTCCCTTGGATCTGTCGCAGCTTCGCGAGCAGTTCGGCTGAGTCCGGCAGTGATTCGAGACCGGCGCGCAGGGCCTGTCGCGCCAGATCCGGTTGCTGGAGTTTCAGATACCCCTCCGCGAGGGCCAGATGCGCCGACACCATCAGCGGGTCCAGGTGCGCTGCGCCGCGCCATGCCGTGAGGGCCGCGCGGGTGTCTCCGGCCCGTTCCTGGGCCCATCCGAGGAAAAACGACGTCAGGGCATGGTCGGGTTCCGCCGCCTGCGCGCGCGTCCATGCGGCTACGGCGCCTGGAAAATCCTCGCGGACAAATCGGGACAGGCCCCGGATCGACTGCGCGACAAAGCTCGAATCCCCGGTGGACCCTTGCACTGCGGCTTCCGCACGCTCCCACGCACCCCGAGCGGCGTCTTCCGCGGCCGCCGCGAACGTCGTACCCGCGGACCGCTGCAGCAGTTCCGCCACAAGGGCCTGACCGAGCTGGCCCTCGACGATTGCCCTCGGCGCCACCAGGGGCGCGGGAGGCGGCAGTGGTCGTGGCGGAGGGGGACCGGCGGTTCCACTCACCAGGTCCACAAATCGCGTCCGATCCGCCAGGACTCCGTTCCCGCTCAGGAGCGTGGCGTGAACGACGTAGCTCCCCGGTGCGACGCCGGCGAGGGGCACCGTGAACGGTGCACGAATCATGAAGCCGTCGAGGTTCGATACCGGCGCCGGCAGCGGCGCGGTGTACGACGCCAGCGCCTGAGTGCCGTCGGTCGTACGAACAGTCACCGTCAAACTGAGCGACCGCAGCTGGTCTGCCACCCGGGCGTAGGCTTCCAGCAGTCCACTCAGACCGTCATCAATGTGGGCCAGCGCGCGGACCGGAATCGACGCCGGGCTTGTCCCGAGAATCAGATCGCTCACCGCCACATCGGGCGTATCGAATGGCCGCACCTCCACACGACGGTCGGCACTTCCGGCGAGTCCGCCTGGCTCACGCACGACCGCGCGCATCAGGTAGTGCCCGGCCGGCACGGTGAATTGAACGCGCCACGCGCCCAGGCCCATGCTGGAACCCTGGGCGGTGGCCTCCGGCAGCGGAATCACGTCCGCGCCGCTGGCGACCACCCGCCCGTCGCGGACGTCGCGCGCGACAAAAACGACGTCGGCCTTGTCGCCGGGATCCGACCGCACCGGGAGCTGAGCCCGCAGGCTCAGCACCACACGCTGCTGGCCAGGCACGTCGGCCTTCAAGAGGTAGGTGGTGTAGTCGAGCTTCAGGCCCTGCTGCACAAATGGTGCGTTGAGGACGGTGGCGACGGCGCGCTGGCGGTCGGCGGGCGTCAGGGCCGGACGCAATGCGTAGCCGGTTCTGGTGCTGACCTTCGCGCCGGGGCGGGTCACACTGACGGAGACCCTCTGGTACTGGCCGCGGTTGTTGCGTGCCGTCTCCGATGGTTCGAAGCCGACGAGATAATAGTCCTGGGCCTGGGCTGCGAGTCTGGTCAGCACTGTGCCGCTGCGCGCGGCGCCATCCACAAATAACTCACCGTCGGTTTCCACCGCGAGTGTGCCGAGAGGCGCGAGACGTGCCTGAATCTCGGAACCTTGCGCGGTCTCCGAGGCGTACGCCTCGGTGATCGCCGGGCCACGCTGGTTGAGATCAATAGTGTAGAAGACGCTGTACGTCTGCGCTGCGGCGGCAGCCACAATCTCCAACTCTCGCGAGAGATTGTCCTGGAAGAACCCTTCCGAGAACAACACCACGGACTTCCGCCCCTCGACATCTGCGAGGTTGCGGATCAGTTCGGCCAGCCGCTGCAGAAATTGCCGCGATTCAGCGTCCGACTGGTTCACGACCATGCGCGCGTTCTCGACGATGACGCGGCGCGCGATGCTGGGGTCGTCAGCCAGTGAGCCGCCGCCTCGGCCTCCGCCGGCGGTGGGCAGACCCAGAAGGTCACCACTACCGTCCCTGGCCAGCCGTTCAATCGTCGTGGTGATCAGGCGGTCGTCCCCCTGCACGATGCGGTGTGCCTCGTGGATCGGGAATGTGCCGAATGGCGTGGACATGGTGCGCTGGTAGGATCCGCGGATCGGCTCGAGCGCGGCCAGTGCACGTTGATGATCGGCCGTGAAGCTCAGTCGGGCTCCAGGCCCAGGGACCGAATAGATGGCGACACGGTCCGCCGGGCGGATTCTGGTGCGAATAAACTGCTCGGCCGCCATCCGGGCGCGTTGTTCGTTCCCGGCTGTGATGTGGGCCTGATCAAACACGAGGACGTAGAGGTGGCCTCGCGGGAACGCCTGGTTTGACGCCACCTCTGCGGTGAGCGCACGAGCGGCCTCGTCTACGAATGTCTCAGCCGGCTCGGTGACGCGCTGAAACAGCAGCACGGGTCGGTCGGCGCCGCGCTCGGTCACCACCACTTCGTCCGCACGAAGGTCAGTGATCGGCCGTCCGGCGGCATCAGTGACCCTGATATCGAGCCGGACCAGATCAACGCCCGTTCGAAACTGAGCCTGGCCCGCCGCGCGGCCGCCGGACAGACAGACAGCAACACCCAACAGCAGCGGGAGTCGAAGGGAATGTGGGACCGCCACGATCGAATGTTACCGCGCTGGGCCCTGTCGTGTCTGGTGGAACGCGCGGGCCCGCTCGGCTCGGACGGTGTCTCCGAATTGTGTCCACAACTGGGCGGCGAGCAGGTATCCCTGTGGCTGACCAAACCGGGCGGCCGCGGCCTCGAGATCCTCCACCGCATTGCGCGCCTCGGTGCGACGACCCAGTTCCCATTCGGTCATGGCGAGGCCGGCGCGCGCGAGCAGGTGGTTGGGATAGATCGCGATTTCAGTCGCAAACAGTGGCGCGGCTTCGCTCAAGCGGCCCTCTCGCGCCAGCGAGTCGGCGAGCACGTATCGGACGTCCGCGACCTGCTCCGTGCGGTCGGTCAGCGCGCGCACCGCCGCCTGCAGCGGTGGAATCGCTGCGGCGAACGCGTTCTGGTTGTAGAAGAGCAGGCCGTCGACGAACGCCGGCATCGGCAGCGTCGGATCCGCCGTGGCCGCCTCCGCGGCGTGGTGGCGCGCTGCGGCAGCATCCTTGCGCTGCACCGCGAGGCGAGCCAGCAGTTCGTGCGCGATGGCAGGCGCGACCGGAATGGCGAGTTCCGCGTGGGCACGCGCCTCCTCGAACCGGCTGAGCTGTACGAGCACTGCGGCGGCGCCCGTCAGGGCGGGCGCGTTGGTCGGATTGCGCTCAATCAGCTGCCGGTAGGCGTCGAGCGCGGCAGTGGCCTGTCCCGCGCGGTCGAGGGTCCCCGCCAGCTGCAGCCAGACGTCGGTCATCGACGGATCGTCGGCCAGCAGGGCGCGATAGGCCGCAGAGGCCTCCAGCCATTTTCCCTCGGCGGCCAGCGATGCCGCGCGTTGATACAAGCGAAGGACTTCAATCTTGTCCTTGGGATCCGGCAGCATGTCGCCGGGCTGTGTGATCGTGCTGCTCTGTGTGCCGACGTATCCGAGGGCCGCGAGCCGTTCGCGATCCGCAGCCGACACCGTGGCCGGCGCGGCGACGCTGACGCCGGCCAGAAGCCGATCCAGCGCCGAGCGCATCGCCTGACGCACCTGCGGTCGGGCATCGACGACGGATCGCGATTCGCCCGGATCCTCACGCAGGTCGAACAGTTCATCGCGCGGCGCGCGAATGTAGCGATACCGCTCATCGGTGAGCGCATACAACTCGCTCCAGCCGAAGTGATAGCGGGGCGACATGGCCTCCGCATAAATCGTGGCGGCCGGCAGGTCGGTTTCTCCGCGCAGCACCGGCCCCAGCGGGCGTCCGCCCAGCGTGCCGGGCACAGGCAGCCCCAGTGCGGTGAGAATCGTCGGCGCCATGTCGAGGTGCTGCACCGGCGTGCTGATCCGGCGACCCGCGCCCTCACTGTCCGGAAGCTTGATGATCAACGGCACCTGGATGGTCGAGCGATACAGGAAGGACCCGTGCTCCTCCTCGCCGTGGTCGCCGAGTCCTTCGCCGTGGTCGGACAGCAGGATGACGGTGGCGCGGTCATAGTCTCCGCGTGCCCGCAGGGTCTCGATCAGTTGCCCCACGATCGCATCGGCATGCGTGACTTCGCCGTCGTAGCGATCACCAGACGCCGGCACCACGGGCGGTGTGTAGGGCTTGTGGGGTTCATAGATATGGAAGAACAGGAAGTACCGGGGCGGCGCCGACGCCAGCCATTTCTGGGCTGCGGCGAGCGTATCCTGTCCCGCCCGCTGCACCTCCCCAAGCGTCCGATTGGGCCCCGACGGCGGCAACTGGTCGTCGAAGTGTGAGAACCCCCGGGCGAAGCCCGTCTGCCGTCTCAACACAAACGAAGACACGAAGGCGGCTGAGGGCACCGCCGCCTCTTGCAGGAGGGCAGGCACCCACGGCGTGTCCGGCCCCAGGGTGAACCCGATGTTGTCACGCACGCCATGCGCAAAGGGCTGCAGCCCCGAGAAGATGGTCGAGTGCGCGGGCAGCGTTTGTGGCGACGACGTCCAGGCCTGTTCGAAGACGTGCCCATCATTCGCAAGCCGATCGATCGCCGGCGTCTGTCCCGCAGCATAACCATACACGGGCAGGCGGTCGGCGCGCAGCGTGTCGATGGAGATCAGAATGACCGGCCCCGCCGTGGTGTCTCGCTGCACCCACGTTGTGATGACCAGCGCGGCCGCGGCCGCGCCGATGCCGATCACGGCCAGCCAGCGTGCTGTGGTGCGACGCGCGCGCGACACACTCATCGCCGCGACACGCTCGCGACGATGAGCGTGTACGTGTGACGGTCCTTCTGCTGCAGAAAGGCGAGGTGCGTACCGTCGTGTGACCACGCGGGCAGCGTGACCTTCTGCGTGCCAGCCACACGCACGGCCTGTCCTGCGCGGTCCATCACCGCGAGCTGGCCGGCCTTGTCGGCGAAGGCAATCAGCGTGTGACCCCTGGGCGCCCAGCCGAACGTCAGGCCCGGCACGATTGGATGGTTGGTCCACTCTCCGACGACCTCGTTGCCGAGGCGCATGGTGTAGACGTTGATGTTGTCGGACTGCGCCATGGCGGCGGTGACCGTGTGGGCCGAAATGCCGCCTGACGCGTCGACCGATCCGCCCCGCGCGAGGTCGCCCCCCATTGGGATGGATGTCGCCGACTGGATCTTTCTCTCACTCGATACGTCAATCTTCCACAGGGCATCGTCGGGCGACGCCTGCGCGGACTTCCACTGGTGATACGCGACGGCCCATCCCGGCGGGACCTCGACCTGCCGTCGCGCGCCGTCGAGCGCGGCAATCACGTAGTGATAGGTCACCTTGACGCTGGCGTCCCGGTTGGCGTCATACGTCTGCAGGTAAAGCTCGGTCTGGTCCGGCGACCACGCCAACTGGCGCACCAGAGCGCCCTTGAGCTGCCGCATGTCGATGTCCGCCACCGGCGGCGCGGGAGAGACGATGACCGGCGCTACGGGGGTCTGCGGCGCCTGCACGAGGAGGGACAGCAGCAGGGTGAACATGATGATCAGAATCTACCACCGGCGAGCCGCCGGCGGACCTGGGTAATGTCGGGGCCGAAGAGTTGCGGTGGCGCGGTGGCCACAAAGCGTTCCCCGTAGTGCCGGGCTTCCTCGGTCTGCCCGGAAGCAAACAGTTCCATCGTCAGGTTGAACAACGCGTTGAATTCGCCCGGGTCGAGCGACACGGCCCTGCGCCAGGCGTTCAGGGCTTCGGGAAGGCGATCGCGTTGCGCGAGGACCACGCCGAGGCCGGTGTGGGCGCCGGCGAGTGAGGGGTCGATGTCGAGCGCCTGCCGGAAGGCCGCTTCGGCCGCGACCAGATTTCCGGTGCGCAGGTGGAGCAGGGCGATGTTCTGGTGCGAGAGGCCGGAGGTGGCATCGAGGCGGAGTGCGCGCTCGAACGTGCGCATCGCGTCGGCCGTGCGGCCGTTTTGCCCGTAGGCAATGCCGAGGGCGTTGAGGACGTCACTGTCCTCGTCGGCCATGGCTTCCAGGAGCGGGATGGCGCGCGCGGCGGCTCCGGCTTCGGCCAGATAGATACCGAGTTTCATGCGGATGTCGCGCTGCGTGAGTCCGCGCGCGAGTGCCGCTTCGAGAGTGGCGATGGCGTCACCGGCGCGGCCGGACTCCCAGAGCGCGAAGGCGAGGTAGCGGTAGGCGTCGGCGGTATCCGGCCGCCGCGCGATGACGGCGCGGTACGCGTCGATCGCCTCGTCCCGGCGCCCACGCGAATAGAGATCGCCCGCGGTGTGGAGCATCCGATCGAGATCGATCAGGCGTTTGGGATCGTCGGCCTCGGTGTATTGCTCGCGACGAGGCGCCGGGCTTCCGCCGATGTATCCCAGCGCACGGAGCCGCTCGAGGACGGCGCCGGATTCCTCACCGGGCTGGCCGGGCGCCGCCACGTTGAACGTGCGCAAGGTGTTGACCAGCACCTGCGTCGCCGTCGCGTCGGCGGTCGCCAGGTTCTGTTGTTCGCGCGGGTCGTCGGCCAGCGCGTAGCGTTCGGCAATCGGGAGATCGATGTACTTGTCGCGATAGACCAGCACGCCTCGCAGCGGTGCCCAGCCTCTGGCAAGAAACGGCGTCATGGCCTCGAAATAACTCGGCCGCGCGTCACCGCGGCCGGCGGCCATCACGTCGAGCAGGGACGCGCCGGCCACGCCGGTCTCGATCGGCGCGCCGACCGCATCGAGCACGGTCGGCACAATGTCCACGTGCCTGGCCGGCGTGTCGATGGCCACGCCGCGCGACGAGGCGGTGCCGTCAGGGGTGATCTCCGCGATGATGAGCGGCACGCGAAGCGTCGCTTCGTAGGCAAAGATGCCGTGCGTGAGTTCGCCGTGTTCGCCGAGGCTTTCGCCGTGGTCGGAGGTCACGATCACGAGCGTGGGCCGGGGCTGCGTGCGCAGCAGGTCGAGCAGTGGTGCGAGGGCGGCATCCGTCCATGCCACTTCACCCGCATAGGCATCGGTGGCGTACTGGGCGTCGAACGGCGCCGGCGGCCGATAGGGCGCGTGTGGATCGAAGACGTGCACAAAACTGAACCAGGGCGCTGACTGCCTTCCGATCCAGGTGCGGGCGGCAGAGACAACGTCGTCGGCCCGGCGTTCCGGCAGCGCAAAGTCGATCGTGGGCCCCGCTTCCGGAAGCCGGTCGTCGTACACATCGAATCCCTGGTTGAGTCCAAAACGTTGATCGAGGGGGAACGCGCCGACGAACGCCCCCGTCGCGAATCCCATCGCTTTCAGTCGCGTGGCCAGTGTGGCTTCACCGGAGCGCACGCGATAGCCGTTGTTGTCGCGGACCCCATGTTCATACGGGTAGGTGCCGGTCAGCAGGCTGGCGTGGGAGGGCAGGGTCACGACCGCGTGGGCGTGTGCAAAGGTGAACCGTGCGCCTGCGGCTGCCAGGGCGTCGAGCGCCGGCGTGGCGGCCCGGCCGCCGTAGGACCCAAGGGCATCGGCCCGCAGGGTGTCGATGGAAATGAGGAGCACATTGCGATCGGGCGTGCGGGCCATGTGAAACGCCCGTGCCGGCCAGAACCACCAGCCCGCAGCGAGTGCCACCAGGAGGGCCGCGGTTGTCCAGAGGCCCACGCGCGATCGAATCATGCCGTTACTTTCTCACTCCGCAGTGGGTTTGTGTATCTGTGCGCCCGGGCGCCCGCTCGACAGGCCAATAAAGCGGGTTCTCATGGCTTCAAATTGCCATCTTAACTTCCTGTAAACCTATGATTTAAAAGGGTAATTGACATAATGCTAAACATAGGGGTAGTATACATCACCCTCTGGTACTGGAGTAGCTTGGTCGCTGGCATCGGTGTGCCCGTGCCGTGTGCGTTTTCCCGGTCTGGACAGGGGATTGAGGAGGAGAAGGATGACAAGAGTCGTACGAGGAATGCTGCTCGTCGCCGGATTGCTGGCGATGTCGGCGGGGTCGGCCAACGCCCAGGCGATTGGTCAGATCTTTGGCAAGGCGATCGACTCGTCCGGCGGTGTGCTGCCGGGCGTGACCGTGACCGTCACGGGGCCCACGTTGCAGCAACCGCTGACGCAGGTGACGCAGTCCACGGGCGCGTACCAGTTCCCGGTGGTGCCGATTGGCAAGTACGTGGTGACGTTTGAGTTGAGCGGCTTCAAGCGTGTCGCTCGGCAGAACGTGGATGTCACCTCCGGCTTTAACGCCGAAATCAACGCGACGATGGAAGTCGGCGCGATGACCGAAGAGGTCACCGTCTCGGCGGCGGCTCCGCTCGTGGATACAAAGAAGACCACCACCGGCGCCACGTTCACCGCGGAGATCCTGGAGAAGATTCCGTCGGCCCGCGACCCGTGGCAGATCATCAACATGACCCCGGGGGTGCAGGCGGGTCTGAACGTCGGCGGCTCGTCGTCGGGTCAGCAGGTCGGCCTGCAGTCGCGCGGCACCGGGGCCTCCGTGCAGTGGAACCTCGAAGGCGGCTCGATGACGGACCTGTCGTCGAACTCGTCGGCGATGTACTACAACTTCGACTCCTTCGAGCAGATCTCGGTGACCAACGGCGGCGGCGACGTCTCGGTGCAGTCATCGGGTCTGTCGATCAACCTGATCACCAAGTCGGGTTCGAACGTGTTCAAGGGCTCGCTCGTCGGCACGTTCCAGAACGACTCGATGCAGGGCAACAACGTGTCGGAGGACCAGTTCAAACGCGGCGCCTCCGGGTTCCTGTCCGGTGCGCCGGTGTCGAAGATTTACAACATGTCGGGCGAATACGGCGGTCCGCTGCTGCGCAACAAGTTGTGGTGGTGGGTGGCGCTCGACAAGCAGGACATCAACGTCGGCGTCGTCAACTTCTTTGACCGCGACAAGGGCACGACGTGCAGCGCGTATGCAGACGCGCAGCGCTCCGGCAGCCTGCTCGGCACCATCGCCTTCAGTGACCTTGAGCAGGTCCAGGGTTGTCTGAAAAACGACAAGACGGTGATCAAGAACAAGCAGGGCAAGCTGAACTTCCAGCTGAACGCCTCGAACAAGTTCCAGTACCTGTTCATCTCCGACAACAAGTACCGCAACGCGCGAGGTGCCTCGGCCAACACTGAGCTGGAGGCGGTGACGAAGCAGACGTCGGACATCTGGCTGAAATACTTCCCCCTGCCGACGCATCAGCTGACGCACACCTGGATCGCCAGTGATCGTCTCGTCTTCAACACGATGTTGACCAGCGTGGCCGGCGGGTTCTATCTCGACTACCAGGATTCGATCGCCCCGGAGATCTGCGGTCTGTCCAAGTACACGGGCGCGACGACGCTGGCGGGTTATCCGCAGACGGCGAACCCCCAGTGCATGTTCAACATCCAGCCGCAGACCATCCGGACGACGGGCAATCTGAGCCGGTCGCTGGGCAACAGCTACCAGACGAAGCGTCCGTCGCTGGAAATCAAGACCGACGGCACGTACTTCCTGACCAGCGTGCTGGGCGGCGACCACTCGCTGAAGTTCGGCGCGGGCTACCGCAATAATCCGATCACGACCTACCAGCACATCAGCGGCGGCGGACGCGCGCAGGTGCAGTGCCGCGGCAACACGCTCGCCAACTGCGGCGACGGCAAGACCTACGTGCCGGTTGAGGGATCGACCGCACCGGGCCTGGTGCCCTACCTGGCTCAGGTGACGCGCGACCAGCTCGTCAACAACGACTGGTGGATGTGGTCTGGCTACATCCAGGACTCGTACTCGCGCGGCCGGCTGCGCGTGAATGCGGGCATCCGGTACGACTGGCAGCAGTCGAAGTGGCTGGGCGGCTGTGTGCCGGCCAACCAGATTCTGCCCGACCTGCTGCCGTCGCAGTGTGAAGACGAGGCCACGTCGGGTGTGAGCCCCGTCACGGGTCAGGTCGAAGAGCTTCAGCCGTTCGGCAACCTGTCTCCGCGTCTGTCCCTGACCTACGACCTGAGCGGAAACGGCAAGACGGTGCTCAAGGCGTCGGGGTCGTACTACTACGCCACCAAGATCACACTCGCGAACAACCTCAGCAGTCTGGGTGCCGTGACACTGACATGGGGGGCGAACCCGACGAGCGGCCGGTGCAGCACCACGCCGGGCGCCTCGTGCTGGACGGATGCGAATATGGACGGCTTCATCCAGAGCAACGAGCTGATTGGCACGCCGTCGGTCAGCACCTCGCTGTTCAACCTGTCGACGGGCCTCCGGGTTCCCGCCGGCAGCAACGTCGACAAGAGCGCGAAGATTGGCCGGACGCGCGAAGTGACGCTTGGCCTCCAGCGCGAGCTTGTCGCCAACATGGCTGTGGGCGCGGACTTTATCTATCGTCGCTACGACAACGGCACAGCCGGCTACACGATTGGCTACCAGCCGGGCGCTGCCGGCTTCCCGCTGTCGTCGATCTACGCCGCGCCACTGACCTACACTGACCCGTTGTCCGGCAAGTCGGCGCCGTACTACGTCGTGCAGCAGGGCGCGATGCGCCCGTCGGGTATCGGGACCATTACGATGACCCGTCTTAGCTACGAAGACTACAAGGGCGTGGACCTGACCCTGTCGAAGCGTTACAGCGACCGATGGCAGGCCAACCTGGCGGTGACGCTTCAGACCCGCAGCGACTTCCTGCCTGCAGGGAGCTTCACCAACCCAACAGGCATCGAGTTCCAGGACGGTACGAACGGCATCGCGCGCTATTTGATCAAGTTCAACGGCAGTTATGATCTCCCGTGGGGGATCATGGCGTCGACGAACCTGAACATCAACGATGGCGCTATTCGCACGATGTCCATCAACGGGCCTGGCCAGGTGTACGGCGGGGTGAACGCGTCGGGCAACCCGACCACGATCAGCTACAGCACCCTGAACTTCGAGGAGCGCGGCACGACGCGCTTTGAGAAGACGGTGTTGTGGGACATGGGGGTCCACAAGACGTTCACGTTCCGGGGCGGTCAGAACCGCATCAAGGTGATGTTGGACGGGTTCAATATCCTGAACGCCGCACCCGTGCTGGGCTACTCGAGCAACAACATCAGCACGGCGGGTACGACGTCCAATCCGGTCCGGCCGTCGGACCGGATCAACACGATCCTGCCGCCGCGGATCTTCCGCGTCGGCGCGACGATCTCGTTCTGACGCAGGGCAGGGCGTCAGCCCTGCTGTTCGCGGCGGCCCCGAAGGGCTGCCCCACAACACGGACGGCCCGGGAGCTCACGCTCCCGGGCCGTTTTCTCATGGCCTCGGGGATCCTGCTACCTGATCGCCGCCTGCACCGACCGCGCGACGGGATGGCCGGGCGCGATCGCCAGGGCCGTCTCCACGAGTCGCACGGCTTCCTCCAGGTTTCCCGCCGACAATTCGCAGAACGCCAGATAGGCCAGCGCGTCCGGCTGACGCGGGTCCAGACGAACCGCGGTCCGCAGTTCGATCGTCGCGTCCTCCAGCTTCGACTGCACGACGAGATTGACGCCGAACTGCAGTCGTGCATCCGCATCGTCGGGCGCGAGGGAGACACCGTGCCGGAACATGCGTTCCGCGAGATCCAACGCCTTCAGGGTGGCCCCGAGCCGGCCGAGCTCCAGCCAGTAGCCGGACGGTTCGCTGGCATCCGGCGTGATCATGCCGAGTGTGCGCGTGGCACCCTCCCGATCCCCGGCGCGATCCTGCGCCTTGGCCAGGTCTCCCAGCACTCGCGGGGTGCGGTAGCCGGCGGCCACCGCGGACGACAGATACGGCACGGCGGCAGCCGGCTTGTTCACGACCAGATACTGCTGGCCAACGAGGTGGTATGCGACACCGGGCGTCGGTGCATCTGGTGCGAGGCGGGCCACCCACTGCGCCGCGTCATCGTCGCGGCCGAGGATCACCAGACGCTGCGCGAGTTTGAGTCCTTCCTCCCAGCGACCCTCGTTCAGTGCCGAAGGCGCATTCACCAGCGCAAAGAGCACCGCGCCCGCGAGTGACGGCACCACCATGGCTGTCCAGGCGCGTTGACGAATCGCCGACGCGCACGCGTCCAGCGCAATGCCCGCTCCGACGCACATGGGCACAAGCAGTGGCAACCGATAGCGGTCGGCCACGAAGAACAGGGCCACGGCTCCGGCATACAGCGGGACAAACGACAGCCAGATCAACGCGCGTCGATCCGACCGCCTCGCCAGGAGGCCCAGCCCGACCAGGCCCAGCGGCATCAACAACCAGGGGCCCGACGGCAACCACCGCAGCAGCGACTTGGTCTCATGGACATAAAAAGGGAAGGAGTACGGCAGCGCGACGTATTTCGCGTGAAACGCGTACGCGAACTTCTTTGCGAACAACGCGATCGCATCCCCCGGATGTTCGCGCATCCACGTCAGGGCCAGATTCCTGAAGTACGCAGACGCCTCATCGTCGGTCACCGCGCGTCCCAGGGCCCGGCCGGCGACTTCGCGCACGTCGTGGGCCTGCCCGGCGATGCTGGGGCGGATGCCGGGGACAGGCTGGTAAAACCCGGTGGCGGTCGGCGAGTTGCCGATGTAGAGGTTGAGGCCGCCGTGTGACGCCACCGTGAACCATTCGTCGGCGACGATGCCGTTGCGGATGGCGACCGGGGCGAGTGCGATGAGCAGACCGGCGAGGAAGACGCCCGCCTGGCGTGCCCGGCGAGCGATCAGCAGCACCAGGATCAACCCGGCGGCCACGGCCATCATGTTCGGGCGGTTCAGCGCCGCCAGTCCGAATGCCGCGCCGGCCAGTGTGAACCACCGCGATGAATCGCCGCCATCGGATCGCACGGCCCACGTCAATGCGAGCAACGCACCGGTTGTGAGTGCGGTGTCAATGGACGCCTGAAGAATCAACACCTCGTAGAACGTGATGACGCCGGTGGCCATGGCCAACCCGGCTGCCCACCATGCGGCGCGGGTGTTGGCCCAGGCATTGGTGATCACCCAGAGTCCGCCGACGCTGATGGCTCCCAGGAGCACCTGAATGACGCGGACGCCCGTAAACGAATCCGTGACGGCGAGACCGGCAGCCAGCACATACATGTAGAGCGGAGACAGGTAATACAGTCCGGGACCAAGCCACAGATCGCCGGCGATAATCCGTCGGGCCAGTTCCGCGTACGCACTGGTGTCGAGTCCGCTGTCTTCACTCAACATCGGGTGATCGGCGAGCTGTGCGACGACGATCACCTTGATTGCGAGCGCGACCGCAATGATCACAAGCAGCGGGCGTTTCGCGGTGTGCGCCATGGCGATGTCATCCTTCACGCGGTTACCTGCCTTCGTCAATTATCCAGATACTCCAGTATGAGTATTTGTGACTATTTTGTGAAGATTTCTTGACCGACAACGATTGGCGGACGTAGGATTCACCACCCTCGTGGCTTTGCGACGAAGTTGTCCGAATGGTGCGCGTAGCGCATCTAAGGGGAACTTTATGCAGACGCGAGTTTGGAGGAGGAGTTGGAATGAAGAGAGTCCTAGGAGGAGTGCTGCTCGTTGCCGGACTACTGGCAGTGACGGCGGGATCGGCCAACGCGCAGGCGATTGGTCAGATTTTCGGAAAGGCCACAGACTCGTCCGGCGGCGTGCTGCCGGGCGTGACGGTGACGGTGACGGGGCCAACGCTGCAGCAGCCGTTGTCCCAGGTGACCGCGAGCTCAGGTGCCTACCAGTTCCCGGTCGTGCCGATCGGTGCGTACACCGTGACGTTCGAGCTGAGTGGCTTCAAACGCGTGGCCCGGCAGGACGTTCGCGTCACATCGGGCTTCAACGCCGAAATCAACGCGACGATGGAAGTCGGCGCGATGACCGAAGAGGTCACTGTCTCGGCGGCGGCCCCGGTCGTCGACACCAAGAAGACCACGACGGGTGCGACGTTCACGGCGGACATCCTTGAGAAG
>Ga0255188_1000234_pt1 | contig 20494 bp, 12 predicted proteins | sample Miss_Cont_RepB_8_FD_188427 | JGI IMG/M metagenome (GOLD analysis project Ga0255188, IMG submission 188427) | Freshwater microbial communities from Mississippi River, Louisiana, United States - Miss_Cont_RepB_8h | ecosystem: Environmental > Aquatic > Freshwater > River | place: USA: Louisiana... | reverse complement strand
GTGGCCATTGCTTCTGGCAAGAACCATGTGCTGGCGCTGAAAAGCGACGGAACAGTGGTGCGGTGGGGAGTCCTAAATTCTTTGCGGCCGCTCATGCCGGTGGGCCTTTCCAACGTCGTGGCCACACGATCCGCAAGGTGACTCCGGGCGGGGCGGTTGCGACACTGGCTGGGCTGGCAGGAAGCTCAGGTAGCACCGACGGCACCGGTAATGCCGCGAGGTTTTACTTTCCCTATGGGGTGGCACTGGATAGGGCCGGCAATGTCTATGTGGCGGATAACGGCAATCAAACCATCCGCAAGGTGACCCCTGGTGGGTCAGTTACCACACTCGCCGGGCTGGCGGGCAGCCAAGGCAGCACCGACGGCCCGGGAAGCGCCACGCGGTTCAGTAGTCCTCGTGGTGTGGCTGTGGACGGCGCCGGGAACGTCTACGTCGCAGATCATTCAAACTTCACCATCCGCAAGGGCGTGCCCATGGCAAGCGAGCCTCCCGTGATCACCGGCCAACCCCAAGGCGCAACCTTGCTGCTCAACCAGTTCACCAACTTTTCCGTGACAGCGACCGGCAGCGCTCCGCTGGCCTACCAGTGGTTCAAATCCTTCGGCGGTGCGCCCGTCCTGCTTCCGGCAGCGACCAATAGCTATTACAGCATCCTGCCCACTAGCCGCTACCCCTCTGGCAGCTACTTTGTGGTTGTCACCAACATCTATGGCAGCGTCACCAGCAGTCCGGCGCTGCTGCGGGTGCTGGTGCCGCAGCGGATGTTTCCGCCCGAGCGACTGGGCGACGGGCAGTTCCGCCTCCGCTTCGGTGATCAGGACGGCGGATTGGCTGGCGCGGATGATTTGGGTGCCTTCGAGGTATATGCGACTACGAACGTGTTCAATACGAACAGTTGGGTGCGCCTCACCAACGGCTTGAGCATCGTGAATGGTCAGGTCCAAATCGAAGACGCGGGCGCACCCGGGTTGCCGCGCCGCTTCTACCGCATTATTGAACGATGATGCCACCCGGAACCTGCCATGCCGCTGCGGGGAGCAGGTTCACAAAAGCACACCGTTCTCCATGCAGATGTCCAATCCGAATCGCAGCCCCAACAGGGTGTGGTTGAGGACGTTGTCCTGCCGTTGACCCGCCCGCCCAAACCTCGCGGACTTGGCGTAAGCGGCGGGCGAAAAGTGCGGCGGGTCTGGATGCGGTCTACGGCCAGTTTCCGTCGGCCAAATCCCTTACTGGCTTGGTCCAGAAGGTCCCGGCTCACTTTCTGTTCACCTTCAAAGTGACCTGCGACATCACGTTGAAATGCTTCGTCAATCTACTCGCCTCGGCATCAAGGCTGGGAAGCCCAACGACAATTTCCTTCACGCGAACTGTTCGTAAACGCCTTCCTCAGGCCTGTGTGAACCCTTTCGCAAGAACATCGGGTGCTGACGTCCGAGTTGAGCCGGTGCTACTGCGCTGATCATGAGCACGGCCGGAATTTCACCGCAGATCTCGACCGCTTCTTCAGCCAGTTGCCCAAGGGTTGGCGCTACGGGGTGGAGATTCGGAACCGGGACTGACTGCAACCCGATTATTTCGCTGTGCTTCGCAGGCACAGGGGGCGTCCACGGTTTCAACAACTGGTCGAGGACGCCGACGGTGGGGAGCAGATGGCTGTGGCGGGGAGTGAAAGTTGGGATGCGATGGGCCGGCGTGGTTTCTGTTGAAGGCCGGCCCTAACTGCTAAAAGGGCGTGGGACTGTCGAGTCCTCTACAAATCGGTGAAGCAGGTCAACTAGGAAGCGAGAACAGTCGGCAAGAAGCTGATTGCAGGGTGAAGCAGCAGGGCAAGAAGGCGTTCATCTACGTCAACGACCGTCTAAAGTTAAACGCGCTGGAAACCATCAGCGCGATCACGGAGGGTTTGGGTAAAACGCGGCGGTTCGACTGATCCTCCACCTCGGCATGGGCGCCTCATACGCGTCCGTCGAGCAGCAAGAGAATCCGCAGCTTAAGGGAAGGCCAGGCTTCGTCGGCCATCCGCCAACCCCGCCGAGGATCGATTCCTCAGGTGAGAACTGGCTTCACTATCTCCCCATGCACGTCCGTAAGCCGGTAGTCACGGCCTTGAAAGCGATACGTCAGCTTCGTGTGATCCAGCCCCATGAGATGCAGGGCCGTCGCGTTGAGGTCGTGAATGTGCACGGGATCCTTGACGATATTGTAGCTGAAGTCATCGGTCTCGCCGTAGGCCTGACCACCCTTGATGCCGGCACCGGCCAGCCAAATGCTGTAGCAGCGCGGGTGATGATCCCGGCCGTAGTTGTCCTTGGTCAGGACGCCTTGGGAATAAACCGTGCGGCCAAACTCCCCACCCCAGATGACCAAGGTGTCCTCAAGCAGGCCGCGCCCTTTCAATTCAGCCAGCAAGGCGGCGGTGGGCTGATCGGTGTCATGACACTGGCTCCTGATGCCGCTGGGCAGGTTGTTGTGCTGATCCCAGCCGCGATGGTAGAGCTGGATGAATCGCACCCCACGCTCGGCGAGCCGACGGGCCAGAATGCAATTTGCCGCATAGGTGCCGGGCTTTTTCGATTCGGGACCGTAGCGGTCGAAGATGTCCGCGGGCTCCTTGGAAAGATCCGCGAGTTCCGGGACGGCGGACTGCATGCGGAACGCGAGTTCATACTGGTCGATGCGCGCCTGCGTCTCCGGGTCCTGATACTCCGCGAACTGCAGGCGATTGAGCGCGGTGGCGTCATCCAGCATGGCACGCCGACGCGCGGGCGTGATGCCCGGGGGATTGGAGAGGAACAGCACCGGATCCTTGCCGGAACTGAAGCGCACGCCTTGGTAGCGGGAGGGGAGAAACCCGGAACCCCACATGCGCTCGTGCAATGGCTGCGCGTTGGTGGGGCCGCTGGGACGGGAAATCAGGGCGACGAAAGCCGGCAGGTCGGCGTTCTCGGAACCCAAGCCATAGGAAACCCACGCTCCAAAGGCCGGTCGGCCGCCGATCTGGTGGCCGGTCTGCAGCAGCGTCATTGCCGGGTCATGGTTGATGGCCTCCGTGTGAAGCGAACGGATGACGCAGATATCGTCCGCGAATTTCGCGGTATGGGGCAGCGTTTCCGCCAGCCACAAACCCGACTGGCCATGCTGCTGGAACTTGAAGACCGACGGCGCCACCGGGAAGCGCTTCTGTCCGGCCGTCATGCCGGTTAGCCGTTGCTCGCCGCGCACCGACGGAGGCAGATCCTTGTCAAAGTGGGAAGCCAGGCCGGGCTTGTGGTCAAACAAGTCCAGCTGCGAGGGCGCGCCAGCCTGGGTGAGCCAGATGATGCGCTTCGCCTTGGGGGCAAACGATGGTGGCTGGGTCGCGGCGAACAGCCGTGGATTGACGAGGGAAGCCAGCGCAGCGGCACCAATGCCCGTAGCGGAGCGGCTTAGGAAGTGGCGGCGGGAGAGTTCGTTCTGTAGGGACGGCAAGCTCATGGGTTCACTCCTTGGTGACCGTTTCGTCCAGATTGAGCAGCGTGCTGGCAACCGTGGTGAAGGCGGCCAGTTCGGTGAGATTCAACTTGGTATCGTAGCCCGCCGAGCCCACGGCCAGGAACGACTTGGCCGCCTCCGGGTCCTTGGTGAAGTCCGCGTGGGCGCGGGCATATGCCGCTTGCAGGATCTTCAATTCCGCCGGCGCGGGCGGACGCGCGAGCAGCAGCCGGAAGCCCATGGTGAGCCGCGCCTCCTCCGTGCTGCCGCCTTCCTTCATCATGCGTTGCGCGAGGAAACGGGCGGCTTCGACATATGTCGGGTCGTTCAAAAGGTTCAGGGCCTGCAACGGGGTATTCGTGCGCGGTCGCCGCAGGGTGCAGCTCTCGCGGAAGGGTGCATCGAAGAGCAGCATTGCGGGGTGCGGAACGGAACGCTTCCAATAAGTATAGAGGCTGCGGCGGCGGAGTTCGTCTCCCTTGCCCGGCACATACGTGTTGTAGCCGTTACCGGCCGTGATCTGCTCATAAAGCCCGGGCGGATGATAGGGCTTCACCGAGGGCCCGCCGAGCTGGTCGACCAACAGTCCGCTGGCGGAAAGGGCCTGATCCCGGATGAATTCGCCCATGAGCCGATGGCGCGGACCGCGGGCGAGCCAACGATTTTCCGGATCGCGTTCGCGCAATGCCGGCGTGAAGCGTGAGGCCTGCCGATAGGTCGCGCTGGTGACCATGAGCCGCAGCAACTGTTTCACGTCCCAACCGCTGCGGATGAACTCCTGCGCCAGCCAGTCGAGCAGTTCAGGATGGCTCGGGAGCGCGCCTTGCGAACCGAAATCCTCACTCGTCTTCACCAGACCGGAACCGAAAACCTGCTGCCAAAAGCGGTTCACGGTGACACGAGCCGTAAGCGGGTTTTCCGTGCTCACAAGCCACTTCGCCAGCCCGAGGCGGTTGCGGGGCATTTCGGGCGATAGCGCCGGCAACACGGCTGGAGTCGCTGCTGTGACGGCGCTCCCGGGCTTGTCATAGGCCCCGCGCATCAGGATGAACGTGGGGCGCGGGTCCTTTTGCTCCTCCATGACCAGAGTGGTGGGAATCTCGTTCTCCGCAGCCGTGACCTGCTTTTTCAAGCTGCCCAGCTCATCGTTGAGCTTTCGATGGTCTGGCTGCTGCGCGATCCGGAAGGCCGCGAGCTGCTGTTGTTCCGCCTTCGACCGCCCCGCCGATTCTTTCCGCGTGATCGCCTCCACGGCGGTGGGGGTCAGCAAATCGGGCTGCAAGTCAGTGGCGAACAGCCGCCAGCGCGAAGGCCCGCCGGCGTTCTCCACGCCTATCTCGATTTCGACCTCGCGGCCGGACTCCGCAGCCAGTGCCGGCTCAAACTCAAAGACTGCATGCACGGGGCGTTCCGGCTTCATGGCAAGAACCGTCCGGGTCTTGCGGTCATTATCCAGCACCTTCTCGGTTTCCCCGCTCGCGAGCGAATCTCCCCAGGCAATGGCGCGCACCTTTTGCTGTCCCAGCTTGAGTTCGCTCCACTGAAAACTGGCCGAGGTCGCCGTGGTCCCGCACTCGAGGCGCAGCGCGGTGAGGCGTCCGGCGGGCAGGCGCGCGGTGAGCTTGACGGTGTTCGGACGCGTCTCCTGCGGGCCAACTTCCAAGGTCGAGGCGGACGCATCAATCACCGGCGGCTGATCTCCGCCGCTGGCCTGGAGCAGGCTCACCGGCTCCCACTTCACCACCGCCGAGGCGACCCGCTGCGCCCACTCCTCAACGCCACTCACAGACCGATTGGTGAGCGCGGTGAGTTGGCCGTTCACCGCTTTCAGCTTTCCATTCAGGGCGGCGAGTTTCGCCTCCGTTGCCGGAGAGGGAAGCTTCACAAACGGCGGGGCGTTTTGCCGGATGGGATTCGCATAAATGCCCACGCCTCTTTCCGGCACGTTGTGGAAAAACGCTTTCAACGAATAGAAGTCGCGCTGCGTGAACGGGTCGAACTTGTGATCATGGCAGCGGCAGCAGTTAAAGGTCTGCCCCAGCCAGACGGCTGCCGTCGTCTCCACGCGATCAGCCGTGTATTCGGCGAGAAACTCCTCGGCGATGATGCCGCCTTCCTCGTTCAGCATGTGGTTGCGATGAAAGCCCGTGGCTACCCTCTGTTCGAGGGTCGGGTTGGGGAGCAGGTCTCCCGCCAGTTGCTCGATGGTGAACTGATCGAACGGCTTGTTTTCATTGAATGCACGGATCACCCAGTCGCGCCAGGGCCACAATTCGCGGTCGCGGTCCACCTGGTAGCCGTTCGAGTCCGCATAGCGCGCCGCGTCCAGCCAATCGACCGCCATGCGTTCGCCATAGCGCGGCGATTTCAGCAGGCGATCCACCACCTTCTCGTAAGCCTGCGCCGAGGTATCAGCTACAAAGGCATCCACCTCCGCTGGCGTCGGAGGCAAGCCGGTCAAATCCAAGGTCACCCGCCGGATGAGCACCGGCTTGAGTGCCTCGGTGGACGGCTTGAGCGCGGCGGACTCCAAGCGCGCCAGCACGAATTGATCAATTGGGTTACGCGGCCAGTCCTTGCGCCGCACGGACGGAACTTTCACCGGGGAAGGCGCCACGAAGGACCAATGCTCCTCATACTTCGCCCCTTGGGCGACCCACTGCCGCAGCTTCTGCTTCTGCGCCGAGGTCAGCACCTTGTGCGATTTGGGCGGTGGCATCACTTCGCCCGCATCACTGCTGTTGATGCGCTTGAGCAACTCAGACTTCCTCACGTCGCCCGGCACGATGGCGAGCTTGCCGGACTTGGCCGGCTTGAGCGCCGCCTCGCGCACATCAAGGCGCAACCCGGCTTTGCGCTGCAGCTCATCCGGCCCGTGACAACTGAAACAGTTGTCGGACAAAATGGGACGGATCTCGCGGCTGAAGCTGACCGGCTCTTGCGCCCGGACGGCGGCCTCGGCCAGCAGCAGGGCGGAGACCAAGTAGATGATGCGCTTCATGTCAGTTGGTAACGTGTGACGCCCGGCTCTCCGCGATGATTGAAACGGGTTTGCTGCAAGCGCTGGCCGTTGACTGCCGATTACTCCGGGACCAACCCAATGCAACCGTCCAACTCGCCCATCATCCGCCCCATCAACACCTGCAAAAGCCTCACTTACGTCGGCGAAGCGGTTTGCCTCACAAAGGGAATGCCTGCAAAACGGATTTTCTTTGGGTTGGAATAATCGGAACTTTAAATCAGTGCATGAACGACTTAGAGAAACGCATTTCCGAGCACCCATTCTTTCGCAGCATGGCGCCAGCGCATTTGGGTTTGGTGACGAAAAGTGCCACCGAAGCCAAGTTTGAAACAAACCAGATTATTTTTCACGAAAAGGCACCCGCCGACCGTTTCTTCCTGATCGAGTCCGGCCGGGTAGCTTTGGGCTGGCATACTCCCGAGGGTAAGATGGTTTTGGTCCAAACACTTGGCCCCGGTGAGGTCATCGGATGGTCTTGGTTGTTCCCACCCTTTGTCTGGCACTTTCAAGCCCGAGCTACGGAGCCGACCTGCACCGTGGTTCTCAATGGCGGGGACCTGCTCGTCGCCGCTGAAGATAACCCTCAGTTCGGCTACGATCTGATGCGGCGAATTGCACAGATGGTGATCACCCGATTGCAAGCGAGCCGGAGATCCAGGGTTGTGGCTGACGAAGCGAAGTAGCTTTGCGACGAGGAAAAGTTCAGGGAGCTGGAACGCACTTGATCGGAGCAAGCGGGCTCAAGGCGGAATCGCTGCAGACTAAAACCGCCACGCCATCACTGGTTGGCGATTCGCACGGTGGTTTTGTCGCACCCAAGTTGCCGACCGCCGCACTTTTCGACCGCAGCTAACATTGTTACCAGTGCGCTCCGTGAGGCATCCCGCGGGCCACGCTGCGTTGGAGCCTGACGCTTTCCGGTTCACGTTCAAGGTCACCGACGACGGCACGCCATCGGGAGCGAAATCAGCACGGTGTGGCGTCGAGCTCCAACCAGACCTGGCCGGCTTCAACCGCCAGCGGAGGAAACCAGAACGAGAGTTGACGCGCCTCCAATCAAGCTCAGAATCAGCCCAAGAACCAAAAGCAAACACCCATCAGTTGAAGCCACTAATTAACGCGGTGCTGCTAGTGCTCGGAAGCGCAGGGGCGATTCTCGCAGCCAGCGGTCAGGAGTCTCCGCTCTCTTTGGAAGCGGCCAAAGAGCTGGGACGCGCAAGCTCCAGATTTTTGCAAGAGACCAAGGAAGTCGCGAGAGCTCCCGCTGTCATTCCAAAGGCGAACCTGGCCTTCTTTCACAAGTCGGTGTGGCCAATCCTGAAAAGGAACTGTCTGGCCTGTCATGGTCCCGAAAAATCCAAGGGCAGACTTCGCATCGACCAGCTGAATCCAGACCTGCTGACCGGCCCTGACGCGGAGCGGTGGCGGGAGGTGTTTAACGCGCTCAGCAAATCAGAGATGCCCCCCAAGGACGAACCTGATTATGCACTCGCGGATGCCGATCGCGGACGCATGGTTGATTGGCTCACCGGGGAACTGAACGCGGCGTCACTCATACGCCGCAACAGCGGTCAGCATTCGTCTTTTCGCCGACTGACGAATTACGAATACAACTACGCCCTGCAGGACTTGCTTGGTCTGCCCTATGCCTTCGTGAGCAAGCTGCCCCCGGAAACCGCGTCGGAGGACGGTTTCAAGAACAGCTCGGAATTGCTGCAGATGTCGGCCATGCAGTTTGATGCCTATCGTGAGATCGGGCTGAAAGCACTCAAGCGAGCCACGGTAAGCGGGGATCGTCCACCAGGCGTCACCTACATCATCTCGATGCAGGAGGAGATGGACAAGGCGGCGTCCGGAAAGGATGCCAAGGGGGCCGAAAAGCAAGCGAACACCAAGAAGGCCAGGAATCAGAGGCAGTTATTTAATCGGGAGACCGGCGCGAGCCTCCCGTTTCCCGGTTGCAAGTCGCTGCCCCGGGCGGAGGCCGTTGCAGGAGAGAATCCCGCCGTTTCGCCGGTGGTGCTGGTGCTTCCCCGGGCCAGCGAGGTAAAGCTGGATCTGGATCGCTTTCTGCCCGACGAGGGCACCATGCGCGTTCGCATCCGTGCTGGTCGCTCGACGATGAAGCCGGACGAATACGCAAGCCTGCGTCTGATTTTCAGCGCCCACACCAGCAACAACGCCAACTTCTCGCAGGTGGTCAGCGAGCACGACATCCCGGTCACGGCATCGGCCGACAACCCCGAATTCATTTACTTCGATATCCCGCTGGGTGACATCCAACGGAACCCGTTCCGCAAGCTCACCACGACGTTCCCCAGGCGGGATGAGTTCCTGCACATCCTCAACGTCTCGAATGCCACCGGCGGCGAAGAACCGCTCCAGATTCTGATCGACCGCATCGAAATCGTCGCTCCGTTTTACGAGCAATGGCCCCCGAAGACGCACACTGACATCTTCATTGCGAGCAACCACAAGGGTGACGAGCAGACCTATGGCCGCGAGGTGCTGAACCGATTCCTAAAACGCGTTTGGCGGCGCCCGGTCACCGCCCTGGAAATCAATCAGTTCATGGCCCTGTTCGCGAAGTATCGGCCAGAGTTCCGAACGTTTGAAGAGGCCATGGTGGAAGTGCTGGCGACTGCGCTGGCCACCCCCGAGTTCCTCTACCTGACGCAAAGAGAGGAGGCCAGCGAGCCCAAGGGGTTCCTCGCTTCACTGCGATCCTTCCTCCACCTGACTCCAAGACTGAAGGCCAACGGGACCAAATCCCCGGCCAGGATCAGTGAGCTGGAGTTTGCCAGCCGCCTCTCCGTGTTTTTGTGGTCCAGCATTCCGGACGACGAATTGCTGCAGCTCGCCGAGCAGGGAAAGCTCAGGAAGCCGGAGGTCCTGACGGCTCAACTAAAGCGCATGCTGGCCGACCCGCGTTCGCAACGATTCTCTCGGCACTTCGTTGATCAATGGCTGGGCTTGGACCGGATGAACAGTGTGACTCATGTCACGGACAGTGCGTTGCGCGAAGCCATGCAGGAAGAGCCGGTCGCCTTCTTTGATGAAGTCCTGAGGCACAACCGCAGCATCATGGATTTTCTCCATTCCGATTACGCCGTGATCAACGAGCGCCTCGCGGCCCACTATCGGATTCCCAAGGTTTACGGCCCGCAGTTCCGCAAGGTGCCCATCGCCCTGGAAGCGAATCGGGGCGGCCTTTTGACCGGGGCGGCGATCCTGGCGATGAACTCCGACGGCAAGGATTCTCATCCCCTCAAGCGGGGCGTCTGGCTGATGAAACGCATCCTGGACGATCCGCCGCCGCCACCGCCGCCCAATGTCCCGCAAGTCGATCTGACGAATCCGGAGATTCTCAAAATGACCTTGAAGGAGCGGATCGTCGATCACCGGAACAAACCGGCGTGCCTCTCGTGCCACTCGAAGATCGACCCGTGGGGCATTGCGTTTGAGAACTACGATGCCCTCGGACTTTTCCGGACCAGCATCAAGAACCAACCGGTCGATGCGACCGCCGAACTGTTCAACCGGCAGACGCTGGCCGGGGTCGATGGGCTCAAACGGTATTTGCTCACAGACCGGCAAGATCAATTTGCCCGGGCGATGGTGCACAAGCTGACGGCTTATGCGCTTGGCAGACCGCTTGCTTTCGCCGACCGTGCTGACATTGACAGCTTGACCGCACAGTTCCGGCGACGGGGTGATGGCCTGGGCGAACTGATAAACCTGGTCGTCAGCAGCAACATATTTAACTCCAAGTAAGCATGAAACATCCTAGGAACGATAAATCCGTTACGCTGGGCCGCCGGGCGTTTCTTCGCGGTGCCGGCGTGGCGCTCGCCTTGCCGTGGTTTGAAACTTTTGCGGCGGGCGGCCTGACCAAGGACGAGACTCCGAAGCGTTTTGTCAGCATTTATCATCCGGACGGGGTCGGTTTGCCGCTCAAGTCTGATCCCGCGTGGAATGATTGGAGCTGGTTTCCCCGAGGCGGTGAAAAGGACTTCGAATTTACCAAGGTGCTGGAGGTGCTTGAGCCGCTGCGCAGCGAGGTCACGATCTATTCCGGCCTGTCGCATCCTGCGGCCAGAAACGTGCACGGCCATTCCAATGCCGATCAATATCTGACCGGTGCCCCCATCGGTGGTCATGGCCCGTATCAGAATACGATCTCGCTGGATCAAGTTTATGCGGAGCACGCCGGCGACTTCACCCGGCATTCCTCGCTCGTCATGTCCACCAATGGCGGAGTTGGTGGGCCGCGGGGGGCGCAGACCCAGTCCTTCAATCATGAAGGGCGGCCGATTCCTGCGATGAACAAGCCGAAGCAAATCTTCGACCTGCTGTTCGTGACGAGCGGCCGGGACGCAGCCGACAGACTGGCGAGAAGCAAGAGCGCCCTCGATCTCCTGATTGACAACACCCGCTCGCTGGGACGCCAACTCTCCAAGCACGACCAGCAGACGCTCCAACAGTATCTAGATGCCGTGCGCGATACCGAGTTGAAGCTCGTGAAGGCCCAAAAGTGGATCGATGCTCCGATTCCCAAGGTGGATACCCGCAACCTGCATCTGGATGCCGAGCCGAAAGAAGCCCGACTCTATTTCCAGACGATGTACGAATTGATCTACCTGGCCTTTCTGAGTGACTCGACCCGCGTCGCCACATTTCAGTTGGGGCGGGAAAACGGCGAAGGTCCCCACGACCTGCTGTCACTAGCCGTCGGGCTTGGCGGTGCCCATGGCCTGACTCATGCCGTCAAGGAGCCCGGCGGCTGGCGGAACCTTGGCACCTACAATCGTTACCAAGCCGAGGAGTTCGGTCGTTTCGTGCAGAAACTGAAGAACACTCCTGAGCCGAACGGCAAAGGCAACATGCTGGACAACACCTTTGCGATGCATGGCTCTGCTTCCAGCAGCTTTCACCTTTCGCGGAACTATCCGATTATCTCCGCAGGCGGCAAAAACCTCGGCTTTACCAACGGCCGTTATCTCAAGTTCGGCAAAGGAAATGAGGACAACCAGGCCGGCGCCGGCATTGCCACCGATGCCGGCTGGAACAGCAAGATGGAGGTGGAAGAACTGCCTCTGGCCAAGCTCTTCGTCACCATCCTGCAGCGGTTGGGCGTGGAGAGGGACTCGTTCGGTGGACACACCGGAACATTGGCCGGGGTTTGATTCGATTCACACCCGGTAAGGCAATCTGCGCAGTGACAGCGCTTCGAACTTCATCGCGAAGTCCCTACGGCGCTGGCTGACCGAGCAGCGGATCAGGATGGGCTACACCGAGCCCGGCAGCCCTTGGCCGAGTGGATTCGCGGAGAGCTTTCACGGCGGATCTCAGGTCGAGTGCCTCAACCAGGAGCAGTTGTGGACTCTGACCGAAGCGCGGCGGTCATTGAGGGCTTCGGTCGCAACTACCAGCACGCGCGGCCGCACAGCCGCGCTGGGCTATGAGAGCCCCAGCGTGTTTGCGGCGGGGAACGGTTCCACCCGTCTCCCGGAGAATCTCACGCTTGCCCGCCTTGCCCGCCATCACCCTCTCCCGTATGTCTGCTCAGTCTGCCGCAGTGCGCTACATGCTTCATGGTTAATGAAGGTGCTGCACTTTTGGACCGCCCCGTCACACTCGTGAGCCCGTCTCACTTTTCAACCGGCGTTCAAGGGTTTTAATGCCTGCTGATAAAAGCCCCAGTTGTCCTCGGCCAGCGCGTTGAGCAAGAGGTTTGGATTATGCGGGATGCGGGGAAGCTGGCGGAAGGTTACCGGAATCTTGAGCGCGTCGAGATGCTGCTTGAACTCACGATTGAAGCGCAGTGTCTCATCGCGATCACCGATGATCTGACGAATGAGCAGTTTTGCTCGGATTTTGTCGGCGTTTTGCTCTGCGATCTGCCACGGGCTCTGCGCGCGATAGTAAGCCATGTCGCCGCCATACACGGTGCCCAGCACTTGATCGCGACCCCGTGGGCCTACCCGGGGCGCCTCATTGAAGTCGGCCTGGAGTGGTCCCGCGCCGAGCAGTGACACGGCGGCGAATAGGTGCGGGTGCTTGAAGCCCAGCCGTGCCGCGCCGTAACCGCCCATGCTGAAGCCCTCGATGACGCGGCCCTCGCGTTTCGCCACCGTGCGGTAGTTGCGGTCGATGTGCGGCATGAGTTCCTCGATGAACATCGTCTCCAGCTTCACCGAGCCGTCCTTCCAATCGCACCACATGCCCATTGGCAGGCCGTTCGGGAAGACCAGGATCATCGGCGGGATTTTTCCGGCACGCATGACCTCGCCATATCGCTGCGCGACCTGCGCGACGGCTCCCGAAGAGCTGCCACCGCTGCCATGCAGCCAGTAGAGCACGGGAAAGCGATGATCCTTATCCGCGTTGTAGGTCGTTGGCGTGAAAACATAGCAGCTCACCTGCTCGCCTGCCACTTTGCTGTCGAAGACCACCCGCTTGACCTGCGACGATTCCGCTTCTGCCAGCACCCAGACATGCTTCTGCTGAGCGAGGGCAACCGATGACCAAAGCAATGTGAAGAGAAGCCCGAGTTTCATGCATCAGTTCGCACCGGCGTGAACGGACTTCGCTTCAACGGGGTGCTTAGTAGGACACTTCATTGCTTAACTGCTCTTCGACATTTGTTCGTCGCGGCGCCTTCAAGTTCTCGCAGCTTGTGCTCAGCGTGAGCGGTGAACCTGGTGTAATCGAGAAAGCCGTCTTTGACTTTATCCGCGCGGTGGAAATGCTGGCGATGTGGTGACCCATTTCGGAACTGCTGCGATACTCCGGGGCATCAAGCTTGCCATCGGTGTTGGGGGCGCGGCGATGGAAATGGGGTTCAATGCCTTCAGTAAGAATCCCGAACTACTTTGTTGGGTCAGCGCGCCGACGAGTCCATGTTTGCCGAACGGCTGGACAACAAGGCCCCGACGCCTGGTCAAAAGGGATATGGGAAAGGCCTCAGGTCGTCGGATGTCCATGCAAACGGAATCGGTGCCCCAGGGCGCCGCAGGGACGCGAAGTGAGCGGCGAAAAAGCCAAAAGGCCGCTTCCACATCCGAGCCAACCTTGAGCGTTCACTGGCAACAATTCAGGTCACGCAGCCGGGGGAAAAATCCAGAGCGCGGGCCGGCCAACGTTGCAATGCACCGCCCGCCCCAGCGGGGTTAAGGTGGCGCATGAGTAATACAAGTTGGTTCGGGCAAGATTCCCGAGCACGTAATCTGCACCCTGCTGCTCCAGGGCCCTCAATCGCTGGGCGGCGGACGGAATGGGGTAAAAAATCGCCTGGAGGGCGGAGCGCGGGTTGCCGTCTTCCCCGACCACCGTCGGGAAGCGAGTGATCCAGCCCCGCGGGTCGTAGCCGGAGCGGGCAGCTGCACGGTCGGCAGCGAACACGGCGAATCGACTTAGACTGGGCAGGACGAGCAATCCGGCAAAAGCCCAGAGCGTCATCCAACAAGCCTGACCTAGGAGCGCCTCCGCAACGGGTCGATCAGCCAACTCAAAGAGCACGGAACCGACCTGACTCCCTAACAGGTTCCAGGCGAGAATCAGCAGGACTGCGCGGCCGGGCAGTCCGTTTTTCACCTGCCACTCACGCCGGAAAAACTCCACCGCCAGTTCGCTCGGTGACAAGTTTGCCAGCCAGCTTGCGGGCATCAGAATGCGGGCATGTCTGCCCCACCCCGTGATCCCGCCGGTGAACGCCGGATCCTGGGCGGGAGCCCGCACAAGGGTTGTTCCATCTGGTCGGCTTTCTCCGTCGAGCGTGGCCCCCGTGACGGCTCGGAGCAACCCCAGATGGCCGACTGCCAACCCCAGCGTCGCAACCAAGATAGCCGGACCAAAGCCCCCGGTCAGCCGGAGGCTAGCTGCGTGGACTAGCATGATCCCGATTAGAAGGAGAGTGTGAACCAGAGCCCCGCGCAGCCAAACCCGAAAAAATGCTGCCGCGCGCGGACGGGGTGTCGGCATCAGCACGGCCCCACCAAGGAAGTCCAAGACCGACTGCAGCAATGCGACTGCGACTAGGGCCCATCCCAGTTGTGGCAGGTTGATACTGCTGGGTAAGGCGTGCGACAGCCAGTAAAGCCCCAAGCCGCTCGCTACCACCCACGAGCCGACATTAACGATGCCCAGCATGAGGCGGAGGCGGGCGATTTTTAGTTGGTCTGGTAGCATTCGGTTAGTTCCGCCTCCGGCAAATGGAATGCCAGCAACGTGCCGCTCAAACTTGGAGTGACCCCGCCCATTTGTCCAACGTTGCGCCACCGGCCAGCTCCACAGCGCGTCGATCCGCTGGCACAAGGTCCTCATTCCCGCTTGCACCCTGCCTTTTGCCGGGCAGCTTGGTCCATGGTCTGCCCGGCATCCCGTGTTGCTGCAAAGCAACGACTGGCGGCATTTGTTCCGCTCGCAGAGGACTATGCGCGCGACCGTAATTATGTGATGCCGGGTCACCCGGCGGTCTCACGACTTTCCCCCGCGATTCGTCACCGTCTAATTACCGAAGAAGAGGTGGTCTCCGCTGTCCTGCGGGCTCACCCGCTTGGCGGGGTGGAAAAATTCGTCCAAGAGGTCTATTGGCGCAGGTATTGGAAGTCGTGGCTCGCTCATCGTCCCGATATCTGGGCTGAATTCGTGCGGGACCTCGATGCTTTGCCGAAGAATCCAGTGGTCCAGCAGGTAGAGGGGGCTCAATCGGGCAACCGGGTAATCGATCATTTTGCGGCCGAATTGGTGGCGACTGGCTATCTTCACAACCACGCACGCATGTGGTTTGCGGGTTGGTGGGTGCATCAGGCCCGTCTCCCGTGGCAATCCGGGGCGGCTTTCTTCTATCGCCATCTCCTCGATGGTGATCCAGCCGCGAATACCCTGTCGTGGCGTTGGGTTGCGGGATGGCAAACTCCGGGCAAGAGCTATCTGACCCGCCGGGATAACCTCGAAAAATACTTGGCACCGCAACTGCGCGAGTCGCTCGCCGAGGGGCTGGCTGCCTTTACGGATCCTCAGGCCCTGCCCGTGCCCTCTGCCGCCAGACCGCCCGTTCCGCGCCTCGCATTGCCGCCGCACCCGCCGGGACCAGTGGACCCGGCCGGACTCTGGGTTCATGAGGAGGACCTCGCCGTCGAGACTTCCGCCCTCGGTGAGCGAACTTGGGCTGCTATCGCGGTGACCGCGAATGTCGCAGCATGGGACCGGTGGCAGTTCCCCAATGCAAAAAGACAGTGGATCTCGGATGCCCTGCGGGACGCGGGTTCCCGGGCGGAGTCAGTCTGGCGAAGCCCAGCCCTGGTCGACACCTCGCGGCCGCACCTCGCGGCCCTGTTGGATTGGGCAAGGTCCCAGCGACTCCGGTCGGTGGTAGCGCTGCGACCCGACGTCGGGCCGCTGCAAGATTCCCTGCCAAGTCTGGAAGCGGGACTCGCCAGCCAAGGCATTCGCCTGGTGCTTTGGGATCGTCCTGAGGATCTGCGGCTGCGGCCCCTGGCGACGGGCGGATTCTTTCCGTTCTGGGAGCGACTCCGTAAACAACTCCTCACGCGCGCCGAAAAGAACGAGTCCTCGTCGCTGGCCTTTTCGCCGGCTTCAAATGCATGAGCGCGGCCGGTAAGCAGGTGCTGATCGTGGGCGGGGGACTGTCCGGACTCGCGTGCGCCCTCCGCCTATGTCAGGGTGGGGCCCGACCGCTGCTGTTCGAGCGAAGTGACGGGGTGGGTGGGCGGGTCCGGACCGACAGCCTGGAGGGCTTTCTGCTGGACCGGGGTTTTCAGGTCTTTCTTAGTGCTTACCCGGAGGCGGGCGGGCTGCTGGATAAGGCTAGCTTGGATTTGCGACCGTTCCGGCCTGGGGCGTTGATACATCAAGCAGGCGGCATGGTGCGGCTGATGGATGTGTTTCGTGCCCCGCGTCACCTCTGGACGAGCGCCCGGGCACCGGTCGGATCCCTGCTCGACAAACTGCGAGTTGCCAGACTGAGGTGGCAACTGACGCGCTTGAGCAGCGCCGCAATCGCCGGGCACGACGACACAACTACCGAGCTCTACCTCCACCGTGCGGGCTTCTCCCCCGGAATGATCGATGGGTTCTTCCGCGCCTTCTATGGCGGTGTTTTTCTCGAACGCGAACTCCGGACCTCCAGCCGGATGTTTGAGTTCACATTCAAAATGTTTTCAGAAGGCTACGCCACCTTGCCGGCCCAAGGGATGGCCTCGATTCCCGGCCACCTGGCGGCCCGCCTCCCGGCGGGCACGATCCGCCTCGGCACAGAGGTCCTCGGGGTCGAGGCCGGGGCCATCACCCTTGAGTCGGGCGAGCGAATCCCAGGCGAGACCGTGGTCGTGGCGACGGATGCGACCTCCGCTGCCGGTATGATGCGGCTCAAAACCGGTCCCGGAACCCGATGGCGCGCCGTGACCTGCCTTTATTTCGCCGCCCCGCACTCGCCCATCGGCGAAACGATTCTTGCCCTGAACGGGAGCGGTGCCGGACTGGTGAACAACGTATGCGTGCCCTCCGATGTCGCTCCAGGCTACGCGCCGCCGGGTCAGGCCCTGATCTCGGTGAGCGTCTTGGGGCAGGAGACCTCGCCGGAACTGGAGTCGCGAGTCTTGTTAGAACTCGAAACCTGGTTCGGCGAGATGGTGCGGGAGTGGCGGCACCTTCGGACCTACCGGATCCAGCGAGCCCTCCCGGAACAAGCGCCCGGCAGCGGTTTCAGTGGACCGGGGTTTCAACGGGTAGCCGGGGTATACGTCTGCGGCGATCACCTCTGGAGCCCATCCATCGAGGGAGCAATTGTCTCCGGTTTGCGGACTGCCGAGGCGATTCTCAGGCCATCTTAAGCTTAGCTTCTCTCCCTGCTTCGGCCGCCCTGTGCTTTCCGCGCGCTGGCCGGTGAATCCGGGCGTGCTTCAGAGAGCATCGCGGTCAATGCAGGAGCTGGGTGCTACCCCTGCCGGCGAGTCTTCGTATTCACACCCCAGCTCAGCGCAATCCAAGTATCCAACCCTCAATGCTTGCGATCCCAAGCTCGACGGGGGACAGTCGTGGATTGAAGCACGGGCCCAGGCTTCCGTCCGCATCTGCCTCCTGCATCCAGCGCGCGACGCAGCAGGCATCCTGCTGATGACTGTTTCGCCCCTCTGCGGCAAAAGTGCGGTTCCATAGTGAAGGATAAACCTCAGCAATCACGGGCCGGCCATGCGGAGGCTGCCACCCATCAAACGGCCAGCAATGAAGCCGGGGCCCAAGCTGCCTGCGGAGGAACCTAAGCCAGGGCAGGCCGGCGTGGGTGGATTTCGCCACACTACCCTGACAGTCAAAGTGAAACACCGACTTGGCCCGGCAACGCACCTCGGCCAGCCGTCGCCAATGGGAGTCACCGCTGCGAGCCGCCGCGCCTCCGGCGTAACCGTGGCGGATGCAATCTACGCGGAGTTGTCTCCTATCCGTGGGCCAGTGGCACTGGAAGTCGTCAAGAAAGGCCGGCCAATCAGTGGCCAGACGATGCTGTTCGAAGTAGCGCTGCGGGAAAGAGAAGGCGTGGTCGATACCAACCAGCGTAGGCGGGCCCAACCGGAGTTCGGCCACCAACCACTCAGCCAAACTGTGGCGCGTCCAAAGCTTCCGCGGTCCAGAGGGCGGTAGAACCTCAGCGGGCGCCTGTGTCCGGGTAGCGACGAACAACCGCAAACCTGTCAGGCCGCTCTCGGACGTCTGGGCTCCCGAGTAATCAATGCCACAGTATCGGTCGAATAGGGGCATGGCTGACAAAGGATCAGGGCCGTGCCGAGATCAGCTGGTTCGGGCCCGCCGGCTATTCATCCGGCAACGATCGCTGCAAAACCTGACCTCCGCCCACGCCCGCTCCCACTTTTTCCGCCAAGCGAACGGGCGGCCGCAAGCCGCACAGGGCTTCTCCGGGAGGTGCTGTTTCTTGACGCCTTTCATGGGGCATCGCCGGCAGCCGGCGGTGGCTCATTAAGCTCCCGGAGCGAACGGAGGTAGGAATTCTTTGGGGCCGGCCGCGCAGGGCGCGCCGGGGCCTGGAGCATCCGCTCCACCCGATCGCCACTCTCCGCAACCAACCCCGCGATCAGGCGGGCTTCCGGGAGATTCTTCCAATATTTTCTTGGCATTTCCGCCTGCATGGCCCGCACCTTGAGCCGCGCAGGATTGAAAATGCTGCGGTAGTAGGTGCGCCAGAGGTCGTCCAACGCATCCCCCTCGGGCGCGACACTGCGAGAGACGCCGGGCGTATAATGCAGCGCGACCCCATCCCAGTGGGCACATTCCTGCGGCGTTAGAATCGACCAGTCCAAACCCGCGAATCGCCGGACAAAAAAGCCAGCTGCCAAGCGGACAATTTGATGCTCGGGCTCGAACCAGGCGACAAACTGCTCTCGCCCGGTCGACGCGTCGTGTCCGACCTGCCGAAAGCGGAGGAATGCATGCATCTTGTGAATGTCACGGCCAACCGCCCTTTCCCACTGGTGAAGCTGCCGCACCTCCCGGTCCGAGGCGATGGCAAGCAGATTGGGTTGCCCGCCGTGCGTGAGCCGCCACAGCACCCGGTAGAGCAGGTCCCAGCGACGAGCATCTCGGTGAACCGCCACGCGGCGGGCTAGGTCAAGGAAGGCAGCTGGCACGGTCGGCACCGGGCCAGCGGAGACTGTTTCGTTTGCTGGGTCAAACAACCCCGGCTCCTGGGCCGCATCCGACCACAGCAGTTCGTCCGGGTGCATCCGCTGCCCCAGCAGCTCCCTCGCCCGCGTCCGCCAGGAATCGAAGCCCGGTTGGATGATTACGGTGCGCATGGTTAAAGCTCCCCCGTGTGCACGGAGGTTATGTCGCCCACCGGTGGCGGTGGCGCACTGAAGTCCAGCTCCACCTGCTGGGGCGGCGGTAGGAAACGCGCCCGCAGCGAGTCGGCATCCAGCCCAAGACGCACCGGTGAATGATCAGCGGCAAGGATGAAGGGGAGCACCTTTTTCATGGGCACACGCAGGCGGATCAGGTCGGCTAGCCGCAGTCGCGTGTGGCGCCGGGCAGTCAGGATGCGCTCCACGTTGCGCACGCCTAGCCCCGGCACGCGGAGCAGAAGCTCGCGAGGGCCCCGGTTAATGTCGACCGGGAAGGTCGCTCGGTTGCGCAGTGCCCACGCCAGCTTTGGGTCCAGCTGCAAATCGAGATCCGGGACGGCCTCGGAGACAATCTCATCGACTTTGAAGCCGTAAAACCGCAGCAGCCAGTCGGCCTGATAAAGCCTATGCTCGCGGACAAGTGGCGGTGGTTTGACGGGTAGCAGCGCGGACGGTTCAGGAATGGGACTGAAACCTGAGTAATATACGCGCCGCAGCCGGTAATTACCATAAAGCGTATCCGCACGCCGCAGGATCACAGCGTCATTGGAATCATCTGCGCCCACCAGCATCTGCGTGCTTTGACCGGTGGCGAAGGGCGGCGGTTGCGGCTCCGCCGATGGGCGGGCTTCAGCCCGGCGCTCGTCGATCTTACTGCGGATGTGACCCATCGCCGCCTGAGTGCGCGCGAGGTTCTTTTCCGGAGCCAGCTTCGCCAGCCCGGCCTGCGTGGGCAGTTCAATGTTGATGCTGATCCGGTCGGCATAATGACCTGCCCGTTCGATGAGCGCCGGGGAGGCCTCGGGGATCGTCTTCAGGTGGATGTAGCCGCGAAACTGATGATCCTCGCGCAGTTGGCGGGCAACCTCGATGACTAGTTCCATCGTGTAATCCGCGCTCCGGATGATTCCGCTGCTGAGGAAGAGCCCCTCGATGTAGTTGCGTTTGTAAAAATCGAGTGTCAGCTGCACAACTTCGGCGGGCGTAAACTGCGCGCGCCGCACGTTGCTCGACCGCCGGTTGATGCAGTAGTGGCAGTCATAAAGGCAGGCGTTGGTGAGCAGCACCTTCAGCAATGATATGCAGCGGCCGTCCGGAGCATAGGAGTGGCAGATGCATA
>Ga0255188_1000233_pt1 | contig 20581 bp, 15 predicted proteins | sample Miss_Cont_RepB_8_FD_188427 | JGI IMG/M metagenome (GOLD analysis project Ga0255188, IMG submission 188427) | Freshwater microbial communities from Mississippi River, Louisiana, United States - Miss_Cont_RepB_8h | ecosystem: Environmental > Aquatic > Freshwater > River | place: USA: Louisiana... | reverse complement strand
CATGGCGCAGTTAGAGCGGCTTGCTCCACTGGTGGGGCTTGATCGCATCTCGCAATGGCAAGACAGCATTCGCCGCAAGTGCTGGGCCGAGCTCGTGACGTCACTGCTCACGCACCACTATGATCCGACTTATCACCGGTCAATGCGCAAAAATTATTCGGGCTACGCCCAGGCTAAAAAACTCGCTGGCCATCCGATACATCAGGCGCTGCAGACTGCAGCAGCCTAAGCCCGCCGATTTTCCTTAGCGGCTATCGGTCTTGGCGAGTTTTTCGGGAAAGGTTTTTACGCCGATCGCCTGACGATGAAAGCTAATCCAGCGCTCGAGCGCATCCTGGGTGGAGGCCATCTCAAGCCGCTGTAATTCGCGGGCAACCGCCTCTTTCACAGCGGGGCTATCCACTGCAGGCACCTGGGCGGACTCAATGACAACGAGCCAGGCGGCGGCAGTTTTAGTCGATGCCGGCACACTGATTGCGGCAGGCAGGGATTTCACATCGGCACTAAAGACTGCCGCTATCACCTCCGAGGGGATATCGGCTGCGCCAGCAGGCTTTTGGCTGTCTGCACGGCTCAGCGTCTTGGCAGCAGTCAGCCCCGTTGTGGCGGCACCTGGCGTGAGCGCTTTCGCTGCTGTCTGAGCGAGGTCCGTGACACGCTCGGCCGCCTTTTGCTCTTTCAGCTGACGCTCAATCTGCGCACGAACACGATCCAGAGGAATGGGGGCGGCTGGCCGATGGGCAATCACCCGGGCACTGGCTAAAACACCGGGTGCAATCTCGACGGCTTCGGTATTTCTTTTGTTGACCAATACATCCGTTGAGAATAAGGCCTGCAACATTTTCGGGTGACCCACGATGCGCTGAAGCTCAGCAGGCCGGGCTTCATCCGGGCCCTGTCGGCGAACAGACTTCACCGTTTGAATGGCCAGATTAAATTTCCGTGCCGCAGGCTCAAGGCTATCCGACTGCTCGTAAACCAGATTGGAGAATTGCTCGACCTGATCCGCCGAGGCGGGCTTTGAAAATCCCACTAAGGCGATATCCACTTCCTCTGGGGTCTGAAAGGTTTTCGCATTGGCCTGATAAAAGGCCTGAAGCTCCGCATCGGAGACCTGAATGCCTGCAAGGGCCTCTGCAATCGGGAATTTTTTCACGCGCACGACACGCGTCTCCAGGCCAGACTGGGTCAGCCGGCGGGCCACCGACCGCGGCACCATCGTGGAGCGGCCGATTGCCGCGGGTACCGACTCCAAGGCAAGATCAGCACGCACCCGCTGCTCAAAGCCTTCGGCAGTCAGGCCCTGGGCTTTCAATGCCTGCTGATACAGACCCATATCGAATCGGCCGTCTTTTTGCACCGCTGGAATCGCCGAGATGGTTCTTCGCATCTGTTCATCAGAGATGCGAACCCGCAGGGACTCGGCAGCGTGAAGCAGGACCTGCTGAGTAACCAGATCTTCAAGTGTGGAGAGCCGTGAGGCCTGTGTATCCAGTAAGCTCGGATCAATGCGACCGCCTAATTGGGCCCGAATCTGATCAATACGCTGCTGATGGGATCGCTCCCATTCAAACTTCTGAATCTTCTGTCGGCCAACGGTGGCAACCGTGCCCGCATCCGAACCCGGCGCAATGAGGTCCCAGGCGCCAACCACAACGAATGAAGGAATGATCAGAACAAGAATCAGACCAAGAAAAATTCTCTGGTGGCGGCGGACCGATTCAAACATGATGGGGACTCAACAGTAAGCAACCACAGGGGCCCGGCATACCCGGGGCCGGGAAAGATGGCGGAGTGGACGGGGCTCGAACCCGCGACCCCCGGCGTGACAGGCCGGTATTCTAACCAACTGAACTACCACTCCTTAAAATCAACCAATGCAAAAAAGTTTTGGTGGGTGCTGAGAGGGTCGAACTCCCGACCTACGCCTTGTAAGGGCGCCGCTCTACCAACTGAGCTAAGCACCCAAAACCTCGAATCGGCAAGCCCAAGGCCTGCTTTTTGCAAGCCCACGAGTATAAAAAAAAAGGGCCACTTCTTCAAGCGCACCCTCTTTTTACTTCGGCCCTGCAGCCCCCGCCGGGGGGCCAAACCGCCTGGCCATGCCTCAGCGGTTAATGGCGTCTTTGAGGGCCTTTCCTGCACGAAACTTCGGCACCTTTGCGGCTTTAATCTTGATGGCTGCACCAGTCTGCGGATTGCGGCCAGTACGCGCGGCGCGCTTACCGACTGCAAATGTTCCAAAACCAACCAAGGTGACCGAGCTGCCTTTTTTAAGTGTGTGCTTAACGCCGCCAATGACTGCCTCAAGCGCACGGCCTGCGGCCGCCTTTGAGATGTCAGCCTGCTTGGCGATGTGCTCGATCATTTCATTTTTATTCACTGACGACTCCCTGCGAAAAAGAGCACGAATTATTTCGATTCGCCGAGACAGTGTCAAGGCGAATCGAATTCGGGAAACTCTTAATGCGGCAGTGGATCCGATTTGCTGGTTTTGCGGCCGCGTGAAGACTCCTTGGCGGCCGACTCCGCCGCGGGGACGGCAAGCGGAACCTCGTCGTCCGGCAGCGGCACCGGCGCTTTTGCCAATGCAAGGTCCAGCACCTGATCGATCCACTTCACGGGAACGATTTCCAAGGCGCCCTTCACATTGGCGGGAATCTCTGCGAGGTCTCGGACATTTTGCTCCGGAATTAAGACCTTCTTGATACCACCCCGGTGGGCTGCCAGCAGCTTTTCTTTTAAGCCACCAATCTGCAGCACCTCGCCGCGCAGCGTAATCTCACCCGTCATGGCCACATCCGCCCGAACCGGGATGCCGGTCAACGCCGAGACCATGGCGGTGGTCATCGCAATGCCCGCGCTTGGCCCATCCTTTGGTGTTGCGCCCTCAGGTGCGTGAATATGAAGATCTTTTTTCTCAAAGACATCGTCGACGATCCCAAGGCGTCGGGCACGGCTACGCACCACCGAGCGGGCCGCCTCGACAGACTCTTTCATCACATCGCCCAATGAGCCCGTGCGAATGATCTGGCCTTTGCCGGGCATTACGGCCGCCTCGATGGTCAGCAACTCGCCGCCCACCTCCGTCCAGGCCAGGCCCGTGACCTCCCCGACCTGATCGTCTTTCTCCGCTACGCCATAGGTGTACTTACGGACCCCCAAGAATTCCTCAATGTTCTCTGCACTCACTTTGACGGGTGGGGCTGCTTTTTTGGTCAAAACCATGCGCGTGACCTTGCGACAGATTTTTGAAATCTCGCGCTCTAGGCCGCGAACCCCAGCCTCTCGGGTGTACGTCCGAATAATCTCCCGGATCGCCGATTCCTCCACCAAGATCTCCCCCGCCTTCAGACCCGTATGCTTGATTTGCTTCGGCAGCAAATAACGGGTGGCAATGTTGATCTTTTCCTCCTCGGTATAGCCTGAAAGTTTGATGACCTCCATGCGGTCCAATAACGCTGGCGGAATATTCAAAGAATTGGCTGTCGCCACAAACATGACATCCGAGAGGTCGTACTCCACTTCGACGTAGTGATCTACAAAAGCATGGTTCTGTTCCGGATCGAGAACCTCGAGCAGTGCGCTGGCCGGATCACCACGGAAATCCATACCCATCTTGTCCACTTCGTCAAACAGAAACAGCGGATTGCGCACACCGGTCTTGGTCAGATTGGACAGCACCTTGCCCGGCATCGAGCCGATATAGGTTTTACGATGTCCACGAATTTCGGCCTCATCGCGAACCCCACCCAAGGCCATGCGGACAAACTTGCGGTTCGTTGCCCGTGCAATCGACTGACCCAGCGAGGTCTTGCCCACGCCAGGAGGGCCTACCAGGCAGAGAATGGGGGCCTTGACCTTGTCGACCCGCTGCTGCACCGCCAGATACTCCAAGATGCGTTCTTTTACCTTTTCCAGGCCGTAATGCTCTTTCTCAAGCACCTGCTCAGCATCCGAGAGGTCGTTATTAATTTTGCTTTTCTTTTTCCAGGGAAGATTCACGAGCGCATCGATATAGTTGCGCACGACCGTCGCCTCGGCCGACATCGGAGACATCATCCGCAGTTTTTTCAGCTCTGCATTGGCCTTATCCAGGGCCTCCTTGGGCATACGGGCGGACTTGATTTTCTTATCCAACTCGTCGAGCTCGCTGTCTTCGCCCTCGCCGAGTTCTTTCTGAATGGCCTTGACCTGCTCGTTCAGGTAGTACTCACGCTGGCTTTTTTCCATCTGCCGCTTCACCCGACCACGTATCCGCTTCTCGACCTGCAATATATCCAACTCGGTCTCAATCAGAGCCAAAAGTTTTTCCAAGCGCTCGATCACTGGCACGACCTCGAGCACTGCCTGCTTCTGCTCAAGCTTCATGGGTAAATGGGCAGCGATCGCGTCGGCGAGCCGGCCCGCATCTTCAATGCTCATGAGGCTATTGAGAATCTCAGCCGGAACTTTTTTGTTCAGTTTCACAAACTGATCGAATTGATTCAGGATCGTTCGGCGCAGGGCCTCGACCTCGGGGCCTTCTGGTGCCTCTGGGGCCATCGGCGTGATGCGCGAGGTGAGATAACTGCCTTCGTCTTCGACCTCCAGCACGCGTGCCCGCTGTGAGCCTTCGACCAAGACTTTTACTGTGCCATCCGGAAGCTTGAGCATTTGCAAAATGCTGGCCACGCACCCGATCTCATAGATGTCGGTGGCGGCCGGATCATCTTGGGCGGCACTTTTTTGTGCCGCCAAAAAGATGTGCTTGCCTGCCTCCATTGCGATCTCCATCGCTTTGATGGACTTTGGCCGGCCCACAAACAGCGGAATCACCATGTGTGGGAAGACCACCACATCGCGTAGCGGCAGCATCGGCAGCGATACTGGTTCTTCGGGCAACAGATCGATTTTGGACACGTTAACGAGACTCCGTAAATGGGACTGGTTCGAAGATGGGGCCTGCCCGATCAAAAAACAAGGCCTCAGCCTTGGATTTCTGGGGTGGCGGGTGATCACCCCCACGGCAAGCGGGGGGTTGTGGAGCTTTGTGTTGGCCGCTAAGCGCTGCTGGCAAGCTTCTGGGCCTCGCCGTAAATCAAAAGGGGCCGTCCATCCCCATTGATGGCCGACTCGTCGATGACCACCTTGGTGACGTTGCTTAAGCCGGGCAGGTCAAACATGATGTCGAGAAGCGCCTGCTCGAGGATGGAACGCAGGCCCCGGGCACCCGTCTTGCGTTTGATCGCCTTTTTGGCGATCGCCGTGAGCGCGGCGGGACGGATTTCAAGCTCAACATTTTCCATTCCGAAAAGAGCTTGATACTGCTTCACGAGCGCATTTTTCGGCTCAATCAGGATTTCAATCAATGCGTCTTCACGTAACTCATCTAGGGTCGCAACCACAGGCAGACGGCCAACCAGCTCTGGAATGAGGCCAAACTTGATCAGGTCCTCTGGCTCCACTTCGCGGAACAACTCACCCACATCACGATCGCTCGGCGAGCGGACCTCGGCCCCAAAGCCAATGGAAGTCTTCTCTGTCCGGCCGCGAATCACCTTATCAAGTCCGTCAAAGGCCCCGCCGCAGATAAACAGGATATTGGTGGTGTCGATCTGCACAAAATCCTGATTGGGGTGCTTGCGGCCGCCCTGGGGTGGCACCGAAGCCACTGTGCCTTCGATCAATTTCAGCAAGGCCTGCTGTACGCCCTCGCCTGAAACATCTCGGGTAATCGAGGGGTTGTCCGATTTGCGTGTGATCTTATCGATCTCGTCAATGTAGACAATGCCGTTTTGGGCCTTCTCAACTTCGTAGTTACAGTTTTGCAGCAGTTTTTGAATGATGTTCTCGACGTCTTCACCCACATATCCGGCTTCGGTCAGGGTGGTGGCATCCGCAATGACAAACGGTACATTCAACAGCCGCGCCAGGGTTTGTGCCAGCAGCGTTTTACCAGAGCCGGTGGGCCCAATCAGAAGAATATTGCTCTTTGAGAGCTCGATATCAGCCTTGCCGTCTGATCGTCCCTCACCACGATGCCGCAGTCGTTTGTAATGGTTGTAGACCGCGACAGAGAGAATGCGTTTGGCGGTGGCCTGGCCGATCACGTACTGATCGAGACGAGCGGCGATCTCCTGGGGTGTCGGCAGACCATCTTTGGTGGCCTCGGGCTCCGCGGCCTGCTCGTCGCGAATGATGTCATTGCAGAGATCAATGCATTCATCGCAGATGAACACCGAAGGGCCGGCAATCAGCTTTTTGACTTCATGCTGACTTTTGCCGCAAAAAGAGCAGTACAGAAGTTTTTCGCTGGATCCTTTTTTATCCGCCATCCGCGCTCTCACGGTGCGTCAGCACCTTATCGACGATGCCGTACTGTAACGCATCTTCGGCCGACATAAAGTTATCCCGGTCGGTGTCCCGGGCGATGGTCTCCAGGGTCTGGCCAGTCCGCTCGGCCAGGATCCGATTCAGCTTATCCCGCAGCGCCAAAATCTCGCGGGCATGAATCTCAATATCGGAGGCTTGTCCCTGCACACCGCCCAGCGGCTGGTGAATCATGACCCGGCTATTGGGCAGAGAGAAGCGCTTGCCCTTCGCGCCGGCCGCCAAAAGAAATGCGCCCATGCTCGCTGCCATGCCCACGCAAAGTGTGCTGACATCGGGCTTGATGAACTGCATGGTGTCAAAAATCGCCAGGCCCGACGATACCGAGCCGCCAGGAGAATTGATGTAGAGCGAAATATCTTTATCCGGGTTTTCTGACTCAAGAAACAGCAACTGGGCGATCACCAGGTTTGCGGTCTGATCGTTCACCGGCCCCACCATGAAGACTACCCGCTCTTTTAATAACCGCGAGTAGATGTCGTAGGCCCGCTCCCCCCGGCCGGACTGCTCAATGACCATCGGCACAAGCCCGAGGCCGCGGGGATGATCCGCCTGGCCGGCCTCTGAGTTCATGCCCGAGAAAATGCCATCAAACGTTGTTGCAGCCATATTTTGCGTTTCCTTAAGCCGCCTGACCGGCGTCGGCCATCAGGGCCTCAACAGTCATCGGATTGTCCACAACCTTGGCCTGCGACAGCGCCCAGGTCACCACATTGTCTTCGATCACCACCGCCTCTGCCTCGGCACGCTGTTTGGGCTGATCGAGAAACCAATTTACAAACGCGTCGGGCTTCTCGTAAGCAGAGCCGAGTTCCTCGACAAAACTGCGAATCTGGGCCTCGGTCGGACGCAGCTCCTTGATTCGAACAATCTCGCCCACCAGAAGGCCTAGCTTCACGCGCCGTGTTGCCTGCTCAGTGAAGAGATCGGCTGGAATGGGCACATCCTTCATGTTCATGCCGCGGGCAGTCATATCCTCGCGTGTCGAATCCGCCATCCGCTGCGATTCGCCCTGCACCAAGGCTTTGGGCACCTCAAAACTAGCCCACTGATTCAGGGCGTCCATAACCGCCGTTTTGGTCTTTGTCTTGCAGCGGCCCATGACCTCACGGGAAAGATTCTTTTTCACATCCTCGCGGAACTTGGCCAGATCGCCAGATTCAATGCCCATCGACTTGACAAAGGCCTCGTCGAGGGCGGGCATTTTCGGCTCGCCGACCGAGCGGATCTTAATCTTGAAGCTGGCGAGTTTTCCAGCTACGTCTTTGCCATGGTAATCCTGCGGGAACTGCAACGGGAAGGTTTTGGTCTCGCCCGATTTCATGTTCGTTGCCGCCTCATCGAACTCTTTAAGCATGCTGCCATCGCCGAGCACAAAAGAATAATTCTCAGAGCTACCGCCAGTAAACGGCACACCATCAATCTCACCGATAAAGTCCACCATCACGCGGTCACCCTTTTGCGAAGCCCGGCTAACGTCTTCAAAGGAGGTGCGCTGCTTGCGCAGCGTCTCGACGGTGCGATCAATGTCAGCCTCAGTAATTTCACAACTGACTTTTTTGATTTCGACGCCAGCGAGATCTGGGCAGGTAATGTCGGGGTAGACCTCGACCACCGCCTCAAAACTGAGCATCTGGTCGGATCCCGAGCTCTCTTTGGCAGGCTCAATCGATGGCGGACCGGCCACGCGCAACTTCTGCTCGACGACCGCATGGCCATAGACGCGGCCAATCACCTCATTCATCGCCTCAGACTGGGCCTGGGCGCCATAAGTCTGGGCAACCACTTTCATGGGCACCTTGCCAGGCCGAAAGCCCGGCATCTTCACGGAACGGCTAATGCGCTGCAGACGTTTTTGGGCCTCCTGCTCAACCTCTGCAATGGAGACCGTGAGTTGAAGGCGTCGCTCAAGCGAGCTGGGGGTTACCGAAGGAGATGCAGTCATAGCCAATTCTTCAATCTAAACGCACGCCCGTTACAGCGCGCTGGGTTTGAACATGTCGGATGGTGCGAAGGGCGGGACTCGAACCCGCACACCTTGCGGCGTCAGGACCTAAACCTGGTGCGTCTACCAATTTCGCCACCTTCGCCTGTGCGCCCGACGCTCCAGCCGCATTGTACTTAGAATCCCCGCATGGACCCGGGACACCTTGGCGCGGCTTTTCATGGCGGTGGGCACTACGAAAACTTCCCTGTCGCCTCCTGGCTGCTGCCCGCCGAGATGCGCGGGGCCCTGCTGGCGCTGTATCGATTTGCGCGCACCGGCGATGACCTGGCCGATGAGGGCAATCTCGACCCCGAGGTCCGCCAGGCCGGCCTGAACGCGCTACGCGCCGGCCTTCGTGGCCACAACACGCAATCCGTTAAGCCCGCCGAATACCATCAGATTGGCAGCGCGCTCAGGTTGGAATTACTGGCCAGGCAGCTCGATACCCTGCAGGCAGAAAAACTTCTGGATGCTTTCAAGATGGATGTTCTGCACCAGCCCTACTCGACGATTTCAGACCTGATGATCTACTGCCGCCACTCGGCAGATCCCGTTGGCCGCATCATGCTCGCCACCGCCAAGATCATCGATGACCCGAATGCCCACTGCCCGATCACTGCCGCTTCGGATGCGATCTGCAGTGGTCTGCAGCTCGTGAATTTCGCCCAAGACATGGGCCAAGACTGCTCAAGACAGCGCATTTACGCGCCTCGACAGTGGTGGCCAGCAGGCTGGCTGCCCGCGGCTGGAACTCAAGCGCTTCCCGATCAAGTGAAACATCAGTGGGCCACGCAGATGGCCCAGCTTGGGCAAGACCACATCGTTCGAGGCGCAGAGCTTGTGAGCAAGATTCGCCGCTCAGCCCGCGGCCCAAGAATACGACTCGGCCTTGAGATTGCGATGGTCATTGAGGGAGGGCTTGCCATCTCCCGAAAGGTCTTGGCCAATCCGCTCACGGTTTGGCGCAGATCGCCAATCCTGTCACGGACGGATCTCGCGATGATAGTGTTACAGGCCATGATGACGTTCATTCGCCCTTGCCGGCATAGCACATGACGCCCGATCAATACTGCGCCGCTAAGGTCGCCGAAAGCGGCTCGAATCTCGTCGCCGCTTTTAAGATTCTTGAGCCCCAGCCGCGGGCTGCAATCATGGCCTTGTATGCTTTTTGTCGCGAGGTCGATGACATTGTCGATGAGTGTAAGGAGCCTGATCTGGCCCGCATCAAGCTGGCATGGTGGCAAGAGGAAATCAGTCGAATTTTTCAAGGAGGCCCTGAGCATCCAGTCGGCCAAGCGCTGCAGCCCCGAGTGGCCGCCCATGGCCTTCCCCAATCGCAATTTCTTGAAATCATTTGTGGCTGTGAAATGGATTTACTGCAAAATCGGTACGCCAGCTGGCAAGACCTGGAGTTGTACTGCGATCGTGTTGCTGGCGCTGTAGGCCGACTATCAGCGCGCATCTTTGGTGAGGTCAATGAAGCGGTGCTGGACTACGCCACATTGCTCGGACGCGCCCTTCAGTACACCAATATCATTCGCGATGTGGGCGATGATGCGCGGCGCGGACGCATCTACATTCCGGCAGAAGCTTTGCATCAATTCGGCGTTGATGCTGCCGGCATTCTGCGATTTGAACATTCAGCCGCTTTTCAGTCGGTGATGGCCGACATGGCCCGGCGTGCCCACAATCTCTACGACCAAGCACTTGCGCGACTGCCACGCGATCAACGCAGCGCGCAGCGGCCAGGCCTGATCATGGCGGCGATTTACCGAGAACTGCTCAGGCTCGTGGAGTCAGAGTCCTTCCAGGTTTTAAATCAACGCATCTCAGTGGCGCCCGCACGCAAGCTCTGGCTGGCCTGGAAGGCCTCGCTGGGCATGATGCCGGCCTGAAGCGGATGCTGGTCATCATCGGCGGCGGCTGGGCAGGACTGGCCTGCGCGGCCGCCCTTTCACGCCGTACGTCTCAGCCGATAAGTATTTTTGAAGCCGCCCCAAGCCTCGGTGGCCGGGCCCGTGGCCTTCTCTGGAATGATCGAACCATCGATAACGGCCAACATCTGACCATCGGCGCCTATCGGCAAACGTTTGCCTTGCTGCAGGCGGCGGGTGCCCCCGGCTGGATTAAAACCCCATTGAACTGGTGTGGTGTCGGCCGCCACGCCGCAATTGAGCAGCAATGGCCGGTACCCTCCAGGCCCTGGCCCGGACGGGCCCTCCTGGCGGCGATTCCAGGGTTCGGGCCAAAGGGCTGGCCACTTGCCTGGCGCCTGAGCATGGCCCAGACGCTTTTTGCACTTCATCGCCAGGGCTGGGCACTGCCCCATGCATCGCAGTATGGGACAGCAGATCAATCCGTTGCGCAGTGGCTGGCGCAGCGGCATGTGCCCCAAGGGCTGACTCAACACTTCTGGCAGCCCTTTACAGAAGGTGCGCTGAATACCGAGCTGGCGACTGCGCGTGCCTCCACGATGATTCGAGTGCTGCGCGATTCGCTCGCAGGCCCTGCCGGGGCCTGCGATGTCTTGGTGCCACGCCATAACCTCAGCATTGATGGCGTGGAGCCGATCGCGGCATGGCTTGGCCGTCAGGGTGTGAAAATTGAATTAGGCCATCGGGTGCACGCGATAACACCCGTCGATGGCGGCCGCTGGCATGTCACGCGCTCGGCAAACCCGGCAACGCCACCGGTTGCGGCCGATGCAGTGGTCATCGCACTGCCGTCTCGCGCAAGCATGCGGCTCTGGAAAGATTCAGCACTCACCCCAACAGCAGCCTCACGCCGCTGGGGCCAGCTTGAGCACCGTGCGATTACCACGATCTGGATTGCGCTCACCAAGGAACAAGACAACGCGCTTTCCCATTTGCCGCCATGGTTTGTGCTCAATCCTGTAGCGGGCCTGCCCCACTGCGGCCAGGTGGCGGTAAGGCGTGCGGATACCCTTGGCGTGGTCATCAGTGCACAGAAACCGCATCAGCCTGATCAAGATCGAGAACATCTTGCATCACAGCTCGCGTTACAGCTCCGGCAGCAGCTCCATCTTGTTTATTCGCCAAGCAATACAAAATGGATTACTGAGAAGGCCGCCACCTGGGCCTGCACAGTGGATTCGCCGCCGCCCACCCAAGATGAGCAGCTCGGAAAAACTGGATTGCCGGGGCTTTTTCGCTGTGCAGATGATCTCGTGGAACACTACCCCGCCACGATTGAGAGCGCCGTCCAGTCTGCAGAGGCAGCCGCCAACGAAGTCATTGGTTTTCTTTCGGCCCGCTAACTGCGCAGCACTTCAAGTGCCCGCTCTAAACTTTCTACCGGATGAATCTCCATGCCCTCAAGGCCACGTTTCGGTGCGTTGGCCGCCGGAATAATCGCCCTTGAAAACCCAAGCTTTGCGGCCTCTTTGAGCCGCTCCTGCCCACGCGGTGCAGGACGTACCTCGCCCGCCAATCCCAGCTCACCGAAAACCACCAGACCTGCTGGCACTGCGCGATTTTTCATTGACGACACAATCGCCAACATCACTGCAAGGTCGGCCGCAGGCTCGGTGATCCGCACGCCACCCACAGCGTTGACAAATACATCTTGATCAAAGCAGGCAATGCCCGCGTGGCGATGCAGTACCGCGAGTAACATCGCCAGCCGCTGTGGCTCAAGGCCCACGCAGAGTCGGCGTGGGTTGGGCACGTGGGCGGTATCTACCAGGGCCTGAATCTCCACCAGCAAGGGCCGAGAGCCCTCCTGAGTTACCAACACACAAGATCCTGCAATCGGCCCCTGGCCGGCAGCGCCGAGATGTCGTGGGGAGAGAAATAAAGCCGACGGGTTACTGACGGCCTTCAGTCCCCGGTCCGTCATCGCAAACACACCAATCTCATTAACAGTACCAAACCGATTTTTGATTGCTCGCACAACGCGATAAGAGGCATGGGCATCGCCTTCAAAATAGAGCACAGAGTCAACGATGTGCTCCAGCACCCGGGGGCCAGCGAGCGTACCCTCTTTGGTAACGTGGCCCACCAGAATCACAGTGCAAGCATGCTCTTTTGCCCAGCGGGTAAGCCTTGAGGCGCACTCCCGCACCTGAGAGACAGAGCCGGGGGCTGCGGTAAAGGCCTCGCTGTAGAGAGTCTGGATTGAATCCAGCACCACGATGGCGGGCCGTTGCGCCACCAGCTGTGCAAGAATTTGCTCCAGTTGAATTTCGGCGAGGACCGTCAGTGAGCTCTCATCCAAGCCCAAACGCCGCGCCCGAAGTGCCACCTGCGCAACCGACTCCTCGCCACTGACATAGAGTGTTGAATGGGTCTGACTCAGTCCCACTAGGGCCTGGAGCAGTAGCGTTGATTTACCAATGCCAGGGTCACCGCCAATCAGAACTACGCCTCCTGGCACCAAGCCGCCACCCAACACACGATCGAACTCCTCGCTGCCCGTAGGAATGCGCGGCAGCTCCTGGGCCTGCACCTCAGACAGCCGAACCGCCTTGCCCGATGGCGCAAGCGCAGCGGGTACCTGGCCCTTGCGCGACATGGGCAACATGGCCAGCTCCTCCAGGCAGTTCCAGGAACCGCAGCCATCGCATTGGCCCTGCCATTTGGCATGGGCATGGCCACACTCTCGGCAAACGAACTGACTCTTATCTTTGGCCATCCATGATCTTTCTTGGCACCCGAGGCATCACTGCAGTCATCAACTCATAACCGACCGTGCCGCAATATCTTGCAACATCATCAATCGGCAGATGTTCGCCCCAGAGCTCGACGGCGGATCCCACTTGCACCGTCGGATGGTCTGTCACATCAACCGTGATCATATCCATCGAAACACGTCCAGCGATCGGCATCCTTCGGCCATCAATCCATACGGGCGTTCCATCAGGCGCACAGCGAGGATAGCCGTCGGCGTAGCCGGCAGCAATCACACCAATACGGCTTGGACGGGTTGCGCGAAAACGTGCGCCATACCCAACGGCATCTCCATGCCGAAGTGTTTGAATTCCAATAACTTCGGTTGTGAGCGACTGAACCGGCCTGAGTCCCAGACCAGCCGCAGTTTGATCCAACACGCCAGTCTCAAATGGACTGGAGCCGTACAGAGCAATACCTGGCCGCACCCAGTCGCCGTGGGCCTGCGGCAGGTGAAATACTGCGGCTGAGTTGGCCAACGACACCGCTCCGACCGAGGCAGGCAGACGGCCTTTGAGCGACGCGAGTGCGGCCTGGAATTCCTCGAACTGAGATTCCCAGCCCGTCGCCATGTCAGCGCAGGCGAAATGCATCATGAAATGAATCGGTGACTGCGTGCGATGACTCAAGTCCTGCGCGAGGCGGACGAGTCGCTCATGGTTTTCCCGAGAGGGAATTCCCAGCCGATTCATTCCAGTGTTGAGTTTGATCCAAACACGATCAGGCACTGTTGACGCGTTGTTAAACATAGCCGCCTGCTCGATGCTGGTGATTGCCGTGCTCGCGCTTAAATGCTTCATCGCGGCGAGATCCTCGGCAGCAAACGCGCCCTCGAGCATCAAGATCGGCTTGGTCCATCCTGACGCACGTGCCTGTTGGGCCTCCGCGAGATCAAGCACAGCAAGGCCATCTGCGTCAGCAAAACCCTCTACCGCCTGTGCAATGCCTTGTCCGTATCCGTTGGCCTTTGCGACTGCCCAAATTCGGGATTGCCCGAGGGCTTTGCGTACGACCGATACGTTATGTCGCATCGCATCAATTCGAATCGTAAGCAGTATCGGCCGCGGCATGGAAAGCCATTCTATTCGTTCGTGCTCTAATCACGGCGCACTTGCACAAAGGACCGCATGAAACCCGGCTTTTACACCATCATGGCAGCGCAGTTTTTTTCCTCGCTTGCCGACAACGCCCTGCTGATTGCGGCCATCGCCCTGCTCATCGAGCTGTCGGCCCCGGAGTGGATGAAGCCGCTACTGAAACTGTTTTTCACGGTCTCTTATGTCGTGTTGGCACCGTTTGTGGGCGCGTTTGCCGACTCCATGCCCAAGGGCAAAGTCATGTTCATCACCAATACCATCAAGATCGCGGGCTGTGCGCTGCTGTTTTTCGCCATCCATCCGCTGCTTGCCTATGCGGTGGTGGGCCTGGGTGCCGCAGCGTATTCGCCTGCCAAATACGGCATCCTCACTGAACTGTTACCCCCTGAGCGTCTTGTCGCTGCCAATGGCTGGATCGAGGGCACGACGGTGAGCTCAATCATCTTGGGCACCATGGTGGGCGGCGCCCTGATTAGCCCTGCTGTCAGCGGCTGGCTACTATCGCTCGACTTTCCAGGCTTTGATTTTGCGATTGACAGCCCTGCAGAATCCGCGATTCTGGTCATCGGCGTTATTTACGGAATTGCGGCCTTGTTTAATCTGCGCATTCCCGATACGGGCGCCCGTTATGAGCGCCAACATACCAATCCGATTAAGCTGCTCGCTGATTTTTGGCACTGCAACACCACGCTATGGCGTGACAAGCTCGGACAGATTTCTCTTGCGGTCACCACCTTGTTTTGGGGCGCCGGGGCAACGCTGCAATTCATCGTGCTGCATTGGGCCCGCGATCAATTGGGCATGCAGCTGGATAAGGCCGCAATTCTTCAGGGCATCGTTGCGCTGGGTATTGCAGGTGGTGCAATTCTCGCGGCCCGCTTTGTGCCGCTTAAGCAGACACCATCGGTGCTCAAGCTTGGGGTCATCATGGGTTTGGTGGTGCCGGGCATGACCCTGGTCAGCAGCATGGGTGCCTCAATTCCGCTGCTGGTCATCATCGGCGGGCTGGCTGGCTACTTTGTGGTTCCGATGAATGCCCTACTACAGCACCGTGGCCACGTACTGCTCTCGGCCGGACATTCGATCGCGGTGCAAAACTTCAATGAAAACCTCAATATTTTGGTCATGCTGGGGCTGTATGCGCTCTTGATTAAGCTTGAGCTGCATGTCAACACCATCATCATTATCTTTGGCTTATTTGTAGCAGGCACCATGGCCCTAGTGATTCGTCGCTATCGTCACAATCGACGCAACTACGATCTTGATGCCCTCATCGGCGTTGAGAAGCATCACCACTAAACTTCAATCACGAGCCCCTAGCCCAGGGCGGTTGCGCGTCGGGCCTGACAAAGACGGGCCCAGAGATCGCGTTTCGCCTTGGGCTGGTCCATGCAGGCCGAGAGTCCAGAGCCGCTGGCCAGCACCGCTTCAACGGTGGCAGCGGAAAATTTGAGTTCCTGGCAGACCTGCTGAATCCGCTGTGCCAGCGCCTCGGTGGCCTGATCCGGCTGTACGCTGCGTTCGCGCCAAGCTGGCGTCAGCTCAAGCACAACAAGCGCTTCTTTTGAGAGTTCTGTCATCAGGGCTCCAAAACACGCCGCATGACCACTGCATCCTCACGAGCAACGGAGGCAATCGACAGCGCCGGGTAATAGCCTTTTCGAATTCCAATCTGGGCAAAACCAAGTCGGCGATAGAGTGCCAAAGCCCGATGATTGCTCGGCCGAACCTCAAGCAGAATCTGCTCCATCCCCTGGCCCAGCATCTCCTTCATCACGGAACGCATCATCCAAGTGCCGAGTCCGTGGCCCTGGCGCTGCGGTGCCAAGGTAATGTTCAGCAGGTGGGCCTCCTTATAGATCGGCATCCATACGGCATACCCAATCAGCACGCCGTGTTCGCGCAGCTGCTTCAGTTGATAGCCTGACTTCATCGAGTCGCGAAAGTTTCCGATAGTCCACGGCAGAGGATAAGCGACATTTTCAATCGCCATAACCGCATCCAAATCGTCAGCGCGCATCTCTGACCATCGCAGATCTGCGCTCTGCTGCCGCTCTTCAATTGTCTGCGCGACCTTCTCGCGCACATAAAGCGGGGCAAGCGCCGCGGCATTCACCCACTGGCCCGGCCGTTTTAACTGTGGATCGCGGGCATAACGCATCATCCAGCCCGATATCGGCAAGGACATATTGCCCATCGTGCTGACCAGCGGGTCGGACAACACAAGCAGGGCTTGGTCATTGCGTACTCCAGCCCCCAGATCGGAGACTGCGGCCTTTTGCACCACCATCGGTGCAATGATCCAGGTCACATCGGTCTGTAAGCCATGGCGTTTGAATTCAAGAATCGCGGCAAATGATTCCCCCAGCCGTGCATCAAACTCAATTAAAAATTGCTGGTGGTCGCCATGATGTTGTGTCGACCACCAGGCGTAAGCAGCCGCCTCAAATCCTGTAACGGGGTAACACGGCCGGTTCAACCCCATGCTTAATCCCTGCGCAATACCACAAGCAATGCGCAATCCGGTAAACGACCCAGGTCCGATGCCCACCACCAACCCTGCGAGCGACTGCCAACTCAGCCCCGACCGGCCGAGCAGCTCTTGTGCAAGCGGCAGCAGCTGACTGGAATGCGACTGGCCGGCCTGGGCTGTCGCCGTGTACAGCTGGCCGTCCTCCTGACTGACCGCTACCGAAGCCAGCGCATCTCCCGACTCCAATCCAAGCATGGCCCCATTCATGCTGTACAACGACTGAGCATGGCCACGGCCTGCGCCGCAATGCCCTCGCCACGGCCGGTAAATCCAAGATGCTCGGTCGTTTTTCCTTTGATATTGATGCTGCCCTCTGCAGCACCCACGCAGTCCGCAATAGATCGCACCATTCTCTCAGCGTAGGGCGCAATTTTCGGCTGCTGTGCGATCACGGTCGCATCAATCTGAGTAACCTGCCAGCCCTTAGCGGCCACCTTGGCAACCGCCTCGCGCAAGAGCATGCGGCTGTCAGCGCCGCGATAGGCCGGATCAGTATCGGGAAAGTGGCGGCCAATATCTCCGAGCCCGGCTGCTCCCAGAATGGCGTCAGTAATTGCGTGCAACAGCACATCGGCATCCGAGTGGCCCGCAAGACCCTTGTCAAATGGAATTTCCACGCCCCCAAGAACGAGTGGCCTGCCTGTGGTCAGCGCATGCACATCAAAGCCTTGTCCGATTGCAATCGCAGGGCCTGCTGCAGAAAACTTTCCTAGCGCGGACTGGGGATGGGTCATGAGTGCCTCCATTAAGATAATGTCACCCGGTGTCGTGAGCTTGATATTGCTTGCATCACCTTGCACCAGATGCACACGGCCACCTGCACGCTCTATCGCACTGGCCTCATCGGTGGCCGTTGGATCTTGTTCGTAGGCCGCAATCAGTGGGCCAAGCCGAAACACTTGGGGCGTCTGCGCCGACCACAAGGTCTTGCGATCCAATGTTTGCGCAACCATCGGTACCGCCGCGGCAGGGTCAACCCGCTTGACCGTATCCGCAAGGGGCATCGCCAGAATCGCACCCTCGAGATCATCGCGAAGATCCTGGCAGCGCTGCCAGAGGGCTCGCAGGCTGGCCTCGCTCACGGCAGGCCGTGCTGCATCGTGAACCATGGCCCAGAGATCCTGCCGATGGCCTGCCGCCTGCGCAACACACCTTAAGCCTGCAACAACAGAGGCAGCCCGGGTCGGCCCACCCACAGCCACTATGACAACTTGCGGTAAATCACTTAACTCTTGCGCCGCGCCACTGGATTGCCAGTAACGCTCCTCGGGATCAAGCACCACCACAATCACTGCGATTTCTGACAATTGCGCTAGGGCCCGAATGCTCATGGCCAACACGGTCTGTCCGTTGAGTCGGTGGTATTGCTTTGGCAGCGCCAGTCCGCTGCGCTGTCCGCGGCCAGCCGCAGGGATCACCGCCACGAGCCGTGTCTGTGCGTTGATTCGCGCGCCGATTGCCTGAATCGACGCTTGGCCCGAGGCCCCGGATCTGCCTGTGTTGTCCATAAAACCTACAATTTACAGTTTTTCACCTAAATCCCAGGCCCCGACTTTTGTCCGACACACCCATCGATCCCTTTTCGGCCCTTCAGGCCGTTCCGCCAAAGGCTGGACAGAGTCTGACGCTGGCGCGGCCCGCAGGCAGCAGTGATGCCTGGCTGATTGCCCAATGGGCAAGCCAGAGGCAGGCGCAGCGCGGCGCATCACCCGGGGCAGGCCTGGCGGTGATCTGCGAATCCGCCTTAGATGCTCAGCGATTGGCTGAGGAGATCGCCTGCTTTGCGCCAACGCTCCGTGTAAAGCTTTTTCCCGACTGGGAGACCCTGCCTTACGAAGCATTCTCGCCCCATCAAGACCTGGTCTCAGATCGACTGCTGGCGCTGTACGAGGCCTCGACAGGGATGCTGGATGTGATGGTCTTATCCGCAACGACCGCCTTACAACGCATCGCACCGCCAAGCTTTCTCGCAGCAAATACTTTTCTATTTCAAAAAGGCCAGCGTATCTCGGCGGATCGTCTGCGGCAGCAGCTTCTCATCGCAGGTTATTCACCCGTCTCACAAGTCGTAACGCCTGGCGAGTATGTGCTGCGCGGCGGGCTGATTGATCTTTATCCCACCGGAAGCGCTCTGCCGTATCGCATCGAGCTCATGGACGATGAAGTTGAGAGCCTGCGTGTATTTGATCCCGACAGCCAACGCAGCGTGCATACCGTCAATGAAATTCGTCTGCTGCCGGGCCGAGAATTTCCGAGCCATCCTGAGTCGGCCCAACAGTTTCGGGCCCGATGGCGTGAGGTCTTCGAGGGCGATCCCTCGCGCTGCGGCCTGTATCGCGATGCAGGCAAGGGCCTTTTCGGTGCTGGCATTGAATACTACCTGCCGCTTTTGCTGGACCCATTGGCAACGATTTTCGATTACCTACCCCAGGATGACGCCGCTTTGGTGCTGATCGGAAATATCGATCAGACATTTTTGGAGTTTCACCGTGACCTGCAGAATCGTTATCGCTTTTTAAAAGCCGACATCGAGCGGCCGGTGCTGCCCCCAGAGCGCCTTTATTTGGCAGCTGAAGAATTTTTCATTGCTGCGCAGCCCCATGCCCGTCTGCGATTTGGGCCTGAGGATGCGGCAGGACCGCTGCCAAAATTGCCAGATATTTCAGTAGATCGCCGGCAGGCGGATCCTTTGGCACGACTACGGGCCCAGCTCCACCATCAGATCTTGATCACAGCGGAAAGCCCCGGGCGACGTGAAACCCTTGCCCAGTATTTACACGAACACGGTATCGCCAGCGTCCATGCCGAGTCGATTGCACAAGCGTTTCACAGCCCGTCAGTGATTACCCATCCGTCAGAGCCACTGCCCGTGCGACTCTATGTTGCACCGATCTCCCATGGCTTTCAGGCACCGTGGTGTGGGCTCATGCTTGCCACCGAAGGCGAGTTGTTTTCTCAGGTCGCCCGCCGGCAGCGCGGCGGACGTCGCCAGAGCGAGACCAATGTTGACTCCATCATTCGGGACCTTTCAGAGTTAAAGATTGGTGATCCGGTAGTGCACATTCAGCATGGCATTGGACGGTATCGTGGCCTTGTGCATTTGGATATGGGGGATGGGGACACCGAATTTCTTCAGCTCGACTACGCCGATGAGGCCAAGCTCTATATCCCGGTATCTCAGCTGCATGTCATTGGCCGCTACAGTGGCGCAGATCCTGAGCATGCGCCACTGCACACATTGGGCTCTGGCCAGTGGGAGAAGGCGAAGCGCAAGGCGGCCATGCGTGCGCGCGATACTGCCGCAGAGCTGCTCAATATCTACGCCCGTCGCGCTGCCCGTCAAGGCCACGCCTTTCGCTTTGATGCCCAGGAATACGAGCGCTTCGCAGATGGATTCGGATTTGAGGAGACCCCCGATCAGCTCGCCGCAATCCATGCCGTCACCCAAGATATGGTCTCGGGTAAGCCGATGGATCGACTGGTCTGTGGCGATGTCGGATTCGGAAAAACCGAAGTGGCACTGCGGGCCGCGTTTTTAGCCGTCATGGATGGCAAGCAAGTGGCAGTCCTCACACCGACCACTTTGTTGGCTGAACAGCATCTTCAGACCTTCCGTGATCGATTCGCCGAGTGGCCGGTACAGATCGCCGAACTGTCACGCTTTCGCACCACAAAAGAAATTCAGGCGGCGCTTGAGGGCCTTGCCAGCGGACGACTCGATATTGCGATTGGCACGCACAAACTCCTTGCTTCAGGGGTCAAGTTCGATCGCTTGGGACTGGTCATCATCGATGAAGAGCACCGATTTGGGGTCCGCCAGAAAGAGGCCTTAAAGGCCCTTCGGTCCGAAGTCGATGTGCTGACACTGACTGCAACACCCATTCCCAGAACCCTGGCCATGAGT
>Ga0255188_1000231_pt1 | contig 20768 bp, 11 predicted proteins | sample Miss_Cont_RepB_8_FD_188427 | JGI IMG/M metagenome (GOLD analysis project Ga0255188, IMG submission 188427) | Freshwater microbial communities from Mississippi River, Louisiana, United States - Miss_Cont_RepB_8h | ecosystem: Environmental > Aquatic > Freshwater > River | place: USA: Louisiana... | reverse complement strand
GAGGCCTTGCGGCCCTTCTGGGAAACCCCGGCGCGGGCCTTGTCGCTCGTGCACCACTGGCTCCACGATCAAGCAAACGCTACTGCTTGACTCATTCTACCGGAACCTAATGGGAAATGGTATGACATCCTGTTCCTGGAAGAGGTCGCCGTGCCGGGAAACATTGAAGTCTTCAAGCGGCTCAAGGAGCAGATTCGCATCCCGCTGGCGACCGGCGAGCGCGACCGGACCATCTGGGAGATGCTGCCTTACCTCCAAGAACGCTGCATCGACATCCTGCAGCCCGACTGCGGTCATACGGGCGGCATCAGCCAGATGCGCAAGATTGCCGCGCTGGCCGAGGCCTACCATGTGCCGCTGGCCCCGCACTGCACCATGAGCTTCCTGGGACTGACCGCCAGCTTGCACGCGGTCGCGGCGACTCCGCTGTTCCTGATTCAAGAGGCTTACACCGACGGACACATCATGCCGTCCGGCGTGGCCAGGAAGAACTGGGAAGTCGATGCCGACGGTTACGCCTCGCTGCCGCAAGGGCCGGGTTTGGGAGTGGAAGTGGATGAGGGCGAACTGGCCAAAGTTGCCGCCGACCCAAAGAAGCAATACCGCTGGCCCGTGCTGAAGCACAAGGATGGCAGCATCGCGGACTATTGACGCACGCTGTTTGCCACGCGGTCGAGCCGCAACCAACAGGCTCAAAACCCGAATTTCAAAATCCGAAATCCGAAACAAGTTCAAAGCCCGAATGACCAAAAATCAAAACCTGCGGGGTCGCATGATGGTTTCCCTTCGAATTGCGCTCGCCCTTCTTGGCTGTGCCCTGTTGAGCAGCGCGGCTCAGCCAACAGAAACCAAACGCAGCTCCTTCGCCGATTTCGACGCTCGGGCCAGGGCAGGCGAGCGCCTGAACGTCGTCTTCTTCGGCGCGTCTCTGACTTGGGGCGCTAATGCGTCTGACCCGGTCGAGACCTCGTATCGGGGCGTGATGCGCGATCGGTTCGAGGCGCACTACCCGGCGGCGCGTTTCCGTTTCCGCGATGCGGCCATCGGCGGCACCGGCTCGCTGCTCGGTGTCTTCCGGATTGACCGCGACGTGCTGGCGCACAAGCCCGACCTCGTGTTCGTGGACTTCACCGCGAATGACGGGATCTACTCGGACGAGCCCGAGACCCTCTCGTCTTATGAGTCGATCCTGCGCCGGCTCGCTGCGGCGGGCATCCCGGTCGTGCAGGTCGCCTTCCCGTTCCAGTGGGACATCGACACCGCCAAGCTGCCGACCATGAAACGCCGACTGGCGCACCAAGCGCTGGCCGAGACCTACGGCAACGGCTGGGGCGACGCCGTGACCGGCATCTGCCAGGGTGCCGACCAGGGAAAGTTCAAGCTGACTGACTTGTGGGTGACCGACGGCGTCCACCCACACGATCCCGGCTACCGCGAGTTCGCTGCCGCCGCATGGGATGGCTACCTGGCCGCCGTCAAAGCCAAGCTCGCGCCGCGGATGCCAGCCAAGACAGTCCATGCGGACACATATCTGACGTTCCGCCGTTTCAACCTGGCCGGCCTGCCGAGCCTGCCGCGCGGCTGGGGCAAAGGCCGCCCGCACCTCACCGCCGTCAACCACGACTGGCTGATGTCGCGCTGGCTCGACGACTTGGTTGCTGCCCGCAACCGCGCGCTGGATGAGAAAGGCAAGCCGCGCCTCGAACCGCAGAAGGTCGAGCCGCTGCGACTCCAGATCGAGGCGACTTCGATTCGGCTCTTCGGCGAATGCACCGCCGACTCCGGGAAGTTTCGCGTCAAGCTCGACGGCAAGCCGGTCGTCGGCAAATGGGGTCAGGAAAAGGACTCCGACCTGTTCAACGGCAATCTCTGGAAGACTGGCAACGGCTTCCTGCTTTACGAGGTCGCCCGCAGCCTCGACCCCGGCGTGCCACACCTGCTGGAGATTGAGCCGGTGTTCGACGACGCCAAGCCGCAGGAACTGAAACTCGAAAGCGTCTGCGTGGCCGGCGGCAAGGCGACCGTAGTGCTGGCTAAATGACCGATGTTACGGTGTCGCTCGGATATGAAGCAAACGACGCGAACCCCATTGCTCCTCCCCCAAGTCCCATACATCCTGATCCCCGAGACTCCATGAAACCCGCCACTCTCCTCACCGCCCTCCTGCTTGCCTCGCTCACAGCGTTGTCGGCTGCCGTGCCTGAGCTTTCCAAAGTCACCTCCCGCGCCGATCTCGACGCCGTCATCGCCGCCACGACTGGTGCGGCTTTGAAGCAAGCGCTCACCGAGAACGCCGATGCCATCATCGCTGCTGCCGGGCGTCATCCGCATGTGGCGGCGGTCATTGCGACCATCGAAAAAGCGCCGGGCACCTTCACGAAGATCAACACCACGCCCGCGGCGTTGAAGCAGGCGGCGGGCGGTGACCTCCCGCTCTTTGACACGCTGACACAGGTCAGCACGAGCATCCTCGGCGGGAAAGCCCACGATCATCGCAAGGAAGGCGAAGACCCCTACAACGCTGCCTTCATCGAGCACCTCGGGCACCTTCTCTCACTGGAGAATGTCAGGCTGGAGGCTTCCGGCATCCAGGATTCCTGGGTGGCTCCGCTGCTCAAGCTCAAGAACTTGAAAAACCTGCACGTGAGCGGCTTCGGCAGATTGGGGGATGCCAGCCTCGCTCAACTCCAGCGGCTCACCGAGTGTCCGAATCTCACCCATCTCGAACTGGCCTATTTTGGTGCCGCCACCGATGCGGGTTGGGAACGACTCGCAGGACTGAAGAATCTGGAGTTCTTCTCACCGCGGGGCGCTCGCTTCCCCGGCCATTGCTTCGCCAAGTTCAAGGGGGGGACCCAGCTCAAGAACATCAACTTCCACAGCAACAGCCTCGATGACGAAGGGTTTGGCCACGTCTGTGAAAACTTCCCCAACCTCGAGTTCATCAAACTCTGGCACTCCAAGCTCCTCACCGATGCCAGTGCCGACCACCTGAAGAAGTTGAAACAGTTGAAAGGCATGGAGATCAGTTGTTCGAAGGCCACCGCCGGCCTCCTCAAACACCTGCGCGAGTTGCCGATCGAATATGTGGCGCTCGAATACGGCGTGAACACCCCGGCCTCGGCCGCCATCGCCTCGGTCAAAGCCACCCCCACACTGCGCCGGTTGAAACTGGCAGGTGTTCCTCTCACCGATGCTGACCTCACCGCGCTGGCCGGTGCGACCCAGCTCCAAGAGCTCTCCATCGGACTCGACGACCTGCCCGACGAGCGCTTGCCGCAGTTGCAGTCATTCTCCTTCCTGAAATCGCTGAATCTCACACAAAACAAGAAGAAGCCCTTCACTCCGGAGACCCAGGCCAAAGTCAAAGCCCTGCTCCCGAAGACCCAGGTCGTATTCCAATAGACCCAGAACATGAGGCTCACCTTTCTCACCACCATCCTCTTCGCGTGTTTTGCCGGGCTTCACGCCGCCGAACTCCGCGTTGCGGGCACACTTGGCAACTCCGACGATTCGCAGCCGATCTTTGCGGGCAGGCTCGCGGCGGGCATCGGGCCGGTGCTCGATGACGAAGGCACGCTCTGGGAACGCGGCGGCTCCACGCGGCTGAATCGTTATGCGCTCGATGGACGGCTGCTCGCCAGCTTCGAAATCCCGGAGGGCGAAGAACGCGGCAACGATCAACTCACGCGCGTGGGCGATCTGCTGGTGCTGAAGCTGAAGAAGGCTCTGTATTCGCTGCCGATCAAAGCGGCCCCGGGGACGAAGCCGACGCGCCTGAAGGGCGAGGTGGATGTGCTGGCCTCCAGCGCAGTCGGTGGACGCATCATCGGCATGGAGAAGGACGCGCTCTTCTCGCTCGAACCGGCCACCGGAGAACGCACCGCCATGACGTTGCCGGGCGCACGCATCCAGTGGCTGCATGTCGAGGCGGATGGCACGCTGTATGGCTTTGGCGGGGGCAAGGTCTTCGCGTGGCAGGGCAGCACGTTGAAGGACGGTTTCCCGAGAGGTTTCAATGGGGAGCGTCCGCAAAAGATCGGTCGCCATTGGTATTCCCACTCCTGGCACGGCACGATCAATCGCTTCAACGAATCCTTCGAGCCTGATCCTGGCGTCGTGCTCGGCGGAGCTTCGGGTTCGTTCATCGGTTACCTGCCCCTGAGCAACGACCTCGATAATGGCCGCGGCATGGTGAAACTGCGCGATGGGCTCTTCGCCGTTTCCGGCATGGGCGGCGTGGTTCAGTTCGTGCAATGGAACGATGCGGAGAATCGTTTCGACGTCGTGCGGCGCATCGGCGGGTTGATGGGGATCAAAGGTCTCGCTCTGGACGCGAATGGCCACATCTGGGCCTCACACGGAAGCTGGCGCTGGCAGGATGCCCCGCACACACCGCTCACGTTGGGCGATCTGAAGCCGCAGATCTGCGCGCAGCCCGTGATGCTCGGCGGCCGGACGCTGTGCGTGCTGAAAAAACACTACAGCTACGTGCAGCTCATGCGCGGGCCGGTCATTGATGAAAACGGACTCTCGCATCAGGAAACACCGGGCGTGAAGGACTTCACCTTGCCGGAGGACATCAGCGGCGCGGCCTGGATGGATCGCGCGATGATCGTGACGAGGCCGAACGGCGCGGCGTTTGAGATCCCAGTGAATGAAAGCGGCCAGCAGAGCGGCCAGCCCAAGCCCATCACGCTGCCCGGACTGAAGGCCTGCACCAGCCTGGCTTGGTTTGAGAGCCATCTGCTCGCGGCGGATACGGACGCCATCGTGGTTTTCGAGCGCGGCTGGAAGGAAGTGAAACGCCTCACCCAGCATGGCGGCGCGGTTCACATCCACAGCGATGGCAAAAAGCTCGTCGTGAGCGATCCGAAAGCGGGCCGGGTGTCGGTTTATGACTCGTTGAAGGCAGCTCCGGTGAGCTACCCCGGCCTCGTGTTGCCGGCGCATGTCGCCATCGAGGGAGCGCGCGTCATCGTGCATGAAATGGGCAGACAGCGGCTGGTGAAACTGGAACTCGCCGCGACTCCCGCCACACCGCAACTGCTCACCCAGTGCGAGGGTGGCATTCCACTGGAAATCGAAATTACGGAGAGCGCGGTGTCCGTAAAGACCCCGGCCAAGCAGGTGCGGCTTGGTGTTTTCAATGGTGAAAAAGCCGTCACGGCGAATGCCGCGCGGGTGCCGCTGCCCAAAGGCGCGGCGAAGAAGCTCCACATCGCCGTCGCCCTCGCGCATGACGGCCAACGGGAGCGTTTCGGCTTCACCGATCACCAGCCCATCCACGCCGCCTTCAATGATGATCCCGCCTCGTGGGCGGTGTTTGATCTGGCGTCGTATCGCGAGTCGGAGGCGGCGCGCCAGCAGGAGATTCGCCTGAGCTTTACGCAGCCAAAGGAAGGCAAGGCGACCGTGGTCATTGAGAACGAAAAGGGCGAGCGCATCCGCAATCTCGTCTCAGGCCGCGCCTTCAACGCAGGCAAGCATGAAGTCGTCTGGGACGGACTGGACGAGGACGGCAAACTCGTCGCACCGGGAAGCTACTCTTGGCGGGCTGTGACGCATGAAGGCATCCGTCCGCGCTATCTCATGAACTTCGTCAACGGCGACGAACCAACCACGGAACCTTGGGGGCCGAATCACAGCACGCTGCACGCGGCGGCCGCGAATGGTGAGCGTGTCTTTTTCGCCGCGCCGGTCACGGAGGGCGGTTGGGCGCTGGTGGCGCTGAACAACGAAGGCAAGTTCGTCCAGGGCTACGAGCATCAACATGGCTTCGGCATTCAGCACGACGCCATCGCGGCAGATTCGCAATATCTCTACTGCGCCCAGGATGGGTTCGCCTGGAGCGGCCGGCCGGATACGAGCAAACCGGATTGGAAGGCGACGTGGAAGGTCACGGTGTGCCGTTACGACATCGCCACCGGGAAGCTCGTCGAATGGCCCGGGAAGGTGCGTGGTCTGCCGGTGGACTCCATGGAGGTGAACGGACAATCAGATCTGAAGCAGTTCAACCTCGGCGGCATCGCGGTGATGAAGGGGCGGCTCTATGTCGGCTCGCGGAATAAGAAATGCGTCTTTGTGCTCGATGCGACCTCGGGCCAGCAGCTCGAGAAAATCCCGCTCCCGGGCGTGCGACATCTCAGCGCCGGAAAAGAACTGTTTGCCGCCACGGACGCCGGCGTGGTGCGGGTGGGCCATCACAAGCTGCTCATCAAGCACGGCAACATCGGCGGCCTGACCGTGGCCCCGAATGGCGACCTCCTCATCAGCGATGCCGCGGCGCATCAGGTGCGGCGTTTTTCATCCGAGGGCAAAGAACTCGCGGTGATCGGCAAAGCGGGCGGAAAGTATCGCGGCGCGTATGATCCCCAGCGCATGGTGAATCCGGCGGGGCTCGTGTTCGGTCCCGATGGCAAGCTGTGGGTGACGGAAAAACGCTGGAACCCGAAGCGTGTCTTCGCCTGGGATCTCGGCAAAAACGAGGTCGTGATCGAGAAGTTCGGCATGCCGCACTACGGCGGCGATGGCAGCGGATTTGATCCCGAGAACCCGCGCCGCTGGATCGGGCTGGGCTGTTTCTGGGACGTGGACATTGTGAAGAAGACCGCGCGTCCCACGCATGTGATCAGCACTGAGGAAGGCCATCTCGGCGACTACCATCCACACGGCTATACGTGGTTCCGCGAAGGCGGCCGCACCTTTGTCGCCACGCGCGGGAAGCTCGCGCTTATCAGCGAAGTGCTGCCCGATGGCACCGTAAAAGACATCGCCGCCACGGCGGGGACCCATCATTTCGGATATGCCTTCAATTGGCATCCGCCACAGGCCTACATCGACGCCTTCTACGCGAAGTGGCCGGCGAAGCGCGCAGGCGAGAAGTCGGGCAAAAAGGGCGAGGGCAAGCCGTGGTCACAACGCGGCATGGGCGTGCTCTGGGTGGATCGCAATGGCGACGGCGAGGCGCAGCCGGCGGAGTTCGACTTTTGCGGCGACCAGATCGCCTATGGCGACGGCGCGTGGGGTCACATGCAAGGCTCGCTCACCTTTTACATGCCCGTGGCCGACAAGACGCAGGTCAAAGTCGCCGCCATCAAGCCGAAGGGCATGCTGGCCAATGGCGTGCCGGATTATCCGACGCTCGATGAAGCCATCGCCACCGCCACGCCGGTGAGTCTCACCCCTGGCCACAAGCGCAACGGGGTTGCCACGGTGCGGGATCGTCAGGGACGTTTCCTGTTCAACTCCGACCCCGAGATGAACGCCTACGCCGCCGATGGCCGCCATCTCTGGCGTTATCCGAACCGATGGAGCGACGTGCATGGCAGCCATGCTGCCCCGCTGCCCGAGCCCGGTGTGATGCAGGGCGTGATGGCCTTCCTCGGCATCGCCCCGCTCGATGACACCAGCGATGTGGTCTTCGTGAACGGCAATCACGGCCGCTGTTTTGTGCTGAGCACAGATGGCTTCTATCTCGACGAGGCGTTCGTGGATGTGCGCGTGAGCTATTTGAAAAATGAGTGTCGCCTCGGCGGTGAAATCTTCGGCGGCAGCTTTGGGCGCGATGTGAAAAGCGGCAAATACTACGTTCAGATCGGCCACGGCCCGTATCGCATCTACGAACTCGAAGGCTTCGACACCTTGAAGCGCCAGAGCGGCCAACTGAAAGTCACCGCCGCCCAAATCGCCGCCGCCGAGCGCCAAAGCCTGCGCGCCGCCGCCGCGAAGCAGCTCGCCCGTGAAGCCACCATTCCCGGATCCCTCACCTGGGACAAAAGCGGCAAATTCAAAGCCCAGGCCGACCTCCGCGCCGATGCCACGCATCTGCATCTGACCTGGAAAGTGCAGGACGCCTCGCCTTGGGTGAACAACGGTCGTGACTGGACCAAACTCTTCGCCACCGGTGACACCGTTGATTTTCAATTCGCCTGCGACCCGAAAGCCGATCCGAAGCGCCGCGAACCCGTTCCCGGCGACAAGCGCCTGCTCATCGCCCCGCACGAAGGCAAAGCCATCGCCGTGCTCTACGAGCATCGCAAACCCGGCGGCAAGAACCCCATCGAGTTCACCAGCCCCTGGCGCGGCGCGAAAGTGGACGACGTGCGCCAGCTCACCGAAGCCAGGCTCACCGTAAAGACCGAAGGGAACGGCTACACCGTCACCGCTGCCATCCCGCTCGCGGACCTTGGCCTCACGTTGACTCCTGGCCAAAAACTCCGCGCCGACCTCGGCGTGACCTTCGGCGATGCCAACGGCACCGACACCAACCTGCGTTCCTACTGGAGCAACCAAAGCACCGGCCTCGTGGACGACATCCCCGGCGAAATCATGCTCACGCCAAGCCTGTGGGGCGAGGTGAGCATCAAGTTATGCGCTGTCCCCGCAGCCCCGGCAAAGACCCCGTGATCAATCCCGCCGCGCCCTACCCTTCGACGACCTAGATGACCTCAACGCCATCCAAGATGAAACGAAGAAGATCGGTTGCCGCGTCCGCGACATCATCCGCGCTGTGGCGATGACGGAAACCGGGAGTGATGGAGAAGTGAAGTGTTGTAGCCATGAAGCCACCAAAATGACCACCGAAAGGAGGAGCAAGGGCCGCAGAGGCCAGTCTGGCGGGAGGCTGTGGGGGCGTCATGGGCTCGCATCGGATGTTATTCGCGGGGGGGGCGTCGTTTCGCGCTGGTTGAACAAGCCGGAGACTTGATGGCGATGAGCCGGTGGTCGCGCGACGCGTGCAGCCCCGGCAAGACGGCAACTCCTCACCCCGCTGCAACCCAAGAAAAGAAGCACTCAAAATGATGAAACCAAACCTCCCTACGATGAAGCGGGCCGCGCGCTTGTCCCTGCTGTTGGCAACCGCGCTGGCGGCGGGGTCCGTGATCGCGGCAGAACCGGCAGTGGCGCGGGCGGACTGGCCCCTTTGGGACGGCAAGGAATCGGTCGCCGATTACGCCAAGCGCACGGGCATCAAGGATGTGCAGATGGAGTTGGACCTCGGCTCCGGCGTCGCGATGAAGCTGACCCTCATCCCCGCAGGCAAGTTCATCATGGGCGCGGTCCAGGAGCGCCGCGAGGGCGCAGCGTATTGGCAGACCCCGCATCGCGAGGTGACGATCAGCAAGCCGTATTACATGGGCATCCATGAGGTGACGCAGGAGCAGTTCGGGCAGGTCATGGGGGCCGATCCGAAACGAGAGCGGCGATACGAAGAGGCCAACGCCCGCGACAAAGAGAAACCAAGGTGGCTCAAGGGCAGGACCCATCCCGAAGCGTTGCTGACGTGGAATGAAGCCGCGCAGTTCTGCGAGAAGGTCTCGGCCAAGACCGGCATGAAAGTTTGGCTGCCCACCGAGGCGCAGTGGGAATACGCCTGCCGGGCCGGGAGCACGACGCGGTTTTACTGGGGAGATGAGCCTGCGGGGGTGCATCAGTTCGAGAACTTCACCCGGGTCTTTCAGGGCGAGACCCTGGAAACCGCCAAGGACGCCGGCGGCTTCCGCACGACGGCACCCGTAGGTTCCTTCAAACCCAACCCATTCGGTCTTTATGACATGCTCGGCAATGTTTCCGAGTGGTGCCACGACTGGTTCACGGGCAATTACATCGGCGCTCCCACGCTGGACCCGGTCGGGCCGGGTTTCAGCCCGCCAGTGCCCCTTGCTGGTCCGATGCATGTCGCGCGCGGCAAGAATTTCAGCGATGTGTGGGACTGGCCTAACATCATCAACCGGCCCCAGCACTGGGGCACCCCGACTTGCGGCTTCCGCGTCGTCGTGGCCGTGAAATCCACCACCGGCACGGCACCGGGGGCAGTGGCTTCCTGGGCCTTGGGCAAGGGCGGGCATCTCCTCAAGGCACCGGCTGCGTCCGATTCCGCAACGGCGAAAGTCGAAAATCCCTCCAAGGCGCCGGCGGATCCGAAACTGCGGGTGCCGCCGGGCTGCCGCGCGGCGTCCGGCACGCAGGCCGAGTCCTACACGAAGTCCGGCTGGGCACAGGCGATCGTGCATGAGGGCACCGGCATGGAGATGGTTTACATCCCGGCCGGGAGTTTTCTCATGGGCAGCCCGGCCGACACGACACGTTCCCAGCAGGAGACCGAGCGGGGTTGGGTGGCCCGGTTCGAGAAGCCGCACCAAGTGACGCTGACCAAGGGGTTTTACATGGCGAGGCATGAAGTGACGCAGGCGCAGTGGGAAAAGGTGATGGGCTACAACCCGTCGCTCTTCAAGAACGCGGGGCCAAGCGCGCCGGTGGATTCGGTGTCCTGGCATGACTGCCAGACCTTCGCCACGAACGCCGGCGGCGGACTGCGCCTGCCGACCGAAGCGGAGTGGGAATACGCCTGCCGCGCGGGGACACCAGGCCCGTATGCCGGGGACCTCACTGAAACAGGGTGGTATGACGGCAACAGCGATGGCACCACGCATCCCGTCGGCTTGAAGAAGCCGAACGCTTGGGGGCTTTACGACATGCACGGCAATGTGCGGGAGTGGTGCCAGGACTTGTCATCCAACGAATACCCGAAAGAGGACGCGACGGATCCGACCGGGCCGGCGAAAGGGGATGGTGAAGGGAGTCGAATACTTCGCGGCGGCAGTTGGGCCGACTATGCCTTCTATTGCCGTTCGGCGGCCCGTGGCTGGTCTCATCCAAAGTTGTTCGGAATCCTGTCCGATAAAAAGAACGTCTGGGAGGATGCCCAGACGCCCCGCGATGGATACGGCATGCTGGCGCTGCGCCCGGATTTTGGCTGTCGCTTCGTGATCTCCGCAACCGGTTCGTAGTGATCGACCTTTTCCGCGACCTCATCGCGGCCGTCGTGACCGGCTGGGAGGTTAGCCGGAAGTGACGGAACACTGCCGCCGCACCTTTCGCGGTTGGTAATGTCGAGCTCCCCTGCGCGCCCTGCGCTGCAAAGCATCCGCCGGCACCGGTTGGGTGGAAGGCAAGCTGGTCGGCAGTTCGAACAGGAAGCCCCGTGCTGTTACAGCAGCCCATCGCGCAGCGCCTTGGCCACGGCTCCGCCGAGGGTGTTGACGTGGAGCTTCGTGTAGATGCGGCGGAGGTAGTTGTCCACGGTGTGCTGGCTGAGGTCGAGTTGGTCGGCGATTTCTTTTTTCGTCAGGCCGTCGGCGAGGAGGCGTAGGACGTCGCGCTCGCGGGTGGTGATTTCGATGGCGCTTTGCGTCGGTTTCAACTGGCTGAAACGGTCGAGCACGCTTCGGGCGATTTCGGGCGTCATGGGCGAGCCGCCGCGCCACACTTCGCGCACGGCGGAGACGATGCGGTCGAGCGATTCGGATTTCAGGAGGTAGCCGGAGGCTCCGGCGCAGATGGCTTCGAAGACGCGTTCGCGATCGTCGAAGACCGTGAAGATGAGGATTTCCGTGGAGGGCGTGGCCTCTTTGAATCGCCGCAGTCCCTCCAGGCCGGACATCCCGGGCAGGCCGAGGTCGAGGATGATGACTTCCGGACGCGCGGTGGCTTTCGTCAGGGCGGCGAGGGCGGCTTCGCAGGTGGAGAAGTCCCGCACGCTGGCGCCTTCGGAGATTTCGAGCGCCTCACGCAGGGTCAGGCGCAGGGGGCGGTGATCTTCGACGAGCCAGATGTTCGTTTTGGAAGGAGCGGGTGGTTTCATGCAGGGGCTACTGTGGGGTGAGAGGCGTGGCGAGCCGGACAACGGTTCCCTTTCCCACGGCGCTTTGGATGTCGCAGGTGGCATTCATGGCGGCGGCCCGGGCTTGCAGGTTGTCCAAGCCGCTGCCGCCGCGATTCTGGGCTTCCGTCATGTCGAAGCCCTGGCCGTCGTCCTCGATTGTGATGACCAGCGGGCCGCTCCAGTCGAAGCGCACACGCACCTCGGTGGCGCGGGCGTGCTTGCGGGCGTTGGTGAGGGCTTCCTTGAGAAAGGCGAGGATGTCGCGCGTGTATTCGATGGCGGGGCGTCCTTCGGGCGGCTTGCCTTGGTGCGTGATTTGATGCGCGACGCCTTCGAGCAGGCGCCGCGCGATGGCTTCCATGCGGTGGGAAAGTTCCTGCCAGTCTCCCGCCTTGGGCGCGAGGAGCCAGATGATGTCGCGCATCTGGTCGAGCGTTTCGCGGGCGGAGGCGGAGATTTTTTCCAGCCGATCGGGCGAGAGTTCCGCGCGCTGGAGTTGCTGGCGCGCGAGGTCGCCCTGCATCGCGAGATGGCTGAGGCTCGCGCCGATTTCGTCGTGCAGATCGCGGGCGATGCGCGTGCGCAACATGTCCTGCTGCTGCCGTGACTTCGTGCGCTGGATGAGCAGGACGGCGGCTGCGATCAACGCGATGGCGATGGCGGAGGCGATGGCGAAGGTGAGTTTGTGGCGGGCCGAGTTTTCTGCGAGACGCTGGAGTTCGGCGCGGATGAGGCGCACTTCCGCTTGAAGCGCTTCGCTTTTGGCGAGGCCATCGAGCCACGCGGTCCAACTCAGCAATTCGTGCCGGCTGGAATAGCCATCAGTCAGGGCGGCGGGCGACCAGCCGGCTTCGGTCGTGGTGTCGGATGCGCTCACGGCACAGCCGGCGGCCAGGTTTTTTCCCTCGCGCCAGCACTGGAGTTCACTCATGGCCAGCAAGTTTTCAGCGTTGACGACGGAGCCTCGCCGCCCGAGCGCCTCGCAGGAGATGCGGATGCGGCGCGCCACCAGGCCGTGGGTGTCGAACATGACCTGCGTCGCCCCGGGATTGGGCAGCGCGGCAGCCGGATAGGGAGGATTGTTCTCGTTCCGGATGACCTCTTCGCGGTCCGTGCCCGGGTCGGCCAGCACGCGGAAGTGCGTGGGAAATCCGTAGCCCGGCAGATCGGCGTAGCCCCGGCCCCGGGGATGCGCCGGCACGAGGTGAACTTCATCAATGGCGACGGCGGCACCCAGATCGACCTCGACCCACGTGTTGCCGCCGGCGAAGGGCTGTTTGCTGATGGCGCTCTGGTGGCCGTTCATGGGCGAGGTCTCGCGGCCCCGCAGCGGCAGGCACCAGAAGTAGCCATCGGTCAGATTCCGGCGTTCCCACGCGCGTGCGATGAAGACTCCGGAGGTGCTGGTGACCGGCCGGGTCAGCGCCACGTTCCGCCCCTTTTCCAGCACGACGATTTCGCCGAGGCGAAAATACGGCTGGTCCGGCTGGCTCGGGTCGTCGCGAAAACCGGTGACACGCACGCGCAGAAATCGCCCGGACGCCCGATTGCCCTCGAAGCTCAGGAAGGACACGTGCTCCCCCGCGCCCGGCTCCGGTTCCTGCCAGCCCACGATGCGGATGCTGGTGGCGAAGTCGCTCGCGTCGGAAATTTCGATCTGAAACGCAGCCGGAAACCCCGGCGAAGGCACGCCGGCCGGCACCGTGAGTCGCGCCGGAAAAATCACGATCCGCTCCGGCGTGACGGTCCTTCCGAAGTCGATCATCACCCACGCGGGATCGGCCTTGAGCCCGTGGAAGCCCAGCCGCTGCTGGTTTTGCGCCGAAGGGATGAGTTTCGGGAGTGATTCCAGTTCCTGCTGGATGCCCTTCAGCCGCTCATTCAGCGACGCGACATCCGCCGCCCGGGCTGTGCTCATCGCATACGGCCAGATGGTTCCGAGACCGAGGAAGAGGAGCAGTAGTCCAGCGCGATTCACCCGGCCACGTTAGCAGGTGCCGGGGTGAATTGAAGGCCGGTCATGTGACGTGATCACGTCACATGACAATTCGCCGCCCTTTTGGCATGATTGCAACATGAACTTGAACCGACTTCCACGCCGCTCGTTTCTGAGAACGCTTTCGCTCGGTGCCAGTGCGCCGTTTCTCTCCCCGCTGCTTTCCCGCCTCGAAGCAGAAAGCCGCGGCGTGAAGCCGATGCGGTTCGTCTTTTTCCTCGAAGGCAATGGGCTGCCGCCGGATGACATCCAGCCGCTCGGCATCGTTCGCAAGGACATGCAAAACCCGAAAGGCGGGCAGACGGGCAAATGCAATGGCGAGGACGCCATCGTCGATCTGCGGCTCTCGGCTCCCGGGCACAGCCTGCCGGTGCCGATCGCGCCGTTGGAGCGGCACAAGAAGCGGCTGACATTGCTGCAGGGTCTCTCGGGCCGCGTGTGTGGCGGCGGGCATTCGAACGGCTTCGGCGCGCTGGGCGCCTACTCCGCGAGCGCGGGGGCGAAGGACATCACCATCGATGCCGCGATCGCGAAGGCCAATCCGGCGATCTTCCAGCATCTGGCCCTTGGGCTGAAGGGAGGAACGGAGAACATCTTCTATTGCTGCTCGGCGTCCGGCCCGAATCAGAAGGTGCCGCATTACCAGGACCCCGTGCTCGCCTACAACATGCTCTTTGGCAAAATCCTCGGTGGCAACACCGCGACCGAAGTGGGCGCCCAGGCGATGCTGCTGGACCATGTGGCCGGGGACATCAAGCGCGTCGAAAGCCAGCTTCCGCGGGAAGAAGCGCAAAAGCTTCGGCAGTTTGCCGATGCCTTTGCATCCATCGGCCGCCGGCAGTCGCGCCTGAAGGAGATCGACGTGACGAAAATTCCGGTGAAGCAGGACGCCCTTTACGCCAGCCCCATCGAGACCAAGCAACTCGAAGCGCATTTCGAGATCGCCGCGACAGCCTTGATCACCGGCATGACGAACACGATCACGCTGAGTTCCGGAGCCACCAGCTATCCCGTGTGGAAGGGGCTGGGCATCAGCATCGACAATCACACGATCGGCCACATGTATAATGAGCGGCCCAAGGAGGGACAAACGGTGAGCGAAGGCAAGGCGATGGCGATCAAGATCCGCCAGTTCAACATGGAACTGCTGGCCAGGCTGGTGGACAAGCTGTCGGCGATGCCCGAGGGCAACGGCTCGATGATGGACAACACGGTGATCCTCTACCTGAGCGACAGCGCCGAAAATCATCATTCCTCCTGCTTCGACTGGCCGATGGTGATGGTCGGGAATCTGGGCGGCCGGCTCAAGTCCAACGACCGCTTCCTCAACTTCGCCAAGTATGGCGCGAAAGGCCACGCCACGATCGGCATGCTTTACACGACGCTGCTGCACGCGGCGGGTGCGCCGGTCGATCATTTCGGCACGAAAGACACTTCGCTGATCGGCGCGATCGAGCAGGCGGGCCCCTTGAAGGAGCTGCTGGCATGAAGCGCTTTCTTGCCTGTTGCGGGCTCGTCGCGTTGTTCACGACGGCGGCCTTGGCGGAGCATCGGGCGGCGCTGGTGATCGGGAACAGCAACTACCCGAAGGCAGCGCTCGCATCGCCGCTGCGGGACATTCGCGCTGTGGGTGAGGCGCTCAAGAAACGCGGCTTCGTGGTGACGCAGGCCGAGAATCTCACCGCGAAGGAACTGAAGGAGCAGTTGGCGGCGTTTGCCCGATCGGTTCCAACACGCGGCACGGCGCTCATCTATTTTTCCGGCTACGCGCTGCCGACCAGCAAGCCGGACGCTCCGCTGGCGGACAATGCGCTGCTTCCCATCGACGGCAATGCTGCCAGTCCCGGCACCGTCGCCAGTTCGCAAACAGGAGCGATGCGCCTGATGAGCGGACTCGCCAAAGACAGCGGCAGCGTGCGGAACATCCTCATCGTCGATGGCTGCTATGCGCATCCCGGGCAGCAGAAGACAGCGACAAAAGGCTTGGTCAAAGCCGGCAAACCCGCGCTGGAGAGCCTGGTCATCTTTGCCGCGCCAATGGGAGAGGTGCTGGAGCCTGCGGCGGAGGGGCTTTCACCCTTGGCGAAAAAATTCAGCGACGCGCTGAACTCATCGCAACCGCTCGACAAGGTGCTCAACGAACTCAGCGCCACGAAGGAATCGACTCTCGACGATCTTTCCGCGCTCGCCGCGCCGGCGTCGAAAACCGTCGCGTCTCCTGCGGAACTCCCGGCTGGGGCGAAGCCCGGTGACGAATGGGTCAGCGACCGGGGCATGCTCTTCTGCTGGTGTCCGCCGGGGAAGTTCACGATTGGCAGCCCAGCGACTTCGGCCATGCATGAAGAGGACGAGATTCAGGCGGACATCGAGCTCCCCCAGGGCTACTGGATCGGCAAGTTCGAGTTCACACGGCGCGAGATGTTCGCAATGCGCGGGGGCGTCTATCTCTCGACCGGCGACCACAAGCTGCATCCGCTGAACAAGCTTCATGAAGCGAAGGACGTGGAACAGTATCTGGCCGAGCTCAACAAGACCGCGCCGGCGGGCTGGAGCTACGACGTGCCCACCGAAGCTGAATGGGAATACGCCGCGCGGGCCGGGACCACCACGGACTACTTCTTTGGAAACGATCCCGCCGATTTGGCCAAGTATGGCAACTTCGCGGACCGCACGTTGCGGGAGAGCGATGCGTTCGGCGAGCTGCCCAAGAGCTGGAAGGCCAAGGAACCCGGCGCGGTGTATTTCGGCGACCGTCAGACCGGCATCTTCACCTATGCGCACAAGACCTGGAATGACGGCCATGCGACGATGGCGCTCGTGGGGAGTTTCCCGCCGAATCCCTGGGGCCTGCACGACGTTCACGGAAATCTGGCGGAGTGGACTTCCACGCAATACCACCCCGCACGGCTGATTCCGGACAAGCCAGATCCCAACTTCGGCGTGGTCGCCAAGGGCGGAAGCTGGCTCAGCACCGCGGCCTACTGCCGCTCGGCGATGCGCGCCTGGTCGAACATCCCGGAGAACGGCGTGGGGCTTCGCTTCGTCCTGCGCAAAAAAGCAACCGCTCCACTGACTCCGATCGCGCAGAAATGGACCGCGCTGGTCCCCGCGGAGTTCCAGAGCGAGGCGGGAGCCACGGCGACGATTTCGCCCGATGGCACCGTGCTAATAATTGGCAAGCCCGCCAAGGACACCTACACGCTCAAAGCCACGGTGCCTGCCGGGATCGAACCCAAGGCGATCAAACTCGAAGCCCTCACGGATCCCAGCCTCCCCAAACAGGGTCCCGGTCGCGCCGGGGACGGCCAATTTTTCTTAAGCGAGTTCGGCGTCCGCTTTGGATCCCCCGGCTCCGGGGAGGCGACGAAGTCCGTGCGAATCCTCGACGCGCAAGCCGACTTCGTTCAACCGGGCACCCGCATCACGGACGTGATTGATGGACGATCCGAACCCAACACCGGATGGGGAATCAGCGGTGCCACGGGCAAGGACCACTCCGCCGCCTTCACGATCGCCCTGCCGTCCCGAAACGGTCCAGACGGCGCGCGCTGGCGGCATCCTTCGTCCGCGGGCGAAGGCCCCGTTGCCGGCTCGCCACTCGTATTTTTCCTCGAACATCCAAACGCGGCCACGCTCGGGAAGTTTCGCCTCTCCCTCATGCACGAAGTCCCCGACGCGGCGACCACCGTGCAGCAGCCGCGCACCAGGTAATCGCCATGAGAATCGCACTGCTTTGCCTCGTCATCCTCGCGCCGCTCGTGCCTGTCCGCGCTGCGGATGCCGCCGCGCTGCTCGACCGGTATTGCGTCAAATGTCACGACAACGACGAAAAGAAAGGCGGGCTGTCGCTCGAATCGCTGAAGGGATTCAAGGATGCCAGACCGGAGGTCTGGTCGGCCATCCATGAGCAATTGGAACTCGGTCAGATGCCGCCGAAAAAAAGCAGCAAGCCCACTGCCGAGGAACGACGACTCCTCGTTTCGTGGATTGCGGATTCGCTGCGTGCCGCCGGTCATCACGTCAACAGCAAGCTCGACTGGCCCAACTACGGCAATTTTCTCCCGCACGAATTGCTCTTCGGCGTGAAGCCGCATCCGGCGCCCGCCACGAGGGTCCGCGTCTGGCGTCAGCGCCCCGCTTCTTATCGGCTCGGCAACAGCGGCATCCAGCCCTTTTCACTCGTGCCGGGCCAGCAGGTCTCCGACTACAGCGCGCTCTACGCCGTGGATGAATCATCCACCGAGATCGTCCTGCGCAACGCCCAGCAGCTCATCGAATCGTGGACCAGGGTGGAACTCCGCGACGGCGAGTTGAAGAGCATCGCGGGCTCGCCTTCGCAGCCGGGTTTGTTTCCGATTTTGTATCCTGAGCGCGAACCCACGCCCGCACAATTCGCCACCGCCATGAAGCAGGTATTTCAATGGGCGCTCGACCGGGCTCCGAGCGATGAGGAACTCGACAGCCTCCGCCAGCTTTATGACAAGGCGTCCGCGAAATACGGACGACTCCAAGGTGGCCGCGTCGCGCTCACCTCGCCCTTGCTCAAGCCGGAAGCGATCTACCGGCTGGAACTCGGCGCGGGACCACTCGACGCGCATGGCCGCCGCCGGCTCACCAAGTCCGAAATTCTCACCGCGCTGACACACACGCTCGGCGAGGGCAGGCCGCCGCAGGCGATCCAGACCGCGCGGGCCAAACCGGAACCACCACTGGCCACACGCGAGGAAGTCGCCACGCTGGTGCGCGAACTCCTCGATGGCCCGCGCCCGAACGCGCGGTTGCTGGTCTTCTTCGACGAATACTTCGACTACAAAAAGGCAGTCAGCGTTTTCAAGGACGTGCCATCGGGAATCGGCGGCTACAGCGCCAGCCAGTTGGTGCGCGAGACGGAGCGCCTCATCGCCCACATCGTCGGCGAGGACAAGGATGTGCTCCGCACGCTGCTGACAACGGACCAGGCCTTCATCGAACCCCGTGCGCCGCAGTCCAACCAAACACCCACCCATCGCATCTACAACCTGCCGGCGGACTTCAAGCACCGGAAGGGCCCCGTCACATTGTCCTCCGAGGAGCGCGCCGGCGTTCTCACCCAACCCGCGTGGCTCATCGCCTTTTCCACCAACTTCGACAACGACCCCGTGCGCCGCGGCAAGTGGGTCCTCGAGCACCTCCTCGGCGGCACGGTCCCCGATGTCCCCGTGACCGTGAACGCCGTCGTCAGCCGCGACCAGACGAAGACCTTGCGCGACCGGCTCGAAACCGTCCGCACCGATGCCTATTGCTGGAAATGTCATCAGCAGATGAACCAACTGGGGATGCCATTTGAGAGCTACGACCAATTCGGGCGCTTCCGCCTGCGCGAACTCGACGGCCCGGTCAATACCACCGGAGCGCTCGTCACCACCGGCCCCGTGTTCGACATCGGCGAAAAGAGTCTCGAAGGAGAGGTGTCCAATCCCATCGAGTTGATTCATCGCCTCGCCAAATCCAAGCGCGCGCAGGAAGTTTTCGTGCGCTACGCCTTCCGCTTCTTCCTCGGCCGCAACGAAACCGTCCGCGACGCCAAGACGCTCCAGGAAGCAAGCCAGGCCTACACCGCCAGCGGCGGCAGCATGAAGGCCCTCGTTGTTTCCCTGCTGAGTTCCGATTCATTCCTGTATCGCAGCGTCGAGCCGTGAGCTGCTGGCTCTCGCTCGAAGCCACCGCGAATTCAATCTCCGCCAATCGCTCCCGCATGAAAAACTACATCCTCGCCCTACTTCTCATCAGTCAGCCCTTCTGTATCGCCGCGCCGCCTGCGCCGCCGCAGATTCCCGAAGTCCTGAAGTCCGTAAAAGCAGCGGTCTCCCGCAACGAACTCAGTCTCATCTCACCCACACCGCTCACCGAAGAACAGTGGACGGCAGTGGAGGGACTCGTCGCGGCGGGCAAGATTCGTTCGTTCGTCTTCAGCGGCAAAGCTGGTGACGACGTGGCGCTGGCCCGCCTTGTCAAACTTGAGCCCGAGTCCATCAAGTTTTTCGGCGGCAGTTTCACCGAGGCTGGAGCTGCCCGCTTCGCGGAGATGAAGTCGCTGAAACATCTCATCACGTCGCACGCGGGCCCGCCCACCGCCAAAGCCGCCACCGCGCTCGCCAACCATCCCTCGCTGGAGTCCTTCGCCTCGGACGGCTTCGGCTCCAACGGCATCGATCAGATCGCATCTGCGAAGAACCTGCGTCAGCTCACGCTGCAGCATGGACTGGCATCCGACGCCAACGTCGCACTTTTGTCGCGGCACCCGGCACTCGAGAAGGTCTGGCTCTGGCCGCACGGCCCCTATGCGATTCTGACCGACGCCGCGATTTCCTCCCTCGCCACCCTGCCCAAGCTGAAGGATCTGACGCTCGACTATTCGCGGTTCACCTACGACGGCGGGCTCAACCACCTCAAGCAGATCGGAACTCTTGAGAAGCTCTCGCTGGGCAACGCGATCGTGTCCGAAGCCGATCTGGAACGCCTGAAAGCCGAGTTGCCCAACGTGGCGATCAAATACACCCCGATGCCCGAGGACAAGCGCGCTGCCTTCGAGCGGGCGGAAGTGATCCGGGACCGCCTCGCCGAACTCATAAAGCTGCCCGAGGCAGACCGCGCCGCGAAACTGGCGGAACTTAAGAAGAGCGACCTGAGGCTCTTCGAAGCGGTGAGCGCCGCCTTGCAACGGCTCAAGCCGAGCTCCAAAAATGAACCCCCCTTGAACATGGCGAACTCCGGCTACGACCTCGGCCGCGCGGTGCGCAGCGACCGCCACAAGTTCTTCGACCACTTCACGCCCTTGGATTCCGCGGGCGGCGGGGATGGAAGGGAATGCAGGAAGCGAACACTGCGGGCAAGTTGTCCCCCGGCCTGCGTGCGACGTGTTTTACCACCCCGCGTCCGGGCTATGAACTCTACGACCTGGAGGCCGACTCCTCGGAGCTGAACAAGCTCGGCGGCAAGCCCGAACTGCGCGAAGATTTGGCTCGGAAGATGGCCCTCGATTTCGATTACCTCCCATTGCCCGCCTTGATGGATGACGCCGGTGAACCGGTGAAGTAGGATGAGGGCAAGAAATGAAACGGCCAA
>Ga0255188_1000229_pt1 | contig 21032 bp, 20 predicted proteins | sample Miss_Cont_RepB_8_FD_188427 | JGI IMG/M metagenome (GOLD analysis project Ga0255188, IMG submission 188427) | Freshwater microbial communities from Mississippi River, Louisiana, United States - Miss_Cont_RepB_8h | ecosystem: Environmental > Aquatic > Freshwater > River | place: USA: Louisiana... | reverse complement strand
CGCCATCGTGCTGATGTCGTTCATCCTCGGCATCGGGCTGGGCGGCGCGGTCATGGCCTCGCCGCGCACGCGGGGCTGGACGCGCGAGACGGCGACGGCGGTGTTGCTGCTCGGCGCGGCGGCCTGGATCGGGCTGCTGGTCGCGGGCATCGAGCACTGGGTGCATTTTTACCGCTGGGTGAAGACGGGCATCGCGCGCAGCGAGACGGGCTACACCTTTCATCAGCTTTTCTCCGGGGCGATGTCCTTGCTGGTGCTGGGTGTGCCCGCCGGCCTGCTCGGTGCGGTGCTGCCGCTGTGGATTCGCGAGCTGCCCCAGAGCGGTCCGGAGCTGGGCCGGGGCGTGGGCCGGTTGCTGACGTGGAACACGCTCGGCGCGGTCGCCGGCACGCTGGCGACGGGTTTTGTGCTCATGCCGCAGCTCGGGCTGCGCGGGGCGTTCCTCGTGCTGGCGCTGGGGCTGTGTGCGGCGGTGTGGTTGCTGGGGCAGAAGCTCGCTCGCGCCCCGCTGCAGTTTTACGCCGGAGCGGTTGGAGTCGGGCTGTTGCTGGCCGGCGCGCTGGGCGGCGAAAGCTGGCGGCACCTGATGAGCTCCGGTGTCTTCCGCCTGCGGGAGACTGAGTTGAACCGCGACTATCTCTCGCACCGGCAGAAGCACGTCAAAATCCACTTCTACGAGGACGCCGCCGATGCCTCGGTCGCCATCGAGCAAGGGGACGGCGCGGGCATGAGCGACCAGTTGGTGCTGCGCATCAACGGCAAGCCCGACGCCACCTCACGCGGGGACATGGCCACGCAGTATTTGCTCGCGCATCTGCCCCTGCTGGCACGGCCGGAGAGCAAGGACATCTTCGTGCTCGGTTTTGGCAGCGGCGTGACGGCGGGCGCGTTGCTGGGTCATCCGGTGAGCGGGGTGACGGTGGCGGAGAACTGCGAGCCGGTGCTGCGGGCGGGAAAGTTCTTTGCGCCTTGGAATCGCGGCGTGCTGACCAACCGCCTCGCGCGCATCGTGGGCGAGGATGCGCGAACGCTGCTCAAGCTCGGCCCGCAGCGTTACGACGTGATCATCAGCGAGCCGTCGAATCCGTGGATGGTCGGCGTCGGCAGCGTGTTCAGCCGCGAGTTCTACGAGTTGTGCGCCAGCCGCCTGAAGGAGGGCGGCATCATGACGCAGTGGTTCCACGTCTATGAGATGCACGATGGCATCGTGGAGCTGGTCTTCAACACGTTCGCCAAGGTGTTTCCCCATTTGGAGATCTGGGACCCGGGCACGGGCGACCTGATTCTGCTGGGCTCGCAAAAGCCCTGGCGCACCGGTGCCGAGGTGTGGCAGGCCGTCTTCGACCGCGCCGAGCCGCGCAAGGATCTTGCCGCCATCGGGCTGCTGTCCCCGCAGATGGTCTGGGCGCGGCAGCTTGCGTCGCAACGCACGGCGCGGCTGTTCATCGAGAACGGCCCGGAGCAGTCGGATGAATTTCCCGTGCTGGAATACGAGGCGCCCCGGGCGTTCTTTGTGGGCGGGCTGGCCAAAGGCTTCCTCCAGTTCGATGAGCGCACCCGGCAGTTCCAGCTCGCGCCTCCGCCGAAGCGCCTCGCGTTGCACACGGCCTCGGCGGAGCAGCTTGCGCCGGTTTTCCCCCAGTATGGCTCGGTCAATCCCGAGGTCGCTCAGGCGGCGGGGAACCGTGTCTTCAGCCTGACGAACCGCTTCGCCACGCTGCCGCCCACGAACATCTTCATGCCGCCGCTGGCTGCGGAGGATTACCAGGCACTCGTCATCAATGTGGAGCAGTGGCTGCGGGCCGGGGGCACCAATCAGACCTCGCTCACCATGAACGACGTGGGCGATGCCATCCGCGAGTGCCTCGCCCATGGGGAGCTGGAGCGGGCCAGGGCACTGCTTGGCCTGGCCGGGGGCCGGCTCAAGAACGGCGCGGAACTGCGCTTCCTCGAACGGGTCTGGCAGCGCGAGACGACGGCCGCCAAGCCATGATCCTCGGGCTCATTTCCGACACGCACGACTACTTCGATCCCCGGATCGCCGACCACTTTGCCGGGGTGGAGCACATCCTGCACGCGGGTGACATCGGTTCAGCGCGGATCATTCAGCAGCTCGAAGCCATCGCGCCCGTCACCGCTGTGCTGGGCAACAATGACTTCGATCCGACCTGGCGGGAGACCGAGGTGGTGACGCTGGCCGGGCGGAAGTTTCTGGTGCATCACATCGTCGGTGTGCGGGCGCTGGCGGAGGGGATTCGCGACCGGATTGCGCGTGAGCAGCCGGACGTGGTGGTCTTCGGCCACACCCACCAGCCGCACGAGGAGCAACGCGGCGGGACGCTCTTCCTGAACCCCGGTTATGCCGGCAAGCCGCGCTTTGGCATGGAGCGCAGTGTCGCCCGGCTGCACTGCGAGCCAGCCGCATTGCGGGTTGAATTCCTGCCGCTGTAGGCCCGCGTGCTGCGATCGCAGTCGGCGCAGGTGCCGGCTCAGACGAACTTGCCTGGATTCAAGATGCCGCGCGGATCCAGCGCCCGTTTCACGGCGCGGTGCAACTGGCGGACATCCTCGTTCGCTGCGAGCGGCCACCAGGGTTTCTTGGCCAGGCCGATGCCATGCTCGCCGGTGATGACGCCGCCCCACGCCAGGATTTGCTTGAAGAGGTCATCCAAGGCCGCGTCCGCCCGCGCCCGATTGCCGGGCAGCGTGTAGTCCACCATCACGTTGACGTGGATGTTGCCGTCCCCCGCGTGGCCGAAGCAGGCCACCGGCAGCCCGTGTTGCTTCTGCAAACGGGCGGCAAAGCGGAACAGCTCCTCCAGCCGGCCGCGCGGGACGGTGATGTCCTCGTTTAATTTGGTGAGGCCGGTGTCGCGCAGGCTGTAGCTGAACTCCCGGCGCAACCCCCACAACGACTCGACTGCCGCGCTGCCGAACGCGCGGTTGATGAAGACCGGCTGCTGCGCGGCGACGAGCCGCTCCACCTCGGCCAGCTCGGCGCGCACGGATGGCTCCTGGCCGTCCAGCTCCACGAAGAGCATTGCCCGGCAGCCGGCGAGCTGCTCGCTCTTGGTGCGCTTGCAGGCGGCGGCGAGCGTGAACTCATCCGCAATCTCCAGCGCGCAGGGCAGGAAGCCGGCCTGGAAAATCGCGGCCAGAGATCGCGCCGCGCCGCGCGTGGTGTCGAACCCGACGCCCAGCAAGGCCCGGTAGGGCGGCCGCGGCAGGAGCTTGAGCGTGGCTTCGGTGACAATGCCCAGCAACCCCTCGGAGCCCACAAACATGCGGTGCAGATCGAAGCCCGTTTTGTTCTTGTGGCAGCGGCTGCCCAGACGCACGAGGCGGCCGTCCGCGAGTGCCACTTGCAAGCCGAGCACGTAGTCCCGCGTGACGCCGTATTTGAGGCAGCGCGGCCCGCCGGCGTTGGTGGCGATGTTGCCGCCGAGCGAGCAGTCGGCGCGGCTGGCCGGATCTGGTGGGTAGTAGAGGCCGCGTTGCTCGGCGGCCGCTTGCAGCTTCGCCGTGATGACGCCCGGCTCGACGACGGCCACGAAGTCGCGCGGATTGATTTCCTTGATCCGGTTCATCCGCGCCACGGACAGGGCGATGCCGCCGCGCACCGGCACGCAGCCGCCGACGTAACCGTGGCCCGCGCCGCGCGGCGTCACCGGCACGCGGAGTTCATGGGCGGCGCGCAGGACAGTGGCGACGGCCTCGGGGGTCTTGGGCAGGGCGACGAGGTCGGGGGGATGGGCGGCAAACCATTTGTCACCGGCATGGGCTTGCAGCGTGGCGGCATCCACGCGCAGTTCATCCGGGGCGAGCTCACGGCGGAGCCGGGCAAGGATTTGGCGAAGGCGAGCATTCACGCGGGCAGATTAAGGGGAGAATCCAGCACAAGTGCAAGCGGGCCAGTCCGCCAGGCTGCGCCGCGCGCTTACTCCGCCTCGCCCGTGTCGCGAATCAATTCCAAGGCCGCCGCCGCTTCCACCTCTGGCACCTGCACGCGGATGCCGCCGGCGGCGAGCGCGTAGCCATCCAGACTCAGGGCCGCCAGTTCGTCAGCGACGAAGACCAGCAGGCCGGCCGCCTCCAAGCGCGAGCGGATGAGCTGGGCCTCGGCCGGGTTGAAGGCGGTGAAGACGGTGACGAGGTGCACGAGTCAGGCGACCGGAGCGGGGGGCCCGGCGGGCACATGTTTCGGATCTGCGAAGACCATCGTGCCGGTGGTGTTTTGCAGGAGGCTGATGACCTGCACTTCAATCTGCTGGCCGACAAATTTCTGGCCGTTGTTCACGACCACCATCGTGCCATCGTTCAAGTAACCGATGCCCTGGCCCTTGTCCTTGCCCTCGCGGGCGACTCGCAGGCTGAAGACTTCGCCCGGCAGAATCACGGGTTTCAAGGCGGCGGCCAGTTCGTTCAGATTGACGTGCTTGATGGATTGCAGGTCGGCGATCTTCCCCATGTTGTGGTCGTTGGTGTAGAGGCAGGCCTTGAGCACTTGGGCCAGCCGGATCAGCTTGGCGTCCGTCTCCTGTTCGTCGGGGAAGTCCGCGTCGTGAATCTTCACCTCGTTCACCTTGTTGCGTTGGAGGCGGGCGAGCATGTCCAGGCCGCGCCGGCCGCGCGCCCGGCGCAGCGGGTCGGCGGCATCGGCGATCTGCTGGAGTTCCTTGAGCACAAAGCGCGGAACCACCACGACCCCTTCCACGAAGCGCGCCTCGATGAGATCGGCGATGCGCCCGTCAATGATGACGCTGGTGTCGAGCAGGAGGAGGTTCTCCGCCCGGTTTTCCCGGGCAAAGCGGACGTAGGGAATGATGAGGGAGAAGTCATCCTTGTTGCTGCGCATCGCCATGATCATGCCGATGTAGCCGAAGCTGATGAACAGGCTCATCCGCACCAGCGCGCGCGTCACCTCGTCCTCCTTGTCCACCCACATGAAGAGCCCGGAGTTGTCAAACATCCACGCGACGCAGGTGCCCAGCAGCAGGCCAAAGGTGGCCGCGGAGAAGGCGCGGAGGGAGAAGCCCCGCAGCATCTCATCCACCGCGATGACCACGCCGCCCAGGCCAAAACCCAGCAACGTCCAGAACCGGCCGGCATCCAGCAGTTCCGGCCGGACCTGGCTCACGGCAAAGCCACCCAGCGTGCAGAGAATCAGAAAGATTATGCGGATGACCCAGATGGACATGGTGACAGGGGGATCAGCGGGGCTGGGACTGCTGGCGCGGACTCAGCAGCGGCTTCGTCGGCGTGCTGTTCGTCGGCTTGGGCGGCTTGGGTTTGTAGAACAGGCCGTGCGCGTTGAGGTTGCTCAGGAGCAGCGCGCCATTGCCCGCAAACAAGCGACCATCCCCGAGAAAGCTGTTCAGGTTGGTCATCACCACATGGGCGTCCACCGTCAGGGCGTTGACGTTCGAGAGCGTGCTGTTGACCTGTCCGCTAATGGTCGGCAGGTCCGCCGCGAGCTGCTTGAAGTTGCGCGCCAGCGCCTCATCGTGAATCAGTGCCCCCACCAGGCCGCGACCGGAATGGACTTCTCCGAGGAGGTTGGTCACTTGGGCGGAAGCGGTTTCGAGGTTGCGCACGGCGGCTTGAATGGCTGGGCGGTTGCTTCCCACGGTGTCCTGTAGATCTGCGCCGACCCTATTCAGCTGCTCGGAGAACCGCAATACATTGCTCACCGCCACCTGGATGGGGGCGACATTCGTGGCCAGCAGCGCGTCCACGCGATCCAGTGCGCCAATGGCCTTGTTCTCCAGCACCAGCGCCCGCTCGGTGACGGTCCGGGTCTGGTCCGCCACGATGCGCAGGCTGCCCACCATCGCCGCGAAGTTGGTGAGCGTCTGCTCGGTGAGCACGGTCTGGTTCACGCGGTCCAGGGCGAGGTCCACCTTCTGCGCCGCCTGGTCGAGCCGCTGGATCAACCCGAGCGCGTCGCGGGCGGCGTCCTGGATGTTGAAGGGCGCCCGGCACTCACGCACTGCGGAACCGTCCTTGGGCAGGGGTGGCAGGACGTTCTGCGTCGGTGCGATGGAGACGAACTGATCGCCGAGAAAGCCCTGCGCCTCGATGTTGAAGACGGCGTCGCCGGGAATGTCCCGCTGGCGGTCAATGCGGAGGAAAATGATGACGGACTTGCTGTCGGGGGAGAGTTCCACATGGCTGACGTTGCCAATCGTCACGCCGGCGAGCAGCACGGCGGCCTTCTCCTTGATGCCGCCGACGTTCGTGGTCTTGAGCCGCACGACATAGCTCGGTTTGATCAGCGACAAGCCTTTCGAGAAGTTCAGGACGAGGAACGCCATGAGCACGAGGCCCACGGCGACAAACCCGCCCACTTTCCATTCCACGCGCGTCTGGCTCATATCAAAACGTGTGCTCCTTCTCGTCCGAGATTCCCTGCACGAACCGGCTCACCACCGGGTCGGACGAACTCATCATCTCCTGCGGCGTGCCGGTGGCGTAGATGCGTCCCTCGTGCAGCATCGCCACGCGGCGCCCCACGGTCTGCATGCTCCGCATGTCGTGCGTGACCACGATGGACGTGACCCGGAGGCGGTTGCATACCCGCAAGATGAGCTTGTCGATGCTGTCCGCCACCACCGGGTCCAGTCCCGTGGTCGGCTCGTCGTAGAACACCACTTCGGGCCGGTAGATGATGGCGCGGGCGAGGCCGACCCGCTTGCGCATGCCGCCGGAGAGCTCGGCGGGCTTTTTCTTCTGCGTGCCGGGCAGGTCCACCATTTCCAAGGCCTCAGCCACCCGGCGGGAAATTTCCTCCGGTGAATGGTTGCGCTCCCGCGCCAGGACGAAGGCGATGTTTTCCTCCACGGTCAGCGAGTCGAAGAGCGCGGCGCTTTGGAACAGCATCCCGAACTTGCGCCGCACTCCGAGGAGCTCGCGCTCGTCCAGTTGTGCGATGTCCTGTCCTTTCACCAGCACCTGCCCGGAATCGGGATGTGCGAGGCCGACGAGATGCTTGAGCAGCACGCTCTTGCCCCCGCCGCTGCGCCCGATGATCACGAGCGACTCGCCCTGCTCGATGGTCAGGTCCACCCCGTCCAGCACCTGCTGGCTGCCAAAGCGTTTGCGTAGCTGGCGGACCTCAATCATAGCAGCGCGAGCAGGCGGGTGAGCAGCAGCGTGAGGAAGAAGTTCGACATCAGAATCGCGATGGACGCATAGACGACCGCCTCGGTGGTCGAGTGGCCCACGCCTTCCGCGCCCTGGCCGCAGTGCATGCCCTTGTAACAGCCCGTGGTCGCAATGATGCCGCCGAAGATGAGCGACTTGATGAAGCCCATCACCACATCGCGATGGTCGGTGAAGCGCAGCATGTTCACGACGGAGTAGCCCGGATCGATTTGCAGCAGGTGAACGCCGACGAGATACGCGGACAGGATGCCCATCGCCACGCTTTCAGCCGTCAACAACGGCACGGCCAGCACCGTCGCCAGCACGCGCGGCACGACCAGATAATCAATCGGGTGCGCCGCCAGCGTCCGCAAGGCGTCCACCTGCTCCGTCACCTTCATCGTGCCCAGCTCCGCCGCCATGGACGCACCCACGCGGCCGGCCACCATCAACGCCGTCAGCACCGGTCCCAGCTCGCCGCACATGGACACGCTCACCACGGCGAGCGTTGCCGTGTCCATCTTCACCTTGTGAAACTGGAAGTAGGTCTGCGCGCACAGGACCATGCCCGTGAAAGCCCCGGTCACGAGCACCACCGTCTGCGACTTCACGCCGATGAAATACATCTGCGCCACCAAGTCCCGCCCGGATAGGCGCTGGGTCGCGAGGGAACGCCCCACCTCCATCACCATGAGGCTGAACCGCCCCAGACCGGCCAGGACATCGCGAATTATTTGGAGAGGAAGTTCAAGCATGCCGCGCTGATGTCGGTAACAGACGGGCGCGGAACTGGCGAGACTTCACTCCATCAGTTTTTCGACCCGAGGCGGATCGATTTGCCGATGAACAGAGCTTTCCGGGACCTGCAACAGCCAGCAGTCAACGACTGCTTACACGTTGAACTTGAAGAGCAGCACGTCGCCGTCCTTCACCACGTATTCCTTGCCTTCCATGCGGTAGAGGCCCTTGTCCCGGGCCGCCGCGACCGAGCCGCAGTTCACCAGATCATTGTAGGCCACCGTCTCTGCCTTGATGAAGCCACGCTCAAAGTCCGAGTGAATGACGCCTGCCGCCTTGGGCGCGGTGTCGCCGGCGTGGATGGTCCAGGCGCGGACTTCTTTCTCGCCCGCAGTGAAGTAGGTGCGCAGGCCCAGCAGATGGTAGGTGCCCCGGATGAGCGCGCCCACACCGCTCTCGTCCACGCCCAGCTCCTTCAGAAACGCCTTCGCCTCCTCGGGCGTGAGATCAATCAAGTCACTCTCAATCTGCGCGCTGATGACGACCGCCTCGCAGGCCAGATGCGTCTTGGTGTAGTCGCGGACTTTCTGGACGTAGGCATTCGACTCGGCGGTGGCGAGGTCGGACTCCTTCACGTTGCACGCGAAGATGGTGGGCTTGTCCGTCAGCAGCCAGAACGTGCGTGAGATGACCTTCTCCTCGGGCGTCAGCTCCACCGAGAGCGCCAGCTTGCCGGCGTCGAGCACGGGCTCGAACTTCGCCAGCACGGCGTCTTCAGCCGCCGCAGCCTTGTCCCCGCGCTTCACGTCGCGGGCGATCTTCTCGCGGCGCTTCTTCACGGATTCGAGATCCGCCAGGACCAGCTCGGTGTTAATGACCTCGATGTCGCGCACCGGGTCCACGTTGCCGGAGACGTGATGGATGTCCGCGTCCTCGAAGCAGCGGACCACCTGCACGATGGCGTCCACCTCGCGGATGTGCGTGAGGAACTTGTTGCCCAGGCCCTCGCCTGCGCTCGCGCCCTTCACCAGACCGGCGATGTCCACGAACTCAATGGCCGCCGGGATGACGACATTGGTCTTGGCAATCTTCTGGAGCACATACATCCGCTCATCAGGCACGGTCACGACGCCGACGTTCGGATCGATGGTGCAGAAGGGGTAATTGGCCGCCTCCGCCTTGCGGGTGCGGGTGACGGCGTTGAACAGGGTGGACTTGCCGACATTGGGCAAGCCGACGATTCCAGCTTTTAGCATACGAGGGCGCAGAGCGTGCGCGGCAGCGGGGGCTTTGCAAGCGCAAAGGCGGGGCGACGACGGCGCGCATCACAGGTCCGCACAGTCGAACGGTTGCGGGGCATGGATTTTGCGGATCCGAATCGGGTTTGGTCTGCCATCGTCACCGGGCCCGTCGGCGGCTTGGACGGTCGGTCAGGAACACGAAAACGGGGCGGCCAGACGGCCGCCCCGTGGGCTGGTTGTTTGAGATGGAGAGTAGTCTGATCGCCTCAGATGAACTCGTTGATCAAGTTCTCGAGGTATTCCTGCCGGCCGCTTTCGAGTTCGGGCTCGCCCTGCTTGAGGGCGTAGGCTTCGAGCTGCTTGAAACTGGTCTTGCCCTTCTCGATGTCCTTGCCGATGCCGGCATCCCAACTGCGATAACGGTTCTGCACGAAGTCGGCCAGCCGCCCGTCGGCGCGGATGGCGGCGGCGATCTTCAGCCCGCGGGCGAAGGCGTCCATGCCACCGATATGCGCGTGGAAGAGGTCAACGGGCTCGAAGCTCTCGCGGCGCACCTTGGCGTCGAAGTTCACGCCGCCGGTGGTGAAGCCGCCGTATTTGAGCACGCTCAACATGCACTGCGTGGTGAGATAGATGTCCGTCGGAAACTGATCCGTGTCCCAGCCGAGCATGAGGTCGCCCGTGTTGGCGTCGATGGAGCCAAGCGCCCCGGCGGCCCCGGCGACTTCCATCTCGTGCTGCATGGAGTGCCCGGCGAGCGTGGCGTGGTTGGTCTCGAGGTTCAGCTTGAGGTGGTCGATCAGGTCGTATTCGCGAAGGAAGTTCAGGCACGCGGCGGCGTCGGAATCGTATTGGTGCTTGGTGGGTTCTTTGGGCTTGGGCTCGATGTAGAACTGGCCCTTGAAGCCGATTTCCTTGGCGTAGGCGACGGCGAGGTGGAGGAACTTGGCGAGGTGCTCGAGCTCGCGCTTCATGTCGGTGTTCCAGAGGGTGCTGTAGCCTTCGCGACCACCCCAGAAGGTGTAGCCTTCGCCGCCCAGCTCGTGGGTGACTTCGAGGGCTTTCTTCACTTGCGCGGCGGCATAGGCGAAGACGTCGGCGTTGCAACTGGTGGCCGCGCCATGGGCGTAGCGGGGATGGGCGAAGAGTTGGGCGGTGCCCCAGAGGAGTTTTACGCCGGTCTTCTTCTGCTGCGCCTTGAGGAGCTTGGTGATGGTGTCGAGGTATTGGTTCGACTGCTTGAGGTTCTTGCCGTGCGGGGCGACATCGCGGTCGTGAAAGGCATAGTAGGGCGCGCCGAGCTTCTCACAAATCTCGAAGAAGACCGGGACGCGGGCCTTGGCGAGGTCGATGCCGCTGAGGCCGGCTTCCCAAGGCCGCTGGGCCGTGCCCCAGCCGAACATGTCGGTGCCGTTGCCACACATCGTGTGCCAATACACGACGGAGAAGCGCAGGTGGTCGCGCATGGTCTTGCCCTCGACGAGTTCATCGGCGTTGTAGTGCTTGAAGGCGAGCGGGTTCTTGGAGTGCGGGCCTTCGTAGGCGATTTTGGGAATGGCGGGGAACGCAGCGGGCATGGCTTCGGAGTGTGTTGTTTGGTTGTTTAACGGGAACGCGGGCGCACACCATGGCAGTCCAGCGTCGAGGGGTGGATTGCTAGTGGAATCGTTTTGCCCGTGCAAGCTTGGATTGCCAGCCGGGCTGGTGGATGAGACGGCGAAATTGCTTGTCGGCTCTTTTTGACACTGCGTAATGTGTCCGCGCTGAACAGCGGCAAATGCGGCCGATGGCGCGTCGCAGCCGGTGTTTGGGAGCGTCCTCCCCAAGGATGCTTGTCGGCTTCATTGGTTGGCTGTGTAGCTCAGTTGGTAGAGCAGCGGATTGAAAATCCGCGTGTCGCCGGTTCAATTCCGGCCGCAGCCACCACTTCCAATTTGACCCAATAAAATCAATGGTTCTAAGCACTTTGAGAGCTTTCAAAAAGCTCCCCTGCTAACGCCCGCTACTAACACTTCCTGCCCCTAATTTTCCTGCCCGTCGCTTTCCGGGTTCAGGGGCCGAAATCGCGGCGATTGGCGAGGCGTGGAATCTCTTCATGCTGTGCCCGGGCGGGCGTGGCGTGCACGAAACAGTTGGGCTTTCACGAACATGAAACCGTCCCGTCTCGCGTTGTTGTTGGCTGCGCTTGCCGGCGTTTGCCTCGCCACCCATGCGGCCGATCCCGCAGCCGCGCCCTCGCATGTTCCGCCGGCGCTCTTCAAGGTGTCGGACCCGGAGCTCGAAGTCACCGTCTGGGCCACGTCGCCTCTGCTGAAGAATCCCACCAACATGGACACGGACCAGCAGGGCCGCATCTGGGTGGCCGAGGGCGCGAACTACCGCAGCCATGCGAAGCGCCAACCGGAGGGCGGCCGCATCATGGTGTTGCAGGACATTGACGGCGACGGCAAGGCGGACAAGTCGTGGGTCTTCGTGCGCTGGCGGGGAATCCCGATCCAACCCGACCGTTCAGCGGGAGGCCATGACTATTTCGCGCCCACGACGGCTTCCGCCGCCATCTGCTTGGACCGTTCGATATTCGCCTCGATGGCCGCGAGGTAGGCGTTCGGGCCGTCAGGGTATGGCTCGGCGAGGAAGCGAGAAACGCCCTGGAAATCCTTCTCGATTTTGGGGCGGACGTATTTTTCCCAGAAGCCGGGCGTCATCTTGCGCAGATGCTCGGCACTCTCGAACATCATCTTGGTGCCGCTGTAGCGCGCGGATTCGGCGAATTCCTCGAAGAGTATGGGCAGCTTGTCCACATAGTCGGCCGCCGCCATCTGGCCCAGCAGGTCAGCCGTGCCGATGCAATGGCCGACGATGCGCTCCAAATCGCTTTGGAACGGGATGGCGTCCAGTTTCACGTTCACCCCGGTGCAACGGATCATGCGGGTGGTCAGGCCGATGTCTTCCGGGTTGTAGCCTTTTTCGGCGAGGAGTTGCTGCGCGAAGTTGGCACTGCGGCTGACGTGGATGAGGGTGTATTTGGCCCCGGTGCCTTCGTTGTCGCCCCGCACCTTCAGGTAGCCGGTGTCGTGCAAAAGGATGGCCAGCAGGCCGAGTTCAAACATCCGCTGCGGGATAGGGGGCTGCGCCTCGGTCCGCTGGCGGCCCTGGAGAATCAGCGCGTAGCACAGGGTGCCTTGCAGGGTGTGCTCGAAGTCGTGGTAAAGCGCATCCACCGGCTGGTAATCCCGATACCGCCCGGCAAATGCATCTACCGCCCAGCCAAACACCCGGGCCACAAAGCCGGGTGCGGCCTTGGGGAACATTCCGGTGTAAATACCGGTCACGGCGGCCTGCACGGCGGCAGAACTTTTCGTGTCCGCTAGGGGGAACATCGCAGTCAACGTAGGCAGGCGAAGCCCTGAATGCACGCACATTTTCCTACGGCATTGCCCACGGCCCGTGCTAAATCTCCGCCATGCAAACTAGCCGCCGTCAGTTCCTTCATGTCTCCACCGCCGCCGTTTCGGCCCTCGCCGCCAGCGGGTGCGCCACTGTCTCCGATCCAGCCAGTCCGCTCATCGTGGATACCCACCAGCATCTGTGGGACCTGGCCAGTCAGAAGCTGCCGTGGCTGGGCGATGCGCCCGCCGTGCTGCGCCAGAGCTACCGCACGGAGGAGTATCTGGCCGCCACCGCCGGCTTGAACGTCCGCGCCGTTTACATGGAGGTGGACGTGGCGGAGGAAACGCTGCGCCACGAGGCGGAACTGGTGCTGGGCATCGCTGCTTCCGGCCAGACACCCATGCTGGGGGCGGTCATCGGTGGCCGGCCGGACGCGCCGGACTTCGCGGCCTACGTGCGGCAGTTTCAGGGCAATCCACGCTTCAAGGGCCTGCGCCGGGTGCTGCACTCGCCGGCCACCCCGGCCGGCTACTGCCTGCGCCCGGAATTCGTGCGCGGCGTGCGCCTGCTGGGCGAGGTGGGACGCAGCTTCGATCTGTGCATGCGCGCGCCGGAGTTGATGGACGGTGCCAAACTTGCCGCGCAATGCCCCGGCACGCGCTTCGTGCTCGATCACTGCGGCAACCCGGACCTCAAGTGCTTCCGCCCGGCCCGGCCGGGCGAGGACCAGCCACGCCACACCGCTGATGCGTGGAAACGCTCGATTGATGCCTTGGCCAAACTCCCCAATGTGATCGGCAAAATCTCCGGCATCGCCGCCAGTCTGCCCAAAGGTGGCGGGGCGGAGGATCTCGCCCCGGCGGTGAACCACTGCCTAGATGCGTTTGGCCCGGACCGCGTCGTATTTGGCGGCGACTGGCCGGTGTGCCTGCTGGGGGCCACCTATCAGGAGTGGGTCCGGATGCTGCGCCAGATCATCGCCGCGCAGCCGGCCGAGCAGCAGCGCAAGCTCTGGTCCGCCAACGCCCTGCGGCACTACAGGTTGAAGGTTTAACCGGGGCGCAAAAAAAGGGCAGGCTGTCACCAGCCTGCCCATGGGTTGAAGGGTTGAAAGTGGTTACTTCTTTTCTTCCTTCTTCTTGTCGCCCTTGGCCGCGGGCTTGCCGATGTTGAGCACGGTGGCTTCCATCTTGCCGTCCGCGCTCATCTTGTAGCCGCCCGAGACCTCTTCACCATCTTTGAGATCGTCGAAGGAGGCGGGCTTGCCGTCTTTGAGCACCTTGGTGGTGGCCGTGACCTGGACCACGCGTGCCTTCTCGCCGGAAAGCTTGATGGTCTTCGCGGCCTTGTCCACCGCCACCGCCTTGCCGTTGAAGGGCAGGGTGCCGGCCTTTTTCTTTTCGTCGCCCTTGCCCTTTTCGCCGGCCTTGTCCGGGCCCTTGTCCTGAGCGGACGCGGTGGCGGGGGGGGTGAGCAACACGGCTGCGGCCAGCGTTGCGATGGTGATGGAGGTGAACAGTTTCTTCATGACTGGTTCCTTGCTTGATGATTGATGTGTTGAGGTTTACTTCCGTGCTACGGGTTCGGAGTAGCAAAAGGACTGGCCGGGTGGCAACCGTTTTTTTGGCCGGGGTTCACTCCCCCCGTAGGCGACGGCGCGAGGAGTCTCCGACTTTCAGTTAAAACAAGTGAGACTCCTCACGTCGTCTCCTACGAATTTGTCACGCGCCGCAGCGTTTCAGCAGGTTCTGCGTGATGCGCTGCACGCGGGCATCTGGACCGTGCGGGCGGCTCCAGTGGCTCCACGGGAGGATGTGGCCGGGCGGTGTGCTCAGGCCTTGCGGCCACCAGATGGTCGCGGCATTGAAGACGATGTTGCTTTTCGGGCCGGGAAAGATGGTTGCGGTCCAGTGCGCGGGCGTGGTGCCGCCGCGCCAGACCGTGCCCTCGGCCACGACTTCGAGGCCGGGAATGTTCGCGGGCGAACCGTGGTGCTCCCAACCGACGAGGCCGCGCACGGAGTCGCCCTTCTTCATGCCGGTGCCTTCGTAAATCCAGTGCTCCGGCTTGGTGCAAACCCAGTCGCCGCCGCCGTTGAAGGGCACGATGCTGCGCGCGCCCATGAGGTCTGCTTCGTTGCGCGTGTCGCGCTGCCAGTCCTTCGTGAACACGCTGATGGACTCCTCGATTTCCTTGTCCGTCAGGCCCGCGTAGATGCCGGTGCGTTTGAGGATGCGGTTGGCCTGGCCGCTGGAGGATGGCAGAAACGGCGTCCGCCCGAAGACGGAGTTGCCGCACAGCCACAGCGCGTGCGTGCCGGTCGCGATGGCGCTTTTCACCGCGTCGTATTGCCGCACGTCCCAATACTCGTCGTGGCCGACGCTGAGGAAGGTCTTGCAGCGGGTGATTTGGGCGGCGGCGAGGCAATCCACGTTCGCGCAGTAAGTCACGTCGTAGCCGTGCTGCTCCAGCCAGTAGGCGAGCGGGAATTCCCACAGCAGATACTCGCCGGAACCGATGGAGAGCGGGTGCTCGTAAATCTGCGCATACTTGCCGTAAGGCCGGTCGAAGCTCGCCTCGGTCCCGACCGCGTGCGCACCGCGTGGGTCGGTGTAGAGCGAGTAATTGTCGGGCCATTTGTTGTAGGCCTGCCAGGTGTTGTCGCTGCACTGGAAGAGCAGGTCAGCCGGGCGGTCGTCGCGGACGATGAAGATGCAATAGCTCTGCCAGTAGGGTTCGGCGGCTTGGTCGGGCACCGTCGTAAGTCGCGCGAGGTAAACGCCGCTGACCCAGTGCGCAGGAATCTTGAGGGAGAGCGAGGGCTGCCACTTGCATTCGCGGAGGCGGTTCTCGCCGACGGGCGGATCGGGCTGCTTCGTGCCGCGCAGCGGGCCTTCAGTTTGCATCAACCGCGCGCCGCGCCCGCCGTAATAGCCGGTGCGGAAAATCTCCACGATGAACCGCGCTTCGGGACTGGTGCTAACCATGAAGTCGAGCGTGTCGCCGGCCTTCACGCTCTGGCGCGAGCAGTAGCCCTCGATGGCGGGCGCGCGGGTGCCACCGGTTTTGTCGAGGCGCACGCGGGTGAGCTGCCAGTCGAGCGAGCCAGGCTTGGCATTTTCCTCAGCGATGAGCGTGCGGCGCGGGGCGGACCCGGCCTTCTGCTGGGCTTGGGTCTCGCTGGTCGCCAGCGCAGCGGCGGCGGTGGCCGAGGCTTGGAGAAACTGCCGACGGCCAAGGTGAGGGGAGCGTGGTTTCATGCGAGGAATGAGTGAAGGGGAGAATGGCGCGGAGGAGAGATTATTCAACGGCGGTGTTCGACGAGTGCGGGGAAAGCGGTGCTGAAGCAACCGCAGTCCAGACGCTTCGCGAGGTCGGGGCTGCTGGAGCTTCGCGCCAGCGTCTGGACGGCGGCGCGTTCACTGTCGCTTTTCGCCGCCACGCTTCAAATTTGGTCAGAGACTCCTCACGTCGTCTCCTACGCAAAGAGCGCGCGGGCCGTGGCGAGGTCGTGGGTGATTTGAGCTTTCAGCGCCTCGACGTTGGGGAACTTCTGCTCGTCGCGCAGCTTGGCGACGAAGGTGAGTTCGAGTTCTTCGCCGTAAATCTCGTCCGCAAAGTCGAGGAGGTGGACTTCGCACTGGAGACGTGGCGTGGGGCTGGCGAGCGTGGGGCGGACACCAAGGTTCAACGCGCCGCGATGCTCGTGGCCGCGCAGGCGGGCGTGGACGGCATAGACGCCGTTGGGCGGGAGCACGAGGCCGGTCACGTCGAGATTTGCGGTGGGGAAGCCGAGCTTGCGGCCGAGCTGGTCGCCGCGAATCACGGTGCCGGCGATGGAATACTCGCGACCGAGCATCTGGCTGGCGGCGTCGAGATCGCCGGTGCGGACGGCCTCGCGGATGCGCGTGCTGCTGACGGGCTCGCCATCCAGCGCGAGGGCGGCGAGACCGTGGACGGTGAACTTGAGTTCCGCGCCGAGTTGTTTGAGCAGCGCAACGTTGCCGCTGCGTTTGTGGCCGAAGGTGAATTCCGCGCCGACGCAGACGCTGTGGAGGTGGCCGAAGTCGCGGGCCAGCTCCCGGATGAATTGCTCGCCGGTGTGCTGGCTGAACGCGCGGTTGAAGTGGATGAGCAGCGTGTTCGCGACTCCGAGGGATTCGAGGGCGCGGAGCTTTTGCGGCAGCGAGTAGAGCATCGGCGGCACGCGGTCGGGCGCGACGACGGTGTTGGGATGCCGGTCGAAGGTGATGACCACGGGCACGCCCTCGTGCTGGCGGGCGTCGGCGAGCGTCTGCCGGATGACCTGCTGGTGGCCGAGATGCACGCCGTCGAAGACGCCGATGGCCACGCAGACTTTGCGCGGACCGGGTTGGAGTTCGGTGGCGGCGGTGAGGACGGTCATCTGAACGGCCGCTCATTAGCACCCGGCTTCAGCCGGGTGAAAAGCGGGGGAAGGAGGCCGAACCGTTTCAACGGTTTGGCCGGCTGCGACAAAAGGTTGGGCGGAAAACCGTTGAAACGGTTTTCCTTCGGGACGACGCGGAACACCCGGCTGAAGCCGGGTGCTAATGAGAGGGCGTTGGTCGCGTTCACGATTTGGCAGCGGCGGTGCGGCAGGCGAGCCGGCCCAAGAGCAGGATTCCCAAGGCGTCGGCCGCGAGGTCCAAGAGGTCGAAGGTGCGGCCGGGAATGAAGAGTTGGGAGGTTTCCTCAGCGACGGCGAGCACGAGCACTACCAAGCTGCCGAGGAGAACGGGCTTGCCACCGGGTGCCACGGTGCGGCAGCGCAACGAATGGTTCAGCACGAACGCGAAGCCGCCGAGGATGAGGAAATGTCCCAGCTTGTCACCGCCGGGAAGCGCTTGGAGCCAGCCGAAGATGAATTGGGTGTCGCGATGGTCAGCGAGCCAGATGATGAGCGCCACGACCGCGAAGTAGGCGGCGGCAAGGCCGAGTCGCTTGAGGCGGTCGCGGTTCACCGGGCCAGTTGCAGGAAGGGGGTGACGCGCTTTTCCAACTCGCCAATCGGCAGCGCAAGGATGGCGTCGAGGGTGAGGGCGTCGGTCACGTCCCACTTGCCGGAGGTGACGCGGCGCAAGGTGGCGAGGTGCGCGCCGCAGCCGAGCTTCGCCCCGAGGTCGTGCGCCAGCGAGCGGACATAGGTGCCCTTGGTGCAGGCGACGCGGAATTTGGCCAGCGGCTCGGTGTAGGCGGTGAAGCGGTAGTTGTAGATGTGAACGAGGCGTGGTTCGCGGACGACTTCGATGCCTTTGCGCGCGAGCTTGTAGAGGGCGACGCCGCCCTGCTTCTTCGCGGAAACCATCGGCGGGATTTGCTGAAGATCGCCAATGAAGGTGGCGGCGGCTTCGTTCAACTGGTCCAGCGTGAGCGGCGGGACGGGCAGGGTGGCGGTGACTTTGCCATCGGTGTCGTAGCTGTCGGTGGTCTCGCCGAACTTGATGTCGCCCTCATAGACCTTGTCGTCGGACATGAGTTTCTCGGAGAGCTTGGTGCCGCGGCCGAGCACGATGATGAGCAGGCCGGTGGCGTTGGGGTCGAGGGTGCCGCAATGGCCGACTTTCTTGATGCCGAACTTGCGGCGGATGCGGTCCACGACATCGTGGGAGGTGCAGCCGGCGGGCTTGTCCACGAGGAGGGCACCGTCAAGGGAATCAAACTGGAGCATGAGAAATCGGGGGACGGGGCAAGGCGGCTTACTTGGCGGCCTTGAGGGCTTTCTTGATCGCGGCGATGACCTTCCGCTGAACCGAGAGGGGCTTGCCGGGAATCCGCGCGCCGGCGGCCGCCGGGTGGCCGCCGCCGCCGAAGAGGCCGGCGATCTGGTTCACATTCACCCGCTCGCTCTTGGAGCGCAGGCTGATGCGGGTCAGCTCGGGTTCAATCTCCTCGAAGACGCAGGCGACGATGACGGGCTCGATGTCGCGGATGTGGTCAATGAGGCCCTCGCTGTCGTTGGTGTCCGCGCCAGTGCGCGTGTAGTCACGCTGGCGCAGCCAGAACCAGGCGATCTGATCGTCGTGCGTGGTGCGGAAGCTGTTGAAGACGTGGCGCAGGAGCTTGGCGCGGGAGAGCGGGTAGCTTTGATAAACCTCGTTGCAGATGCGGGCGAGGTTCGCGCCGTTGCGCACCAGGTCGGCGGCGACGTGATAGGTGCCGGGCGTGGTGCTCGGGTAGCCGAAGCTGCCGGTGTCGGTGGAAATCGCGGTGAAGAGGCAGTCGGCAATCGCCGGGGTGATGGGCCAGCCGGCGTGTTTGATCAGTTCGTAAATCAACTCGCCGGTGGCGGGCACGCGGGCGGAGACCCAGTTGAGCTTGGCGTAGCGGGTGTTGCTCTCGTGGTGGTCAATGTTGATGAACTCCTTGGGCTGGCCGATGAATTTCCCCGCAGTGCCGAGGCGCTCGAAGCTCGCGCAGTCGGTGGCGATGACGAGGTCGAATTCATGGCCGCTCTCGGGCTTGCGCACCAATCCGGGTGACACCATGAACCGGAGCTTCTGCGGGACGGCGTCCTGATTCCAGACGGTGACCTGTTTGCCGAAGTTTTGCAGCGCAAGTGCCAGGCCGACCTGGGAGCCGATGCAGTCGCCATCGGGGCGGATGTGGCCGACGATGCAGATGCTCCGGGCGCTGCGGATGCAGTCGAGGATCTCGTCAAGGATATGGGAGTGGCCGGTCACGCGGACGGGAGCAGGGCAGGGTGAAGGTGCACGGGGTTCACGGCTTGGGCTCCTTCTGTTCGAGCTCCTCCATGATGGAGAGGATGCGATTGCCGCGCTCGACGCTTTCATCGAGGTGGAAGCTGATCTTGGGCGTGTAGCGCAGGACGATGGTGCGGCCAAGCTCGAACTGGAGCTGGCCGCGTCGGCCGTTGAGCAGGTTCATGGCGCGCCGCTTGGCCTCCGGGTTGCCGACGACACCGACGAAGATCTTGGCTTCCTTCAAGTCGGCGGAGACCTCCACATCGTTGACGGTGATGAGGCCGATGTCGCCGGGCGGGAAATCGCGCCGCACGATCTCGCCCAGCGTGCGTTTGAGCATCTCCCGCACTCGTTCAAGTCGGACAGTCATGGGCGCTGATTGCTAACCACGGATGGACACGGCTGGACCCGGATGGAAAACTTTCCACTCGAGCACTCACGGTTGGAATCCGTGTTCATCTGTGGCGTTCCGCGTTTGATAGCTGCTGTCAGAGCGCCTGCTTGACCTTCTCGACGGTGTAGCACTCGATGGTGTCGCCCATCAGGAACTCGTTGAAGCCGTCAATGCGGATGCCGCATTCGAGGCCGGAGCGGACTTCGTTGACCTCGTCCTGGAAGCGGCGCAGCGAGAGGGTGACGCCTTCGTAAACGAGGTTCTTCTTGCGCATGAGGCGGACCTTGCCCTTGACGATGCGGCCCATGGTGACGGCGCAACCGGCGACCGCGCCCCCCTTGGACAGCTCGAAGATCTGGCGGACCTCGGCGGAGCCGATGACGACGTCCTTGAGCACCGGCGGGAGCAGGCCGGCCATGGCCTCCTTCACCTCGTCGATGAGCTCGTAAATGATGGCGTAGAGCTTGATCTGCACGCCGTATTGCTTGGCCTTCTCCGAGGAACCGGAGTCAATGCGGGTGTGGAAGCCCAGGATGACGCACTTGGAGGCACCGGCCAGGTCCACGTCGGACTCGGTGACGGTGCCCACGGCGGAATGCACGATGTCGAGGGTGACCTTGCTGGAGTCGATCTTCTTGAGCGCCTCGACGATGGCCTCGACCGAGCCTTGCGTGTCGGCCTTGACGACGACTTTGAGGGTGAGCTGCTTGTTCTCCGCAATGGTGGCGAAGAGGTTTTCCAAGGTGACGCGCGGGCGGCGCTCCTCGGCGGCGGCGGCCTTCTCGGCCAGGGTGCGCTCTTCGGCAACGTCCCGCGCGATGCGTTCGCTCTCGACGACGGTGAACTCGATGCCGGCTTCCGGGACGCCATTGAGGCCCAGCACGCGGACGGCCACGGACGGAGTGGCTTCCTTGAGGCGCTCGCCTTCCTCGTTGATCAGCGCACGGACGCGGCCGAAGTGGCAGCCGCACAGAATGATGTCGCCGACCTTCAAGGTGCCCTTGCGCACGAGGACGGTGGCGGTGGGGCCGCCCGCCTGGAGGCCGGACTCGATGACGTTGCCCTTGGCCTTGCGGTCGGGGTTGGCCTTGAGTTCCAGGAGGTCAGCTTGGAAAACCACCATTTCAAGCAGCTTGTCGATGCCCTGCTTGGTCAGTGCCGAGCAGTCCACGAAGAGCGTGGTGCCGCCCCATTCGTCCGGGGTGAGGCCTTTTTCCTGAAGCTGCTGGCGGACGCGGGTCGGGTTCGCGTTCGGGTGGTCGCATTTGTTGACGGCGACGAGGATGGGGACTTTGGCGGCTTGTGCGTGGGAGAGGGCTTCCAGAGTCTGGGGCATGACGCCGTCGTTGGCGGCGACGACGAGGACGACGATGTCGGTGACGTTGGCGCCGCGCGCCCGCATGG
>Ga0255188_1000228_pt1 | contig 21041 bp, 34 predicted proteins | sample Miss_Cont_RepB_8_FD_188427 | JGI IMG/M metagenome (GOLD analysis project Ga0255188, IMG submission 188427) | Freshwater microbial communities from Mississippi River, Louisiana, United States - Miss_Cont_RepB_8h | ecosystem: Environmental > Aquatic > Freshwater > River | place: USA: Louisiana... | reverse complement strand
TACGAGTAGCTTTGTCGTCGGCCTCCTCCTGCTCGCGCTGGTCGCGGTAGGTGGGTGGTGGGGCGGGCGGGCGGTGACGCCGGACTACCAGCGGACGATTGACAGCTTGGAGGTCGTGGTGGACAGCCTAGACGAGCGATACGCCGCCGTGCGGGGCCGCACCGACACGGTGGTCCTCCGGCTCCGGGAGGCCGGACATCGGGCCGCAGACGCCAACCTCGCGCTTGGAAACGCCATTGACACGGCCAACGCCGTCCTCGCGGACTCGAACGCGGCGCGGTTGCGGGTGGCCTTGTCCGATTTGGTCGAGCGGTCGGAGACGTATCGGGCCGAGGTCTTGACATACGAGCGTCAAGTTGACACCCTTGTCAGAGCGCATCTTGCCGAGCGTCAAGCCGCTGGCGTGAAGATGGACGCGATGCAGGCGGTGATGGACGTACAGGCAGAGGCGCTGGAGGCGGGGCGCTGCTCGACCTTCTTCGGGCCGTGTCCGACGCGGTGGCAATCCTTCGCCCTCGGGAGTCTGGTCGCCGTCGTCGTCTTGGCGCTATTGTAGGGGATGCCCTGTATGCCTGAATGTGTCCGCGTGTTCTGCCCGTCGTGTCAGGGCGAGAGCCGCGACCCCACGAGTCCAGCCTGCGAGGATTGTATGTGCGGCGGGCACATCGACATCAACCGCAACGCTGACGGCTCGGTTCCCGAGCGTCATCCCGACGGACGGCTGGTCCGTGAGTGGGTCGATCGCCTGCTCCCCGAATGGGCACTCGCAAAGACCTGACCGCGTGGAGTCTCCGCGAGCTTGAGCGGCTCGCGTCCCTCTCCGCGCAGGGGATGGGGGCGGCAGTTGTCGCCGAGACGTTAAACCGCGAGTTCCATCAGGGCGTCCCGATCCGCACCATCTCGGCGGTGCAACTCAAGCGGGGCAAGCACGGCATCAAGGTCGGCGAGCGTCCGAAGGGCGTGACGCCGGTGACGCAGCGGGAGCAGTCGGTGGAGCAGTCGGCGGGGACGGACGGCATCGTCGCTCGGTCGAACGGCTCACGCATCAAGACCGTGGACGACCTGCTGCGGCATATCGACGCGGACCTGACGCGGTTCGAGGTCGCGGAGTCGCAGGCGACCAAGTACGAGGTGGCGACCAAGAGCCCCGAGGGGGACGTCGAGACGACGGAACTGCACCGGGTCTACGTTAAGCTGAAGCCGAAGGCCGGACCCTCGACATTGGAGCAGGTCGAGGCGGTGCTCGATGGAGCGTTTGCGGTACGCCAGCCCGTCTTTGCGCCACGACCCAAGCCCGTCGCGTCCGACCTCCTGCAAGGCGTGGTCATCGCCGACCCGCACGTGGCGAAGCTCGCGTGGGCGGAAGGGACGGGGGCCGACAGCTACGACACGGGCAAGGCCATCGCGGTGATTCGCGACGGCGTTTCGGCGATGCTGGAAGCGGGCGACGACCGCAAGGTGGGCCAGCGGCACTTCTGGTTGCTCGGCGACTACTTCCACCACGATGGGCAGGGCGCGACGACGAAGGGTACGGTCCTCGACTACGACACGCGGGTCCAGCAGATGTTGAAGCGGGGGACCGAGGTGCTCTTCGACCTTATCGCCGCGAGCGCCGAGCGGGTGCCGACGAAGGTGGTGCTGGTGCCGGGGAACCACGACCGGACGTTGACGTGGGCTCTGCAACGCATCTTGGTCTCCGAGTTCCGGCGACATAAGGGCGTGACGATTGACGACACGCACACGACGACCAAGTACCTACGGCACGGGAAGGTCTTGATCGGGCTCGACCACGGCGACAAGGGGAAGAAGCGGCTCGCCGAGGTGATGGCGGCCCAATGCGCGGTCGAGTGGGGCCAGACCATCTACCGGGAGTTGCACACGGGCCACCTGCACGGCAAGGCGGCAATCGAGACGCACGGCGGCGTCACCGTCCGAACACACGCGGCGTTGTGTCCGCCGGACCAGTACCACGCGGACGAGAAGTTCTCGGTCAGCCCGCGAATGATTGAGGCGTTCGTATATCATTCCGGGGGGGCGCTGGTCGGGTCTGATGCGTGGAGTCCCGACCTCCACCGAGCGCCGCGACGGGGGACGATATGACGGCACCCACGGTCTGCCGAAGCTGGACGCCGATCCCGTGTCCGGGGCGCAAGATGGCGCGGGACTTGGGCGAGTTCTCCTATCTCTGGGGGCTCGGCTGGGTCTGGTGGCGCAGCCGGGACGTGGTGAGTCCGTGGACGTATTGCCCGTGGTGCGGTCACGAGCTCCCGACGATGGAGGCGCTCATCCTGCGGGCGTTGCGTCGCGATGACTAGACCGCGTCGGCGGGTGAACCCGTTCACGAACCGCAAGGCGAACGTCTCGGTCCATCGGAACGGGCTGTCGATTGAGGTGCAGGACGTCTCGGCGGTGGACGCCGGGGTGGTGGCGAAGGAGTTGCTTGATATGGTCCGGCAACTCGTCGCGGCGGGGTACGAGGAGCTCGTGGTCGACAACGGGGCGCTGCACGGGGGCGGGTTCGAGACGCCGGACGAGGAGGGCATCGAGGACTGGAAGATGCCACCGGAGGCCAAACGTCGGCGCATCGGGTTCTAGGGCTTGCGCTTTGGTGGGTGGCGTGTAGGTTAGGACGTGCAACGTCGTGAGAAGCGTTGCACCGTAGTCACAACTGACGGCCCCGGTAAGTATCCCCTTCCGCGTCTTGATTGACTCGGACTTCTCACAGGGGAGAACGCCGGGGCCTTCTTTTTCTTTATGAACTGGATCAGAGTAGCGGTCGCCATAGGCGACGACCCGGACGTGCACACGATTGCCTACCACCTCAACATCGACGCGGCTCACGCCGTTGGGTTACTGGTCTTGCTACTGACCAAGTTCCCAGAACACGCCGCGGATGGGAACCTAAAGGACATCCCAGACGGGCTGATTGAGCGATGGGCGGGGTGGTCGGGTGAGCGGGGGCAGTTCGCGGCGATGCTGCGGGCCATCTTTCTGAACGAGGATGGCATTTGGGAAGCGTGGGACAAGCACAACGGCAAGGCGTTAGAAAAGATGCACCGTGATCGGGAGCGCCTGCGATTGTCGCGGGACCATCCTGCGACCGTCGCGCGACCGTCGCGCGACACTACCGGCGAGCGTCGCGGGTACGGACGGACGGACGGACGAACTACTAGTGGGGGTGCGTTGCACCGTGTGGGAAACTACGCACCCGGTCACGTCAACCTGATGCCGACGAAGTTCTGCGCCGAATGTGGGGACGGGGTGCTGGCCGAGGTCGCGGGGTCGAAGCGTCCGGTCCAGACTCACGCGCCGGGGTGCGGAAATGTCTAACGCCGAATACCGAAAGTACCTCCGGTCCCCGAAGTGGAAGGCCCGCCGTCGGGAGATAATCGCGGCCCGGAACGAGCGGTGTGAGGTCTGCGGGTTCGGCTACAAGCTGCACCTCCACCACCTGACCTATGTGCGGCTCTTCGACGAACTGGACACCGATTTGGCGGTGCTCTGCGACGAATGTCACGGGGCGGTCCACGGCAAGTGGGCGATATTCCGAAAGCGGGTCGCGGATCGGGCGGTAAAGGAGCGGCGGCTGCTGATTGAGGCGTGGCGCAAGAAGCTCCCGAGCCGAAAGCCCATCCCGGCACCGGAGCCGCGCCTCCCGCTCAAGGACTTGTACAGCGTAAAAGCGCAGACCAAAAGACGTAAGGCCTCACAAGAATGACGCTCGCCATCACCACCACCATCGGACAAGCTCACGAACACCGCGGTCGCCGTCTCATCCGGGACTTCGGCACCTTTACGCACTCGACCGCGCACTACTCACCGCCCGATGTGCCTGCCACGCTCGATGCCGTGTACAGCCGGGACGGGGTACTGGTCGCGGTGGTCGAGGCCAAGACACGCATCAACTACGACCTGCCCAAGATTGCGAGCTATGGCTCGTACTTGGTGACCGAGGACAAGCTAACGACCCTGCTCGCCACGAGTAAGGCGTTGGGCGTCCCGTCCTTCCTGTTGACCGAGTTGTCCGATGGGGCGCGGCTCTACTGGCCCATCGGTGACAAGGCCGGTCTGCCCGTGATTGGCTGGACGGTCGCGAGTAGCCGAACCCTCGCCACCTCGGTCGGCCCGGAGACCATCGTCCGGCGCAACGCCTACCTCCCGATGGCCGAGGCCCGTCGCTGGGATACGACGAGGACTTGACAGGCGTATAGGCACCCCCTAGTCTTGATACACGCAGGCACATTCTCCCATCGGAGGTTGATATGCAGGTCGGTCAAGTGGTCAAGTTTCGCGAAGTGCTTGAGCCGAACGACGCGGTGGCGCGGTATGTCGTGCTTGAGGTGCAGGGCGATCGCGTGATGGTCAGCCCGGTTCACGCCGCGTTCGATGGCTGGAAGATTCGCCCGGTGATGACGTACCGCGTGACCGATATGGTCTGATGATTGTTCTCGACTTATTTGCCGGCACCGGCAGTTCCACGGCTGCGTTCGAGCAGAACCACAACGTCATCCGGGTCGAGCTTGACCGGCAGCATCAGGCCGAGTTGCATCAGGATGTCACGACGCTGACCGTGGAGCAGGTCATCGCGGTATGTGGTGGTCGGCCTGATTTTATCTGGGCTTCGCCACCGTGTCAGGCGTTCTCGGTCGCGGCGATTGGCCGATACTGGTCCGAGGGTGGCTCTGATCCGAAGCCGAAGCATCCGAAGGCAATTGAGGCGCAACGGGTTGTCCGGGCGACGCTCGACCTGATTCACGCCCTGCGTCCCGCGTTCTGGTTGTTGGAGAATCCGAGGGGGATGCTACGGAAGTTGTTGATGATGGGATACTACGAGCGCCGGACGGTGACGTATTGCCGATATGGTGACGAAAGACAGAAACCGACGGACCTCTGGGGCGTGATGCCAGATTCGTGGATTCCACGTCCAACGTGTCGCGCCAAGATGAGCTGTCACCAAGCGGCACCGCGAGGGAGCAAGACGGGCACTCAAGGCCGCGTTGATGCCGTGGAACGGTCGAGGGTTCCGTTCGAGTTATCCCGCGAAATATGCGAACACGTCGAACGTGCCCTATCTCGCACTTGACAAGCGGCAAGCCGTCCCCTATCCTGTAGGCGTTGGCTCACCCTCTCATCGGAGGTCACAATGCAGGACCGCAACGCGCTGGTGCAGGTTGTGTATGATCCGCGGTTCGGGTTCCTCGCCGTGTTTGAGGATGGCTCGGTCGCCGAGGCCAAGACGCTACCCAATGGCAAGCGGACGTGGACGTTCGCCGAGAATATCTGGGACGAGGCGATGGCGAACGACCAGATGGCGGCGGTCAAGTGACCGACCCCATCAGCTACGCCACCTACTGCGCCATCAAGGACGGCGAGCTCGCCGCGGTGCAGGCCAACCTTGACGCGTTCCGGCGGTCCCTTGACTACCTCACGGCGGGGACGTGGGACGATGTGCCGGACGGCCTGACGGACGCCGAGCGGCAGCGCATCCAGCGGGCGGCGTTTGCCGCGATGAACGCAGACTTCGACTTCGGCGCGGCCAATCGCGCCTTTCAAGCGGCCCGCGACCGACTGGTCCGGGACTGACCCCGCACGACGGCGGGACACATTTACCGGGGACGCGTCCCCAAGGATCGGCAATGCAGAGCAAGGCACGGAAGGTGCAACTCGAGAACGCGGGCGATGAGGCCACGTTCACCATCACGACCTGCCGGACGGTCGAGACGAAGTTCGGCGAGCGGATGGTCTTCGCCGGGACGGATGTCGCGGGCGAGGCGGTGGAGACGCCGCTGATGCCGGAGGCGACGGCCACGAAGCAACTTGACCGGCTGGGCCTGACGCACGAGACGTGCGTGGGCGAGACCCTGCGGTTCTCGCGGGCGGCAAACCCGAGCGGCAAGCCGTACTGGAACATCGACGTAGCAAGCCCGAACGCGGCCCCGACCAAGCGGATGCCAGCCCCGACCACCGAGGTCGTGGGCGCATATGCGGGAAGCACCCCGAAGGCTGGCAAGTCGGTCGGCGGCATCGCGGACGCCTACGCGAACCTGTGGGAGTCTATGGCGGCTCGCCTCGCGGTCTCGTGCGCGACGCATCGGGTGACGCTCACCGCCGAGGCGGTGCAGGCGGCGACGGCGACGGTCTGGATTGCGCTCCGCGACCACGGCTTGCAGGGGGTGACGGAGACCGCGAAGGCCGAACCCGCCCCGGCCATCAAGCACCCCGCGCCGAGCGGCAAGCGGCTCTTGGCCCCGGATGCCCCGCCTGACTACTCGAAGGTGCCGCCGCCGAGCGACTCCGACTTCACGGACGATCTCCCTTTTGACTAAGGGGGGAAAGCTATAAGCGCGAACACGGGGTTCGTGCTTTCCTCCCTAACGATTGACACAAGACATAATGCGCTGCGAACGCCAGAAGTGTCGGGCGGTGCTGGTGGAGCAGATTGACCGACTGGGGCGGGTGACGTACACCTGCCCTAGTTGTGCCCGCCGCGAGGCGGGGATTTGCGCCGGATGCCCGGCCCCGATTGATGGGAAGGCCAAGAGTGCCAAGTGGTGCGCGAGGTGCCGAGTGCTTCAGCATCGGACGTACTGCGAGAAGTATCGGAAGCGCGACCTGAAGACGTATAACAAGAACGCCGCACGACGGGCACGGGAGCGGCGGGCACAGGTGAAAGCGACCCAACCGCAACGTCCGTGGCGGGAGATTGTGGAGGTGCGGACGGCAAGCCGGAACCGGAGCCTGACCCCGGCCCAACGCTCCGAGATCGCCAAGAAAGCGTGTGCGGCACGTTGGCGGCGGTACTATCAGCGACAGATGTTGGCGAAGATGCGGGAACAATCCACCACCCTCTCATCGGAGGCGTCACGAGATGCGTGACATCGAAGCCAGAATCGGTATTGAATCGCTCGACGAACTCCTCGACTTGCGCGGCAAGCTCGCCGACGCCGCCTCGCTCTACGCCGTGTATGGCCCCTTCGGGACCGCCGAGCATCGCCGCAAGGTGGCTCTCGCGCTCGCGGAGTTGCAGGTCCGGGCCGCCATCGCCGTGACGGGCGAGAAGGCGACCGAGGGCAAGGTCGACGCGATGGCTCGGACGCACCCGACCTACCTCGGCTTCCTCGACGGGATGGAGGCGGGCCGCGCCGAGTGGCTCGTGACCGAGACCCGCATCCAGTCCATCACGGATCGCATCAGCCGGGGCAACGCCTTGACCCGCTACGCCGCCACGGAGCCCAAGTGACCGACGAGACCGAGCTCTATATCCAGCGGAAGCGGGCCGCGCTCGACTTCGGCCTCTTCGCGATTGCCGAGCAGAAGGCCAAGCTCGAGCCCGCGACCACGCACCCTCGCACCCGCGAGGGCCGGACGCAGAACACGGCGATCCTCACGTGGCTCCAAGCGGGGAACACCCTGACCTCGCTTGAGGCGCTCGACCGCTTCGGCTGCAACCGCCTCGCGGCGCGGGTGGCTGATCTGCGGGAGGCGGGCCACCCCATCGAGGCGCAGATGGTGACGCTCGCGAACGGCAAGCGGGTCGCGCAGTACCGCTACGCAGGACCGACGGATGACTGACACCTATCACAACGACAACTGGGAGAACGCTGCCGGTGACGATTTTCACGCGATTCAAGCGGACCTCTGTCGGACCTGCGGTGACGATGTTGGGTCGGATGCGCTCGACCCTCTCGGACGCTGCGAGGTCTGTCGTGCTCAACCTGCCCGAATCACCCTCGATGAGCCCTGACCGCGAGCCCGTCCTCGAGACGCGGAGCGAGTACCGGGGCGCACGGCTCACGCATCGCCACTACCCGGCGCACTACGCCCGCGTCCTTTTGGCCCGTGATAACGCGAGACGTTATGGAGGGCTGACGTGAAGCGCACCCCGCTCAAGCGCAAGACCACGCTCGTCGCCAAGACGAAGCCGAAGGCCAAGAAGCGCACGGCGTCGGACTTCGCTCGCGTCTACGGGTCGAAGGCGCGGGTCGCGTGGATCGCCGCGCAGCCCTGCCTCGTCTGCAAGGGCGGCCCGTGCGAGAACGCCCATATCAAGTCCGGCGGGGTCGGACGGAAGGCGGACTACACGCAGATCGTCCCGCTCTGCTCCAAGTGCCACCGCCTTCAGCACCAGAAGGGATGGGCCGCGCTCGGCTACAACGCCGCCCGGCTCGAGTACGCCGCCTACCGCACCCAGTTCTGGTGGGCGCAGACCCGCGAGGCCGCTGGTGGCGATTAGCCTGACCCTGCCCGAGCCCCCGAGCGCGAACCGCTACTGGCGGGTCGCTCGGGGTCGGCCCTACTTGTCAGCCGAGGCGAAGGCGTACAAGTTCGAGGCGCAGGCCATCGCGCTCCGGGCCGGGGTCCGAGGGCTCCCATTCCAGAAGGATCAGCCCGTCCGCGTCACGCTGGTCTGGTACCGATCCCGCCGGGCGGGGGACTTGGACAACCGAGCGAAGGTCGCGCTCGACGCCCTGAACGGCCTCCTCTGGGCCGACGACCAGCAGATCACCGAGCTCCACCTGTTCCGGCACGACCGCCCCCGTGATGGGGCTCTCCTTCTCACCGTTGAGGCGTTACCAGAATGACCGAGTCGACCATCGTCCCCGCCCTCCTGACCGTCACCGAAGTCGCCCGTCGTCTCGGGGTGAGCCGTCAGCGGGTCCACCAGCGCATTCAGTCTGGGAGCCTCAAGGCCGAGCGGGTCCAGAGCGTGACCGCCGCCAAGTTCCACTACCTGCTCCCCGCCGACCAGTTCGGGGAGGCCCCTGCATATGCAGCGCCGACTGCATAAAGGGAGGGGGGATAAGTGGTCCTTGACATACGCCAAGCGGCCCTTATATTCCCTCAAGTCGGCAATGACGCCGACCTCCCATCGGAGCCCAAGATGACCGCCTACGACCAGTCGCTCGCCCAGTTCGCCACGATGTGCAACGTCCCGGTGAAGGATGCGGACTTCTTCGTCAAGCACGTCGGCGCGAAGATGGCCGAGGGGATGACGATGGAGCAGGCGATTGAGCACGGGCGCGAGATGATGGCCCAGTTCCTCTACAACGTCCAACGCTATCCGGACGCGGCTCGCACGTTTGTCGCCTCGTTCCATCAGGACTTCCGCGATCGCGCTGCGCAGGCCGCGTAACCACCCCTCCCCTATCAGGAGATCACCGATGTCCCGTCAGGAACGTGTCGCCACGCAACTCGTCGCCAAGTACGGCCTCACCTCGGCCCGCATCCGAGCGGGATCTCGCGGCCATCGCCACCTCTGCATTAAGCCCGCCCTCGAGAATCGCCGCGTCACCGAGGGCGACGTGTTCAAGTGGACCTTCTGGCATTGCGTCTCCGCCTCGCTCAACAAGCTCGCCCGCAATGCGTAACCCTCTCTCGGACTCGGAGTTCCGTATGGTCGGCTTGACCGTGTTCGCCATCGGATGCGCCGTGATGTGGATCGCTTCGCGGGTGCTGCGGTGAAGTGGCATCGGCTGAACGCTCAAGGCGAAATCGTCGCCACGACGGACGCGCCCGATAAGCCGACCGCGCTTGCCAAGCTCGGGCGCGGCACCATCGTCTCCGCGCTCTCCTACAGCGCCACCTTCACCACCAAGAACCTCAAAGGCATCAAGGCGAAGGAGCCGACCTACCCGGCCCTGCCCGACGGCTACCTCTGGAGTCGGTACGCCGCCGCAAAGGTTGGGCTCTCTCGGCAACGCTTCCTCGAGATTACGCGCATCCTCAACTTGACGCCAAGCCGCAAGACTCATATCAATGGGTCGCGCCAGATGTTCTACTGGTCGCCCGACGACATCCAACTCGTCGCCGACTACCACCGATCCCGCTACTCCCCGGCCCGCCTCGAGGCCGCGAAAGCCAAGCGCCGCACCTCCCTGCTGCACCACCACGCCCGACGTTGGGGCTGGATTCCCACCGAACCCACCACGCCGGAGTCTCCGTAATGCACCCCGTCCTCATCTCGCTCATCGGCTTCGCCGCTGGCGCTCTCGTCGCCTCCCTTGTCAAGCTGACCGCCCTCGAGAACGCCGAGTCCGACGCCTACGCCAAAGGCTACGAGGCCGCCGAAGCCCACCAGCGGGAGCGCAACGAGGCCCGCGCTCGCAAGGCCGCCGAGACCCGCCGGACCAAGTCGTGATCGAGCATTGCCCCGTCTGCCACGAGGGACGCACCGATGACTCCGCCATCAAGCTCCACAACCTCCGCTGTAGCCAGACAGGTGAACGGGCGTACCCGGAACGCGAGACGCCCGAGTATCGCCCGCCCCGGCTGGCGCGACGTGCTTGACACCCTCGCCACCATCGCGCTCCTCTCCGCCACCCTCCCGCTCCTCCTCGCCCTCTCCCTCATTCCCCGAGGTCGCCGTGACCGGCAAAGGTGACACCCCACGACCGCTCGCCGTCCCGCCCGAGGTGCTCGAGGCCAACTGGCAAGCGACCTTCCCCGATCCTCCCAAACCGCCTGAAACCCTCGGCGACCCCGAGGAGTGAGTCACGAGACGCGGGTGGGGCGCAACCGTCCCGGTCTGACATTGCCGGTCGCCACTGCGCTCGTAAGGTCGGAGAGGGCGAACCTCCTCCGAGCATACCACGCCCGTTGACCCGACCTCGCACCCCGTCTCCCCTCGCTTGACGCTTGACCTTACGCTGTACTAGCATTGGACAGCATATGCCATTTAAGAAAGGCACACCGAAGCCGCTGAAGTCAGGGCGCAAGAAAGGCACCCCGAACCGCATCACGCGGACCGCGAAGGAAGCCTACGCCTTTGCGTTTGACGAGCTCGGGGGCGCGGAACGGCTGCGGGACTGGGCCGAGTCCACGCCCGAGAACCTGCGCGAGTTCTACCGCATCCACTCCAAGCTCATCCCCATCGACGTGACCTCGGGTGACAAGCCCATCGCCCCGTCCGCGATCCGCGTCGAGCTCATCGCCCCCTCCATCGAGGAGTAGGATGTCTAACTGGGAAGTCCGACACGGGGACTGCCGCGACGTGATGCGGAGTCTCCCGCCAGAGAGCGTCGACGCCATCGTGAGCGACCCGCCCTACGGCCTCTCGTTTATGGGCAAGGAGTGGGACCACGGCGTCCCCGGCGTCGAGTTCTGGACCGAGGCACTACGGGTCGCCAAGCCCGGCGCTCACCTCGTTGCGTTCGGCGGGACGCGGACGTATCACCGCCTTGCGGTGGCGATTGAGGACGCGGGATGGGAAGTGCGCGACTGCCTCTCGTGGCTCTACGGCTCGGGATTCCCGAAATCGCTGGACGTGTCAAAGCAAATCGACAAGCACGGCGGCACACCGCCCGCGTGGTTTGGCCCGTGGTTTCGAGCGTGGCGCGAGTCGCAAGGCATTACGCAGAAGCAAGTCGCCGCGCTGTTTCCAAGCAAGACAGGCAACCTGACGGGATGCGTGGCGAACTGGGAACTTGGCTTCAACTTGCCGACGCCGGAACAGTTCAACCTCATTCGCGATACGTTCGGGCTACCGTTTGACAGCATTGAAGCCGCCGAACGCGAGGTGGTGGGGCGGAAGATCGCAGGAATCGCAAATCCAGACGAAGGCACTCGCTACACGATAGGCGCAGGGAAAGCTGTTGTAGTTGACATCACAGCGCCCGCCACGGACGCCGCCAAGCGTTGGCACGGATGGGGGACGGCGCTCAAGCCCGCGTGGGAACCCATCATCCTCGCCCGCAAGCCGTTGACGGGAACGGTCGCCGCGAACGTCACGCAGTACGGGACGGGGGCGATCAACGTGGATGGGTGCCGAATTGGGACCACGGTGGAAACGTGGCCAGCGTCTCGCAACTACTCGGCCCGCGAGATGTCTCGCCCCGGCTCAACACTTTCCTCGGACGCCGAGACTCAACCAACTGGCCCCGTCCCCGCAGGCCGCTGGCCCGCCAACGTCCTACTCGACGAGGACGCGGCGGGACTGCTGGACGAGCAAGTGGGAACGCTAACAAGTGGGGGCGGAAAAAGGCGTCCGACCGAGTGGAAGTCAACTAATGCTTACGGATTCAGTAAATCAACAAATGGCGCAAGCGATTATCAGCGTGAGCCAGATTCCGGTGGCCCCTCGCGGTTCTTCTACACCGCCAAAGTCTCGCGCCGCGAACGGGAAGCGGGGCTGGAGGGGATGCCGAACGCGCACCCAACGCTCAAGCCCATCGCGCTGATGCGCTGGCTCTGTCGCCTTGTCACGCCCCCCGGGGGACTCATCCTCGACCCGTTCAACGGCTCCGGCTCCACCGGGTGCGCGGCGGTCCTTGAGGGCTTCCGCTACCTCGGGGCCGAGCTCGAGCCCGAGTACGTCGAGATCGCCCGACGACGCATCGCCTACTGGGAGTCGCAGCGTTCCGAGCCGGACCTCTTCGGGTGACGTCGCTCACGCTCCAGACCCCGCAAGCGTTCGCGTTCCTCTTCACGCCCACGCTCGGCGACCTGCGCTACCGGGTGGCCTACGGGGGCCGAGGCTCCGCGAAGTCGTGGCAGTTCGCCCGCGCCCTGCTCATCCACGGGCTCTCGCGCCCGATGCGTATTCTCTGCGCCCGCGAGTATCAAGCGAGCATCCGGGACTCGGTGCATCGCGTCTTGGCCGACCAAGTCGAGATGCTCGGGCTCGCCGGGTTCTACACGGTGCAGGAGTCGGCCATCCTCGGGGCCAACGGGACCGAGTTTCTCTTCAAGGGCTTGAAGCGCGACATCGCGCAGATCAAGTCGACCGAGGGCATCGACCTCTGTTGGGTCGAGGAGGCCGAGGCCGTCTCGGATCACTCGTGGCGCACCCTCGTCCCGACCATCCGGAAGCCGGAGTCCGAGATCTGGGTGACGTTCAACCCGGCGATGGAGTCCGACCCGACCTATCAGCGGTTCGTCAAGACACCGCCGGAGCGGTCGGTGGTCCGGCTCGTCAACTACCGCGACAACCCGTGGTTCCCGAAGGTGCTGAAGGAGGAGGCCGACGCCCTGCTCCGCGCCGATCCCGAGGCCCACGCGCACGTCTGGGGCGGGAAGCCGTGGGCGCGGTCGGACGCGCAGGTCTTGTCGGGCAAGGTCAAGGTCGCCGAGTTCACCCCCGGCGATGGCTGGCAGGGGCCGTACTACGGGGCCGACTGGGGCTTCGCGCACGACCCGACGACCCTCGTCCGTTGCTGGATACACGATTCCCGGCTCTACCTCGAGCACGAGGCGGGCGGGGTGCAGCTTGACACGGACGCTACGGCGCGAGCGTTCGACGAGGTGCCGGACGCCCGGAAGTACGTCATCCGGTCCGACGCTGCTCGGCCCGAGACCATCGCCGCGCTCAAGGCTCGCGGGTTCCGCACCGAGGCCGCGCCCAAGTGGTCGGGGTCCGTGCAGGATGGCATTCAGCACCTCCGCAGCTACACCGACATCGTGATTCACCCGCGATGCAAGCGGGCGATCGAGGAGGCGCGGCTCTGGCGTTACAAGACCGACCCGCGCACCGAGGAAGTCCTGCCGCATCTGGTAAGCGGGAACGACCACATCTGGGACGCGGTGCGGTACGCCCTTGCCCCGCTCATCAAGAAGGGGCCGAGCGTGTTCGTGGTTTGACGTCTTGCAACGTGCCCTTGCGCGGTTGCTTGCTATCGCGTACCCTTGATGGTGGCGAGTCCCACCCCTTCACTTATGGGGCGCACGTTTGACTGAACCGACCGAGCGCAAGCCGTTCCTCCGGCGCGTGAGCGATGCGCTCCGCGTCCTCTCGGGCGACGAGGCCCGTGCCATTGATGCGTCGCGTGATGAAGCCCGCGCCATCATCCCGACGACGTATCCTAACTTCCCCGGCGGACAGCAGCAGATGGCGCTCGTCCGCACCGCGAACCCCGGCGAGTACCGCTACGACGGCGCGACGGTTCGGAACCAAGGCTTCAACAAGCACCCTGTCGTCCACGCCTGTATCCGCGTCGTGGCCGACATCATCGCGTCGGTCCCGCTCGTCGTCCTGACCGAGAAGGGCAACTACGAGACCCGCGTCGGTGAGGATCACCCGCTGCAAAAGCTCCTCGACTATCCCGGTCCGCGCTTCACGGCGCGTCAGTTCCGGGCGCGGTTCGCGGTCGACTACCTCGGCTACGGGAACTCGTTCTTCCAGATTGAGCGTTCCGGCGAGAACCGGCCTCCGATCGGTCTGCGGGCCGTCAACGCGGAGTCGATGCAGCAGGTCTGGATCGACCCCGAGGGCGACCCGCGTCGCTACGACTACGCGAACTGGGCGGGCATCATCGTCAACGTCCCGGTCGAGGATATGCTGCACTTCCGCGACCTCGATATGGGCCGTCCGTTCGAGGCCGAGGTCTTTGGCTATCCCCGTGGCGCGACGGCCATCGGCTCCCTGCTCGCGGACAACGAGGCGACGCAGTACGTCCGGCAGGTCGTGACCAACGACGGGACGCCGACGTTCGCGGTGCTGATGAGCGACGAGGCCACGACCGAGGATGCGGCGGCGATGCAGGACCGCTACCGCGCCCGCGTGGTGGATCGTGGGAAGCGCGGGACGCCCGCGTTCTTCGGGGCCGTGCGCGACATCAAGCCGCTCGGGTTCACGCTCTCCGACCTCGAGTTTCCGGACCTGCGGCGGGTCTCGCGTGAGGACATCTGCGCCGCGTTCGGCGTCGACCCCCGGATGATTGGCATCGCGTCCGCGTCGAGCGACGCGGGGCTCTCCGGCATCCAGTACGCCGAGGCCCGTGCGCGATTGGTCCAGCATACCATCGAGCCGATGTTCTCCGCGCTTGAGGACGAGTTGAACCATTGGCTCGCGCCGGAGTTCGGTGACGTCTGGGTGACGTACGACCACGACAAGCTCCGCGACTTGGTCGAGAACGATACCGAGACCTCGACCCGTATCCGCGCCGAGTACGCCGAGGGACTCCGCACGTGGGAGGAGAGCCGCACCGCGCTCAAGCTCTCGCCGTTGCCGGAGCCGACCGATAGCATCCTGAAGACCGCGGGCAAGGACTTGATTCCCGCCGCGGTCGCCGTGATTGACCCGTCCACCATCCTCGACCAGCCGCCCGCGACGGACAACGAGACCCCCCCGGCTGATGTTGTGCCGGTTGATGAGACGCCGATTGATGCGCCCGTTGTTGCGCCGGAAGGGTTGCCGACTGCCGCGCCTGTTGTGGATGACGTGCAGGCGCTCGCGCTCAACGGCGCACAGGTGACCTCGCTCGTTGAGATGCTGACGCAACTCGGCACCAAGCAGCTTCCAGCCGAGACGGTGGAGGCGCTCATCAAGGCCGCGTTCCCGATGGTGCCGGAGGCGCTGGTCAACCAGATGCTCGCCGGGATGCAGGGCTTCGAACCGGCGATGCCAGAGGCCGCGCCCGCGCCGGTGCGTCATTTGGATCGCCTCAAGGTGAGAGCGTTCGCCGATACGGCGCTCAACGGCGAGCAGATTGAAGCGTTGATGGAAGTGCTGGAGGCGCTGGTCGAAAAGGAGCTACCGCCGAAGACGGTCAAGGCGATGCTCTTGGCCGCGTTCCCAAACATCGATTCGGCGTTGATTGATGAGATGATTGCCGCGGCGGTGACGTTCGAGCCACCCGAGGAAGCGCCGGAAGCCCCAGCAGCCCCCGCGCCGGACGAGGCGATGAGCCGGAAGCGCGGGATGTGGGAGCGGGCGATGCAGGAACTCGACCGCACGGAGCAGACCTACAAGGCGAGCGCCGAGGCGTTGTTCCGCGCCGAACGCCCGAAGGTCACGCGATCCATCGCCTCCGCTGGCGACTTCGCCACGGCCCGTCAGCGGGTGCGCGAGGCATACCGCGTGAATGGGGAACTCGAGGAGAACTGGCGCGAGACCTACACCCCGCTCGTCGCCAAGACCTATGCGTTCGGGGCGACCGAGGTGGCCGGGGTCGGGGCCGACCTCAAGGCCGACGTGCAGGAGTCCGGGCTGGCCGGGCGTTCCGTCGCGTCGGTCCGTGAGGCGATTCGCAAGCGGGCCGCACGGCTCGCCGAGCTCATCGGGGACACTACCGCCCGCGAGGTCTTGGCGGTCATCGAGGCGTCGGAGCGGGCCGGACTGACCGTCTCGGAAACCTCCCGCCTTGTCGGTCGCGCCGTGTATGGCGAGGAGCGGGTGGATGCACGGTCCACGATGATCGCGCGCACCGAGTCCGCCGGGGCGCTCTCGCAGGGTTCGTGGGACCAAGCGCAGGAGATGGGCGACCTCTACCGCACGAAGGAGTGGCTCGCCTTCTCGGACGCCGAGACGCGGGAGACCCATACCGCGTGTATGGCGCAGGGCCGCATCGCCATCGACCAGCCGTTCACGAACGGCCTGATGTATCCCCTCGACCCGACCGGCGCGGCGGACGAGGTCATCAACTGCCGATGTGTGTTAGCTTACTCTGACGAGCCCGTATAGGACGGGATCGTGTTTACCCACCGAGGATATCCGATGACCTCCATCGAGTTCACGAAGGAAGAAGCGACCGCTCTGCTCCAGTTGCTTGATATCGCCTGCAAGTCGGGCGGATTGAATGTGGCCGAAGCGGTGACGGCGCTCGCTCGCAAGATTGCTCCGGCTGCACAGGATAAGCCGGACATCGCCCCAAAGGAGTAACTGATGCCGACCTCGAACCGCGAAAAGCTCTGGCACCTGACCGACACGGCTCTCCACGTCCGTGTTGAGGACGATTTGCCGCCCGGTATCGCGGGACGGGTTTCGGGCGTCGCGCTGACCTACGAGGTCATCGACTCCTATCAGACGATGTTCTCGCGCAAGTGCGCCAAGCGGTCCATCGACGGGCGCGTGGCCGCTCGCAAGGTGCCGCTCCTGATGGATCACGAGCGCACGTCGAAGGCGCACGTCGGTGTTATCACGTCGATGACGGATGCGGGCGATAGCCTCCTGATGACCGCCGACGTGTTCGATACTGCCGAGGGCCGAGCCGCGCTGGAGTACGTCAAGGCCGTGCTCGCCTCGGGTGCGTCGACCGGGTTCTCTATCGGGTTCATCCCGCGAGCCTCCGAGATGGTGACCGTGGACGGCAAGCCCGTCGAGCGGTTCACCGAGATTGAGCTCCGCGAGGTGTCCATCACCCCGATGCCTGCGGTGCCGGGAGCCGAGGTCGCGTCGGCCCGGAACGAAAGCTCCACCCCTGCTATCCCCGAGGAGGTCGTCGCCGAGCGCACGGAGACGGACCTGCTCATTCTTGCCGCTCGCGTCGCTCTGGATGCGCTCTCCGAGAGTGATCGCCACGCGGTGCTGTCCCGCTACCAGCCCGAGACCCGCTCCGAGACGGCCACCGTTGTCACGCCTGCCGTGACAACGACGCCCACCTCGACCGCATCGACGGCCCGGTACGCCACGTTGGAGGAGCGGACCACAGCGGTCCGTTCGACATTCATCGCTTGACACAGGAATACACGACAATGAAAACCCCGCTGGTTTCCAAGAATCGCGCAGCCAACGAGCTCCGCGAGCAGGCGCACAAGCTCCGCGCCGACCTGATGGACCCGACCGCCTCGTTCACGGCGGACGAGGTGGAGAAGCGCACCGCCGACATCCGTGCCCTTGAGATGCGGGCCGCTGCCGCCGCCGAGTTTACCGGTGACGCCGAAATCGCCCGTCAGGGCGGTGACGAGGGCCTCGTCCGTATGGACGCTGGTGCCGAGCGTGGTGAGTTCGTCGGGATGAAGGACGCGCAGGAAGCGGTTCGGGCCGAGCTCGTCAAGGGCTTCAAGAGCGTCGGCGCGTACCTCCGCGCTGTCGCGAAGGGTCCGGCGAACGCGAAGGAGGCCGAGGCGCTCAAGCGTGTCGACCTGATGACCCGCACCATCACCGGCTCCACCAACGGCGGCGAGTACCTCCTTCCGCTGACGCAGGTGCCGGAGATCTTCTCGACCACGAACGTGCAGCCGGGCCTGTTCCAGTACGCCCGCCGCTACAACGTGCCGGGCCGGTCGCTCCGCATCCCGTACCTCATTCAGGACGAGGGCACGACGACCCTGAACCGCCCGATGGCCGGTAAGATTGCCAACGTGACCATCGTCGGCGAGGGTGACACCAAGCCGAGCCGCGAGCCGTCGTTCGGTCAGCGCCTCCTCACGATGTATAAGTACGCCGCCATCACGCAGTTCGGTGACGAGCTCCTCGGCGACGACTTCACCGGCGAGCTCCCCGCCGAGGTGACGGCGGCGGTCGGTGGGCAGACCATCAACAAAATCAACGAAGATATCACCATCGACGGCACCGGCTCGAGCCAGCCGCTCGGTGCGTTCAACACGAACAACGGGGCGCTCATTAAGGTTCCCCGCGCCACGGCTACCACGTTCACCGCTGCGGACGCCTTCAAGATGTATCAGGCGCACACGCACGGCCCGAACTCGGTGTGGATGATTAGCCGCAAGGTGCTGGCGCAGTTGTTCGCGATGCAGACCACCAACAACACGATGGTCAGCTTCCTCCCGAACCTTCGGGATGGCGCTCCGGCGACCCTCCTCGGGCTCCCGGTCATCGTGTCTGACCTGCTTCCGACGCTTGGGACCGAGGGCGATGTCGCTCTCGTGAACGGCGACTTCTACGCGATGGGTCTCCGTCAGGCCCTCACGGTCGAGTCCTCGATCCACTACAGCTTTGTGCAGGACATCACGACGTACCGCTTCGTCGCTCGGGCTGGTGGCATCCCGCTCCCGACCTCGACCTACGCCTACAAGACGGTCGCGGGCGCGAAGGTTGACGAGCACTCTCCGTTCGTCGTGCTGGATGAGCCGGCTGCGTAAGCCAAAGGTGACGGGTGAGGTCGTGGGGGGGACGCCCCCCACGGCTTCGTCCGACCCTGTCCGGGTGACGCTGATCGCCGCCTGCAAGGTGGATGGCGTTCGGCGGCTCCCCGGCGAGGCGTTTGAGATTTCCGCTGAACGGGCGACCGTTTGGCGTCAGAAAGGTTTGATTGCTGATCCGGACCACCCGCCTGCGTCGGAGTTTGCGTGGCTCTCCCAACCGTAACGGACCTCAAGTCCTACCTCCGCATCGAGTCCAACGCGGAGAACACGCTTCTGACGGCCCTTCTTGCGAGGGCACAGGCACAGGTGGAACTCTGGATTGACTGCCCGGTGACGGCAGTCTCGCAGACATATATCGACCGCGCCGAGACGGACGCGGACCGACCCGTGACTTCGCTCGTGTTTCCGCGCCGCCCGATTGCGGCGGTGAGTATCACCGATGTGGACGGCGTGACGGTTCCGACGACGGACTATTGGGTGAGCGGGGCGACGGGGGTCATCTACGCCGAGGCTGGGTGCTCGTTCTCGAACGGGCGCTACACGATTACGGCCTCGTGCGGGCTCTCGCTCTCGCAACATTACACGCTCTGGGAGCCCGTCATCTCGCAATGTATCCTCGACCTTGCGGCGGACCTGTACCAAAAGCGGACGCCGAACGCGGCCTCGGAGACGGGGGCGGGGACGAGCATCACGTGGGATGTCTCGCGTGACACGGCGGCGCGGGTCTTGAAGGTGCTTCGGGCGCTCAAGCTGCCCGTGGCGGTGGGCTGATGTACCTCGCGCCGGGACTGCTGGACCAGCGGCTCGGGTTCTACACGCGCTCGGACGACGGGGCGTATGGGTTTCAGCGTCCGCTCTACACGAAGGTCGGGGTCTATTGGGGGCGCATTGACGCGACCGCGAACCAGTTTACGGTGGCGGGTGCGCCGCAGGGCCACACGGACAGCCGGACCACGCTCACGGCGACGGTCGCTGACTATGTGCCGGTTGACCCGTTCGGGGTGGTCAAGATTGAGGGCGACACGGTGATTTACTTCGTGCGCTCGGTGGTCGAGGTGCGGCAGATGCGGTGCAAGCAGTTAGCGTTGGAGGAGGTGGACCCGACGGCCTACGCCGAGTTCATCGCGAACGATCCCGACGCGGTGGCGGACGGGGTGCACTTGGTGGACGCGACGAGCGCGTTCACGTTGGGCTTTGACGAGGGCTACGACTGATGGCCGAGACCCCGAAGGTTCTCTCTGCGCTCTTGGCGCAGCTTCCCGATAACACGACCGGCCTCATCTCGCCCGAGGATATCCGGGACGTGGTGGTCTCGCTGTTCCCGAGCCGAGGCCAGTTGGACCTCACGGCGTCGGCGTCGACAACCTTCGCGCTGACCGACACGTGGTACAAGCTGGCGGGGACGACCGCGCTTGACACCACGCTTGGTCAGGACGGATTTTCTCAGGCCTCGAACAACGAGTTGCGGGCGACGAAGGCGGTCAACCAAGTGCTGTTGATTACCGCCAACGTTGAGTTGGTGTGTGCGTCCAATAACAAGACCTTTGGCATTACGTTCGCCAAGAACGGCGTGGCGATTACGGGGATTCACGTTTCGGCAATCCTCTCGGATTCCGGCAAGGGCTACGGGTTCTCGATTACCGCTCTGCTACCGACATCGCAGAACGACACCATCTCGGTGTTTGTCCGCAACGAGACGGACACGACGGCGGTCACGGCGACGAGCCTCACCCTGTCGGCGGTCGGGTTTATCCGGTGATCGAGTCCTACGGCGTCGATGCCCGTCAGATGTGCGGCTCGGACATCCGAAGCCGTGGGGTCTGGCCGTCCGATTCGGCCCGTCTGGAGGCGTTTGTGGGCCAATACGGGGGCAGTCTTGAGGCGTTCCCGGTCGGCAACGTCGGGGTCGGCCTGCGGTGGATCGGGACCGAGCGGACGTTGACGCGCACCGGGGCCACGGCGGGGGCCGCGTTGGAGAGCCTGCGAGCCGCGATGGTGGAGGCCTGATGTCGGTCGTCGTCCGCGACTTGTCGCCCCAGTTCTTGAAGCAGTACCGCGACGCCTCGCGGATGGCGTTGGACGCGGCGGCGAACGTGTACGAGGGCAACCTCAAGCGGCGGTTCTTCAAGGGCTACTACACGTCGCAGGCGTTCCGATCGACGGCGCAGGTCGTCCAGCACGTCCAGCGGGAGGAGCCGACGTTTGGCGGCAACGGCTGGTACACGAAGGTCGGCATCCCCGAGGGCATCACGGTCACGGCCAAAGCCAAGAAGGGCCGGAAG
>Ga0255188_1000226_pt1 | contig 21224 bp, 16 predicted proteins | sample Miss_Cont_RepB_8_FD_188427 | JGI IMG/M metagenome (GOLD analysis project Ga0255188, IMG submission 188427) | Freshwater microbial communities from Mississippi River, Louisiana, United States - Miss_Cont_RepB_8h | ecosystem: Environmental > Aquatic > Freshwater > River | place: USA: Louisiana... | reverse complement strand
CATCTCCGGCTCACGCAGGCCCCAGCGCCACACGTCGCCCACCGTGACCACCGCCGTGCGGCCGTGCCCGAAGCGCTGCGTGGCCACCGCCGGATGCGCGCGGCCGTTCGCGTCGGCCACCGTCGCAATGCTGCTCGCGCCGGGCTTGAGGTCGCGCACTTCGTTCAAGAGCGCGAAGCCCGGCATCGCTTCGAGCCGCGTCTTCTCTTCGTTCTCCGTGGTGCGGAGCCGCGCCCACGATTGCAGCCAGCCCTCGCGCGTGAGGCCGAGCCGCAGATTTTCGCGCGGCGACTCCTCGGGCGCGCGGTCGAGATAGACCGGCAGCATGTCGCCGATGGGCGTGCGGAGGTAGCCGCCTTCGTGGAACGTCTCCGCGCCGCCGAGCATGAGAAATCCGCCGCCGCGCTCGCTCACGAACTTTTGGAGCAACGACTTTTGGTCGAGCGTGAAAAACTCCGCCTCCAGGTCATCCACGATGATGGCGTGATAGCCGAACAACTCCTCCGGCGTGGCGGGAAAACCCTTCGCAAGTTCCTCGGCGTCCTTCGTGTTGAGGCGAATGAGCACGGGCTGGTCGTAGCGCTCGATTTCCTCCTTCGATTGGTTGCCGAAGCCGCGGAAGAGCGGGTTGCTCGTCTCGCCCGCGCGCCCACGGAAGGCGAACTTCGGCTCGCGCTTCGCGATGCGGATGAGGCCCAGCAACTCGACCTGGTCGTCCTCGGAGAGCGCGCGGTTGAGGAACTTGAACTCCCAGTTCGGCCGGCCGCTGACGTAGAGAATGCGGAACGGCCCGCGCCCCCGGTCCACCGCGAGCACGCGCGTGTTGTTCGCGAGCGTCGCCTCGGCCGAAGTCTTCGCGTCGGCAAATTGCCCGCCCTCGCCCTGCGCGCCGACGCGCACGCGGTAGAAGGAAATCCCCTTTTTCTCCGGCTTGAGCTGGAAGCGGAACGCGAGCGTCTCGCCGCTGCCCTTCACGCGCACGGTCTGCTGCTCGATGACCTTGCCCGCGCGGTCGAGCAGCTCGGCCTTCACATCCGCGCCCGCGTAGCCGCTGGCCGTGGCCTCGGCTTGAATCGTCACCGGCGCATCCTCGAAGCTGGTCTGCGTGACCGTGACGTTCGCGAGCGCGATGTCGCGGTCCGCGTCCTCGCGGCCGATGACAATGGGATAAACCGGGGGCAAGCCCTTCAAGTCGGGCAACTCCCCGGCGATGTCCGTGGCGTTGCCATCCGTGAGCAACACGACGCCTGCGATGGGCCGGTTGCCGAGCCGTTCCTTCAACGTGGTCAGCGCGCTGCCGATCGCCGACGCGCGCCCGTCGAAGTTGAGTTCCGCGAAGTCCGTGCTGGGCTGGAGCCGCGAGTCGAAGACGTAGCCGCGCACCTCGAAGTTCTCGCGCAGCTTCGTGAGCCAGTCCGCGCCCTTGCCGGCGAGCGCGTCGCGCAGAAATTCGCCCCGGCTCTGCGCGTTGCCCCGGTCGTGGATTTGCATCCCCTGGCTGTTGTCCGCGACGACCGCGAGCAAGTTCGCGCCCGGCTTGGCGCGCTGGCCGGTCCAGAGTGGCTCCAGCAGGCAAAGCGCAAGCGCGGTGAAACCGAGCACCTTCAGCAGCACGCACGCGGCGCGCAGGCCCCGGTCCGCCTGCGCCCGCGCGTAACCCCACACCAGCGCAGCCATGCCAACGCCCGCAAGCACGAGCACCGGCACCAGCCAGTCGCGCCCGGAGAGGATGAGGGAGGCGAGGGTCATCCCAGAATCTCCTTCAAGTTCTGGCTGCCATGAAGGACGCGGACGATGTCTGCATCGGCACCGCTGACCCGGTAGAAAATGACGTAGCTTCCGACTGCCAGACTGCGGAGGCGACCACGATACTCTTTCCGTTCGCGACCCAATTCAGGGAACTGGCCGAGCAGCAGGAACTTCTCTTCCAGCCCTTCGACAGTGCGGTCTGCGGCGTCCGGGTTGTCACGCGCGATGTATTCCCAGATGTCCGCAAGGTCAGTCCAAACTCGAAGGGAAACATTATGCATCCGGTTGCTTTCCTTGGCGCAATGCCAGCCGTCTGCGGCCCTCAAGTTTGATTCGTTCGAACTCTTCGTGAAGTCCCGCTTCGTCGTAAGTGCGGTAGCGGCCCTCTTCGAGGTCCTTCAGCCCCAGTTCGATTTCATGGCGCAGTGTCTCGTCGGTCCAAGGTTCGCCTTCGCTGATGGTCTGGAGCCAGCGCTGCAATTCGCGACGCTCTTGCCGTGAGACCTTGGTCACCGCTGTTTTGATTTCCTCAATCGTGCTCATGGCTGAAAATTACTTCGGCGAAATCTTCGGCGCAACGCCCGGTTCCGCCGCGTCCTTGCCGAGATTCTCGTAATACTTCCGCACCAGCTCGGAGAAGCGGCCGGGCACCGGGTCGCGGTCGATTGGCACCATCGCCTCGCGGTTGTCGCGCTTGGCCAGCTCTTCCTCGATGCGCTGCCGCACCTCGATCAGCGGCTTCATCACCTGGATGCGCACGAGGTCCCACTTCGTCGGCTCCAGCCCGGTGCGCTTGAACTCCACGCGCTCCGCCCGGAGCCGCTCGCGCACGGTCTGCAACTGGTTCCGCAGCTCGGAGGAATCCACCATCTCCTCCACGTCGCGCAGCCGGTCGCTGAACTCCGCGTAACCCCGTTCGCTCGTGATGGGTCCGGCCTGCTCGCCGCCGCGCTCGGCCACGACACCGGCGGGAAGAATGCCCTCGAAACCGCCCCGGTCGCCGCCGCGTTGATTCGTGCCGCCGCGCTGGCTACCGGTCGGCGAACCGTCCTTCGCCCCGCGTTGGCTGGCGTTGGCTTGTTTGCCGTCGGGTTGGCCGGGCTGCTCCACACCACTGGGCTGTTGACCGGAACCGCCGCCCTTCCCCTGCCCTTCGCCGGGCTGCTCCCCTTGCTTGCCGCCCTTGCCGTCCTTGCCTCCGGACTGCTGGCCTCCTTTGCCATCTTTATCACTCGGCTGCTGCCCGCCTTGGCCGGACTTCCCATCTTTGCCCTCGCCATGCTTGCCGGCCTGACCCGCTTTGGAACCTTCCTTACCATCGCCCTGCTTCCCATCTTGTCCCGACTTGGAACCTTGCTTGCCGCCGTTCTCACCCGGCTGACTACCCTCGCCGGGTTCCGCCCCAGCTTGCGCCTGACCCTGCTTGCCATCCTTAGAATCTTTTCCCGCTTTGCCTTCACCTTGCTTGGCCGCTTGCTTGCCTTCGCCCTGCGCCTGCTTGCCCTTCTGTCCACCCGGCTGCTGACCTTCCTGCGGTTCGCCTTCCTTACCGTCCTTGCCCTGGCCACGGGCGATTTCCCGTTCGAGCTGGCGCGCGAGTGCATCCAACGTCTTCGCGGCCTGCTTCATCGCTTCGGTTTCGTCGCCCAGCACGCCCTCCGCAGCGCGCTCCACGCCCTTGCGCATTTCCTCGATGCCCTGCCGCGCCCGCTGCTCGACCGCTGAAGCCGGATTTGTCAGCCCGTTCTTCGCCAGCTCACCCGCGATTTCGAGCGACTTCGTCGCGCCATCCGCCGACGCCTTCTCCAGCAAGTCATACATCCCACGCGTGAGCATTCCGCGCCGTGCGAGGTCGTTCTTCGTCTCCTTCAAGTTCTGCGCCTCGCTCTGCGCCTGCTTGCGAATCGCGTCGTAAAGCTGCCGATGCAACAGCGGTTCCGCATTCTCCGACTGCTCGGCGATTTGCGTCGCGCGGTCCACGAGGCTGGCGACGCGCTTGTTCTGCTCCGCCAACTCCTTCGGCAACTCCGACTTCGCATCCGGCTCGCTGAGTGACTTCTTCTTGTTCTGCTGCGGCGTGGCGGTCAACTGCTTGCCCAGCTCCTCCTGCTTCTGCGCGATGTCCCGCGCCTCCTGCCGGAGCTGCTTCATGTCCTCGGCGAACTGGTTCGCGTTTTTCTTCCGCAAGTCATCGCGCATCTCCTGCAAGTCCCGCTGCGCCCGCGTGCCGCTGGCCAGCGCCTGCGAGACATTGCCCTTCTCCATCTGTTCGGCGGCCTTCTGCGCCGCGTCGCGCGTCTGGTCGAGCTTGTCCTTTGTCTCCGCCATGCGCTGCTGGTTCTCCGGCTTCTCGGCGCGCTGCTTCAACTCATCGAGCTCCGCCAGCATCTGCTTCTGCTCCTCCTGCAAGCGCTTCAGGCGGCGGCGAATCTCCTCCTTCTCCTGTTCGTTCTTGGCCTCCTGCAAGGCCGTCTGAAGCTCCTTCAACCGCTCGTTCAAGTCGCCCTGCCGCTGCGCCAGCTCGCGCAGCCGGCTCATGAACTGCAAGTTTTCCTTCTGCTCCGGCGACTGCTGCGGCGGCTCCGCCTTGGCCTGCTTCTGTTCCTCGTAACGGTTCTTGTTCATCTTCAGCTCAAGCTGGTCGAGCTGGCCCTGCCGGCCTTGTTCGCCGCCCTTGCCCTGCTTGCCGCCCTTCTTCTCGTTCACCTTGAATTCGCGCTCCGCCAACTTCAGCAGCGCCTGATACGACGCCTGCTGCGCGGCGACGGCGGCCTCGAGTTTCTTCGGGTCGCTCTTCGCCTCGTTGAGCATCGCGAGCGCGCGTTCCATCTGCTTGAGCACCTCGGTCATCGCGGCCTGCGCGCGCGGGTTATCGGCCTTCTCAGCGAGCCCCTTCGCCATCTCCAACGCCTTCTCCTGCGACTCGATGAGCACACCGGCATCGGACTCGAAGTTACCTGAGAGTTTCGGCGCGGCCTTGGCGGCGGCCGTCCGCTGCTGCGCGAGGATGAACGGCGGAGCCAGCAGCACGCCGCCCACGAGGGCGAGACAGGCGGCAGACAACACGGGCGAACCGAGCGTGGCGCGAGGAGTTTTCATGACGTGCGAGTGCGAGCAGTTGACCGGAGAGAAAGTGGATTGCGCCGACCGGGAGCGACCGAGCCGGAACGATACGGAGTGGTCTGGGTGGAACGGCCAACCTGGCCGTTCTCGGCGGCAACCTGCCGCCGAGCTTCGGCACAGCCAACTCTCGACCTGTTTGGCGCGTGCTGGGCGCAGTTGAAGCCGCGGGCGAGTCGCCCGCCGCAACGGGCCGGTGGCCCGTTCCACCCGGAATCACACTGCGCCATTCCGGGAATCAGGGAAGACGAGACGAGATGGGGACGAGCGTTCAGTATGGCCAATCCCTTCCCCCTCACCCCAGCCCTCTCCTTCTGGGAGAGGGGGCAACGCACTCGGCTTTCTGCCGACAGGGACGCCCCAGCACTTCGGACGCTGGCTGACTTTCTCCCTCTCCCCGGGGGAGAGGGCCGGGGTGAGGGAGAAGGGCTTGAACGCCAAACCCGCATCCCAACTCCTCCACCGCTCGTTGGAGCTTGGAACTTCTCTGGAGCTTGGGACTTGGGATTTGGAGCGTTCACTAGAAAACACCTTGCCGAGGCACCGCGTTAGTTCCGACCGGCTTAACCACCGGCTTAACCTCCGCACCCTTCACCGGCGGCAACACACTCTTCACATCCCCCACGCCGGTCACCGGCAACTGCCGCCGCAGCTTCCACGACGCGTTGATGATTTGCTTTTGCAGCTCCGCGAGCTTGCCCATCTGTTCCTTCGGGCTGCCCTTCTTCCCGTCCTTCTCCTCCTCCTCACCTTCGCCCGCGCCGCCCTGGCCCTGACGGAAAATCTCCTCGAACGGCCGCACCTCGGCGAAAAACATATCGCTCGAACTCCGCCGCACCTCGCCGTCCGGCCCGACATCGTCCGCCCACACGAACCATGCGACGAGCTGGTCCGGGACCGCGCCGAGTTCCTCCAAGCGCAGCAGGTGGCTGAACTGGCGCTTCTCCTTCGCCGGCACACCCTCGCCGAGCTGGAGCAGCGTCGGCTCCGCGCCCCCGAGCGAATATGCGATGCCGTATCCGCGCAGGCCAAAGTCATCCCACGCCTCCGCCTCGAAGCGAATCTCCTGCAACGCCGACACCCGCTGGTCACCGCGCGGCGAGAGCAGCTTGAGGTCCGGCACGCGGTTCCGCAGCGCGTCGAAGACAAACTGCGCCGACACCTTGTTCGTGCGCCCGTCCGCGTCCACGAGTTCGAGCGCGTAAGTCTGGCTGGCCACGAGCGGGAAGTTCGCAAGCGTGGCGAAGGGCTTCGTGGCATCCGGCGTGAAGCTTACCGCCTCGCCGTCACCCTTGCGCGGCACGAGGCGCGCGGACTTCACCGGCTTGTTGAGCTGGAGCGTGTAGTTGAGCTGCGAGCCTTCCACCGCGCTGATGCGGCGCGTGTCCTCGATGGTCTTCTCCGGCAACTGCGTGTAGCCCGGGAACTGAAGCTTCGCGTCCGCGCGCTCCAGCTTCGGATGCTCAAAAACCTTCACGGAAAAGTCCTTCGTGCGCTGCCCGGCGAACTCGACGCGATAAGTTAAATCCTCGTTCACCTCCGGCACCGTGCCGCCGAAGACCGGGTCATCGAGCGCCTTAGTGAGCGCGATGGAGCGCGTCACGTTCGTGCCCGCGCCGAGGACGAGCGTTGCGCCGGGCGGGAGCTTGCCCTCGAACTTCGCCAGCACCACGAGGCTGTTGCCGCGCTCGATTTGCGTGTCGCCGGGCGTGACGGAGACGCTGTCCAGCACCGCCTTCGCCGCCGCGCGTTGCTCGACAGCCGCGATGCTGTTGGTCCGCAACCCCATCAGTGCCACCACGAAAAACGCGAACGCCCCGAGATGCGCGACGTGCGCGAGCGCGAGCTTGCGCGCGGGGAAGGCATCGGTCCAACCGAGGTTGCGCCCATGCACCACGGCCTCCGCGATGACGCGTTGTTGCAGGAAGCTGAACTGGCCGTCGGCGTCGGGCTTCTGCTCCAGCGCGGCGAGCAAGGCGGTCTTCAACTCCGGATGTTGCTGTTCAATTTGCTGCGCCAGCCAGTGCGGGTCGGTCTTCGCAGCAAGACAGGCAAAACCAAGCCACGCCGCCGCGCCAAAGCCCAGCAACCCAACCACCGGCACCGCGATGCGGTAATCCACCCCAAACGCCCCAAGCGAAATCCCGACCAGCCCCGCCAGCGCCCAACACAGCGCCAGCCCGCGCCAGAGCTGCAACCGCCGGTAGCGACGCGCGACCGGCTCCAAGTGCTCGTTGAGGAGGGGGGCAATCATGCAGTGACCACTTCGACGCGCGCGGCCTAGCCGAGTTGGTGTAAAAGTTCTTCGCAATCCTCCCAAGCCAGACCGAAGGCGCGCACGTCAGCCAAGCCGATGCGGGCAACCACTTGGCGCAGGACGGGCAGGTCGCGTTCATCGAGGTCGCCATCCATCATGACCGCCTCGGCCCAGTCCACGAGTTCCGCCAGCGAGAGCTGGTGATGGAGGTAGTCCGCCAGTTTGTCGGCCACGTCTTGTCTGCGGATGGTCATAGTCGTTTCTACGCTTTCTGATGGCCGGTATCCACCGAAGATTTGCCTGTGTCCGAAGGCTCCTCGAACGACGCTGAATCCCTTCTCATTAGCACCGGGCTTCAGCCCGGTGTAGAGGCGGTGAGGAGCGAAAGCCGTTTCAACGGCTTCGCGGCCGTCCGGGCCAAAACCGTTGAAACGGTTTTGCCCGCGTTGCGGTTGCGACACCCGGCTGAGGCCGGGTGCTAATGAGAGGGTGCTGCGAATCATGGCTTCACGCAGTTTGAACTGATTGCTCCGGTCGCTTCGCCAGCCACCCAGCCAGCAGCGTCTCCATCGTCACGAACACCAGCGCGCCCGCTATCAGCCATCGCCACAATTTCTGCCGGCCTTCCAGCTCCGCGTTCGCAAGCTGGCGTTTGGCTTCGGTGACTTGCGCCAGGGACTTGCCGTCCGCGCGCGTCACGGGCAGGCCGAGGTGTTCCAGTTCTTCGACGGGCAGCGGCGCGGTCTTGCTCTCCATCGGGTCAAGGTTCACGGCGAAGCGCTGCGTGACCGTGCCGCTGACGGCGGTGTAGATGCCGGGCTGGTCGGTCTGGATGTTGGCAGCGGTGCCCGCGCCGAGTGTGAGGCTGGTGCCGTCGGGCTTGGTGATGCGCACGGCCGCGTTCGTGGCGGCGAGCGGGACGGTGTCGCCGACGGTGTGCTGGGTGATTTGCGGACGGAGGCCGCCGGCCTGCTCCAGCAGCGAGAAGAGCAGCGGCAGGAACTTCGACGAGAGCGCGAGCTGGCTGTCGCCGGGCTGCCAGCCGGTCGCGAGGACGTAGAGCGTGCCCTTGCCGACGGACACTTGCAGCAGCGCGGGGTCGCCCGTGTCGAACTTCGCGACGACGCGCGCGCCGGGGAACTGCGTCGCGTCGAGCCGGCGATACTTCCAGAAGTGAATCTTGGTGAAGTCGCTGAAGCGCGGGTCAGCGAACGGCGCGAAGAGCGGGTGCTGGAAATCAATCTCCGCCAGCAGCGCGTAGGACGGCACTTTCGCCTCGTCAGCGGAGACGCTTTCCTTGCCGAGCAAGCCCGCCAGCGTGCGCGCGACGTTCCGGTTCTTGAGCGAAATCAGAACGGTCTTGCCATCGGTCAGTTGGCGGCGGACGGCGGTGGTGCGCTCATCGGGCAAGGCGTCGGTGACGATGACGAGCGGTGCTTCGGTATCCGTGGGGAAGAGCTGCGCGGCGGGCGCGCGCGGTAGGACTTGCACGACCTGGCGGCGGGTGGGCGGGAAGGCGCGTTCGAGGAAGTAGAGCGGCTCGGCGGTGTCGGTGGCCGACTCGCCGCCGAGGTAAAGCACGTTGACGCGCGCGGCCTCGGGCGGGATGAGCGCGAGGGAGTTATCGAACGCCTCGTCGTCCCCGCGCAGCAGCACGCGCTCGGCGACGGCACCCATTGGCAGCGCGGTGAGCGCGACGACGCGGCTCTGGCCCGGCGGCACGTAGATGTCCTGCGGCTTGCCGACGAAGTCCTTGCCGTCCGACCAGGCGACCTGGAACTGCTCGCGCTTGGCGTCGGCGGAGTTGCTCACGCGCACGCGGGCGAGAGCTTCGCCGGGCTTCTTCTCGTTCTCGTCGGTGTCGGCGATGAGCTGGAGGCCGGTGTTGGTGGGCTTTTTCGCCTTGAGCGGCTCGACGATGAGTTCGGTGCCCTTGGGCCATTCGTAGGCTTGCAGCGCGTCGAGCCGACTGCCTTCCGCCAGGTCGCTGATGAGCACGACCTGACGCGGGCCGCGTGCGGGCTGCTGGGCGTTGCCGCTGCGCGCGTCCTCCAACGCCGACGCGGCGGCGACGAGCGCGTGGCCAAGCTGCGTCCCGCTCCACCCGGGCGAAGTTTTCTTGAGCGCGTCCACCGCGAGTTCCGCACGCTGGCCGGCAGCGGTGGAAGTCCACTGCTCAAAGGTCACAAGCCGGCGCACCTCGCGGTCGAAGGCGAAGAGCGCGACGGTGTCCTCGGGAGCGGCGGCGCGGAGGACGGCGTCGGCCTTCGCACGGGCGTCGGCCCAAAGGCCATCGCGCCTCATGCTGGCGCTGGTGTCCACGAGGACGACGATGCGCTTGCCGGGGCCGGTGGGCAGTTCGGTGGTGTCGGCCTTCGGAAGAAAAGGACGGGCGAACGCAAAGGCCAGCAGGCATACCACGGCGGCACGGAGCAGCAGGAGAAGGATGTGCTCCAGCCGACTGCGCTTCGTCACGCGCGGTGGCACCGGCAACAGGAACATGAGCGAGCTGAACTCAGTCTGCTCCTTCGAGGTCTGCCGGATGAGATGGAAAATGACTGGCAGCGCGACCGCGAGCGCGCCGACGAGGAAGAGTGGCGTGAGGAAGCTCATGCGGCGTTGCGTTTCACGAGCTTGCCCTTGTTCATCCGCTCGCGGAGGAAGTCGAAGAGCGCGAGTTCCAGCGGTTGGTCGGTGGTGAGGCGGCGGAGAGCGACGCCGAGCTTGGCGCAGATGACTTCTACGGCGGCGCAGTGAGCATCGAAGCCGCGCTTGTATTCGGCGCGGACGGCGTCGGGGTCAATGTAGAGTTGCTTGCCGGATTCGAGGTCGCGGAATAGCGCGGCTTTGGCGAAGTCGAAGGCGAGTTCCGCCGGGTCGAGGATTTGGAAGACGACGACTTCGTGGCCGCTGGCGGTGAGCGTGGCGAGGTTCTTCTCCAGCGTCTCGACGGGCGCGAGCAGGTCGGTGAGCAGCACCATGAGCCCGCGCTTGCGGACGATTTCCACGATGCGCTTGAGCGGAGCGGCGAGGTCGGTGGCGGCACCGCCGGGCGGTTTCTCCAGCGCGAGCATGAGGTGGCGCAGGTGGCCGGGGCGGTGGCGGGCGGGGAGGTATTCGCGGATTTGGTCGTCGAAGGTCAGCAGGCCGATGGCGTCGCCCTGCTGGTGGAGGAAGAAAGCGAGCGTGGCGGCGAGGGTGTTCGCGTAGGTGGCCTTGGTGATGCCGCGCGAGCCAAAGGTCATCGAGCGGCTGTTGTCGGCGAGGACGTGGCAGCGGAGGTTCGTCTCGTCCTCGAACTTCTTGATGAAGTAGCGGTCGCTGCGGGCGAAGAGTTTCCAATCGAGATAGCGCGGGTCGTCGCCGGGCGTGTATTGGCGATACTCGGTGAACTCGACGCTGAAGCCGTGATACGGGCTGCGATGGATGCCGCTCCAGAATCCCTCGACGACGACGCGCGCCCGCATCTCCAGGCTGCGGATGGCCATGAGCGCCTGCGGGTCAATCAACTCGCCGCTCGCGTGGCCAACTTGGTCGGCGGGGGAAATCATGGGGGGAGAATCGTGAGGCGAACTGCGCGGCTCTTTAGCGCCGCAGGCGCGGCAGAGAATAGCCCCGGGCGTAAGCCCGGGGTTACGAGCCAAGCAGAGCGAGCCCCGGTAGGGGCGGCAGAAGTTCTGTCGCCCCTACCGGGGCTTTGGCGTGAAGGGGAGACGAACCCCGGGCTCACGCCCGGGGCTACTGTCCGGCGGCCCTCCGGGCCTTGGGATGTCGCTGACGTTTTGTCCCGGCGGAAAAATCCCGTTGAAACGGGTTTCTCTGTTCGCACGCCGACCACACCCGGCTGAAGCCGGGTGCTAATGAGAGGAAGCGACGAGAGGCTCATGGCTGAAGTCAGATTGACCGCTCACATCGCAACCGCGCGCACGTGCTCGATGAGTTTTGTGATGACCTTGTCCACCGTGACGCCGTCGGCTTCGGCGCGGTAGTTGATGAGGATGCGGTGGCGGAGGACGGGCGCGGCGAGGGCTTCGATGTCCTCGCGCGTGACGTGGGCGCGACCGGCGAGCAGGGCGCGGGTCTTGCCGCCGAGCACAAGGAATTGCGCGGCGCGCGTGCCGGCCCCCCAGCTCACCCAGTCGTTGATGAAGTCGGGCGAACCCTTCTGCTTCGGGCGCGAGGCGGCGGCCAGGCGCACGGCGTAGCGCACCACTTCCTCGGCGATGGGCACCTTGCGCACGACCTCGTGGAAGCGCAGCACATCCGCGCCGTAGAAGATCTGTTCGATGACGGGCTTCAAATTCGCCGTGGTCTGCTGGATGACGGCGACCTCGTCGCTCTCCGGCAGGTAGTCAATGACGACGTTGAACATGAAGCGGTCGAGCTGGGCCTCAGGCAGCGGATAAGTGCCTTCCATCTCGATGGGGTTCTGCGTGGCGAGCACGAAGAACGGCTCGGGCAGCGCGTGCCGGTAGCCGGCGGCGGTGACCTGATGCTCCTGCATCGCTTCGAGCAACGCGGCCTGCGTCTTGGGCGGGGTGCGGTTGATTTCGTCGGCGAGGACCATGTTCGCGAAGATGGGGCCTTTCACGAAGCGCATCTGCCGGCCGTCGGCGTCGGACTGGAGAATCTCCGTTCCGGTGATGTCGGCGGGCATGAGGTCGGGCGTGAACTGCACACGGGAGAATTTCAGGTGGAAAATCTGCGCGATGGATTTCACGAGCAGCGTCTTGGCGAGGCCCGGTGCGCCGGTGATGAGGCAGTGCCCGCCGGAGAGCAGCGCGAGGAGAATCTGCTCGATGACCTCGCGCTGACCGACGATGACCTTGCCCAGCTCGGAGTAAATCTTCCCGCGCGCGGCGAGGAGTTGCTCGACGACTTGCTGCTCGGTGGGCTCGGGGAGCGGCGGTGGGGCGGGCGTCTCCGCGACGACGGCGACGGCTTCGGTGGTTTCGGCGGGGACGGGCGGAGGGGGTGTTTCGTTTTCCACAGTGAGGATGGCGTTGTCCGGCTAGGCCGCCGGGAGGCGTTCAAATTGAGTGAGGAAGTCGCGGGGTGAAAGTATCGGGATGCCGACGAACGCGCCGAGGGTCAGCAAATCGCGGTCGCCGGAGACGATGCGGTCGGCGGGCGCGGTCGTGGCGAGCGCGAGCACCCAATCGTCGTCTGCGTCGCGGCAGACACCGGGCAGGACGGTGGGGTTGGGAAGAAGATGGAGGAACGACAGCAGGTCTTCCATCACCGCCGCCAGCTCGGCTGAAGTCAGCGCCAGCTTGGTGGTCAACTTTTCCTCCAGCTCTGACGTCAACGCCTCGCACGTGAACGCCCGCACCCGGCCCGCCCGCGCCAGCTCGACGCATTGCCACGGCACGCCCCGCCAGCCGATGGCGGAGAAGAGCACGTTGGTGTCGAAGATGACGTGGAGTGGGGCGGCCAAGGCTTACCTTTCGTGCAACCAGTCATCCACGAGCCGTTCGCGGTCGGCTTCGGAGAGTTTGTCCCAGTCCAGCCCGCGCGCGGCAGCTTGGGCTCGCAGCCGCGCCTCGGCCTTCCGCTGGGCGGACGCGCGGTCGGTGGCGGAATTTTCCGCGAGCGCGAGCAACGCGTCGTGCCGCGTCTCGGGCGGGAGCTGGCGGAAGAGCGTCACCACTTGGTCCACGGACAAGTCGAGGGTTGGCATGGCTTGGATTCAGCAGGATTCGGGCGGCGTTGGCGAGTCTGGGTTCAGTGCGTCATTGCGTAGAAAATCACGTTGATGCCGAGCGGGTAGGCGCGCTTCTCGGAAAACTCCTTGAAGTAATACTCGTTCTCGCCCTCGCGCTCCCAGCCGTCGCCGTTGTCCGTGTTGTGGGCGATGAAGACCATGATGCGGCCCTTGTCGTCGAAGATGGCCTTGAAGTGGACATCGCGCGCGTCCTCGCGTTCCCACGTCACCCCGTGGTGCTGGCTCTCCATGCCCAAACCAATGTTCGGGCATTGCATCTCGTTCTTCTTCCGCTGGATGTCGAAGACGGTGTGAAAAATCGGGTGGTCCATCTCCAGTTCGATGGCGTCGCGCTCGGGGAAGACGCGCTTCATCTCGCTCAGGAGATTCTCCAATTCGCGCTCACCCCAGAAGTCGTCCACCATGAGGAAACCGCCGTTGAGCAGATACTTCCGCATGATGGGCACTTCTGCGTCCGTGAAGCGCAACGCGCCGACTTCGACCATGTAAGTCCATGGGTAGTTGAAGAGGTCGGGGTCCTCGATTTCCAGCAAGCGCCCGAGCGGGTCCACCTTCAGCGAGGTCATCTGCTGGAGGCGATAGGAGAGGTTCAAGTCAGCGTCGGGAAAATCCGTGCTCCAGCCGCCGCGACTGCGCCCGCCGCTCCAACTGCTGTAGCGGATGCGGCAGAAGGTGAATGTGTCCTTCTTGAACGCCGGGGCGTTGGTCCAAATCGGCGTCTCGTTGGAATGCTGCTCGGCCTCGCGGGCGGTCTTTGGGAAGCCGCTGCCGGAGTAATTGCCCTCGCCCCGAAAGCGCCCGCGGAACTGCGCGAACACGGCGGCGCTCACCAACGCGAGCGTGAGAAGGGCGAGGAGCTTGGCGCGGGAGTTCATGGGAGGGAGGAGAGGACCCAACGATTAGGGGCGGACAAAGATGGGGAATCGAAATCTTTGTCCGCCTCAAATCTTTGGGTTCTGTTCGGCTGGTTCATAGGCCCTCCCGTTTTGTAGGGGGCGGCGAAAGTTTAAGCAGCAGCTCGTGCGCTTCGCGGAAGCGGGGGGCTTCTTCGAGGGCCATGAGGACGTGCTGCTTGGCGGATTTCGCGTCGGTGGGGTGAAAGAGTTTGGCGAGGCGGAAGTGGACTTCGGCGGGGTCGGCGGGGTCGAGGAGCAGCACGGTCTGGTAGGCGGCGATGGCTTCGGTCGGCTGCTTCAGCTCCTCGCTCGCGCGAGCGAGCCAACGGTGCGGTTGCGGCACGAGCGGGTTCACGGCGAGGTATCGGCGGGCGTTCTCGGCCACGACCGGCCAGTCCTTGGTCGCGGCGGCCAGCTCCATCAGGCGCAGGTAAGCATCCACCGCGTCGGCGTCGAGGGCGGCGAGTTCGGTTAGCACCATGCGCTCCTGCGAAGTCTCCTTCAGCTCGCGATGCACCTGCGCCAGCAGCCACAGTGCAGAATCGCCGCCGGTGTGCGTGGGATAGTTCTCGATGAGCTTCTGCAACGGCACCTTGGCCTCGGCAAATTTCTTCTCCGCCATCAGCTTCTTCGCGGCTTGCGTGAGCACGTAGAAGTTCTTCGGGTGCAGCTTCACCGGGTCGAGCAGCGGCTTCGGCTCGGGCGTGGTGGGGGCGGGCGGCGGAATGACTACCGTGCCCTCGGAGGGCCGCGCGCCGGGATTCATCATGCCCGGCAACAGCCCCGCGATGCCCTTCGGCTTCTCGAAATCCAGTCCCGGTGCGAGCTTGTTCGCCAAGTTCTTCGCGTAAGCCGCGAACTCGTTCTCCACCTTATCCAGCGGGGCCGTGTGCGCGACGATGGCTTGGTTGATGGGCTTGCCCGTCGCGAGGTCGGCGAGGATCTTCCGCAGCTTCTCCACGCCAAATTTCTCGATGAGGAACTGCACCACCAGCGATGACTCGTAGTAGGCGAATTGCAAATGCAGGTCGCTCTTGGCCGTGAGGAACGCGCTGCTCAAGTCGCCCACCGGCGTCAGCTCGTCGCCGAGAATCATCTCACGGTAACGCGGGTTCATCACCTGGCCCCACGCCGGGCTGGCCTGCCGCTCCTCATAGACCGAGATGCCCTCACTGAGCCAGCGCGGCATCTTATTCTTCGTCAGCGTGAGCGTGATGACGTGACAGAACTCATGCCACAGCGTCGCCTCCCAGTTCGAGGCGTGGCCGCGCGCGCTGGCCGGGCTGTTCGCCGTGATGAGGCAGCCAAAGCACACGCCGAGAAAGCCCGGGTTGTCCGGCATCCCGAAGGTGCGAACGCCGAAGTCCTTCTGCTCGGTGTAAATCTCCACGATGGTCCGCTTCTCCAGCTTCAGCCCGTATTTCGCCGTGAGCGTGTCGTGCGCGCGCTGGAGCAAGGCCAGCACGCGCGGGCCGTAAATCTTCGCCTCGCGCGCGTCCATGCGGAGGACGAAGTGCGCGTTGGTCAGCGCCACGAATTTGTCCGTCGTGTCCTTGAGCGTGACGAGGTTGAACGCATTCACGTCGTAGCCGTCCGCCTCATGCACGTCGGCGACGAGTTTCCAACCTTCTTCCTCCTCGCCGAGCCGGAGCAGGTCTTGCGCGAGCTGCAACTTCGCCGGGATAAACTTCTTGTCCGACTTGAGCGCGAGCCGCTGATACGCCGCGCCCTCGGCGAAGCGATACTTCTGCGACAGCTTGCGCCCGATGAGCTGGTCCACCGCCGGGTTGTTCGTGTAGTGGCGCAACGCGTCCGCGCGGAACTGCTTTTCCTTCGCCACGTCGTTCCGCAGGTGCGCCATCACCGCGCGATACGCCCACGCCTCGGGCTGGTTCACATTCACGGCGAGGACTTCCTTGAGCAGCTTCTCCGCCTCCTCGTATTCCTCCGCGTCCACGAGATGGTCCACCAGCAAGAGCCGCGCGGGAATGTGCTTTTCATTGAACTCCATCGTCGCCGCCAGCGCGCGCAACGCATCCCGCCGCGACCCGCTCATCAGCGCCCGCGCCAGGCCGAACTGCATGTCCGCGTCCTCCTTGAAGCGCTTGAGTGCTTCCTGAAAAATCTTCGCTGCGAGCTGGAAGTCGCCCTTGTCCAGCGCGAGCTGACCGGTGGCGAGATAGATGTCGCGCAAGTCCGGCGCGGCCTTCTTCACCGGCTCGAACAGGCGGTCGAGCACCATCTTCGGGTCCGCGCCGAGCAACAGCGCGGCGCGACCGAGGGCGGTGAGATTCGCGGGGTCGCGATACGCCCACGAGCGCGAGCCGGCGAGGCGGTTGATTTCTTCAATCAAGTCCTTTCCTTCGTCAGCGAGACCGTTGAACTGTTTGACCTCGCGACCGACGAACCGCAGCCGGATGCTCGACGAGTGCGGGTAGCGCGACAGCGCGTTGGTGAGCGCGGTGTGAGCCTGCTGATACTGCCCCACGGCCATGTGCGCCTCGACGAGCAGCACGCGCCAGTCCTCGCTGCCCTCCTCTTCCTTCGCGCCCTTCTCGGCGGCGGCGATGGCTTCCGAATACTTCCCGGTGAGGAGCAATTTCCGCGCGTCCGCCAGTTCATCGGCATGCCCCACATGGGCGAGCCATCCAAATAGAATGGCGAAGACGATGAGGGGCACGCGTCCTCTGACGGAGGGAGCGGTTCGGCACTTCAGGATTTGGCCGGCAGTCAACACAGGTCGCGTGTAACGGCCGCAGCATAAAAGCCGGCTGGCTGATTGCAACGCAACACCCAGAAAAAACAAGGGGCCATCCGCCAGCAAACGCCAGCAGATGGCCCCGGGGACGCAGACCAACGACGACTAGAAGGTCGCGCGCAGTGAGACCATTGCGCCGCGGCCGGGCATGGGTGCCACCTCCTTGAGGAAGGACACATGGTTGCGGGCTTCCTGATCCAGCAGGTTCAGTCCGCGCAAGGCCAGCTCCAGCGAGTTAGGCGAGGTGCCGAACTTGTAGGCGACTTCCGCGTTGAGCATCACATAGCCGGGCGTGGGCCGCTCGCCGGCCGAGACGCTGCCCTGCCGGCTCACGCGCAGCACTTCCAATCCGCTGCTGACCGGACCGCGTTCGTAGCCCAGTTCGGCACCGTAGCGCAGGGGCGAGATGCGCGGCAGCGCCGCGCCTGTCTGGCGGTTACGCGCCCGCACGTAGTCAGCCTTGAGGTCGAGGTGCAGCGCGTGGGTATCGTCCTCGATGATGTGCCAGGTGACGAGGCCCTCGCCGCCGATAAACTCGGCGGCCTGGCCCATAAACCGCATCGCCCGGAAGTCGCCGGGCGTGACGTTGTCCACCGCGCCCGTCTCGTCCACCCGGTCAGCAACTCCGTCGCCATCGAGGTCGGCGTCCACGAGGGTGAGGAAATTGTTGAAGCGGTTGTAGAAGAAGCCCACCTGCCCGGTCACATGGCCGGTCTCGCGGCGCAGGGTGACATCAATCCCGAGGTTGCCCTCGGACTTGAAGTTCGGGTTTCCGAATTCAAACGTCCCGGTGGCCGCGTGTGGGCCGCCCGCGTAGAGTTCCTGCGAGGTCGGCGGGCGCTGGGTATAGGACACATTGACCGCCCCGGACCATTCCTTGACAGGCCGATAGACCAACCCCGCCGAGGCGCTGCCGGTGGTGAACTCGCGGTTGCCGCCGGTGAGGAAGGCGTTCCCCGCCACCGCCTCCCCGTTGACGGAAGCCAGGTCCGCGCGCCCGCCAAACTGGATGCGGAAGGTATCCCACTTCACCTCCTCAAAGAAGAAGAGCGAGTTGATGACCGTGCTGTTGGGCGGCAGGAACGCCTCGTCCCCCACGGCATTGAGCTTCTCATGGCGCAGTTCGTAGCCCACCGCGCCCTCGAACCGGCCCACCTGATTGTGCAACGCCTCCAGCCGGCCGTTGTAGGCCTCGGAGGTGAAGACTGTGCCGACCGCACCGGCGTCGTATTCCGTGTGCCGGTAGTCGGCGCGACCCAGCTTGTATTTGATGGATTGCAGCCCGTCGAAGGGTTGCAGGAAGGAGCCGGCGAGATCGAAGCGCCGCTGGTGCAGGCGGATGTTGACCGCGGGATCATTCACGACGCCGTAATTGTTGTTCAGCCCCTGGAACGAGGCACCGATATGCCCCTTGTCCCACACATAGGAAGTGCCCACCGCGCCGCCGTCCGCCGTGGCCTGGCTGCCGGGCAGCGTGCCCGTCGTGGTGTCGCCGGTCGTGAGTCGCTGCGCGGCCGTCTGCGCGAAGCCGGGAATGCTGACGTTGCCTGACTCCCGCCGGAAGCCGTCGAGGTGGTAGTTCCAGCCGTTCGTCGCCCCGCCCTCGACCATCAACGCGCCGACCTTGCCGCTGGTCGGCGAATCCACCCGCACATCCGCGCGACCGGAGAAGGGCCGGTCCAGCCGCTGCTCGGGGATGCGCCCGTCAATCTGGTTGACCACGCCGCCGACCGCGTTCGGGCCGTAGAGCAGCGCCGCCGGGCCGCGCACCACTTCGACACGCTTGAGGGCGATGGGGTCCGTGGCCACGGCGTGGTCGTCGCTGGTGCTGGACACATCCATCGTGCCCAGGCCGTTTTGCAGGATGCGGACGCGGTCGCCACCGAGGCCGCGGATGACAGGCCGGCTGGCGTTGGGTCCGAAGTAGGTGGAGTTGATGCCTGGCTGCCGCGCGAGCGTCTCGCCGAGGGTCGAAGTCATTTGTTGCCGGAGCTTTTCCTCCGTCAGCACCGTGACCGGCTGCGCAAGGTCAAAGAGCGCACTGGGGATCGGACTGGCGGTGACGACCACGGGAGGCAGCTCGGCATGGACGTTGTGGGTTTGGTTGGTGGAAGCGGGCGCGGCGGGCGGCACAGTTTGCGCCAGCAACCCACCAGCAGGAGCCAGCAAGCCCAGCAACAGGGGACCGCGGACGGAACGGACAGACGGAGACAAGTAGGACAAGAGCGAACGTTTCATGAGACAAGGTGTTGAATTGAGAACCGACACGGATGGCATCCAGCAACAGCAATTTTGCCAGACGCACTGTGACGGACGACACCGCGCCGGATCACACGATCCAGCTCATTGAGAAACGACGCCGCCCGTCTCTAGGCGAGGGAGGGACCGGAGACGGGCGGACCGCGGGGAGGAAATGGGCCAGGGAAAACAAACGGCCGGACAAAGCCGTCAGCAGGCGTTGTCGGCAGGAAAACCTCACAACCCGGCTGCGGCTGCGGCTGGCCAGCGGCGAGCAGCAGCACCGGCTGGTCCAGATAATGCGTGAGCCAGCACTGGTGCTCGGGTTGGTCGTGATCCGCGTGCAAACAGGCGTGCGCCGACGGCGTCACGGCCAGGAAGCCAGCGGAGAAGACCACCATCGCCACCAACAACAGCAAACCATGACGCAACCAGCGCAATGGGTTCTGTTGTCGGCCGCTTTTCATTTTGGTGTGGGGATGCGTAAAGCCCCCGGTCCGGCATTGCAAGCCTGGAAACCGCAGGCCTAATCCAACGGGCGGATCTTGCCACGGCCCCGGAGTTGGCGGAGCGCGGGCATTGGCAAGCTGCGCCCTAACCCGACAAGGGACGAAGACGCACCACGACCTCCAACTGCCGTTCAGTCGTGCCCACGTAGTGCCCGCTGACCGGTGCGACATCCGCGTAGTCCCGGCCCACGGCGATTTTCACATAGTTCTCCCCGGGCTGACAGTCGTGCGTCGGGTCCAGCGCCCGCCAGCCGATCTCCGGGATGAGCACCTCCATCCACGCGTGGGTGGCGCTGGCCTGCTCCGTGGCCAGATAGCCGCTGACATATCGTGCCGGGATTTTCACCGCCCGGCACAAGCCCAGCAGCACATGCGCGAAGTCCTGACAAACGCCACGCCGCTGGGCAAGCACGTCCTTCATGTGCGTGTGGACGTGCGTCGAGGCCGGTTCGTATTTCAGGTGCGTGTGAACGAAGCGCATGAGCGCCAGCGCCGCCTGCCACGTGTCCCGTTGGTCGCCCAGCACGTCCAACGCGAGCCGCCATGTCTCCGGCGTCATGTCCACGAAACGGCTGGCTTGGAGGAAGTCATAGCTCCGCTCCCAGCGCAGCGCCTCGGCAATCCGCTCCAAAGGAAAGGGCGTCGCATTCGCCGCCAGCACCGGGCCGGGCCGCGTCGTCACGCGCGCGTGACTCTCGACGGTCAGCGAGGTGTGCGGCTCGGGAATTTCAAAGTGGTGAATGGTGTTGTGATAGAAATCCGCATAGTGCCGCAGCCGTGCGGCTGGCAGCACTTTCAGCAGGAACGAATCAAGGGACTGCTGGTCGTTGGCCTGCGGTTGGAGACGAACTTCGTTGAAACTGTCGCGGACGGGCAAAGCGTAGTTAAAACGGGTGCGATGGAGTATTTCCCACTTCATGAAGGTAAGTGGCGTGCGCTCACGCCGGGGCCACGTCCACGGACACTTTCACGATGTGCTCGCCGCCGCCGGTCAGGATGCCGCTGACAGGACTGACATCGCCGAAGTCACGACCATACGCGACCGTGATGTGCTCGTCCGCGGGAAGGACGTTGTTCGTCGGGTCGAAGTCCACCCAGCCGAGGTCCGGACAGAACGCAGAGAACCACGCGTGCGAAGCGTCCGCGCCCACAAGCCGCTCCTTCCCCTCCGGGGGCCGCGTGCGCAAGTAGCCGCTCACATAGCGTGCCGGCAACCCCATCGAGCGCAACGAGGCAATCGCCAGATGCGCGAAGTCCTGACAGACGCCGCGTCGCTGGGCGATGACCTCCTCCAACGGCGTCGCCACCGTGGTGGCGACCGGGTCGTAGGTGAAGTCCGCGTGGATGCGGCGGTTGAGGTCTGCCACCGCCTGCAACAGGGGCGTGCCGGGCGAAAAACTTTTCTGCGCGTAGTCCGCCAGTTCCCGCATGGCGTGAGCGCCGGGTGAATCAAAACAGAACTGATAAGGGTCTGCGACGGTGGGCGAAACCGGGTCAGAGAACAGCCTGACCACCTGCTCCCACGGCGGCGAAAGCGCAGCGGCAGGCGGAGTCGTCTCGGTCACGCTGACGAGGCTTTCGGCGGTGACTTCGAGCCGCTGGTGCAGCTCTTGGATGCTGAAGAAGCAGACATTGTTGCCGAAATAGTCCGTCCGCACCTTCCGCACCGGTGGCTCGGGCGTGATGCGCAAGGCGAAGTCGAGCCGCTGCTGGTGGTCGAGCATCCGGGGCTTCACGCGCGCCGCGTGGTGCGAGACCGTGACCGGCTCGCTGTAATCGTAAGTCGTGCGATGGACGATGCGGTAGTTCACGGCGAGCCTCCTCCCTGGTCGGCGCGGGAAATCGTGGAGTGGGCGAAATAACTCACCGCAATCGCATCGCTCAGGCGTGGCAGGTCGCGCAGCGTGGCGCTGATGACGGTGCCGGTCTCGGAGTCGTGCCAGCCGCCGGAGAGCGTGTTCAACTCGCGGAT
>Ga0255188_1000221_pt1 | contig 21569 bp, 10 predicted proteins | sample Miss_Cont_RepB_8_FD_188427 | JGI IMG/M metagenome (GOLD analysis project Ga0255188, IMG submission 188427) | Freshwater microbial communities from Mississippi River, Louisiana, United States - Miss_Cont_RepB_8h | ecosystem: Environmental > Aquatic > Freshwater > River | place: USA: Louisiana... | reverse complement strand
AAGCCCGCGCATTGGAACCATGAACCAAAGGCTGAAGACCCAAAGATGAGGGGCGGACAAAGATGGGCTTTGGAATCTTTGTCCGCCCCAAATCTTTGGGTCCTTATCAGGCGGTTCATGGAGAGCCACCACGGCCCGCAAGCCGCGCATGGGGACCATGAACCTGAGGCAGGGGGCGGGAAATTTATGGGCAGGAAGATTCGAGTCTCAGTTTTCCTGCCCAAATCTTGCTGCCCAACTCCCGGTTCAGGGAGCGCTGCCATGGACCGAAGCCCGCGCATTGGTTCGTGAGTAGGTGCGAAAGCGCGACGGCGGTCCGAATCCAAGGCCCGCCGCAGACCGGCGCGGGAATCCCGCGGGCTTCGTCAGAATGTTTTTGCTCTTCGCCCGCTCGTGCCTACACTCCGCGCTTTCTCTCGACCATGAAACATCTGTTGAGCCTTGAGAATTTGTCCCGTGCGGACATGGAAACCATCCTGGCCTCCAGCGCCACGATGAAGCGCCAGCGCGGCAAATCCACCTCCCTGCCGCTGGCGGGCCAGACGTGGGCGCTTATCTTCGCGAAGTCTTCCACGCGCACCCGCGTGTCCTTTGAGGTCGGCCTGCGCGAGTTGGGCGCGAACGTGATGTTCCTGAGTGCCGCGGATATCCAACTCGGCCGCGGCGAGCCGATCAAGGACACCGCGCGGGTGCTGGGGCGGATGGTTCATGGCGTCGTCTTCCGCACGTTTGCGCAGGCGGACGTGGAGGAGTTTGCGCGCTTCGCAAACATCCCCACCATCAACGCGCTCACCGACGAGGAGCACCCCTGCCAGATCCTCACGGACATCTTCACGTATCAGGAGCAGCGCGGCCCGATTCAGGGGAAAGTGGTCACGTTTGTGGGGGACGGCGCGTGCAATGTGCCAGCCAGTTGGGTCTTTGCGGCGGCGAAGCTGGGGTTCGAGCTGCGCATCGCAGCCCCCAAGGAATTCCAGCCGCCCCTGGCGCTGCTGGAGCGGGCGGGCTTCACCCATGTTCATGCGCAGGCCACCGGCAGCGGCGAGGTCCTCACCGGGCACCTCGCGGCGACCGGGGCCAAGATCGTGCTGACGGCCGACCTGTCGTCGGCAGCGACCGGAGCGGACCTGCTTTACACCGACGTGTGGGTCTCCATGGGCAAGGAGGCCGAGGCCGCCGAACGCATCCGCGTGCTCTCCGGGTATCAGATCAACAAATCTTTGGTGAAGCTGGCGAATCCGAATGCGTTGGTGATGCACTGCCTGCCCGCCTACCGGGGCAAGGAAATTGACGACGAGACTTTCGAAGCCCACGCCGACACCATCTTCTGCGAAGCCGAAAACCGGCTGCACACGCAGAAGGCCATCATTGCCTGGCTGGTGGGGGCCGCCGGCTAGTTCAAGCCGACCGCGCCGGCGAGAAGTGGAAGAGCTGCGCCGCTCGCGGCGGGACGGCCAGATACAGGCCGCGCTGCTGCATCTCGTGGCCGTGCCGCCAGAATTTTTCCTCGCCCAGCAGGTCTTTCATGACCCATTCGCGACGGGCGAGCCCGGGCACCGTAGGCGTCACGTAGCACTGGCTGGACTGGGCGGCCAAGTTCACCACCACCAGATCAAAGGCGTCCGGGCTCGACTGCCATTGCACGATGACGAAGCAATGGTCGGAGGTGTTTTCCGACCAGGCAGAGCGCGGCCGCAGGATGGCAAACTCGCCCCGACCGACGGAGTGTTCGCGCAGGGCACCGAGCAGGCGCTCGTAGAAGCGGGTCAATTCCGGGTCGGGCGGTTCGCTGGGACGCCGGCCTAGTTGCACTGGAAGCCGGGTGCGCGCGCCTTGCAATTGCCCGTGATGCACCAGCCGCATACCCGGCAGGCCCAGACTCAGGAGCGCCGCCGCCCGGTGTTCATCCAGCGAAAACTGTCGGCTGGCCCGCTGCTCGTCATGGTTCTCCAGGAAGTGGACGCTGCGCCGTATGAACTCGGATGGGAGGTCGAGCAGGTGGACTTGTGTCTCCGCATAATTGTCGTTGGCCAGATGGTCGTAGAGCCACTTGTCGTAGGTGTAGTCGAAGCCCATCCCCTGGAGGTTCTGCTCGAGATCCCAGTAAACCTCCGCCACGAACAGGAAATCCGGACGGGCCTCCCGGACTTCGGCAATCGCGGTGGTCCAGAATTCCCCCCGGGCCGGCGTTCCTTTCGCGGGGCAGGTTTCCCAAGTCTTTGCGAAAACGTCCTCCAAAATCAGCATGGCCATGTCGCAGCGCACGCCGTCACAGCGGGCGGCCACGCTGCGCAGGACTTCGCGCATGACCGCCTGGGTGTCGGCGCGCCGGTAGTCGAGCTGGGCGGTGTCGCGCCAGGCTGGAAAGAACGGGTCCTTTCCGTGTGCGACCCAGAAGACGCCCAGGCCCGTGTCCGTGGCGAAGGTATCCGGCGTGCCCGGCGTCGCCTGAACATAAAGCTCCGGCCGCATCCTCACCCACGGATGGCTGATCCCCGTGTGGTTGGGCACAAAATCCAGAATCAGTTTCAGCCCGTGCTCGTTGAGTCGGTGGCGGAACTTGCGCAACCCTTCCTCGCCGCCTAGATGGCTTGGCACCTGATACTCGGCCAAGGCATAGGGCGAACCGGTCACGTCCTCCGGGGTCCAGTCAGGCAGGGCTTGCCGGTAGGATTGGACCAGCGACGGGTCAGTCAGCGCGAACTCCCGAGCCCGGCTGCACGTCGTCCAAATCCCCATCAACCAGATATGCGTGAAGCCGAGCCGCTGCCAGGTTTGGAATTCCACTTCCGGCACGTTCCCCAGATGGATGGCCTGGCCGTGCTGGCTGGAAAGCTCCAGCAGCCAGCAGCGCGCGTTCAGTTCATAGAGGAGCGGGTGCAAGGGGAGGTAATCAGGGTTCAGTGTCCAGTTGGCGAAGCACGCCGCCGCAACCAGTCCCGCGCGGACCACTGGTCACTGAACACGGTCTTTATTGCCCTCGGCAAACTAGCCATTCAGCACCTTCAGCGCTTTCTGCGGGTTCTTCACCCGCAGGATCAGCAGGCCGCGCCGGGAGCCGGGACTGGTGGCGCAGTAGCAATACTCGATGTTCACCTTGGCCGCGCCCAGCTTCTCGGCGATCGTGGCGAGCGAGCCCGGGCGATTGTCGCCGTCGATCATCAGCACTTCGTCCTCGACGACCAGCGTGCCGCGCTCCTCGAAGACGTAAGTCGCCTTCTGGGGGTTGTCCACGACCATGCGGATGACGGTGTGGTCCACGGTGTCACTGGCCGAAATGGCGTAGATGTTGACCTTCGCATCGGCGAGCGCGTGGCAGACCAGCGCGAGCATGCCCGGTGAGTTGTCGAGGAAGATGGCGAGTTGCTTGGTGATTTGCATGGTGTGTGAGGAGGAGGAGCGTTCAACGGACTTCGCCGGAAGGCCACCGCCGAAGCTGGCAGAGAAAAGGAGAAACTCAACTCTGGAATCCGTGATTTAGTGCGGCGCAGCCCGTTTCTCGGCAGCGAGGAGCGCCCGCAGTTTGTCGAACTCCTGGCCGATGGCCGCCAGCAGTGGCTCGGCGCTGGTCCACTCGCCCTTTGCGGCCAGATGTTCCAGGTCGGCACAGATGCTGGCCAGGGGCCGGGCACCCAAGTTGCGCGCGCTGCCCTTGAGGGAATGGGCGGCCACCTTGAGGGCGTCGCTGTCCTGCCGGGCCAGCGAGGTCTGCATGGCTAGCAGCCGCTCCGGGGCATCTTCCAAGAAGAGGTCAATCAGCTCGACCACCGGATCTGGTTGGCCGGGCTCGCTCAGAGTGCGGAAGCCCGCCAATACGGAGAAATCCAGCGTGGCAGAATCACCGCCCGCCGGGCTGCCTGTGCTGGCGGGGGCGGCGACCGGGCCGCGCTCGGTGCCGGCACGTTCCAAGGCTGCGCTCAGTTCGGGCAGGTGGACCGGCTTGGTGATGAAGTCATCCATGCCGACCGCATAGCACTGCTCCGCGTCCCCGCGTCCCGCGTCGGCCGTCATGGCCAGGATGCGCAGGCGCGGGCTGCCAGTCTGCCCCTCCCATTCCCGGATGCGACGGGTGGCGGTGTAGCCGTCCATCACGGGCATGTGGCAGTCCATGAGGACCACGTCGTAGGGTTTGGTCTGCACGGCGGCCACGGCCTGCTCACCGTTCAGAACTGTGTCGGGCTGGTAGCCGAGCTTCTTGAGCTGTAGCAGGGCCACCCGCTGGTTCACACTGTTGTCTTCCACCAGCAGGATGCGCAGCGGGCGGGTTTCCCCGGGCGGTCCCTTGATGCGCAGGAAGGAAGCTGGCTCCACCGGGCTGGGCAGGACCAGGCTCGGGTCGTCATGCGACAGCACCCGCAGCAAGGTTTCTTCCAACCGGGCCAGACGAACGGGCTTGAGCATGCTGCCCGCGAGTCCGGCCAGCTTCATGATTTCGAGGTCCAGGCGTTGGCCCATCGGAGTGAGCAGCACGAGCTTGGTGTCCGCAATCTCAGGCTCCGCTTTGATGCTCTGTGCCAGAGAGAGGCCGTCTGCCCCAGGGAGCTTGATGTCCACCAAGGCCACATCGAAGGGCGTGGTTCCGGCGGTGGCGTCCCGGAGGGCATGGAGCGCCTCGTCGGCGGTGCGCACCCCGGCGCAGCTAATGCCCAGGTGGGTGGCCAGACTGCCCAGGGCGTGGCGCTGGTGGACGTTTTCGGTGACGGCCAGCAGGCGCGCTCCGGCCAGCCGCGAGGTGTGCGCCTGGGGCACGAGCACCGGTTGCTTCTCCAGCGACAGCGAGAACCAGAAGGTGGAGCCCTCGTTGACCACGCTCTGTAGTTGCAGCTTGCCTCCCATCAACTCCACGAGCTGCCGCGAGATGGAAAGGCCCAGACCAGTGCCGCCGTATTTGCGCGTGGTGGAGCCGTCCGCCTGCGTAAAGGCTTCAAAAATCTTCCCCTGGGACTCGGCGGGGATGCCGATGCCGGTGTCCTGCACGGAGATTTTCACCGCCACGGCGACATCGGTTTCGCCTTCCTTGATCACACGCAGCACCACTTCGCCGTGATCGGTGAATTTCACCGCGTTGCCGAGGAGGTTCACGAGGACTTGCTGCAGGCGCACGGGGTCGCCGCACAACTGCGTCGGCACATCGGGGGCCATCCAGCAGACCAGCTCCAGATTCTTGGCCTGTGCGCGATGCGCCAGCAGTTCGGCACTGCGCTCGACGACCTCCCGCAAGTCGAAGTCGGTCCGCTCCAGGCTCAGCTTGCCCGCCTCGATCTTCGAGAAGTCCAGAATGTCGTTGATGATGTGCAGCAGCGCATAGGCACTGGAGTGGACCGTCTCCGCAAACTCGCGCTGCTGCGGCGCCAGCTCGGTGTCCAGCAGCAGTTCGGTCATGCCCACCACGCCGTTCATGGGCGTCCGGATCTCATGGCTCATGGCCGCGAGGAACTGCGACTTCAACCGGGTGGATTCCAGCGCCGTGTCCCGCGCCTGCTGGAGTTCACGTTCCACCCGCTTGATGGCGGTGATGTCGCGGGAGATGCCGATGATGCCCGTGATGAACCCCGCGCGGTTGCGCAGCGGCACCTTCGTGACCGAGGCCCAGATGTCGCTGCCGTCCGTCGCCCGCTGGCGTTCGATCTTGTTGATGATGGGCTGGCCGGTGAGCAGGATCCTTTGCTCGTCGGCGTGGAACTCGCGCGCCAGCTCCGGTGGATGAAAATCAAAGTCCGTCTTCCCCACCACGTCTGCGGCATCCTTCACGCCCAGCCGCCGGGCGAGCGCCATGCTCGCCTGCAGGAAGCGCGACTCCGTGTCCTTGAAGTAGATGCGGTCCGGCACGTTGTCGAGCAGGGCGCGCAGCAGGTCGCGCTCCATGGCCAGTTGCTCCTCGATGCGCTTGCGCTCGGTGACATCCCAGAAGATGCCCTGAATGCCCAGCGCGTTGCCCTCCGCGTCGAACAACGGCGTCTTGACGACCTGCACATAAGTCTTCCCCTTCTCCGGCGAGAAGTGGGCCTCCAGGATTTCATGCGTCTTGCGCGACTCGATGATGCGCTGATCGTCCCGCTGGTATTTCTCCGCCATCTGCGACGGGAACAAATCGGCGTCCGTCTTGCCGATGATCTCCTCGCGTGGCTTGCCGATCTCCTGACACATGCGCTGATTCACGAACGTGAACCGGCCGGCCAGATCCTTCCGGAACATGTTCTGCGGCAGGTTGTCCACCAGCGAGTGATAGAGAAACTCCGACTCCCGCAGCGCGGCCTCCACCCGCTTGCGCGCCGTGAGGTCGTGGAACACCGTCAGCACCAGCGGATCCTCCCCCGCCACCTCGACAAACGAAATCGACAGCTCCACATCCACCGTCCGCCCGTCCCGCAGGATCAGCCGGCGCTCCATGTGCTCCGCAATGCTCCGCGTGGCGTATTCCGCCCGGAAGCGGGCCAGCCGCGCCTGCGCATCCTCGCCCTGGCCGTAGTGATCGGTGTAAAGGTGCCCGATCAGCTCCGCCTCACTCAAGCCCACCAGCCGGCAGAAGGCGGGATTGACCGCCCGGGTGATCCCCTCCTTGTCGATCAAGCGCATGCCATCCACCGACTTCTCCCAGATGGAGCGGAAGCGGTCCTCGGAGTTGCGCAGCTTCTCCTCCGCCCGCCGGCTTTCCGTGACATCGTGGAAGATGCTCAACACGAGCGGGTCCTGGCCGTCGTTCTCCACGAACGAGTTGGACAGTTCCAGAATCGCGGACCGGCCGTTCTTGAACGTCACCCGCCGCTCCATGTGCTCGGGGATGTTCCGCGTCCGGTAGTTCTCTCGGTAGCGTTCATGGAGGCGGTCCACATCCTCCCCTTCGCGGTAGCTGACGATGTAAACCTGGCCGAGTAACTCCGCCTCGGTCATGCCCACGATGCGGCAATACGCCGCGTTCACCGCCTTCAAAATCCCGTCCTTGTCCGTCAACCGCATGCCATCCGCCGACTTCTCCCAGATCGAGCGAAAGCGCCGCTCGGCCTCACGCACGGCCAGCTCGGCCCGCTTGCGCTCCGTGATGTCCTCCACCGTCCCCTCGTAGTAGCGCACCTGCCCTTCGGCATCCCGCACCGCGCGCGCGTTCTCCGCGATCCAGATGATCTCGCCCCGCGCGTTGTAAACCTGCGACTCGAAACCCTGGATCAAATCCTTCTCCCGCATCTGCCGCACGAACTCGTCCCGCCGCGCCGGGTCCACGTAAAGCTGCCGCGACACATCGCTCAACACCTTGACCAGCTCCTCCGGCGAGGCGAAACCGTAAATCTTCGCCAGCATCGGGTTCGCGGACAGGAACTTCCCATCGGGCGTCGTTTGGAAAATGCCATCCGTGGCATTCTCGTAAATGCCCCGGAACATCGCCTCGGTGAACCGCAGCGCATCCTCCGTCTCCTGATGCTTCTTGATCTCCCGCTCCAAGTCCGCCACATGCCGACGCACCTCGAGCTGCGTCACCACCTGCCGGCTCAACCGCTGCAACGCCAGCGCCTGCTGCCCCGTCAACCCGCGCGTCACCCGGTCCATCACACACAACGTCCCCACCGCCAGCCCCTCGGGCGTGATCAACGGCTGCCCGGCAAAAAACCGCACCGGCGGATTGTCCTTCACCATCGGGTGCTCGCGGAACCGCTCGTCCGTCAACGTGTCCCGCACCACCAGCGTCCCGGACTGCTGCACAGCGTGATGGCTAAACGAGCTTTCCCGGGGCACCTCCGCCAGCATCGTCCCCATGCGCGCCTTGAACCACGCCCGCCGCTCGTCCAGCAGGCAGATGCCGGCCAGCGGCGTGTTGCAAAGCTGCGCCGCCAGATGCACCAGATCGTCAAACGCGGCTTCCGGCGGGGTGTCGAGGATGCGATAGCGCAGCAGCGCCTCCAGACGTTGAACTTCGGTGTCACTCATGCGATTGGGGCGGGGCAGGGGAAGACCATCCCGGGAAGGGATTCCCGGTTGCCGAAGCGGAAACTGGTTTCGGCGTGAACGATGGACCTAAAATCCCGGCCACCCGCGCACTTGGCAAGCGCCGACTTGGCCTACATCGGGGGGCGGCGATCCAGCTGCTTCACCTGTGCGAATCCCATCTCTTCCCAACAAGTCGCTTCGGGAATCCTTGGCCTGAGTCCCTGCTCGCTGCGTGAATCATCGCACTTCAGGGAACGGGCCAGGTTCATCCAGCGCTTCATTCTTGTAGGCGGGATTCGGGTCACGCTCGAAGTGCTTCTTGCGGATGGCTTGGAACCAATCCGCCGTGGGCCGGTTGGAGAACTCGACTCGCTTGACCTCGTAGGTTTCGCGCCTTTCGTTGCCCGAATCGGTGTAGCTGATCCGCATCGGGATTAGATGGCGTCCGACCTGAACGAGCTTCGTGAATTCCTCAATCTCCCATGAACCATCTGGAATCACCGATTCATCCGGTGCTGGTCCAACGAATCGCGTAGTCGAGCCACCTCCAGCCCAGGATCTGTGGACGAGTTTAAGAAACCTTTCCTCCGGCTTCGCGCCCACGAAGCGTTCTCCCTCCCAGAGACGATGGCCGACAACCACACGGTCATTGAACCCGCCGGTGCTCCCTCCTCTGCCTCGCGTTGTGTGGGGTAGCTTCATCATCGCCCAGCGCCCATTGAAATCAGCTAGTTCGAGCTCAACTTGGAAGCGGGATCCAACTTCCTTCAGGTCGGTTCCCTGCCACCGGCGGCAGTAATAGTAGTCTGCTCCCCGCATCCGGATTTCAAAGTAGTCCTCCTGCGAGCGGCGGCGGTTCGAGTCCATGCTCCGGTAGCTGGCCTTGACCACCCCCGCCAAGATGACCACCTGCGGCTCGATGCCGGGCCGATCAGGGTTCAAGCCGCGCTCCGTCCAGTCCGGCTCGCGCTCGCAGGTTCGCAGCCAACTGCGTCCCTGCACCGCCGCCACACCACAACACAACAGAATCAGGAAGTAGCTCCACGAACCTCTGCGGTAGGCGCAAACCACCGCCGTCCAGAAACCGATCCAGAAGCCGATGTGGACCGTGAGCCAGACCGCAACCCAAAGGCCGGGCTCGGTGCCAGCTTGGATGCTCAAGTGCCAGCCGGGAAACCCAAGGACGGCCCCAAGCAGGCCGCGTATTCCGAAAGGGAAGAACAGGGGCAGCAAAAGGGCAGCAGTAGCCACAACAACGCGAGTTTGAGTCCGGCATGCGCGGCGGGAGCTAGCAGCTTCGCGGCTTCCCGCTTTGGCTGCGACGCGGGTGCCTTGCCGCCATCCTGCGGTATTTCATCGCTTGGCATCTTCCACCCTCACCCGTATCTCGGCGCCGTTGCAGCGAATCTCCGGCACATACATCGCGTGGCCAAGGACGGGCAGTGCGTGGAAGACGCCGGGGACTTCCGCGCGCATCTCGTAGCGGAGCTGCCAGACGCCCTCGGGGAGCTTGTCGAGGAAGAGCGCCACCTTGCGGTCGCGCAGTTCCTGATAGACCCAGCGCGTGCGGCCTGTGAAGTCCGGCTCGCCGATGCCAATCGGGCGCGGCGGCAGCACCGCGATGGGCGGCGCAATGGCCACGCGCGCTGGAGCGGCGGCGACCAGTAGTGGGGCAGTCGTCCCGACTGCCTGGGGTCCGGCAACCGTCCCGGTTGCCGCTGCCGCCAAGCGAGACGCTTGGCCGACGGAGGCAGGCGAGGACGCCTGCCCCACTACGGCATCCGCTCCGGCCACGCCTGCACCTGCCGCACCCGCCCCGGCTTTGGCCTTTGGACCCTTGGACTTGGGACTCTTCTCCGGCGCGGGCGCGGGCGCGGGCTTGCCCACCTCGCCAAACTTCCGCTCCACCGCGCCGCTCTTCAGCTCGCGTGCATACAGCGATTCGCCGCTGCGCACGGCCACGGCCTCGAAGCCGGCGGGCTTCAGGTCCTCGAAGAGCAGATACTCGTAGTTGTTCTTCGCCTCGATGGTCAACACGGTCTCGATGCGCTCGCCGCTCGTGACGGACTCGCCGTCGAGCAGCGGCACCTTGTCGTAAACCAGTCCCTTCAAGAGCGTCGGGCGGCCCACCAGCTTGAAGTATTCGCGCTTCACGAAAATCTCGTTGCCGCTCGCGGGGATGGGTTCTTCCAGGCTGAAGAACTTCGCCTCCGCCGCGAAGTAAACCGGGCCCTCGCCCTTGCGCTTGATGCGGATGTCGTTCGCGCCGTCCTTGATGAGCTTCGCGTCCACGGCGAAGCGGCTGGGCGCGGCGAAGACCTCCGCGCCGCTGACCTTGCGCTTGGCGATGCTCGTGCCGTTGACCGTCACCTCGTATTCCAACTCGGGCGACAGTTCCTTGGTCACGCGCAGGTAATCGTTGAGCGCGAGCACGGTGATGGCGGTGTCGCGGGTGTTGCTCCACTGCGCACCGCGCCGGCCCTTGAGCAGCCAGTTCGTCACGGGCTCGATGAGCTTGTTCTGCGGGTCAATCGCCAGCAACGCGCGCAGGGCGAAGGCCGTCGCCTCCACACCGCCATCGGACCAGCGCCAGTAAATGCCGTCCTCGCCCCAGTGCGCCGTGCCCATCACGCCGGCGTTCGCGGGCAACTGGCCGCCGATGAGCACGCTGGCGTCAGGCCGCTCGTCGCGCTTCACGCCGTTCTCCAGGTTCGCGATGAGCGTCTTGGCCTCCGCCGCCTTGCCAAAGTGGTGCGCGGCGAGCGCGAGGAGGGCGCGGGTGTAAGCGTTCAGGCCCTCACGGTTTTTCCACAGGTTATCCCACGCTTTGGTTTGGAATTGGGAAAGTCCGGCCTGCTTCGCGTCCGCGCGTTGCACAGCGAGCGCGTGCAGCATGAAGGCCTGCATGTCGTGGTTCAGTTCTTCCTCGACCAGCGTCTTGTCGAGGTAGGCTGCGGCGCGCTCCAGCACGTTGGCTTTCAGCGCCACGCCGGACTGCTTCGCGAGCGTGAGGCCCCATACGACATACGCGGTCATCCAACGGTCGCTCTGACCTTCCTTCCACCAGCCCCAGCCGCCGTCGCCGTGCTGGAAGTCGTAGAGCCGCTTCAAGCCGGCGTCGGTCATTTCGTTCAGCTTGGACAGGTCTTTCTTCACGCCAAGGTTCGGCGGTTGCAAACCGCCGGCACGGGCTTCAATGCCGCCGAATACGCGGCTCATCACGTCCTCGGGCTGGAGGCCGAGGTCCTTCAACGTCTTCGCCGTCACGACTGACGGTAGGAAGCGGCTCATGGTCTGCTCGGTGCAGCCGTAGGGGTAATCAATCAGGTAGGGCAACGCGTCGAGCATCGTGACGGCGAGGCTGGGCGCGACCTGCACGACGAGCGTGGTGGTGTCCTTTTTGCGCGCGGCGGGGATGTCCAGCCTTACCGTGATGTCGGAACCGCGCACCTTGCCAGCCTTGGTGAGGAAGCGCTCGATGCCGTGCTCGTGGACGGGATACGTCTTCTCCATCGCGTCCGAGTATTTGCCGCTGACCGCCGTGACCTTGAGCCGCGCGGTGCCGGGGTTCTTCACGTAAATGGCCCAGTCTTCGCGCACTTCGCCGTTGGCGGGCACGGTGACGGTGTCGGCGCGCTGGCCTTTGACCACCATGCCGTCTTTGATGCCGATGCCGCTGATGACAAGGCCGTCGGCTTCCAAGTTATGCTTCACCTTGAGCGGCTGGTCCGTGTTGTTGTTGAAAACGGCGGAGACGAGCACCAAGTCGCCCACGGAGAAGAAGCGCGGGGCCTGCAAGCGCACGATGAGCGGCTGCTTCGTGCGCGTGGTCGAGCTGGCGATGCCGAACTGCGCGCCGCTGCCGACCGCGCGGGCCGTGGCCTTCCAGCCGGTGAGCGAGTCGGGATACTTCACGGGCACGCGCGCCGTGCCGTCTGCACCGGTCTTCACGTCCGGCAGCCAGATGATGGTGGAGCGGAAGTCGGAGCGGACGATGACATTGGGCTCTCCACCGTCCTCACCGGCCGCTTGCTTCTCGCGCTTGCCCGACTCGTCGCGCAGCGATGATTTCGCGGCGGCCATCGGTGCGGGCGCAGCAGCGAGCGTCATCGCGTCCATCGCGACCGCTCCCGCCGGAGCGTTCATCGGCATCGCCAGCGCGCGCATCCGGCTGGCGTTCATCCCGCCACCGAAGCCAGCGGCTTGCTCCATCGCCACGCCAGCCTTCCGCAGCTCCTGCAACTCGCTTTTGTCGCTCTCACCCTCCGCGTTCCGCCGCGCGTCCTTACGCGCCTGCGCATCGGTCAGCTCCAGCACCATCTTCACCCCGTCTTCCACCCACTCCACGAGCTTCGCGTAGCTCTTCTGGTTGAACGTGCTCTGCGTCTGCGTGCGCTGCGAGCGCTTCGTGCCGAAGTAGAACTGCCGCGGGTCGCCCGCGTAGTCGCTCTGGATGTAATAAACCGACTCGTCCACCAGCCCCACCGCCACCTCGGCGGCAACGGGCTTGCCCTCGTGGTCGCGTGCGGTGACGAGCAACGTGCCGTCCTCGCGTGGCTGGTATTGGGTGCGGTCGGGCTTCACGTCCACCGTGAGGAAATGCTTCGTGGGCGGCACGATGACCTGCTTCGTGTCCATGTGAACCTGCTTGTCCGCGACCATCGCGGCGCTGAGAAACACGTTCGGCACATGGGCATCGCTCAAGGCCAGCTCGACCAGCTTCACCGTGCCCGTGAGATGCACGACCTGATGACTGATAAGCTCATCCGCCTCGACGGTGAAGAGCACGTAACGGTCGTTGCTGTTCGCCACGAGCATGACCGGCGCTTTCTGTCCGGCGCGGAACGTGTCGCGGTCCACGATGATTTCCACGCCGCCCTGGCGGTAGCCGAGTTCGGCGGTCGCGTTGTTCGCGACCCACAGCGTCGTCTCCGTGCGGATGGGCTGCGGCGGGCGATTGGGAAAGGCGTCTTCCGTGAGCCAGGTGACTTTGTAATAGCCCTCGCGCTCGGGCGTGAAGACCAAGTCCACCTTGCCCTCGGCGTCGGTCTTGAGCGTGCGCGTGAGGATGTCGTCGCTGTGATAACCCCGGAACTTCAACCGCCACGGACGCTGGCCCACCGGCGGCGCGGGCGGAAACTTCCCGTCGCTTTGGAGCGCCTTCAGCTCCGGTCCCTTCACTTCCTTGCCCGCCGGGTTCACCCAGATTTCTTCCCAGAACTCGCGCGTGACCTTGACGATGCCCTCGATGACGGCGGGCTGCTCGTTCGCGTCCTGTGCGCGGAAGTTCACCGTCGCCTTGTCGCCGGGCTTGTGGAGGTTGTGCTCCGGCTTGGCGTGGACGTAGTAGCGCTGGCGCGTGACGCGCACGGTGCCGCTGCCGGTGATTTCGCGGCGGCTGGCATCAACAACTCTCGCCTCGATGCGGAACTCGAAGTCCTGCCCGTAGTCCTTCGGCGACTCGAACTCCAGCGTCGCCTTGCCCGTCGCGTCGGTCTTCAAGGTCTCGCGTTTCAAAATCTGTCCGCCGCCGCCGCCGCGCCACATGCGCCCGCGACCGAAGCGACCTTCGTTCTCCTCGTAGAACCAGCCGAACTCGCGCGGCTCCTTCCACGCGAAGTAATACGGGTTCTGGTGCACGATGACCTCGACCGTCGCGTTCGCCACCGGCCCGCCGAAGTAGTAGTCGGCCTGCACGTTCACCTCCACGCGGTCGCCGGTGCGGAAGGCTTTCTTGCGCCCGTCCACCTCCGGCGTCTGCACGGCCACCTTGAACTCCGGCAGCTTGTATTCCTCCAGCCGGAAGAGCGTCGCGTTGCCGATGTGCTGGTTGTTCGCCTTGTCGCGGAATTGCACGCGATACTCGCCGAGACGCTGCTGCTCGGTGAGTTCGAGCGACGCCCAGCCGGTGCCGAACTCGTTCAGCTTGAGGTCGCCTTCCTTCACCTTCGCGCCGTCCGGGCCGGTGATGGTGAAGGCAATCGTCGCGTTCGCCGGCGTGGCATAGACCGAGCCGTTGTAGCGGCGGACGATCGCCTTCCACTCGACCTTCTCCTTCGGGCGATACGCCGGGCGGTCGGTGAAGGCGTAGATGCGCCAGCTCTCGTGCGGGTCGCGATAGGAGTAAGTGTTGCCGGGGCTGAAGGCCTGCTTGTCCCCCGCCGTGGCGGCGGCGAAGATTTCCACGTTGTTGTTCACCTGCCGCGTGACTTCAAACACGGCGAGACCATCCTTGTCCGTCACCTTGTCCTGCGAACGCGCCTCCCACTTGTTGTTGCCCACATGCCAGCGCTCCCAGAGGCGCGCCTTCGCGTTCGCCAGCGGCTTGCCGGAGAGCGCGTCGGTGACGAAGACGAGCGCGGTCTTGCCGGAGGTTTTCAACACGAGCGCCGCATCCGTCACGAGCACGAGATCGCGCACCGATTGCCCGCCGCCCTGCGCTTCGAGCACGTAAGCGCCCGGGCGCAGCTTGCCATCCACGCGCAACTGAGCGTTGCCGGGGCGATGTTCGCCTTTGTCCTTCGTGTCGTGCTCCCATGTCTTCACCTTCTCGCGACCCGCGAGGTCAATCGTCTGAAGCCACGACGGCCGCCGGTTGCCGTCCATCGTGCCCAGGTTCACGTCCTTCGTGAGGTCCACGGGATAGAGCGCGAGGTCAACGCGCTTCAGATTCCGCCAGTTCAGATGATACTGAACCTCCGAGTCCGGGAGGAAAATGTGCGCGACGCCGACGCCGAGATTCACCTGCGTGATGTTGCGAATCTGCGCCTGCGCCTGCTCCCAGTAGCGAGTCTCGCCCTTGTTGAACTCCGCGACGAGCCGGCGGAACAGCGCGAGCGCCTTCACGTAATCCTGCTCCTGCGTCCAGTTGCCGTCCTTGAGCGGGACGGCGCGGCCCTGGTTCATCATCCACTCGGCGTAAAAGTAGAGCGCGTCGTCATACCAGTCCGTGCCCTTGCCCGGCTTGAGCGCCGCCTCGAAATGCTCCGGCACGCGGGCGCGGGCGTCCCAGTCGCCGCCGTGATGGTTGAAGGAGATCGCGAGGAGATAATGCGCATGGGCCTTGTCGTTCTCCGTGACGGCAATCTTGAGGGTGTTCTCGAGAATGTTCAGCGGCACCACGTTCCCGTAGTTGCCATAGCGGTAATAAGGCTCGGCCTGCGGAGGCTTCGCGGAACGCCACACGATGCTGAGATAGCGGTTGCGCGACTCGTCCGACGCCCGCTGCCCGGCCCACCAGTCCAGTGCTTGCGAGTAGTGCTGCCACGCGCCGCCCCAGTTGCGCTGATTGCGCGGCGTCCAGTAGGAATCCCCGAGCGACTCCTGCACCTCGACCCACACGCGGTCCTGCTCCTCCTCGCGCTGCACATCACGGACGAGGACGTTCAGCTCCTGCCGGGCGTGGTTGAACTTCGTGTTGTCCGCGCGCTGCGTGCTGGCCTCGGAGCGCCACAGCGTGTCCGCGCGGCGGAAGAGCACCCAGCGCTGCTCGGCGGGCGGGAGGTTGGTGACGTTGACAATGCGGTAAATCTCGTGGGCCTTGGCGAAGGATTTCTCAGCGATGAACTTTTCGGCCTCGGTTTTTTGGGCAAGGTAGGACGCTGGCGGTTCAGCGGCGGGGCAGGGGAGCAGGAGCGCGAGGAAGGCGGTGAGGGCGAACAGCGGTTTCATGACGGCAGGTTAGACGGACCGGCAAGAAATACGCTCCCAAAATGTGGAGCGAGCGGGGCGGGCGGGGCCGTTCCATGAACTTCTTCCGGAGACAACATCTCAGCCGGAACCCCGGAACCCGGCAGGAAAATTTTCCAGCCCATTTTTCTGACCCCATCCCGGTTCATGGAAAGACTCCACGGCCCGCCAAGGGGCGCGATTTCGGCTCCGGAACCCGGCAAGGGAACGGGCATTAAAATTGGGAGCAGGAAGGGCAGAGGTCACAAAAATTTTGGTCAGGAAGATTTTCAATCGGTTTTCTGACCCCGATTTTTCTGACTCATCTCCGGGTCATGGAAAGAATCCACGGCCCGCCAAGGGTCGCGATTTCGGCTCCGGAACCCGGCAAGGGAACGGGCATTAAAATTGGGAGCAGGAAGGGCAGAGGTCACAAGAATTTTGGTCAGGAATATTTTTCATCCGGTTTTCTGATCCCAATCTTTCTGACCCCATCTCCGGGGCATGGAAAGAATCCACGGCCCACGAACTGCCGCGATTTCTCCCCTGAAGCCCGGGCCTTGGCGCGCGGTCCCACTTCCCGGTTGAGTTGCGAAGTTGGGGTGGAAGGGCGGAAATTCCAGTTGTCTCCGCCCGCGCTTCTCCCCAACTCTCCCGCCCGAGCAGAAACTCAATTTAGCCATGCCGATTCTTTCACTTCGTCCCGCCGAGCAGTGCGCTTTCGACCAGATTTCTCTTGGGGAGATCATGCTTCGCCTTGATCCCGGGGAAGGCCGCGTCCGGACCAGCCGGGAGTTCAAGGTCTGGGAGGGCGGCGGAGAATACAACGTGGCGCGTGGGTTGCGCCGATGCTTCGGCCTGCGGACCGCCGTGGTCACCGCGTTTCCGGAAAACGATGTCGGGCGGCTGGTCGAGGATTTCATCCTGCAGGGCGGGGTGGACACGCGGTTCATCCAGTGGATGCCCTTCGATGGCATCGGACGCAACACGCGGGTGGGATTGAACTTCACGGAGCGCGGTTACGGCGTGCGCGGGGCGGTGGGCATTTCCGACCGGGCGAACTCCGCCGCCAGTCAGATGCGGCCGGGCCAGGTGGATTGGGAGCACATCTTCGGCACGCTGGGCGTGCGCTGGCTGCACACTGGTGGGATTTACGCCGCGCTTTCCGCGACCACGGCGGAGGTCGTGCTTGAGGCCGTTCAAGCGGCCAAGCGGCATGGCACCATCGTCAGCTACGATCTCAACTACCGGCCTTCGCTGTGGAAATCGATTGGCGGGCAGAAGAAGGCACAGGAGGTGAACCGTGCGCTCGCGCCGTTCATTGATGTGATGATTGGGAACGAGGAGGATTTCACCGCGTGTCTCGGCTTCGAGGTGAAAGGTGTGGACCACAACCTGACCAACCTGGAGACAGAGGCGTTCAAGCAGATGATTTCGCAGGCCGTCGCGGCCTTTCCGAACTTCAAGGTGGTGGCCACCACGCTGCGCACGGTGAAGTCCGCGAGCGTGAACGACTGGGGTGCGATCTGCTGGGCGGGTGGGCGCTTCTGCGAGGCGGAGCTGCGCCAGGACTTGTGGATCCTCGATCGCGTAGGCGGCGGGGACAGCTTCGCGAGCGGGCTGATCTACGGCTTTCTGAAGTTCAACGACGCGCAGCCGGCCGTGGATTACGGGGCTGCGCATGGCGCGCTGGCCATGACCACGCCGGGTGACACCAGCATGGCGACGCTGAAGGAAGTCGAGGCGCTGGTGGGTGGCGGCAGTGCGCGGGTGCAGCGGTGAGTGGACATTCGCGGCGGACGGCCGGAGGCAACGGTGCCGGCGGGGGCGAGTCAGTCCGTCGAGGGGGCAAATAAAGTTGCCAACCTTGGCAAGGTTCTGCGATAGGAATTGGCACCAAACCTTATTGCGATGAGCCTTCTTCCTCCCAAGCGTGCCCTGGCCATCCTCCACCTCGAAGACAGCGCCGCCGACCGCGAGTTGGTGCGGGAGTTGTTCCTCGCCGAGGGGCTGGTCTGTGAATTTCGCGCAGTGGAGAGTCGAGCCGCCTTCGAGGCCGCTCTCGAACAGGGGCAGTTTGACCTGATTCTGTCGGATTATTCCCTGCCGGGTTTCGATGGCATGACGGCGCTGGCGCTGGCCCAGCAGCGGCGGCCGGAGATTCCGTTCGTCTTCATCTCCGGCGTGATGGGCGAGGAACGGGCCATCGAGACGCTCAAGAACGGAGCCACGGATTACGTGCTCAAGCAGCGCATCAACCGCATCGTCCCCTGCGTGCGGCGGGCCCTGCGCGAGGTGGTGGACCGCCAGCAGTTGAGTGAGACGGAAGAGCGGTTGCGGCAAAGCGAGGCGCAGATGCGCCAGATCATGGAGCATGTGGGTGACTGGATTCTCGTGTTCGACCCGCGGGGCAACTGCACTTACAGCAACCCTGCCTATGCCAAGGCGCTGGATGCCTCGCCGGGCACTGCCGGACATGATTTCTGGGACCGGTTGGCGGGTGACGATGCGGTGCGTTTGCGGGAGGATTTCAACACCGTCGTCCGGCACGGGCAGACGCACCGCTCCGAGGCGCGGGTGCGCACCGGTCAGACCCACCGGCACATCGAGGCGCAGTTCAACCCGGGTTGCGACCAGCGCGGCACGCTCATCAATGTCATCCTCGTGTGCCGGGACATCACGGCGCGGCGGTTGGCAGAGGAGCAGATGCGTGCGCAAACGGCGATCATGGAGCAGGCGCAGGACGCGATCATCATCTGCGGCCCGGACGACGAAATCATTTACTGGAACCGCAGCGCGGAGCGCATCTACGGCTGGACGGCGGCCGAGGCGCGGGGCAGGAATTTGAACACCTTTCTGCATCCGGCACCGCCGCCCCAACTCGCCGAGGCCCGCAAGAGCGTGCTCTTCCTGGGCAACTGGCACGGGGAACTACGGCAGGCGGCGAAGGACGGCTCCACGGTGGAGGTGCGGAGCCGCTGGACGTTGTTCCGGGATGCCGCCGGCCAGCCGCAGTCCTTGCTGGTGGTCAATTCGGACCTGCGCAGCCAGTTGCGGGACGAGGGCGAGTTCAAGCGGGCGCAGCACGTCGCCAGTCTGGAGGTTCTCGCCGACACTCTGGCCCGCGACATGCAGCTCATGGTCGAGCCGCTCTTGCTGAGTTCACAACTCCTGCGGCTCCGCGGGCGGAACCAGGACGCACCGGATCTGTATTCGCCCCGCCTCGCGGAACTCATCCGGCAAACGGACCTGCTCGCGCAGAGCACGGCGGTGGTTCGTGTCCCGTTACCCTTGAGCAGCCTGGTGGAGGAGGTGGCCCGGCTGCTCCGGATGTCTTTCCCCGCCAACGTCGCCGTGACGACTTCCGTGCCTGCGGACTTGTGGACGGTCACTGGCGATCCCGACGCCGTGCGGCAGGTCTTGCTGAACCTCAGCATCAATGCCCGCGAGGCCATGCCGGAGGGTGGCATCCTCGAACTCAACGCGGAAAATCTCGCCTTGAGCGGGGACGATGGCCGGTTGCGCGGCGTGGGGCGTCCCGGCCTGCATGTGGTGATTACACTGAGTGACACGGGCAGGGGCATTCCGTCCCAGGACTTGTCCCGCATCTTCAACCCCTTCTTCCGGCATCAGGAGCAGGGGCATGCGGTGGGAACCGGTCTCACTGCGGTGCGCGCGATCGTGCAGAGCCATGGCGGCTTTGTGACCGTGGAGTCCGAGATGAATCAGGGCAGTCGGTTCCGGGTTTATCTGCCGGCCACCACGCAGGCTGCTGTGGTCGAGGTCCGGCCTCCCCGCCGCGCGCTTCCGCATGGCCATGGGGAGTGCATTCTGTTGGTGGATGATGAGGCCGGTTTCCGGGAGATCACCCAGGTCACCCTGGAGAAATACGGCTACCGCGTGCTTGCTGCGAGCGATGGTTCCGAGGGCCTGGCGCTCTTCATGCGTCATCGGGACGAGATCAAGCTCGTCCTGACTGACATCGTCATGCCCGTGATGGACGGCGCAGCGCTGATCGGTTCATTGAACAAGCTGGAGGTGCGCATTCCGTTTCTGGCGGTCAGCGGGTTGGTGGAGCGGGAGAAGGTCATGGTGAGCACGGCGGCGCCCGGTGTGTCCGTGGAATTCCTGGCCAAGCCCTTCAGCCCGGAGGCGCTCCTCACGCTGGTGCGCGAGCTGTTGCAGCGGTCGGCAGCGGCGCGGGCGTAAGTCTTGGGGCAGGCCCATTATTGGCTGGCTTGGTTGGGCCGGCCCCGCTTCCATTTCGGACCTCATGCGATCCACCCGAGTTTTGTCATTGCTGCTGCTGGCCGTAACGTGCGCTCTGGCGGCGGAGCGGAAACCAAACATCATTTTCATCCTCGCGGATGACCTCGGGTATGGGGACCTCGGCTGTTACGGGCAGAAGTTGATTCACACGCCACACGTGGACCGCATGGCAGCGGAGGGGATGCGGTTCACTCAGTTCTACGCCGGTTCGACGGTGTGTGCGCCCAGCCGCAGCGTGCTGATGACAGGCTTGCACACGGGGCACACGCGGGTGCGCGGCAATGCCGGCACGGTCAATCCGCTGGCGCAGTCGCTCCGGCCGGGAGACATGACGGTGCCACGTGCGCTCAAGGCCGCCGGATACGCGACGGCGCTGATCGGCAAGTGGGGCCTCGGCGACGAGGGGGAGGCGGCGGTGGGGTTGCCGACGCGGCAGGGCTTCGACTACTTCTTCGGCTACGCGAACCAGCATCACGCGCACAATTATTACCCGGACTTCCTCATGCGCGGGGAGGAACAGGTGAAGTTGCGAAACAAGGTCGCGCCCGGCAGTGCGGACAGTCCCATCACGCGGCGATTCGGCGTCGGCTACGCGAGTGAGAAGGTGGAGTATGCGCACGACCTCTTCGCGACGGAGGGCTTGCGGTGGGTGGAGCAGCAGAAGGACCGGCCGTTCTTCCTCTACTTCGCGCTGACGACGCCCCACGCGAACAACGAGGCGAGCCGCGACCTCAAGAACGGGCAGGAGGTGCCAGACTTCGGAATTTATGCGGACAAGGACTGGTCGCCGCAGAACAAGGGGCAAGCGGCGATGATTTCGCGCATGGACCGGGACATCGGGCGGCTCTTGGAGCTGCTCAAGCGGCTGAAACTGGACGAGCACACGCTGGTGTTTTTCAGTTCGGACAACGGGCCGCACAACGAGGGCGGGCATACGCCGGAGCTCTTCCAGCCAGCGGGGCCATTGCGGGGTATGAAGCGGAGCCTGACCGACGGGGGCATCCGTGTGCCCTTCATTGCGAGGTGGCCGGGGAAGATCAAGCCCGGCACGGTGTCGGGGCACATCGGGTGGTTTGCGGACTTCATGGCGACCGCGTGCGATTTGGCGGGAGCCAAGGTGCCGGGGCCGACGGATGGGTTAAGTCTCGTTCCCACGCTGCTGGGGAGGATCGAGCAGCAGGCGAAGCACGCGCACTTGTATTGGGAATTCCACGAGCGGGGTTTCAATCAGGCGGTGCTGATGGACGGACGTTGGAAGGCCATCCGACTCCTGCGCACGGACGCACCGGTGGAGCTTTACGACGTGGCCAACGACATCGGTGAAAAGGTGAACCTCGCGGTGCAGAAACCGGAACTGGTGACGCGCGCGAAGGAGTTGTTTGCGTCCTCGCGCGCTGATTCCGCGGACTGGCCGATCAAGGAGGGTGGGGCCGGCAAAGGAGGCAAGTCTCGGTAGCTGAAGCTGAGGCAGCTAAAGCAGATGCTGGAAGTGGTTCGGAGGCAGTTCATCATCAGTCGTGAATTGGAGTTGAACACGGATTGGAATGGTCATAGAACTTTCTTGTCATCCGCGAGAGCAGTAGAGGGCTTATGTTGCTGGGGATTTCAGTAAGTAAATGGGTGGAAGGTTTTTCGACCGAGGGCCCGATGTTTTGGGCGTTGATCGTGTTGGTCCTCTGCCTTGTGTATGTGCGTAGCAATGCGGCAGTGGC
>Ga0255188_1000217_pt1 | contig 21684 bp, 17 predicted proteins | sample Miss_Cont_RepB_8_FD_188427 | JGI IMG/M metagenome (GOLD analysis project Ga0255188, IMG submission 188427) | Freshwater microbial communities from Mississippi River, Louisiana, United States - Miss_Cont_RepB_8h | ecosystem: Environmental > Aquatic > Freshwater > River | place: USA: Louisiana... | reverse complement strand
GCCTGGATCCGGCGGTCGCGGCGGCCTGCTCGCGGTTGGTGACTTTGCCGGGCTCCGGGCGGATGGAGTCGCTCAATGTTTCGGTGGCCGCGGGAATCCTCATCTGGGAAACCTGGGCGAGGCGCGCGTGAGGGCGGGACACGCCCTCCCCGGCTGAGCGGTTAGTCCCCGCCTTCCGGTTCGCGCCGGCCGCTTTGGTGCCCGGGGCGGGGGTCGAACCCGCACGACTTTTCAGTCAGGGGATTTTAAGTCCCCAGTGTCTGCCATTCCACCACCCGGGCGGCGGAGTCGAGGCAAGCCCATGGCCGGCGGGGATTCCAGCCAAACGTCGGCGGGCCAATTGGGCCTTGCGGGTGCCGGAGGGCCCTCGCACGTTCCGCGCGGTGAAAATCGGTCTTCTCGGCGGGAGCTTCGATCCCGTGCATTTCGGCCACTTGCTTGCCGCGCAGGACGCCTACGAGCAGCACCGCCTCGATCGGTTGATCTTTGTGCCGGCCGCGCAGGCCCCGTTGAAGCCCAACGACGTGCAATCGTCGGCCGCCGACCGCCTCGCCATGTTGCGCGCCGCGATCGCGTGGGACCGACGTTTCGAGATTTCCGACGTCGAGCTGCTGCGCGGCGGCGTGAGCTACACGATCGACTCGGCCCGCCACTTCCGCGCCCTCTATCCGCACGACGAGCTTTTCTGGATCATCGGCGGCGACCAGCTGCCGAAACTCCACCTGTGGCGGGAGATCGGGGAGCTGGCCAAGCTCGTCGAGTTCATCTTCCTCGAGCGCCCCGGCTTTCCGGTGAAGGCCGCGCCGGACATTCCCGGCCTGCGTCTTCACCGATGCGACGGGCACCTCCTCGCGATCAGCTCCACCGAGTTGCGCGAGCGCACCCGCCGCGGGCTCTCCCTCGACTATTTCGTGCCCCACAAGGCGATCGTTTACATTCGCCAGCACGACCTGTATCGCGACATCGCATGAACGTCTCCAATCCCCGCGCGCTCGGCCTGGCCCGCGCTTGCCACCGTATCCTCGACGAGAAAAAGGCGGGCGACATCCGCGTCCTCGACGTCTCCGCGCAGTCCTCGATCACGGACTATCTCATCATCGCGACGGCGACCTCGGAGCCGCACCTGCGCGCGTTGCGCAACGAGCTGGAGAAAGTGATCGACGCCGCCCGGGAGCGCATCGTGGGCATCGAGCGCGGGCAGCAGAGCGGCTGGGAGGTCATCGACGCGTTCGACGTGATGGTGCACGTCTTTCTGGGCGAGGTGCGCGAGCGCTACGGACTAGAGCGGTTGTGGCGGGATGCGGCGGAGGTGCCCTCGAAGGTGTTGCAAGGCGAGACCGCCAAGCCCCGCCGCGCCGCCCCCAAGCGCCCGCGGAAAGCCGCGGCCGCCCGGCCGAAGGCCCCGCGCGCCACGAAGCGCGGGAAGAAGTCCGCCGGCTAAGGCGCAGCCGGCGCCGGCGGAGCTTTTTCGCGGCGGGGCTTACTTCGACTCGTCGATCGCCAGGTAGCGGGTGCGCCCGTTGCGGTAGATCAACACGAGCACCTTGGGCCCCTTGATCTCCTCGCTGAGTTTCACCGCCTCGTCGGCGTTGGTGCACGGGCGGCGGTCGAGCTCCATGATGATGTCGCCCTCGCGCAGGCCCTGCCGGGCGGCGGGACTGTCCGGCTCGATGCTGGTGATGAGAGCGCCCTTGATGCGCGCCGGGATCTGCATCTGCGCGCGCATCTCCGACGTGATGTCGCCCACGCCCACGCCGTTCAGCACGCCCTCGTCCTTCGCGCCGGGCGCGCCGTCGTCCTTGGCGATGGTGTCCTCGTCGCGCCGCGTCAGTGTGGCGGTGACGGTCTTCCGCTCCTTTTCCCGCAGGAGTTCGACCTTCACCTCGCTGCCCGGGGTGAGTTGGCTGACGGTCATGATCAGGTGGCGCGGGTCGCGGATCTCGACTGGGCCGACTTTCAGGATGATGTCGCCGGCCTTGATGCCGGCCTTGTCCGCGGGGCTGCCCTCCGTGACATCGTTGATCAGCGCGCCTTTCTCGGTGTCAAAGTAGGCGATCAGGTCCTCCGTCAGCTCATCGGTGCGCACGCCGAGGAAACCGCGTTCCACCTTGCCGCCGTTGGCGAGCTGCTCGACGACGAAGCGCGCGAGATTGATCGGGATGGCGAAGCCGACGCCGGCGGAGGTGCCGCTGCGGCTGAGAATGGCGGTATTGATGCCGACAACTCGCCCGTCGCTGTCGAGCAGGGCGCCGCCGGAGTTGCCCATGTTGATGGCGGCGTCGGTCTGGATGAAATCCTCGAACACGCCCATGCCCATGCCGCGGCTAAGGGCGCTGACGATACCGCGGCTGACGGACTGGCCGACGCCGAACGGGTTGCCGATGGCGAGGACGACATCGCCGATCTCGAGCTGGTCACTGTCGCCGAAGGTGGCGGGAGACAGGTTGGTGGCGTCGATCTTCAACAGGGCAAGGTCGGTGCCGGGATCGCGGCCGACCACCTTGGCCTCGTAGCGCTTGTTGGAATCCCCGATGGAGACCTTCACCTCGTCGGCGCCGTCGATGACGTGGTTGTTGGTGATGATGTAGCCGTCGGCCGAGGCAACCACGCCGGAGCCGAGGCCCTGCTGGACCTGCTCATTCGGGCGGCTGCGGCCCGGCGGGGTCGCGCCGCGGTTGTTGCGGTCGGGGGAATTCCGCCGCGGAGGCGCGGCCTCCTCGTCCCGGTCCTCGCGCGGCACGAGCTGGTCGAAGAAGCGACGGAAACGAGGGTCGTTCATGAGTCCCGACATGTCGGGCGCGCGTACGGTCTTGCTGGAGTAGACGTAGACCACGCTGGCGGCGGTGCGTTTGACGACGGACGAGTAGCTGACGCGGTCGGCCGCGTCGCGGTTGATCGGCCGGGAATCGATCCGCAGGGCCAGCGGCGGGCGCTTGGCGTCGGCGGCGGTCCCGGCGGATTTCGACTTGGATTCGCTCGCGGCCTTCCGTTCGCCCTTGCGGGGGGCCTTGCCTTCGGCGGCCCAGAGCGTGAGACCAGCGGTGCCGCCGAAGGCGACGACGAACGCGAGCAGCGGCGGAAGGATGCGGACGAGCAGGTTGGGCTTCATGGAGGAGGAGCTGGCGGGGCGCGGCCCCGTGGAGGAGACGCGCAAATCGTGGCGAAGTGGCGCGCAATCCGCAAATCGCCGCCGGGGTTAGAGCGGCGCGGACGGACGCGCGACGCCGGTAAGATTACGGCGCGATCTCGACCGAGACGATCTTGAGGTTGAGCGTGAGAACGGCGGGGTTGGTGCCCGACGAAAGGATGAAACGCTCGATGGAGATGTAGGGGGATCTTTTCTGCAGGGCGTCGTAGAAGGCCCGCAGCTGATCCCAGCCGGCATTGGTGATGTTGTACTCCGCCGTGTGCACCGCGAACTGGCCGCTCTTCTGGGTGGTGGGGGTGAGGCCCACGCCGTTCCGTAGCCCGGAGTCCTTGGCCAGCTGGTCGACGGTGGTGACAAGCTGGTTGCCGTTGAGGGTCTTGGCGGGGTCGAGGCGCTCGGCGGTCTTCTTCGCGGCGGCCTCGATGGCCGGGCGGTTTCGGATCCAGAGCTCCTGGGTGGCCAGCCGCGCGGTCGTGGTGCGGGCGTCGCGGAGGAAGGTCCCCGCGTGCCGGCTGAACGCCGAGAGCCACCACAGCACGCCCACCGCGAGGAACGCCAGCAGCAGCAGTTTCTCGCGTAACGCGCGGGTGAGGAAGTAATGGCGGATCGCGCGCATCAGGGCGAAGGCTTCGGGGGCGGCGTCTGGCCGGCGGGTTCCGTGAACGCGCCGGCGCGGAAGGTGGCGGTGAGCGTGAACTGGGCCTGGTCGCCCCGCACCGCCTGCAGCGGGGCCTCGACCTTCTCGATCAACGGCAGCTTGCGCAGCGCGGCCTCGTAGGCGTTGACCTGCGCCGCGTTCGTGGTGCGGCCCTCGATGAAGATGGTGTTCAGCCCCCGTGTGGCGTCGGCGGAGACGCGGGTAAACCAGATGTCGGCTGGTTGCCGCTCGTAGTTCTCGCCCACCAGCTGAAGCAGCATCTCGATCGGCCGGAGGCGTTTCGTCGCCAGCTCGTCGATCTTGTTGGTGAGGTTGTCGACGCTCTCGATTTTCTCGACGACCGGACGCTGGGCCGCGACCCGCCCCTCGCGCGTGCCTTGCCAGACGCGTCCGCCCACGAGGGCGAGCTCGCCGGCGGCGAGCGCCACCAGCGAGGCGGCGAGGCCGACCGCGGTGCGCCAGAGCACCACGTCGCGACGGCGGGCGGCGCGGAGCGCGGCCAGTTCGGCCTTGTCACGCACGTCGGCCGCCGCGGCCGCGGTGGCCGGAAGCCGGGAAACAAGCTCGCCCGCGCGGAAGATGAAGCTGCCGTCGTTGCCGGCCGGCTCGGGGGCGGGCTCGCCGGAAGACTCGATCACCCGGCGGGAGCCGCCGAGTGAGGCGATCAATTCGGACTTCACCCGCGCGCGCTCCTCTTCGGAAGCGCCGGCTTCGATCGTCCGCGTCTGCACCGCGGAAGGTTCGCCGTTTGCTCCCCAGTGCACGGCGGTCAACGATTCGGGCGAGCTCAGGAGCACGGTGGTGGCGGGTTCGAGGGATGCGCCGAGCACGGCGCCGAACGCCGGGAGGACGATCTCGGCGCCTTGCCATTCCGCTGACTGCTCAGCCGTGAAACGGCGACGATAGGCGGCGAACAAAAGGGCCTGCTCGGCCCCCGGTCGCCAGTGCCACCCGTAATACAGCTGCGAGAGCGGGAACGGCGCCAGACCCTCGAGCGCGAGCTCGATCTGCGTGGCTGCTTCGCCCGGCGTCGCGCCGGCCGTGACCGCCACCGCGCGCGTGAAGAACGCGGCGTCCGGGAGCAGCGCCACCTTGGGAGGAGGCGGTCCGGCGCGAAGCAGGGAGAGCGGCGATGGCATGCGGAAAGCGGGAGTACGGACGACGCGGGCGGGGAGAACAAGAACGCAAAAGCACTTCCGTTGGTTTCTCCTCCTTCAACCGCCGGCCGGCGGGGGATTCTCGACGATCTCCAGCAGCGTGTAGGGATACTTCAGATCAGCTGTTTTGGCCGCCGTGCCGGCGGTGTTTCCGGCCGGAGCCGGAGCCGCGGGCGCGGGCTGGTTTGGTGAGCCCGGGGTCGCGGCGCTTTTCTTCTCGGTGCGGGTGGCGATGGCTTGGACGGTCTTCGCGCCCCCGGGCGGAGCGACCACCACGGAAACGCGGAACTCGTTTTTGCCCTCCCGCACAGTGACGTGGAGGCGGAGGGCGCTGACCGTCGTGGAAAACCCCTGGGGATCGCCGGCGGGGCCGGCGATGCGCCCGACATCGCCGGCGCTCTGGAAATACCCCGGACCGTTGTAGCGGAAGTCGCCCTTGCCTTGGAGATAGTCGACGACACTGCGTGATTGCAGGGGGTCGTAGCGACCGAGGGCGGTGAGCACGTCCTGGCTCGCGCTGTTGAGGTTCGGCTTCGGGTAATCCAGCAGCGACACGCAGGCGGTGAAGCGCCGCCAGTTCTCGTTCGGCCGTCCTTCCTTGTCGTAGAAAAAGTCCCGTGCCTTCTCGATCGCCGCCAGTTCCTGATACGAACGCAGCGGCCGCCCCGGGGCCTCGTAAGGAATGGGCGCCGACTCGTAGTCCGGCCGCACCGGTGAGGTGTAGGTGTGGCCGCGTTTCATCCAGCCCATCAGCGCGTCGGCGATCTCCTCGGCTTCGTTTTTCTGGGTCCCCCAAGCCATGAACAGGTTGGTCAGCACCAGGGCGTTGATCTGGGGTAGTGGTAACTTCCCGCTCTCGTCTTCGAGCCGGAGCTCGACGGTGCAGCCCTCGCCCGGGGTGTAACCGGCGAAGCCCAGCGGATCGTTCCAACCCTCGGCCTGGCTGCGGAGCCCGTTGCCGGCCTCGCGGAAGTCGACCAGCACGGCCAGTGCGACCTCCAGGGCCGAGTACGCCTCCACGCGCAACCTTCGCGCGACCGCCGCGCGCTGGTCGGCCATGAGGTCGACCGCCGCCTTGTCCATGAAGGCCAGCAAGGTGGTCATCGCGAAAAGCAACGTGACCATCACGATCACGATCACCGAGGCGCGGCGCCGCGGATCGGCCGGGAGCGGTTGGCGTCGGGGCATGGTCAGAAGACCGGCAGGGCCGGGCCTGGCGTCGGCAGGGTGATCACTCCCTCGCGGGCGAGCCGGCCGTGCGTGAATTTGAGCCGGATCCGCTGCGGCGTCAGGGGCTGCCCCTGCGGATTGAGCTTCAGGCTTGTTTCCGTCGACCAACGTTTGGCGTCGGTATCGTAATAATCGTAGGCGAGGGCGCTGACGAGCGGGGTGACCAGGGTTTCCCGCGGCGTCTGGGTGTCGAAGTCCTTCTCCAGCCGGGAGTGCCACAACAGCACCAGGCCCTCGTTGGGACGCGCCTGCAGGGAGCAGATCACCTCGGGCAGCGGCTGGTCCGGCCAATCGAAGAGTCGGCTGCCGGCGGGAAGCTCGAACGTGAGCATCTTCTCCATCAGCCCGCTTTGTGGCCGGATTTCCTCGAGCCCGATGGGCGTCACGCCGGATCGAGCGGCGGGAGGCAGGGCGGACGACCGCAGCTCTTGCTCGAGGAATCGCGTCACCGCCCGCACGTGCTGATCGAGCAGGCGCGGCTCGGAGCCGCGGCCCCAGAGCTCCCCCATCGAGAAGACGAGGGTGTTCATGGCCACAAGCAGCAACCCGACGAGGGTCAGCGCGAGGAGCAGTTCAAGGAGCGTGAAACCCCGCCGTTGGCGCGCGCTCATCGGTTTTGTCCTCCGGGCTGGCCGGCCTTGAGCTTGCCCTGCAGCTCGAGGATGCGGGTTTTGGCGTCCTCCTTCAGCTTGCCGCGTTCCCCCGCGTCGATGACCCAGGTGGGACGCATCACCACGAAGGACTGGGTAACCCGATCCGGCTCGGGACGCGCCGGGTCGCTGATCTCGCAGGTGAAGGCCACGCGGAACACGTCCGCCACGTTGGTGGAGGCGATCTCGACGCTCCAGCGCGCGCGGTGGCCGGCGGCCGTGGCGAACTCGCCGCCCTCCTCGACTTTTTTCCGGTCGGGTTCGTTGAGGACCAGCTGGCGCGCGAAAGCGAAGTCCTCGTTGAGTTGTGCCGCGCGCCCGGCCGTCTCGTAGCTGTTCAGCACGTTGAGATAGGCCGAGGCCAGCATCACCGCGGCCATGGCGAACAATGCCATCGCCATCAGCACCTCGAGCAGGGTGAAGGCGCGGGTGCGGCGGCCGGAGGCCTGCTCAGGGCGTGGGTGCATTCGGGTCGGGGGGCGGCGGCATTTCGGCGCACGTCCATGGGTCCACGGTCACCGTGCTCACGGAACCCAGCCTTGTGAACTGCACCCGGAAGGCCCGGCAGGTGCCGTCGCCGTAAAACGGGACGTGCGGTACGGGGCGCGACTCCAGCAGCATCCCTCCCACCAGGATCGTGTTGGCGCCCCGACCGGAACCGCCGAGGAATTCAATCGTGAGGTCCTGCGCGGTGTCCGGGGAGATTTGGAAGGTCTTCAGCGGGCGTTCCTCCCGTGTGAAGCCGTCCTCGGTGACCGTGGTTGGCGCGAGGCCGTCCACGAGGTAGAAATGTTTTTTCTCCGCGTCGAACTTCAGCCGGATCTCATGCTCCGCGCGCAGCGCGGTCTTGCGCGCCTCCTGCACCGCCTTCCAGAAAACCGCGCGCGGCGTCGTCGGCTCGGGTGCGAGCAGCCGGGAGGAGCCTCCGATGAAGATTCCGCCGAGCAGCGCGATCAGCGCTATGCTCAGCAGCATCTCGAGCAAGGTGAAGCCGCCGGTCGCGGCGGTTGGCGGGGAGGAACGGCGTGGGGGCACGGATCGGCGGCGACGGGGCCGCGGCGGCGCGCTCGGGCGAGGACCGGAGCCGCCTCGGATTACTTTTCCCCGCTGGCCGCGGAGGACCAGTTGCCGATGTCGTCGGCCGTACCGCTCTGCCGGTCGGGACCCTTCGACCAGAGGTCGTAGCCTCCCTTGTTCCGGGTGCCGGGGTAGGCGTACTGGTAGGGCTCGCCCCACGGGTCGCTGGGGATCTTCCCGTCGGCGACATACGGACCGAACCAGCGGTCGGCCTTGTTGGCCGGTCGGGTGGCGAGCGCCTGCAGTCCCTCGCTGGTCGACGGATAGTCGCCCATGTGGAGACGATAGGAAACCAGCGCGGTCTTCATGCTCTCCTTCACGAAAATCTCGACCGTGCTCACCTGCGCGCCGCCGAAGATCTTGTCCACGTTGGTGATCGCAAGACCCGCGAGCAGACCGATGATGGCGAGCACCACCAGGATCTCGAGCAGGGTGAAAGCCCGGCGGAGGGAACGGCGGCGCAAGCCGCTGAGATGGGTTTCTCTGGTCATGGCGGGGAGGATGCGCGCGCGAGCGGGCTTGTCGAGACGCGCGGCGTGGCGCGTCAGCGGGCGAGCATGAACGCGAGGGACATCACCACGGTCGGCGCAAGGGCGGCCAGCGCGAGCGGCAGCGGCGAGACCCCGCCGGGGAAGTGGCGGGCGAGGATGGCTTGGCCGGCGGGGTTGGGGGCGTTGGCGATCACGGTGAGTCCGCCGCCGGTCACGGCGCCTGCGACGACGGCGTATTTCAGGCCGTCGGTGAATCCCGGCACGAGGGACGCGAGGTAGGTGATCGCGGCGTTATCGTTGAAGGCCGTGAGCACCACGGCGCCGATGAAAAGCGGCGTTTCACCCAGGCGCGTGAGGACGGGTTCGATCCACCACGACTGCAGGCCGCCATGAATCACGAGTCCGGCGAGAAAGAAACCCACCAGCACGGGTGGCTTAAGATCGACGGGGTTCTGGTGGTGGGCCGTGGCCTGGGCGAAAGCCATGAAGAACAGCAGCGCGCCTACGCACATCGCCGGATGGTGGGCGTTCCAGACTGTGAACGCGAGAAAGGCGACGTGGGTCAGCGTGATCCACAGGGGGGCGGCGGGACGTTCCCTTTCGGAATCATTCCGCGGCGGCCGGGACGAGGCCAACGCCGCGAGATCCCGCCGAAACACGAGGAAGTAGATCAAGGTTGCGACGATCACACCGATGATCGCGCGGAGCCCGAAGGTGGTTAGCATGAAGCGCAGATCCCACCCCCACGGGCCCGCCACCATGATCACGGGAGGGGCGGCGAAGTGCGTGAGGACACCGCCCACGGAGATGTTCACGAAAAGCAGCCCGAGCGTCGCGTAGGCCAGCCGCGGGGCAGGGTTCAGTGCGTAAAACTGGCGCGAGAGCAGGAGCGCGCCGATAGTCATGGCGGCGGGCTCGGTGATGAAGGAACCAAGCAAGGGGGCGAGGATCAGGATGGAGAGCCACCAGGCGGCTGGCGTGCCGCCGCCCAGCCCCGCCACGGCGCGCAGGCTGCGCTCCGCGAGGTCGAGCACCGGCCTGGTCGCGGCCAGCGTCATGATCACCACTACGAATATGGGCTCCACGAAGCTGACCTTACCGTCGATGTAGCCCACGACCGCGGGCCAGCCTTTGAACCACGAGATCGCTCCAGCGAGGGCTATGACCCAGATGCCGAACACCGCCTCGACCTCACCGAGAAAGTGCAGGATCTGCCCCGCGAAACTTACCTCTCCCTCCGCGCCGGCGCGCGCCCGGCGGGCGGCGGCATGGCGCTCCTCCACCACGTGCGCCCAATGCCGGATCTTGGCACTCAGGAAGGTGTGCAGGATCGCGGCGATGAAAATGCCCGCCGCCACCAGATTGAAAGGTTCGGTGGCCGCGCGATTACGCAGTACCTCCCAGAGGGTTGCTCCCGCCGGGTCGCGGTACTGGTCAAGAGGCACGGGGAGCGCGGACGGGCCCACGGCGGCTCCCGCCAGCGCGACGGGAACCGGAGACGCCAGCGCCAGCAGAAGTAAACGTCGCATGGCAGGAGGGAACCTCCGCCCGGACCGGCGTCAAACCCGCGAGCAGCGGACGAATAAAAAAGGCCGGGCCCGCGGGCCCGGCCGGAAATCCTCGCGAGCAGGGCCGGTCAGGCCTTCGCCTCGGCTGGGATGCGCATGGCGTAGAAGGAGCGGTAAACGAACACCAGCGCGATGAGGAAGAATACGCCGCCGATGATGTTTTTCACGCCCTGATCCTTCATCGTCACAGCGATCTCCACCGCGAGGAGGCCGAAGAGCGTGGTGAACTTGATCACCGGGTTCATCGCGACGGAGGAGGTGTCCTTGAAGGGATCGCCCACGGTGTCGCCCACCACGGTGGCCGCGTGGAGATCGGTGCCCTTCTGCCGCAGCTCGACTTCGACGATCTTCTTCGCGTTGTCCCAGGCTCCGCCGGCATTGGCCATGAAGATGGCCTGGAAGAGCCCGAAGAACGCGATGCCGATCAGATAACCGATGAAGAAGTAGGCGTTGAAGAACGGCAGCGCGAGGGAGAAGCAGAACACCACGATGAAGATGTTCCACATGCCCTTCTGCGCGTACTCCGTGCAGATCCGCACGACTTCCTTGCTGTCTTTGTCCGACGCCGTCGAGGCATCGAGCTTCATGTTCTCCTTGATGTACACCACCGCGCGGTAGGCGCCGGTGACGACCGCTTGGCAGGAGGCGCCGGTGAACCAGTAGATCACGCTGCCGCCCATGATGAGGCCGAGGATGATCTCGGGCTGCACGATGGAGAGCTTGGGTATGACCTGGCCGAAAAGGTTCTCGAGCAGGATGATGATGCCGAAGACCATCGTGGTCGCGCCGACGACCGCGGTGCCGATGAGCACGGGTTTGGCGGTCGCCTTGAACGTGTTCCCGGCGCCGTCCCCCTTCTCGAGCTGGTATTTGGCGTTCTCGAAGTCCGGTTTGAAGCCGAAGTCGCGCTCGATCTCGCCCGCGATACCCGGGCGGCCCTCGATCTGCGAGAGCTCGTAGACCGACTGGGCGTTGTCCGTCACCGGACCATAGCTGTCGACCGCGATGGTCACCGGTCCCATGCCGAGGAAGCCGAAAGCCACGAGGCCAAAGGCGAAGATCGGCGCCGCGAAGAGGAACTTCTCGGGCATGATCGAAAGAAGGGCGGGGTTCTGCGAGAAGTGGTAGGAGACCCACATCAGCACCATGATGCACAGACCCATCCAGAAGGCGGAGAAGTTGCCGGCGACGAAGCCCGACAGGATGTTCAAGGAGGCGCCGCCGTGCTTGGAGCAGTTGGTGACTTCCTTCACGTGGGCGGAATTGGTGCTGACGAAGACCTTGGTGAACTCCGGGATGAGCGCCCCGGCGATGGTGCCGCAGCTGATGATCACCGAAAGCACCCACCACAGCGCCGGGTGAATTCCCGTCTGGTGGGCCAGCAGGAAATAGGAGGCGGCGAAGGTGATCGCGATGGAGACTGCGGAGGTGATCCACACGAGGTGCGTGAGCGGAGCCTCGTAATCAAAGTCCTTCGCCGAGCCGTACTTCGCGCGACTCAGGCCCTGGTTGAAGAAGTATGAGACGAGCGACGTCACGATCATCAGCGCGCGCATCACGAACAGCCAGATGATGAGGATGGCGCACACCGCGGGGCTGGCGGCGAGGGCGAGGGCAAGGAAGGCGATGAGCGCAACCCCCGTCACGCCGTAGGTCTCGAAACCGTCGGCCGTGGGTCCGACACTGTCGCCCGCGTTGTCGCCCGTGCAATCGGCGATCACACCGGGATTCTTCGGGTCGTCCTCGGGCAGCTTGAAGACGATCTTCATGAGGTCGGAGCCGATGTCGGCGATCTTCGTGAAGATACCGCCGCAGATGCGGAGCACGGCGGCGCCGAGGGATTCCCCGATCGCGAAGCCGATGAAGCACGGGCCCACGAGGTCGCGCGGCAGGAAGATCAGGATGCAAATCATGAAGAACAGCTCCACGCAGACCAGAAGCAGTCCCACGCTCATGCCGGAGCGCAGCGGGATTCCGAGGGTCGCGAGCGCGTTCCCCTGCAGCGCCGAGAACGCCGCGCGGGAGTTGGCGACGGTGTTGATCCGGATGCCGAACCACGCGACGCCGTAGCTGCCGGCGATGCCGAGGACGGAGGATAGCAGGATGACGACGACCTGGCCCGCGGTCATGTGGGCGAGGAAGCCGAAGTAGTACACCATGCACCCCGCGATCAGCAGCCAGAGGATCGAGAGGAACTTCCCTTGCGTGAAGAGGTAGGTCTTGCACGTCTCCCAGATCGTGTTGGAGACCGAGCCCATCGACGGATGTACCGGCAGCGCCTTGGTTTGCTGGTACTGGATCAGGCCGAAGATCGCCCCGATGACACAGAAGACGATTCCCACGTACATGAGCGTGATGCCACTCATGCCACCAAGGCCGTCGAACGTGACCTTCGTGAGGTCGGGAATGTTGATGTTGGCTTCGCTGGCGTGAGCGCCGGAGGCGAGGGCCGCCAGCATGACGCAGGCAGCCCAAAGGAGGGGTTTCTTGGCAATCATCGAGGTTTTGGGAGCAGGGGTTTAGTAACTTCAGCCGCGAGGCGACCTGCCACGCGCCGTTGACGGACTTCGACTGGTGTTTCTTCTGGGAATTCGAGCATGCGCCCGCGAGGATTTACTTGCCCCACGTTGGCAGCTTCAGCCTACCTTATCCCGTCGCTTCCAGTCATTAATGCCACCGGCTTGGTCGGGAGGAAAATGTTCAGGCTTATGCTTACTTGGGCGAACAAGGCGAAAATGGGCTCCGAAAACCGGGCAAGCTTTGTATTGCCTTATGCCTAGTTGCATCCGCAACCACTTCCTCCCACGCCTCTTCCTCCGCTGGCTACTTCTCGGGAAAAATAGGTGTGCTCCATCATTGCGGCGTGGACTGGATCGCGGTCCGAGCGCATGGCGTAACTCGAGAGGGTTCCTCGCTCCCAAGGCTTAACCCTGACTAGATTGGTGTTGGAACAGCCCGAGCCGAGCAGGGTGGCGACGGTAGCAAGCATCGCGGTGCGGATCAATTTGAGGTTCATAGGTTTAGTTCATCTTCTGCCCCGGGGCGTGATTCAACGTTGGGGTTCCGCCAAGAGACCCTCGATCTGTCGACGTAACTCGGCCTCGGTCCGATCTCCGTGGAAGCCTCGGTGGATGAAGCGAACCTTGCCATCCGCGCCTAGCAGGAAACTGGTCGGCATGGTGGGTACCTCCACTCGGCGCACCAATTCCTGGCGGTGGTCGTGCAAGGTCACGAAGCCCGGGGAAAGTTTTTTCACGAAAGCGGCCGCGGTGGCCGGCTTTTCGTCGATACCCACGGCCACCACGGCAAAGCCCCGGCTCGAAAACTCCCGATGAAGTTTATCGAGCGCGGGAAACGATGCTTTGCACGGCGCGCACCAGGACGCCCAGAAGTCCACCAGCACAACTTTGCCTGCCAGCTCTGGAAACCCGCTCCCGGAGATAACTTTAAGGTGATCCGGGTCCAAACGAGGGAAGGAGTCCCCTTCCTTTACCGCGGCTCCGGCCTGCCCGGCCCAAGCCATCCCTAGGCAAAGTACTATCAGCAGTCGGCGCCATCCAGCCAGGTTCACGCGCTTAGGAAACCACATAGTTGAAAAATCCCCTGGTTTGGGCGCGCGCGTGTTCGGTCACGATCAGCCCCTCGGCGCCGGGAAAGGACTGAATGAACTCGATGCCCTTGGTCACGCCGAGGACGAAGGCGGTCGTCGAGAGGGCTCCGGCCTGCAGGCAGCTGCCGGTGACGACCGTCGCCTGTAGACAGCCGTTGGCGACGGGGCGGCCACTCCGAGGGTCGACGATGTGCCCGTACCGACGGCCGCCGACGATCATCCGTCGGATGTAGTCTCCGGAAGAAGCCACGCCCTTCCCGATCACCGCGATGCTCCCACTCGTTGTCTCTGGCCGCAGAGGATCCTCGAGGCCGATGTGCCAGGCCGGTCGATCCGGCGGCTGTCCGAGAGCCTTCAAATCGTGCCCGAAGTCGACCAACGCGTTGGAAATGCCGCTCTGCACGGCGATCTGCGCTGCCATGTCGACCGCGTACTCCTTGCCGAAACCGCCGAAGTCCAAAGCCATCCCTGGTTCCGGAAGAAAGATCTTCCCCGGGGAGCGTTGGACCTTCTTCCAGCCGACGAGCCGGCGGGCCGCCTCGATTTCAGAGTCCGTCGGCAGCCGAGGGTTTTCCGTGCGGTAGTTCCAGAGGCGAAGCAGCGGCAGCGCAGTCGGATCAAGCACCCCTTGCGTAATGAAGTGCAGCGTATCGCAGAGTTTCAGGAGCGCCTCCATCTCGGCATCCACCGAAACCCATTCCTGTCCGGCGGCCGCGTTGATGCGGCTTAGCAGCGAGTCCGATCGGAATCGCGAGTACTTGGCCTCGAATGTCCCCACCCAGGCGGTAACCGCCCGCTCGAAGTGCGCCGCCTGAGTTTCCCCGCCGGGGGCGGAGTACTGGACTTCGCAGTTCGTGCCTAGCGCGGCGAAGGAAAGTTTCCTCAGCGGTGTCGTCGCGGACCCGCTCGCGGGAGCCGGCGGGGGAGCGCGATGGGACTGGGCAATGTAGGCCAAGGTTCTTGAGCGATCAGGTTGCGCCGCGGAAGATGCTACCAATGGAGGCGTCCACCGAGGGTGATGATGTTGGCGCGGCAGTAGGCGCTCTGCGGTGTCACTCGATCCGTGCCGCGCATTTCGTAGCGCTCGAACGCCACGTCGAACTGCAGCGCGTCGGTGGCATCCCAGACTAGCTTCAAGCCGTAGGTGAACGTTTGCAGGGCGGATAGCCGGTAGTCGGAGGAATAGAAGGGCCCGTTCGGCCGTGGCGGTCCGGCGACGGGGGTGATCGGCGTGCCATCGAACCGGTAGCGGTAAAAGGCCGCGGCGCTTTGATCATGAATGCGCGCCAGCGGTCGCAGGATCCATTGGTCCCCGATTTGCTGGAACCAAGCCGCCTCGAACGTGTGGGCGTGGGCTTCGTACGAGTCGCGGTAGAAGCGGTAACTCGTTTCGAGGGTGCCCTTCGACTCCGGGAAGGCGCGATTGTAGCCGAGAAACACGATCCACTTCTCCCGCTCGGCCGGCCGATTCTCTGGAAAAGTCAGGGGCAGGAATACACCGGGAATGACCTCGGTGTTTTTTTGCACCAGTTTGTAGGGGTCGGCGAGGTAACCGCTCGCCCGGCCCCAAGAAAGGTTGGCGGTCACGGAGGCGCGCGGGTCGAGCAGCTGCGTGATGCCGGCGATGAGATCGAGTGAGCGCTTACGTTCCCATTCCTTTTGGTGGAAAACGCGCACCTCGTCGGAGGTGCCCGCTATGCCGAGGAGCAGCGTGGTGTTCTTCTGGTTGAATTCGCTGAGGGTGTTAAGCGACCAGCCGTCGGAAACGTAGTCGCTCTCGCGGCTGTTGCCCGCGCCCGCCGCCACGTTCACGCCGGCAAATTGGTGCGCGTACACCGCATTCCACGCTTCCCGGCGCTCCGTGAGCGTCGACAGCGGGACCTCGGTGCTCCCCGCGGGCGCCGGTTGGCCGGTCGGAGTTGCACCAGCGATGGAGTCGATCACGCCGTCCACCTTAAGTCGTCCCGCGGCTCCCAGGGTCTTTTCCACCGCGGCGCCGTGGACCTTGATGGCGACGCGACCCCCCATTTCCCGGTAATCCTGGAATTTATACCGTACGGCGTCCTCCGCTCGGGCAGACCGGGGTTGGGCCAGGAACATGAGAAATCCCAGCAGCGCGGGCCGGATAAAGGCGGGGTGACGGGCGATCATCGCGGGGAGGTTGGTTACAAGGGAATCGGCAGCGAGTCCGCTGCAAACGAAGATTCCCGCCGATCGGATCGCGCGGTTCGGGAAAAATTTACGGCATGCCCGCCGGTCACGGTTTGCCGGCGGTCGCGGGGCTCACGCCGACATGAATCCCAAGTCGGGTTTCGCGAACCGTCCGATGTTGGGCAGTATGACGGGGATATTGGTGGAGCTGACGCCGAACCACCGCGCCAGCGTGGCGGCGTACTCGTCGACGCTGGTCGTGGGAATCCACGTTCCGCGCGCGCCGCTGTCGCTTGGGCCTCCCAGACGCAGGTCCGGCATTTGTCCGTACATCGCCCCACCTCGGACGGCCCCTCCGAGCACGAAGTGATGGCTGCCCCAGCCGTGATCCGAGCCGTCGCCGTTCGTGTTGTAGGTGCGGCCGAAATCGGAGCCGGTGAAAACTGTTACCTGGTTCTCGGCGTTGATCTGGGCGAGCGCCCGGTAGAACGCATCGAGGGAACGGCTGATGTCGCGCAGCAGGTTGGTGTGCGCTCCGCTCGAGGTGTTGCCGAGGGTCACCTGGTTGTCGTGCAGGTCGAAGCCGCCGATGCGCACAAAGAAAATCTGCCGGGTGAGGTTGAGTTGGCCCTGCGCGTTCACGAGCCGGGCGACCATGTGCAGTTGCTGGGCGAGCCGGGTGTTGGTGACGCCGTTGAAGATTTGGGTAAACGGACTGGTACCCGTGATGATCGAGGAAAGGAGCGAGCTGGTGCCGAGAGCGCGATTGGTCAGGCCACCGAACGCGGCTTCGAGCAGGCTGGGACTTTGTTGCGCTAGGGTGTCGTTCAGCGCGGTCGTCCGCAGCCCGTTCGCGGAGGTGCCGGTGCCGCGGCCGGTGAGCGAGATGGTGCCTCCCGTTCCCACGGCGTACTGCTGCACCACCCGGCCGATCTGGAAGGTGTTCTGCCCATCCAGCGTCATCATCATCGAGATGCGGTTGTTCGAGTTGAGCGCGTTCGTGAGGTCGGCCACGCGACCGCCCCAGCCGGTCGCCACCTCGGAGAAAGGTTTGTCGGCGACGCTGGTCTGCCATTCGACCTGCTGATCATTGTGCGAGAACAGCTGGCGCGGCCGCAATTCCGGCCGGGCGTTGAACGTCTCCCGAGTGAGAGGGTAGGCCAGCGTGCCGGTGTTGGCTATGACGGCCATTTTGCCGCGATCGTAGAGCGACTTAAGCTCCGGCATCGCAGGATGCAGCGCCCAAGCGCGACCGTCTCCGCCCGGAGTGGCGATAGGCAGCAGACTGGATTGGGGAAGGGAAAGCGCCGTACGGGCTGCGGCGTAGGCGGCGTATCCGGCGTTGTCGGCCGGCACCACGAGATTGTTGGCGTCATTGCCGCCCGCGAAAAACAGGCAGACGAGCGCCTTGAAGTCGGGCGCGGGCGCACCGGCCCTGGCGGGCGTCGATGAGGTATCGGGGCTGGCCGCTCCGCCCATCAGGCGAAGCTGGGCCAGAGCGGAGACAAGGCCGGTGGTGCCGACGGAGGCGCAGCAAGCGCCGACGAAGCGGCGGCGAGTGAGGTCGAGATCGCGGGTCTTGGAATTCATGGTGCTCCTATTTCTGCACGGCGCCCTGCGGTACGGTGACGGTGAGGTAAATGGCCGAACGCACGCGCTCGAGATCGCTGCCACCGTACGTGCTCGCCGTGCTGTTCGGCATGGCCGTGATGGCGGTGACGAAACGGTCTGTAATCGCCCGCGGCAGCGCGCCGCCGGCGAGGACGAGGTTCATACGGTCAACGAGGGCGCGGGGGTTGCGGGCCAGGGCGAGTGTGGCGGCGTCGAGCTTCACCCCCAGGGTGCCTTCGGCGGGGTTGGCCGTTGAAGTCGTGCCCGCGATGCCGGACCGGCCCGCGTAGATGAAATTCCAGAGTTGGTTCGGGGTGCTGATGGCGGTGGTGTCCGTCACGATCTGGTACTCCGGGGCCACCAATCCCGCCGCCGCCAAAGTTCCGGGCTGCACGAAGTCAGGTTCGAAAAAGTTGAAAACGGTCGGGGAGCGTAGCGCCGCCTGCGCAAGGTTTGTCTCGGGGTTCGCGAAGAGGAAGCGCCCGTTGTTCGCTCCGCCGTCGAAGGCGCGCAGAATCGCCGTGGTGCGCAGGAGCGGTTCCTTGAGTTTGCCGTAGCTTGCCGTGGTCGCGAGAGCGGCGGACCGCGCCTCGTAGTCCAGCAGGATGGCGCGCACCACGGAGCCAAGATCGCCTCGCACGCCGGCTCCGTTATTCGCGAAGACCCGGGCCACGCGATAGACGTAGCCGGGACTGGGGTTGGAGGTCACCAGGCGCTGGATCAGCTTGCGCACCAGGAAAGGCCCGGCGTTGGGGTGATTGAAAAGCGTGTCGAGGGTATCCTTGAGATTCTGCTGGGGCGTTTGGCGCGCGGGAAGTTTACGTCCCGTGATGATCGTCTTTTCCCCTTCCTCGTGGAACGCCGCGTAGAACATCATCGGCCTCAGGTAATTCGCCGGCTCGCCGCGGAAATTCGGCACCGTCGCCGCCGAGTAGAAGCCGAGGCCGGTGAACACCTTGGCCATTTCGGAAATCGCGCGATTGTCGTAGGTCGGGATCGGCGCACCGACCTCGTTGAGCTTGGGTAGCCCGTCCGGCTGCAATTCCATCAGGCCGACCGAGAAGAGCTGCATGATTTCCCGGGCGTAGTTCTCGTCCGGAGCCGTGAGCTGGCGGCCGGAGGCGTCGAAGGTCGCCTTGGCGTTTCGCAGCGAGCTCAGGTATATGCCCATCACCGGGCTCAGGGTGATGTCCTCCAAGAGTTGACGGGCGTTTCCAAACGCTCCGCGCACCAGGATGTCGTAGTAATTCGCGAGCGCCCGCGGGTTGTTGGCGAGAGTCGGATTCACGTCGGAAACGACGAAGATCTGACTAAGCGCGAACGCCACGCGTTGCCGGAGTTGGTCCCGGCCCGTCAGTGCGATACGCCACCAGGCCGCCTGACGGTTCTGCTGGCTGTACTGCGGGTTGTCGCCCACCGCCGAATAGGTGCGGAAATCCTCATCGGTCGCTTCCAGATGAAGCGAAGGCGGTACCGCCATTTGCGACGTGATCCATGCGTCGAGATCAGCCTGGCGCTTTCCCGCTAATGCATCGATTTCCGCGCCGGTCGGCCCGAAGGTGCTTTGGATCAGGAACCGCGCCGCATCCGTCGCTGCGAGCGCCTCGTCGGCCAAACGGGGAGGTGACGCCGGAGCACTCCACACGGGGCGCGCGCTGGATTGCACGAATGAACCGCGCAGCTCGCCGGCCGGAAAACCGGCGGTCTCGATGCTCAGGAACACCCGCCCTTCCTTCAGGGCCTTCACGATCTCGGCGGCCGTCGTCGTGCCGCTATCCGTGATCACCCAAGCCTGGCCAGACACCTGGCCGATCGGCAGCTTGAAGAGATCAGCCCCCACTTCGCCGGGATTGCCGAGGCGCAGGTAGGCTAAGGTCTGGGCCGAGGTCAGAGCTGAAAAGCTGGCGCTGACCAGTGCGACGCGCTCGTCGGAACCCAATTGAATGCTCGCAGATCCCGAGGCGGTTGAGGCCGAAGCCCCCGGCGGGGTACGCAAGGAGGCGAGGAAAAGGGTAGGCTGATTGAAGAAGAGCGTGACCACCGCGCTCCGGTCGGCCGCGAGTGAGTATCCGCTGCCTGATGCGAGCGTGAGAACCAGGTCGCGGTTGACGGTCGCCGTGCTGGCCGAGCTGGCGGCGGTGATAGAAACGTTCGCGTGGTCAGCTCCGGCCGGAATCGTGATCGAGGTCGGCACTGCATTGTAGTCGCGCCCTGCCTCCGCGGAACCGCTCAGGGTAAAGTTTACTGTCAGCGGCTGACTCGTGCTGCCGACCCGAGAGACGCGGAAAACCGCCGGCGCACCTCCCCGATTGTCGGTGGCTGAGCTCGCTGCCACCACACTGACCGTCGCGAGTGGATCAGGGGTAAGGTCGTAAACTTCGACCAACGCTATCCCGGAAGAGCCCCCTGCTCCGCTTACTTGGACGGAATACCCTTTCCCAGGCGGCAGGTCTATGAGCAGAGCGGAATCCCTGGAGTTAGCGGCGAAGGCAAAAGCGCCGGCTTGGGCGAAGGCCGAGGAAAGCGCCGTTCCGTCCGTGGAGCCCCAATTGTCATTCGATCCGATTTGGCGGTTCGTGTCCGATTCGATGACCGCAATCGAGGGATCAGCCAGCGCGCCAGAAACCCCGAGCGCCGTCAGTGCAGGTCCGGCGGCGCGGGCGAGAATGCGCCGCGGTGGGCCGCCGGGTGCTACTGCAAGTCCTGAGATCAGCACTCCGACGCCCGTTCCTACTCTGGCTCGGGTTGAAAGGTTTCGCAGGCGTGCTTCTCCCGTCACGTCGTATACCTCAACCAACGCAATCCCCGTTGTGTCCGCGACTCCACGCACGATCGCGGTGTAGGCTCCCGGGTTCAGCGTGACCGCGACGGCGGCATCGCGGCTATTCGCGGCAAGCGGGAAGGCTCCAACCTGTGAAAAAGCCGTGGCACCACCGACGGAGGCTGCGGTCCAGTTATCGTTTTCGCCAATCAGCCTCTCGCCTGAGTAAAGTTCGATCCTGGGATCATTTAGCGCCCCGGAAACGCCGAATCCGGCTAATGCCGGCCCCACCGCCCGGATTAGGACCGTCTTCGGAGATCCCGGCCCGATGGCAAACCCGACGAAAGCCGCCTCAGCGGCGGTTCCCACTTGGGCCCGAGTCGAGAAATTTGCCATTCGCTGGTCGAACTCCGCCGACTGAGAAATACCAGACACGACGCAGGAGAGGACTAGTCCTTTGAGAAGGGGAGATAGGATCTTAGGCAGCATGGCTGAAAACCTCCGTAATTGCTTCGAAGTTGCGGAAGATTCCGCGCGGCGTGGGGCTGAGGGAAGGGGGCCTGATTTCTCCCTGAGCGTCAACCCGGCTTGTTGCCAGAGGTTACCGCCCATCGCTCGAGAAGCCCTTAGCACGAAGCTCCTAGTCTGAACCGCGCGGTCGCGCCTAGGTGCCGATTCGGAACCGGAACGCGAAAGCGTATCTAGTTAATAGATACGTTTTGCGAACTACCTCCCGAAAAATCGGTATCAAAAAAGAATCAAAAAAGTTCTTGCATGACTCACCTCGGTTTGCACCGTCTCGCCCCCCTCGCCGGTCTGGGCGCTTCGAAGATCTCGAAGCAGTCAATCGACGAGGGTAGCTCGAAGTTCTTTCCGAAATGATTTTTCCCGAAAAAGTTTGGGAAAACTCTTGACGGTGATCATCCAAGTTGATTGGGTGTTCGTCTTTCCCCAGAAATGGGAGATCTTTGAAAATTACTTTGTGCGATTGATTGGGACCCCCAATCAAAACTTAAAAATACAGCTCCGGCCTCGTGCTGGAGTTTCGTAAGTAGTTCATGAATCACTAGGTTCATAACTCTTCTTTTCGGAGAGTTTGATCCTGGCTCAGAATGAACGCTGGCGGCGTGGTTAAGACATGCAAGTCGAACGGTTTTCGTTGAAAGGCAACTGGATACGAAAGCAGTGGCGAACGGGTGCGTAACACGTGAACAATCTACCTCTAAGTGGGGAATAGCTCGCCGAAAGGCGAATTAATACCGCATGTGGTCGGAACTCCCATGAGTTTCGAACTAAAGTCGGGGACCGCAAGGCCTGACGCTAAGAGAGGAGTTCGCGGCCTATCAGCTAGTTGGCGAGGTAACGGCTCACCAAGGCGAAGACGGGTAGCTGGTCTGAGAGGATGATCAGCCACACTGGAACTGAGACACGGTCCAGACACCTACGGGTGGCAGCAGTTTCGAATCATTCACAATGGGCGAAAGCCTGATGGTGCGACGCCGCGTGAGGGATGAAGGTCTTCGGATTGTAAACCTCTGTCACCGGGGAAGAAACGCTTTAAGCCAACACCTT
>Ga0255188_1000216_pt1 | contig 21733 bp, 17 predicted proteins | sample Miss_Cont_RepB_8_FD_188427 | JGI IMG/M metagenome (GOLD analysis project Ga0255188, IMG submission 188427) | Freshwater microbial communities from Mississippi River, Louisiana, United States - Miss_Cont_RepB_8h | ecosystem: Environmental > Aquatic > Freshwater > River | place: USA: Louisiana... | reverse complement strand
AATCCAATTCACCATCCAGCCAAAGTGACGGCGCGAGCCGATGCCCTCAAAACTTGGCGCGTCCATCGCCAGCTCCGGCGCGCCGCTCTCGGTGGTGTGACACTTCGCGCAACGCGCCTCGAAGAACGTCTCGCGGCCCAGGCGCAACTTGTTCTGCTGCGCGAGCGCTTCGTTGCCAGCCGCGCGGCTCACCATGCCGAGGTTGATCGGCTCCCAGAGCGAACCCTTCTCGGACCACAGCAACTTGAGCATCGCATCACCGGCGGCGGGGCTGGTGAACGTGACCTTGAGCGCGTTATTGCCCTTCGAGAGGCGGATGGGCTTGGTCGGCTCGCTGGCCTTCACCCCGTCCCCGTTGAATTCAAGGATGGTGTTCGTGCCCAGCTCGACTTTCACCCCGCCGCGGGCCTCGACCTTGAAGAGGAAATCGCCCCGCAAGTCCACCGAGATGAAACCGGTGAACGTCGCGGCGAACTGGCCCGCTGGCAGGAACGGCGTGGGCGGCTGTCCAGCCGGCACATAGAGCCACACGTTGGGCGCGGACACCGTGTCACTGGCCGCGCCGACGGTGTAAGCCACCGCCAAGCCCGGCTCGGTCTTCACGGGCTGGGCTTGGGCGGCGAACGTCGAAATGAGCCCAGCCACGGCGGAGTAGAAGAGGATTCGGATTTTCATCTATGCAAGACGGGAGCGTTTGTAGCGAAAAGCCAAGCGAACTCAAGGAATCACCTTCCGGCGATCCGCTTCTCACCCCGCACGCCGCTCGCCTAGATGGGTCCGCCGGTTGGATACAAATGCCGTGCCGGCGACTTGCAGTCGCCGCATTGCGGGTGGATGGCTCGGGGCAGCCCCGAATTACAGCGCCCCACGGACGGCGACTGCAAGTCGCCGGCACAGGTTCATGAGTAGCCACCACGGCCCGCAAGCCGCGCCTTGGGACCATGAACGGCAGAAGGTTTCCCGCAGATTCAAGGCGACCACAGATGGATAATCCCATCTGCGGTCGCCTTGAATCTGCGGGAGGTTCATGGAAAGGAGCAGGACCAGCGACGATTGGTGTGGGTTTGCATTGGCAACGCTATCCGGGGCAATGTCAGCCGTAAGGCCCGTTACCGCGCCGCCGTCATCTCGCGAACCCGAACCACCCGCATGTCTGACAGTTCCACCCTCGCCCGGCTCAAGGCCCAGTGCAGCGTGATCTACGCGCTCGGGATTTACCTGCCCTGCTCCAACCTCGCGCGCTCGGCGCGGGCTCGCAGCCGGGCCTTGCGTGGCAAACCCAACCGTCACCAGCAGGCCACTCAGCTCCCCGAAGCGCCCTGGCACCGGTTGCTCCCCTCCCGCCCCGCCGTCCTCGTCGAGGCCGCGAAGGCCAATGGCAACGTGCGCGTGAGCGAGCTGGCCGTGCTCGCCAAGGCCGCCGCTGCTGTTCCGCCCGGGCGCGAGATCATCGAGATCGGCACCTTCGACGGGCGCACCACGCTCAACCTGGCCATCAACTCCGTTCCCTCCAACCCGGTCTTCACGTTGGACCTGCCTCCCGAGCTCGCCACGAAATTCGCGCTCGATCAGGGCGAGCGGAAGTTCGTGGAAAAGCCCGTGCCCGGCGAACGCTACCGGCGATGCGGCCCGCCGTGGAAGGAAGCCACCGGGAAGATCACCCAGTTGCTCGGCGACTCGGGCTCCTTCGACTGGTCCGCGCACTTTGGGAAGGCCGGCCTGGTCTTCGTGGATGGCTCGCACGCCTACGACTACGCCAAGCACGACACGGAGATGGCGTTCAGGCTGGTGGCCCCGGACGGCGTCGTCATCTGGCATGACTACGGAGTGTGGCAGGGTGTCACCCGCGCGCTGGAGGAGTTGGAGCGGGAGCGCCAGCTCGGCCTGCGGCAGGTGCGGGGCACCAGCCTGGTCTTCTGGCGGCGGCCCGCCTGAACGCGTGCCGGGTTCGGCCAAATCCCCTTGTTGCCAAATCCCGCCGCCTTTCCTAACGTCCGCCCATGTTCCGCAGGAACCTGACGACTACCATTTAGCGTCCACGCACAACCCGTGGACGCCGACGCCTCGCACTGTTTGGTCGAGGCGTTTTTCTTTCCTGAAATGAAACGCAAAGACGCAAAGACGCAAAGACGCGGGAATATCGCCCCGGAGCGCGGCTGTGTGCGAAGCACCAGCCGCAGCAGGTCCCGCTTCGTGCGTGCTGCGGCTGGGTCTGCGACCACAGCCGCGCTCCGTCCCCCTTGCGTCTCTGCGTCCTTGCGCCTTTGCGTTAAAATTTATGCCTGACGAAAACCAGCAGCCCCCCGCCTCCAACCCTGAGCGCAAGACGCTCGACGACCGCGCCAAGATGACCGAGTTGGAGCGCATCCGGCACTCGTGCGCCCACGTCCTGGCCACCGCCATCCTGCGCCTGTGGCCGGACGCGCAGTTCGCCTACGGGCCGCCGGTCGAGAACGGCTTCTACTACGACCTCGAATGTTCGCACCGCATCTCCCCCGAGGACTTCGCCAAACTCGAGGAAGAGATGAAGAAGGAGATTAAGGCCAACAACGTCTTCGAGAAGCTCACCGTCACCCGCGAGCAGGCCATCGCCGACGCGCAGAGCGGACGCCTCGGCGGCCTCGCCGAGCGGCCCGGCAACGCCAGCAAGTTCAAGCTCGACCTCCTCAAGAACATCCCCGAGGGCGAGCCGATTTCCTACTTCAAGAACGGCGACTTCATTGACCTCTGCGCCGGGCCGCACGTGATGCGCACCGGCAACATCGGCGCGTTCAAGCTCACCACCGTGGCCGCCGCCTACTACAAGGGCGACGAGAAAGGCCCGCAGCTCCAGCGCATCTACGGCACGGCCTTCAAGAACAAGACCGCGCTCGAGGAGTGGCTCAAGCTCCAGGAGGAGGCCAAGCGCCGCGACCACCGCAAGATTGGCGCGGAGATGAACCTCTTCGCGTTCGACGCGGACTTCACCGGGCCGGGCCTGCCGCTGTGGCTGCCCAAAGGCGGGGCCATCCTCGAAGAGCTGGAGAAGCTGGCGAAGGAAACGGAGTTTCAAGCCGGCTACGTGCGCGTGAAGACGCCGCACCTGGCGCGCGAGAAGATGTATAAAACCTCGGGGCACCTGCCTTACTACGCGGAGTCGATGTTTCCGCCGATGGAGCTCCAAGTTGAAGGCGCGAAAAACGCAAACCTTCAAAGCCTGCTACCAATGGTGGAGGAGTTAGAACGCAAAGATTGGGAGGAGGTCCGCACAAATGCCCCGTTGCTAGCCGACTTGTTGAAACAGCCGTTACTTGATCTTCCGAAGTTCAGAACTGAGCTCTCTTCATTGGGACAGCCCATGCAGGAAGCAGTCGAAAGACTTAGCTATAACCTTCTCGCTGTGCGGCACCAGAAGTCGCTCCTGCCACCACCGGATTATTACTACCTCAAAGCCATGAACTGCCCGCACCACCACCGCATCTTTGCGGCGGAGCCGCGCAGTTACCGCGACCTCCCGCTCCGGCTCGCCGAATACGGCACCTGCTACCGCTACGAGCAGTCCGGCGAACTCTTCGGCCTCATGCGCGTGCGCTCGATGAACATGAACGACGCGCACATCTACTGCACCCCCGAGCAGTTCGCCGACGAGTTCCGCGCCGTGAACGAGATGTATCTCAAATACTTCAAGATCTTCGGCCTCGGCAAATACCAGATGCGCTTCAGCACGCACGACCCCGCCAAGCTGGGCCAGAAGTTCGTCAACGAACCCGAGCTGTGGAAGCAGACCGAGGACATGGTGCGCAAGGTCCTGGTCGAGAGCGGTATCAACTTCGTGGAAGTGCCGAACGAAGCCGCCTTCTACGGTCCGAAGATTGACGTGCAGGTGTGGAGCGCCATCGGCCGCGAGTTCACCATCGCGACGAACCAGGTGGACTTTGCCGTGCCCGCCAAGTTTGGCCTCACCTACCGCGACCGCGACAACACGGACAAGACGCCGCTGTGCATCCACCGCGCGCCGCTGGGCACGCACGAGCGCTTCATCGGCTTCCTCATCGAGCACTACGCCGGCAACTTCCCGCTCTGGCTCGCGCCCGACCAGGTCCGCGTCATCACCCTCGGCGACGACGCCCCGCTCCTCGCCGCCGGCAAGGCACTGGTCAACGAGCTGCGCCAGAACTTCGTCCGCGTGACCGGCGACTTCACCAACGAGCCCATCAAGGCGAAGATCGCCAACGCCGAGCACGCGCGCGTCCACACCATGCTCGTCCTCGGCCCGCGCGACCTCGAAGCCGGCAACGTCTCCGTGCGCCTCCACACCGGCGGCCCCCAAGGCGCGAAGCCGACGGCGCAGGTGGTGGCGGACATTGTGCAGAGCATCAAAGAGCGGCGGGCATGAACGAGTTCCCATTCCGGATCAAAGTGGAGGATTCGCCACAGATGGCGACGCTCCGCTTCGCCAGCCGGAGGGAGCTGCTTCGCTATCATCGCAGCCTTTCCCCTTTCGCAGCCGAGGCCTCCACAACGGTTCGCGAAGCGGTGGAGTTCACGCGGCTCGCCGCCAAGCGGTGGCGCTATTATTCCCGGTCCGAAGAAGCGGTGGAGAGCTTCGCCGGATTGAAGCGTTCGATTGAGCGAGATGAGTGGTGCGAGATCGCCTTTATCATGGTTGCCTCGATTCGGCAGGGGCGGCGGGAGGTGCCGGTCGGACTGGCCTATTGCCGACGCACGTGGTGCCACCACCTCGCCTTGGATTTTCTCGCGCTGCATCCGTGTGCCCTGGAGCAACCGGGACGCATGAACGGCGTGGGCAGCGGCATCGTGTTCGGCTTGGTGCAACTCGCGAAAGCTCTGCGCATCCCGCGTGTGTGGGGCGAAGCGACCGTTCACTCCGCGCCTTTTTACGAAAAGCTGCTGGCGGTGGCTCCGATTCAGGATTTGTTCATTATTGAAGCCGGCGAGATGGAGGCAATCAGTTCTCGGCAGGACCGGACGAGCCGCACCGGCCTTGTCACGAAACCCGCCACCGGACTACATTGACGCCATGACAACCAAGCGCACGAGGTCAGTCAGCCTGGAGGAGTTGTGGGCTTATGAAGCCGCGCACCCGCCTGTTTTCGCCTCGCCGCGCGCCTTGGTGGAAGCTCGCTTGATTGCCGCGCTGGACCGAGCACCCCGCCCGCCTCGCAAGAGCGTGAAGAGTCGCCATCGTCGTAGGAATGAGACGGCGGCCTGAGCGCTGCATGGAACTCGACCTCGAAAGCCAATACGCCGAGCGCGCCTACCCGCTGCTGGCCTCGCTCGTCACGCCGCGGCCCATCGCTTGGGTGACGACGCTCGGGCCGGATGGCGTGGTGAACCTCGCGCCGTTCAGTTTCTTCAACCTGCTCGGCGCGAACCCGCCCATCCTCGGCTTCTGCCCCGGCGACCGCGATGACGGCACGCCCAAGGACACCGCGCGCAACATCCGGCAGATGCACGAGTTCGTGGTGAACCTCGTGGACGAGGCGACCGCTGAAGCGATGAACCGCACAGCCGCGTCATTGCCCTATGGAGTGAGCGAGCTGGCGAGCGCGGGGCTGACCACGTTGCCGTCGTCGGTCGTGAGGCCGCCGCGCATTGCCGAGTCGCCGGCCAGTCTCGAATGCACTGAGTGGGGCACGCTCCAGATTGGCGACAACCGGCTCATCATCGGCCTCATCAAGCGCATCCACGTCCGCGACGAGTTGTTCGACCCGGCCACGCAGCGCATCCGCACCGAGCGATTGCAAACCATCGGGCGAATGGCCAGTCCGCACTGGTATTGCCGCACGGGGGACCGCTTCGAAATGAAACGGCCGGATTAAGCCCGAACGCCGAAGCAGCACTGTAGTGGCAGGCATCCTTGCCTGCCGTAGAGCCGGGCTTCCCAGCCCGGCGGAAGAAAGCGCACGCCCGATTCCGGCGCACAGCACATCCCCGGCCGGCATTTTGCCGATCGGCGTTGCTTCCGGGCGGCAGGATGCCGCCCTCTACGTCAGGCAGAGATGCCTGACGCCACACCGCTTCGGAATTCGGGTTAAACCAATCCTCCCCGCTACTCGAAGGCTTCGCGCACGGGCTGGCCGATGGTGTTCGGGGGCAGTTTGAAGCCGAGCAGCCAGGCGATGGTTGCGGCGGTGTCGGGCAACGAAATTGGGGTGGTGAGGGAATGGCCCCGCTTCACGCCGGAGCCCCACGCGATCCACGGAATGGTCATGTCCTCCGGGCGATCCACACCGTGGCTCAGGCCGGCACCACCGTGGTCGGCGGTGATCAGGAAAATCAGATTGGTCACGCCGACTTGCGCGATGCCGGTGCGGAGGGTTTGCAAAGCGATGTCACATTCGGCGAAGGCGGCGTATTGCTCCGGCGATGGCCAGCCATAGTAGTGCCCGGCGATGTCGCCGTCGGACAGGTGGACGAACAGCAACCGGGGGCGGTGCTGCGTGAAGTATTTCACCGCCTGCTCGGCCACCTTGCCGGCGGAGAAGACGTTCGTGCCGTAGTAGTCGCGCGGGTCGGGCACGGGGTAGGAAATCACATCCGCCGAGCCGGGCGGGAAGAGGTAGCCGAGCTTGTCCTTGGCCGAAAACATCGCGGCGCTGAGGCCGTTGGACTTGGCCAGCATGAAGACGGTCGGAAACCGCAGCGGGCCAAATGCGGGAATCCACATGTTCCAATAAACTTGATGCACTTCCGGGGCCAGCCCGGAGAGCATCGAGCTGTGTGCCGGCAGGGTGAGCGGGGGGACGATGCTGCGCGCGGCCCAGGTGGTCGCGCCTTCGCGGGCCATCGCATGCAGCGTGGGCATCTGCGCCTGTTGCAGGAAGTCCGGCCGGCCGCCATCCAGGCTGACCAGCACGATGTGCGCCGCGTGGGCGGCGCTGGTCGTGGGCGTGAGCGGGGGGCGGGGGGCGGGAATGGCGGCTGGTGAATTGGTTTGAGTCGCAGCGGAGGGCACCGTTCGGGGCTCTTCTTTACAGGCGACCAAAGCCAGCGTGACCGCCAGCGAACTCAGCAACTTGGTGAAGTGTGTTGGTTTCAAAGGTATTCCCAGCGGTCGAAGCAGGCGGCCTGACCGTAATGTCCCCCGCGTTCATCGAGGAGATTCCACACCACCGCCTCGGCGATGCGGAAGCGTCGGCCGGACTTGGCAATGCGCACACCGGAGTAGTTGGCGATGTGGCCGTGCTGGGTCACTTGGGCGAGCAGCCGGGCGCGCTCCTCACGGGCCACCGGCTCGGCAGTGTAGCGCGAGGGTGTGCGGGTGAGTTCCTCCCAGGACATTTCCCAGAGCGCGAGCGCGGCGCGGTTGCCGTAGTTGAGCACCGGGTCCGGTTGGGTGCCGTGCGAAACGAGGACAAACGGGGCTTCAAAGATATTGCGGGCAAAGCCGCGCGGGTCGGTGACGGGCGGCAACAAATCCCGCCCGAGCCAGTGTCGAAAACTCCGGGCCAGCGTGGCCGCATGGGCAATGGCCCAATCTGTCGCCCAAGGATCTTCCATGAAATAGTCGGTCCGATTTGTGGTAAAACTGGTGTCAGCGGCCGGCCCCGGCCTGCCAATCGCGCTGTTGGACTAACGGATGAATCAGGGGCTTCATCCCGGCCCACCCGAGCGCCGAAGGTGAACCGTAGTGGCAGGCATCCCCGCCTGCCGGTAGAGCCGGGCTTCCCAGCCCGGCGGAAGCAACCGCACGCACGACTGAGGCGCGCAGAAATTCCCCGGCCCGCTGGCGCAGGGCGGCGTTTCTGCCGGGCGGCAGGGATGCCGCCCTCTACGTCAGGCAGGGATGCCTGACGCTACACGGCTGCGGCGTTCGGGTTAAAACCCGAACTCCGAGGCAAGAATTGAGAAACCACGGATGGACACCGATGAACACGGATGGGAGCGAACCCCGAACCGTGGTTGGAAATTTGCCCAGCCCCAAAGTCAGCCGCTGAACAGTTCACCGGGCTGGATCTTGCTTATCCGTGTTTATCCGTGTCCATCCGTGGTTCAACTTCGGCGTTCGGGTTAAAACCCGCGCCGCTGGCACTGCGCGTCCAGCTCCTGCCAGGGGCGACCTTTGCTGAACTCAGCGGCGACCTCGGGTGGCACGCCCTCGATCAGCACCTGGTAAACACCGAGCCGCTTGATGCGTTTGCCCAACTTGGCGTTGGCCTTGTTCTCCTCGGCGATCATCCCTGCATACAGGATGCACAGCAACCGCTCCGCCACGACTGCATCACGCCGATAACCCGCTGCGAGGGAGGTGATGTGAGCGAGCACCGACTCGTTCAGATCCGGCCCGGTGCGGTCAAACACCTGAACAAAGTCGTCATAGACCTTGTGATTGCCCTGCCGGCTGGCGAGGTGCCGCAGGTCGGCGAAGTATTCCCGGTCCGACGGCGCATAAGCGGGCTCGCCGGGCCGCGTGAGGAAGACGCACCAGTCATCGAACTTGCCCGGGCCGAACTCCAACACACTGCCATCGGCCAGCCGCTGGATGGGGCGACGGTTCATCCTCGATTCAGCAGTTGGAGCCCGCGAAACACACTAAACACACGAAATGACAGGGCGTTGGCCGATCCCACCCGCCCATCCACCCGGTAAAAGTCCCCGCTCTCGCAACTGCCTCTCCTTTCGTGTCTTTCGTGTGTTTCCTGGGCACAACTACAGCCTTTAGGTTGATGTGAACGCAGCGAGAGCAAGGCGACCGGGCGGGGCGTCAAAGGGCAGCGTTGCCCCGAGCTGAACGGCCCGGCGGCGAGTGCAACCGGGCCGTTCCAAAAACTTGCAGGTGCAGGAACTCAGCCGCCAGCGCTGGCCAGTTCCTCGTTGGTGACGGCGTTGAGCACCTTGTATTGCTCGGCGTGGAAGGTCGGGTCCGCGCGGAAGGTGAGCTTGCCGAAGAATTTCTTCTCCATCTCGATGAGGATCTGCTCGTCCTCCTTGCGCAGCCGTTCCAGCACGGTCGGGTGCGAGATGATGCGGAGCTGGAAGTCGCTCTCGTCGCGCGGGCGCTTCTTGAGGATTTCCTGGAGCTTGCGCTGGATCTCCACGCTCATGGTCAGGGCGCTCTTCACCTTGCCGCGGCCTTTGCAGTAGGGGCAGTCGTGATAAACGGTGGAGCGGACGCTCTCGGTGTGGCGCTGGCGGGTCATCTCCAGCAGGCCGAGCTGGGAGATGGGCAGGATGTGCGTCTTGGCCTTGTCGCGCTTGAGGCCGTCCTTCATGCGCTGGTAAACGCTCTGCTGGTCGCGGCGGTGGCGCATGTCAATGAAGTCGAGCACGATGAGGCCGCCCAGATTGCGCAGGCGCAGGAGGCGGCAGATTTCTTCAGCGGCCTCGAGGTTGACCTTGGTGATGGTCTGCTCCTTGTCCTTCTCGGCGCTCTTGTGGCTGCCGGTGTTGACGTCGATGGCCACCAACGCCTCAGTCTCGTCCACGACGAGGTAGGCCCCGCTCTTGAGATGGACCTGCCGGGAGAAGGCGGCTTCCAACTGGCGCGAGATGCCGAACCGGTCGAAGACGGGCTGCGGCTCGTTGTAGAGTTTCACCTTGGCGATGGAGCGCTTGGACACCTTGCCAATCATCCCCTGGATGCGGTCAAACTGCTTGCTGTCGTCAATGACGATGCGTTCGACATCCTCGGTGAGGAAGTCGCGGACCGTGCGCTCGATGAGGTCGGGCTCCTGGAAGACGCACGTGGCTGAACCCTGCTTCTCGATGCGTTCCTGCACGGCCTTCCACTCTTCCAGCATGAAGGCGAGGTCGCGGATGAAGTAGCGCTTGAGCTGGCCCTCGCCCGCCGTGCGGATGATGACGCCCATGCCCTCGGGGATGTCGAGCTCACGGAGGATCTTCTTGAGGCGCTGCCGCTCCTCATGATCCTCGATCTTGCGCGAGATGCCGGACTGATCGGAGTTGGGCAGCAGCACGAGGTAGCGGCCCGGGAGCGCGAGGTGCGTGGTGACGCGCGGTCCCTTGGTGCCGATGGGGCCCTTGGTCACCTGGACGATGATGTCGGTGCCCTTGGGGTAGAGCTTGGGGATGTCCTTCTGCGTGACCTTGGGGCGTTCCTTGGGCGGGGATTTCTTCTCGCGCTCGACCACTTCGACGCCGCTGTCGAGGTTGCTGGGCACGATGTCCCAGTAGTGGAGGAAGGCGTTTTTCTCGAAGCCGATGTCCACGAAGGCGGCCTTCAGCCCGTCTTCGAGGTTGCGGATCTTGCCCTTGTAGATGCTGCCCACGAGGCGTTCCTCGGTGGTGCGCTCGATGGTGAACTCCTCGAGCCGGCCGTCTTCGCTCACCGCGACGCGCGTCTCCAGCGACTCGGCGTTGATGATGACTTCCTTGTGGAGCTTCTTCTCCGGCTTCATGAGCCTCTTGACCTTGGTGACGACCTTTTGGGCGGCGTGCTTGATGGTGGCCAGGATGCCCTTGGGCCGCTCCTTGACCTCGACCGGCTGGAACTCGCCCTCCTCGGCGTTGACTTCCTCGGGCGTCTCCATGTTCGGCTCGCGATAGTCATGCCGGCCGGCCGGTTTGGCGGCGGGGGCGGCTTCGCCCTCGGCGGGGAGGCCGGCGGCGAGATTTTCCGAGCGGCGGATTTCGTGCTCATGGCGGGCGCCCGAGAAGACGGACTCCTCGCCGCTGAGTTTCTCCGGGGCGTTGCCCTTGGCAGCGGCGCGGGCCAGCAGGGCGGCACGATCAGGTTTGGCGTTGGGATTCAAACCGCCGGGCGGCCGGAAACGGTGCGTGCGGCGGCGATTCGAGAAACGATCACTCATGGTTAGTAGGACCTGCGGTGCAGGTAGATGTTTTGCAAAAGGCCCGCGGCGACCAGGGTGCAAATCACTGAAGTCCCGCCGTAAGAGAGCAGCGGCAGTGGCACACCTGTCACGGGCATCAAACGAATGTTCATGCCGATATTGATGAACATGTGGCTGAACAGGAGCGTGACCACTCCGGCCGCCATCATTTTCCCCAGGCGGTCGCGCGCCTGGCCGGCGATTCTGATTCCGGCGAACAGAACCACCCCGTAGAGCGAGAGCACAACCATGCTCCCGACGAATCCACTCTCCTCGGCAAGCACGGAGAAGATGAAGTCGTTGTGAGCCACGGCGCGCGGCAGGTAGCCCAAGACATTCTGGGTCCCTTGCCGCCAGCCCTTCCCGGTCAGCCCGCCGGAGCCGACCGAGATGAGCGCTTGTTCGACGTTGTAAGAGTCGTTGCGCTCCTGAACACGGGCCTTCTGCAGCTCCGCCGCCGTGGCGTTGGGCGGAGCGAAATGTTTGGCGTCCATGCCGAAATAGACCAGCAACCGGCGGCGCTGGTAGTCCTCCAGCTTGAACCGCCAGTTCGGAGGTGCAAACAGCACATCCACCAAAATCAAAACGACGATGAGCGCCGAGCCGCCCAGGAAGCGGCGCAGGTAGTTCGCCGGGATGCCGGCGACGAACATCATCACAAAACCGGTCGGAATCAGCACCAAGGCCGAGCCCAAGTCCGGCTCGACGAAGATGAGTGCGAAGGGCAGGCCCAACATGCCCAGCGCCCGCCAGAAGATGACGGGAAGTTTCAGTTCATCGAGCGGCCGGGCCAGAAAATTCCCCAAGGCAAGGATGAAGGCGATCTTGGCAATCTCCGAGGGCTGGAGCTGGAACACGCCCAGATCAATCCAGCGCCGGGCCCCGAACCGCATGGCCCCGATGTGCGGGATGAGCACGAGCAGCAGCAGCAGCAGACTGCCCCAGTAGGCCACATAGGACCAGCGGACCAGTGTCTGGTAGGGAATGACACACATCGCAGCCATCGCCCCCAGCCCCATCGCGTAGTAGATGATCTGCTTGACGTGATACTGCTTGAACCACGGCACACCCGCGCCGGACTCGGTGGCGTAGCGCGCCGAGTGGATGAACATCGCCCCCAGCACCATCAGCCCGAGCAGGGCGCAGACGAGCACCCAGTCAATCCGGGCGGGCTTTTCGTCAATGGTGGGGCGGGCAAACATTCAGCTTTGGGCAGTTGGTTTCATCAATGGTTCAAAGCCAGGGCGGCTCCCCTGCCCCCCAGTTCGCGCTCCCGCCTCACCAGCGCCTCGTAAATCTTCTTGGCCACGGGCGCGCAGGTCTTGCCGCCCGAGGCACCGCTTTCCACCATCACCACGACGGCCCACTTGGGCTGCTCCACCGGGGCGAACGAGGTGAACCAGGTGGTCTTGTCCACCATCTTGCCGGCACGCTCCACCTCGGCCGTTCCGGTTTTGCCGCCGATCTTCAAGCCCGGCACGGCCGCTTCACGCCCGGTGCCGCCCGGCTCTTCCACGTCCGCGAGCATGGCCTCCCGCACGAGGCGGAGATTCTCAGCCTTCACCCCCAGATTATCCCGGATCCGGGGAGGCTGTTCCGCCGCGCGCTCGGTGGATTGCGGATCTGCGGGCTCAAGCCGGATCAGCAGGCGCGGCCAGAAGACTTTGCCGCCGTTCGCTATCGCGGCCGTCATCACGGCCATCTGGAGCGGACTCGCCGAGACCCGGCCCTGCCCGATGCAGAGATTGGCAGTGTCACCAAACTGCCAGTGCCGCACCAAGTCATCCTGGCCGGGGAAATCACCGGCCGTTTCCTGGCGTGGCAGAATGCCGGTGCGCTCGCCCAGGTGGAGCTTCTGTCCCAGCATGATCATCTTCTGCAACACGCCCGGCTTGAGTCCGTGGTGGATGAAATAGGAGTTGGAGGAGTGGACCAAGGCCTTCTTGAAGTTGTAGGGGCCAGGCGGAGCAGTGTCCTCAATCTTCCGCTTGCCCACATGAATGCAGCCCCGGCCGGGTCGGCTGGGGTCCGCCTCCACGTTGAAGGTGGCCCGGGGATCGATGGCTTCCATCTCCAACGCCGCCAACCCGGTGAGCATCTTGAGGATGGAACCGGGGTGGTAATTTTCCTGCGTGGCACGGTTGAGCAAGGGACGCTGCACGGGATCATTGAGCGCGGCCCAATCTTCATCGGTGATCCGGCCCATGAAGCGCTCGGGCTCATAGGTCGGAGCCGAAGCCATGGCCAGCACATCGCCGGTCTGCACGTCCAGGACCACCGCCGCCCCGCGTGTCTGGGCGCCAAACATCGGGGTGTGGAGCGCGCGCTCCACGGCCTGCTGGAGCTTGAGGTCCAGCGTGAGAATGAGGTTGTCACCCGGTTCGGGGGCGCGCAGCACGGTTTCCTGCTGCCGGTAGCCAAGGCGGTTGACGGTCATGGACTTCGTGCCGGCGGTGCCCCGAAGCTGCACGTCGTAGATCCCTTCGATGCCCGTGATCCCTTTCCAGTCCGGGAGCCGGTAATGATAGAAGGCGTCCTCCTCCTCCTGCGAACTGTCATCGCGCCGCAGCGCGCCCAGAACATGCGCCGCCAGCGCGGCTTGCGGATAAACCCGCAACGGTTGGATTTCGAGTTCGAGCCCGGGAAACACGCCCGGACGCTCCGCAAAACGCGCCACCTGCGTGGCGTTCAGGTTCTGCAGAATCGAGATCGGCAGGGCGCGCACCTCGTTGTAGTGGCGTTGGAACAGGCGCTGGTCAATCACGCGCGGTTGCTGCAACCATTCTCCGACTTGCGCGGTGATGTTGCTCACCACCTGATAGCGGGCGGTCCATTCCAGCCGCTCGCGCTCCGCCCGCGTAAGCCGGGCGTTCGCTGGACGAATCCGCTGATACTCGGCCTGAAAGTGCCGGCCCAGCTCGGCGAGATACAATTCCACGTTGTAGGTCGGGCGGTTCTCGGCCAGCGGCTGGCGGTGCCGATCCAAGACCTTGCCGCGCACCGACGGGATGCGCACGGTGCGGACGGCTTGATCCTCCAGGCTTTCGGAAAAGCGCTTCGAGGAGAAAATCTGCACATACCAAAGCCCCGCCAGCAGAATGCCGAACCCGCCCGCCAGCGCCACCGCCACGAGGCGGAGCTGGGTGTCCTGCTTTCTAAGTTGGTCGAAAACGAGCATGAGTCAGGCGGCAAGCATCGGCTTCAAATTCGGGTGCGTTTGATCTGCCGGGTGTCACGGAAGTGCGACTCCGGCAGGGCTTGGTAACTGAACCACCGGTTCAGCAGCGCGAACCAACGGAACACGAACGGCGTGCAGATGCCGCCGGCCAGCGCCGCGCCCAGCCATTGGCCCACCAACCGCCAGGTCAGCCCCACCGGGTGCTGCGTGTTCGTCAACGCCAACACCACCAACGCGGGGACCAATGCCGTGGCCAGCAAACCCATGGCCACCTGGGCGTAGGCCTGATCCCGCAGGACCAGGTCGCGATTGTGATGCAGGAGCATGCCGGTGGCTGCGAGCGCCAGGGAGCTGATGCCGAGGGGGTTGGCCGAGAAGGCGTCGATGGCCACGCCGCCAAACAACGCGAGTTGCAAAATCCTCGGCACGGAACTGGACAGCGCCACGTAAACCATCAGCGCCGGCAGCAGGCTGATCTGGAATCCGAGCAGTTGCCGGAAGCCGGGGAAGGAAATCTCGAACGCCACGGCCAGCCACGCAGCGATCAGAGTGAAGATGGGTTCGAGGCGGTTCATTGGGCCACCACCCACACGTGTTCGAGGGCGTTGAGGTTCACCGCCAGCCGCACCCGGGCAGATTGATAGAGCCCGAAGCCATCGCTGCGCACATCCACGATTTCGCCGATGCGGATGCCGGCTGGGAAAACTCCGCCGAGGCCGCTGGTGAGCACATGGTGGCCGGGCTTCAATTCCAACCCGCTCGTGGTGATCGTCTGCCCGGGCTTCACCGCACTTCCGCGCGAGAGATAGGTGAGCGTAACAATCGAAGGATCCTGCGGGTAGGGGATCACGACGCCGTTCTCGGCGGTTTCCCGCACCATGCCGGCGACGCGGCAGGTCTGGTCCCCAAGGAGGACGACTTGTGAACGGCTGGTGCCAACCGCGGAAACCCGGCCGGCCAGGCCCTCCGGCGTGACCACCGGCAGGTCCACGCGCACGCCGTCCTTGCTGCCCAGGTCGATGAACACCGTGCGCCACCAGTTGGCGGGATCGCGGGCAATGACGCGGGCAGGTTTGAGCTTCCATCCCGGCCGCGTCGAGAGGCCAGCCAGCCGGCGCAGCCGTTCGTTCTCCCGCCCCGCCTCTTGTGTCTGTGCCAGAGTGAACTCCAGCTTTTGCTTCTCGGCCCGGAGCTGCTCCAGCTCACGGATGAGATCGGACCGGGGAACCATCAGGTTGCCGGCCCGGCGAGCCGCGGCCTGGGTGGTCTCGGTCGCGCCAAACAAGGGGAGGAACAAGCTGGTAACGCCCAGCTTGACCCGGCTGGCAACAGCTTCCGAGAGGCTGAGAAGTATCAGCCCCGTCAGCGCTATGACTATCAGCGCGATGTATTGCGGCTTGCGCAGCATGGCCCGCAGACGATGCGGGCGAACGGATCAACCCTGGCTGGAGGTCGCTACGCGCTTGAGGAACTGCAGCTCTTGGAGGACGCGCCCGGTGCCTTCGGCAACGGCGGTCAGCGGGTCGTCGGCAATATGCACGGGCAAGCCCGTCTCCTGCGCGACCAGCCGGTCAATGTTCCGCAACAACGCTCCGCCACCCGCCATCACAATCCCGCGGTCAATCAAGTCCGCGGACAATTCTGGGGGGCAACGTTCGAGGGTGATGCGGACAGACTCCAAGATGCTCGAAAGCGGTTCCTTCAAGGCTTCGCGAATCTCTTCTGAGCGAATGGTGATGGTCTTGGGCAAACCCGCGCTCAAGTCGCGGCCCTTGACCTCCATTGTGAGTTCCTGCTCCAGCGGAAAGGCTGAACCAATGCGGATTTTGATTTCCTCCGCGGTCCGTTCGCCAATCATCAAATTGTAAGTGCGCTTCATGTGCAGCACGATCGTCTCGTCAAACTCGTCCCCGCCCACCCGCAGGCTGCGGCTGAAGACGATGCCGGCCAGCGAGATGATCGCGATCTCACAGGTGCCCCCGCCGATGTCCACGATCATGTTGCCGGCCGGTTCATGCACCGGCAGCCCCACTCCGATGGCCGACGCCATGGGCTGCTCGATCAAATAAACCTCGCGGGCTCCGGCATGCGTCGCCGAGTCCTTCACCGCGCGCCGCTCCACTTCGGTGATGCCGGAAGGCACCGCCACGACCACCCGAGGGGCAATCAGCTTGCGGTGATGCACCTTCTGAATGAAATGCCGCAGCATCGCCTCGGTGATCTCAAAGTCGGCGATGACGCCGTCCTTCATGGGCCGGATGGCAACGATATTGCCGGGGGTGCGGCCGAGCATGCGCTTGGCTTCCTCGCCCACGGCCAGAACGTTGGTTGTTCCGGCTTGAATGGCCACCACGGAGGGTTCCCGGAGGACGATTCCTTGATCGCGCACGTAAACCAAGGAATTCGCGGTCCCGAGATCTATGCCGATATCGTTGGAGAAGAGGCTTTTAAGTTGGGACAACATGCACTATGCGTGACGGGGCTGGAGCGTAGATGGGCGTCAAAGGTGGGGCAAGTCATTTCAAGGTGGAACTTCACGAAGGAGACGCCGCTCATTTTCCCGCGCCGGCACTTCCGCACCGCACCTCAGCCCGGTGAAGCGGGCAGCGACAAGCAAGCTCAGGTAAAGCCCACCCGAGCGGTATTCCCCAACGCATCCACCAAGTCCATCATCATCCACACTCCTTGCCGGTCGGAAAGCACGTCCGCCGCATGACCGTGCGCCCAAACTGCTTGCCGGACCACCAAGCCGAGGTCCGCACGCAGGAGCGGCTGTGCCAACGCGCCGGCGAGATACCCCGCCAGCACATCACCACTGCCGCCCTGGCCAAGCTGCGGATTGCCAGAGGAATTCAGAAACAAGTCGCCCTCCGCGCGGCCCACCAGCGTGTGGCGGCCTTTCAGCACCACCCAACCACCGCCCCGCGAGCGGGAAATTTCGCGCACCGCCCGGCCCCGATCAGCCAGCACCTCGACAGTTGTCCTGCCCAGCATCCCCGCCGCCTCGCCCGGATGCGGTGTGACCACGCGCACCGCGTCCGGGGGCGTCCGCCCCGTTGGCAACCACGCCAGCGCACTCGCGTCCGCAACAACCGGCAGCGGTGACTCGCTCCAGAGGCCTGCAAGATCGCTCCGCAGCCGTTCCGGCACATCCGGACCTGCCAGACCAGGGCCAAACAAGACCGCCGAGCAGGATGCCGGCAACTTAACGCCCGCCATCCACGGATGAACCATGGGTTGTGCGAGCTGCGCTGCCACCGCCGGATACGCCCGCTCCGTCGTGAACACGCTCACGAGCCCCGGCATCGCCCGCAGCGCACCGCGCGCCGCCAGCACCGCCGCGCCGTGATAGCCCAGGCTGCCGGCGAAAATGGCGAGATGACCGAACGTCCCCTTGTGCCCGTCCACGGGGCGTGGCGGTGGAAAGCCCGCAAAATCTTCCGGCAAGGTCCAGTTCAACTCCGACTCGAACGGACACGGAACGAGGCCGATGTCCGCCGCCACCTCCAGCCGCCCGGTGAACGGAGCGGCAGTCGCGCGCAGCAATCCTTGCTTCATCACGCCGAACGTCACCGTCACCGTCGCGCGCACCGCGTCGCCGAGCGGCTCACCCGTGTCCGCGTCCAAGCCCGACGGCACATCCACCGCAAGAATCGGAACGCGCGAGTCGTTCAACGCCGCCACCAGCCTCAGCCAGTCGTCTGCCAGGGGGCGGCTCAGGCCAATGCCCAAGAGTCCGTCCACGATGAGCGCACCGGAAAAGCATTTCACCTCCGCGACCGCTGCTGCCGGATCGGTGACGTTCACAATCCGCACCGAGCGCCCAAGCAATCCCTCGGCGGCAAAGCGCGCGTCGTCTCCATTGTGCCCCTTGCCCGCAAGCACCAGCACCGCCGCGCCGGGGCGAGACCTCCGCAGCACGACTTTCGCCACCGCCGCGCCCGCCTGCCGCATCACGGACTCTTCGGACACGCCGGTCGCCCAAGTCGCCCGCTCCCACTCGCGCATCTGGGCAATGGTGATGACGGGTGTTGGCATGGCGCGATTAGAAGTGAAAACCGAAGGCGACGCAACGCCCTTGCCCACCGCCCGTGCCGGCGACTTGCAGTCGCCGCCTATGCGTTGATGCACTCAAAACGGCGACTGCAAGTCGCCGGCACTGGCCATGTCCGCGCAAGCGCAAAGGCGCTGGTAATACTCCTCTCGGCTCCGTCCCAGCGCGGCGGCGCCGAACGTCTCGGCGTCCTCGGCGGTGGCGAAATCACCGTAGTTCACGGCGACCAATTGATAGAGCACGAGCGCCGGCACCGCGTCCAAGTCCGCCTCGAAGCGTGGGTGGATGCAGATGCGGAAGCCGGCGTCAGGGCTTGATCCAAGTGGTTCAGGATAGGCGAACTCGTCTGGCTGAAGCGGCGTGGCATCGAACGCGATGGCGCACGGGTAGCGCACAAACTTCCGGTCGCTGAGGAGTTGGTTGATCTCCGCCCAGCCGATATGCGGGCCGAACTTGGCGCGGACTTTGGCTCCCTTTGCAGCGACGTGGTCGCGGAGGGACTGGCGGGCGTCTTCGGCGGTGAGTTGAGTTGCCATGGCTAGGTGGCGCGGGTGAAGCGGCCTTGCAGGATCGGCACAGCGACACGGAGCAGGACGGTGTAGATGAGCAGGCCGAACGCCCAGATGCCAAAGCAGACGAGCGTTTCGTTCCACGTCGGCGAGTATTCCACAATCTCGCCGAGCGGCGACGGGATGAAGCCGGGGATGACCAAGCCCATGCCCTTCTCGATCCAGATGCCGACAATGGCGAGCACGCACGCGACATCCAGCCACTTGAGGCTGGTTGTGATGGGCAGCAGGAGCAGGACGAGCGCTGTCAGGTTGCAGGCGATGGCGGTCCAGATCCACGGCACGAGCGCGTGATGGCCGTGCAGGCCGAAGTAGAGGTAGGTCGCGGAGCTGACGTGGAGGTTGCCCGTGTAGAACTCCTTGAAGACCTCGTTGCCGAGCAGGAACACGTTGATGATCATCGCCACCTGCACGATGTGCCGGAGCGTCAGCAACGCGCGGTCGCTGATCATCAGCCGGTCGTGCATCCGGGCGCGGATGACCCGCTCCAACTCGGGAGTCTTCATCAACTGCCGGAGTGCCTCGGCGGGCACGCGCAGCACACGGCTGGGCTCCTCGGCCACGGCGGTGGCGGTGCGCGGCGTGCCGTTGAGCGCGGAAATCTCGCCGAACTGCTCACCCGGCCCGAGCGTGCGCACGGTGCGGAGCCGGCCGCTGTCCTCGCGGTTCACGGCGACGCGGCCATTGAGGACGAAGTAAGCCCCTTCGCCCCGCGTGCCTTGCCGGAGGAAAGTGTGCGCCGTCGGAACTTCAAGCACCGTGCCGCTTGCGAGCAAGTGCTGCCGGGCTTCGTCGGAAACAGAATCGAACTCGGGGAGAAATTTTCCGAGCAGGGCCAAGTCCACGACGGACGCAGGCCGCATGGATTGTGCGTTGGCGTCGGTTGCCGAAGGTGTCTCGTCGGCCGCGCGCGCGGTGATGCGCCGCACGATTTGCAGCGCGAGGATGATGAGCGCCGGCCCCGCCGTGAACGCGGACGCGAGGAAGCGCGGGCCGATGATGGCCGAGTTCCAGAACGGCCGCCCGCCAAGGCCGACGTAGAGGAACGCTGTAACCGTGTGAATGGAAATAGCCCACACGATGCCGATGAAGATGGGCGGCAGATAAAGCCACTTGTTGGGCGGCTGCTTCGCGTAGCGGCAGTAGAGCAGGTAGGCGCAGACGTAGATGTTCAGCGCGAGGTAGCCGTTGAGCACGATGACATCCCAGCTCAGGAGCGAGCCGGGGAAGTTGAACTTCCCGATGCCGGGAATCATGTGCCAGAAGCGGTCGGGCCGGCCCAGATCCACCATCACGAAAGCGAGGCACATCAGAATCGCCGCGATGGCCAGCAACTCGCCGAAGATGACGAGGTCGTGAAGCTCCTCATTTTTGTAGATGTAAACCGGGATGACGAGCATCACCGCCGCCGCCGCCACGCCAACGAGGAAGGTGAAGTTCGCGATGTAAACTCCCCACGCCACCTGGTCGGTCATGCCCGTGACCGCGAGGCCGTGGGCAAACTGCCGCGCATAGGCGTTGAGTCCCACGAGGCAGAGGGCGAAGAGCGCGCCGGTCCAAGCGTAGTAGCGCCAGTCGCCCTCGCACGCGAGCTGGCCGCAGCGCCCAAGGAAGCTCAGAAAGTTTTTCATCGACCGGGTCATACGTCGAAGTAGTAGAAGAACCTCGGCAGCGTCCCGACCTCCTCCTTCAGCACGAACACCCGCTTGTGCCGGAGGATTTGCGAGACCTCGCTCGCCGGGTCGAGAATGTTGCCGAACTTGCGCGCGCCCGTCGGGCAGACTTCGAGGCAGGCGGGATACTTGCCCGCGCGCGTGCGCTGGATGCAGAAATGGCACTTCTCCATCACGCCCTTGTGGCGCGGCCGGTTGCCCAGATACGCCATGTCGGGATTGATTTGCTCTTTCGGAATCTTCGGCTCGGCGAAGTTGAACCGACGCGCGAAATAGGGGCAGGCAGCCTCGCAGTAGCGGCAGCCAATGCACCAGTCGTAATCAATCACCGTGATGCCATCGCTCTCCTGCCACGTGGCGTCCACCGGGCAGACCTTCACGCAGGGCGGGTTCTTGCACTGGTGGCACTGCACCGGCATGTAGAAGAAGCCTTTCTCCGGCACGGTCGGCGTTGCGTAGTGGTGGTCGCCCTTTTCCATGTCGAAGGTGCCGTTGGGCATCTTGAGCACGCGGATGTATTGAATCTCCGGACTGCGCGACTGGTTGTTCTCTGCGACGCACGCGTGGACGCACTTCCGGCAGCCGATGCAGCGCGTGAGGTTCAGGCAATACACGAACTCCACGCCATCCATCGGCCGCAGGTCGCGCACGTGCGGACGCAGGCCGTATTGCTTCTCGACCTCGCGGCGGATGCGCGCGAGCGCCTGCTCCATCTCGACGGGCGTGAGCTCCTTGTAGTGGTTTTGCAGGAACTCCTCGACCGAGCCTAAGTCGCTCAACTCACGCAAGGGCGCGAGGCTCGCAGCCATCGCCGCCAAGCCGGACGCGACGGCGGCGGAGGCGCGTAGAAAGCTGCGGCGGCTCGTGCCCTCCGGGGGCGGCGGCGCGGCGAGGTTAGGCAATGAAGTGTTCGCAGCCATGTCAGTGTCCTTTCAAGTCCGCGCGGTCGGGCGGCGGCAGAGTTTTCATGAGCGGCAGCATGGGCGCGTGCGGGTCGTGGCAGGACGTGCAGTCCTTGCGGTCAGCCGCGCCGAGCTTGGCGTTCCAGAAGCCGTTGCGTCGCCCGTGAACGCCCGACTCCCAGTCGCGATAGCTCGGGCCATGGCAGCTCGCGCACAGCATCGTGCTCTCAGTGAGCTTGAGCTTCTTGCCGCCGGCCGTGCGCAACTCTGTGAGGTTTGCCGGGTCGTGGCAGTTGAAGCAGTGGTCGTTGCCGATGGTGCGCCCATGCCGCGCGACGTCGTTGGCGTGAGCAGGCGGCGTGATGATTTTCCCCTCGGCGTCGAACTTCAGCTCCACCTTCTCCTCCGGCGCGTGGCAGGCCGCGCAATTCATGCGCGAGAAGACCACGTCGCGATGGGCGACCGAGGGAATCAGGACGCCCGCCGCATCAAACTTCGGCGCGACCGGCTTGTCCTTGGTGTGGCAGGCGTAGCAGTCCAGTCCGGACACGTCGCCGCCGGACT
>Ga0255188_1000213_pt1 | contig 21806 bp, 15 predicted proteins | sample Miss_Cont_RepB_8_FD_188427 | JGI IMG/M metagenome (GOLD analysis project Ga0255188, IMG submission 188427) | Freshwater microbial communities from Mississippi River, Louisiana, United States - Miss_Cont_RepB_8h | ecosystem: Environmental > Aquatic > Freshwater > River | place: USA: Louisiana... | reverse complement strand
CACGCCCGTCACCGAGGCGCAGGCCCTGGATGAGTTGCGCCAGGTGGCTGCAAAGAATCGCGTCTTGCGCAGCTACATCGGCCAGGGCTATCACGACACGCACACGCCGGGTGTCATCCTGCGCAACATCCTCGAGAACCCCGCTTGGTACACGGCATACACGCCCTATCAAGCGGAAATCTCGCAAGGTCGGATGGAAGCGCTGGTGAACTTCCAGACCATGGTGTGCGACCTCACGGGCATGGCCATCGCCAACGCGTCGATGCTGGACGAAGCCACTGCCGCGGCCGAGGCCGTCACGCTGGCCAAGCGCAGCGTCAAGAGCAAGAGCAACACCCTGATCGTCGCGGGTGACTGCCATCCGCAAACGATCGAGGTGATTCGAACCCGCTGCGAGCCACTGGGCCTGTCGGTCCAGGTGGGTTTCGTGCCGGCGCTGATGCAGGCAGGCGACTATTTCGCCGTGGTGGCCCAGTACCCCTCCACTTCAGGTCTCATCCACGACCTGCGACAGGTGATTGAACAGGCTCATGCGCAGCAGGCCGCCTTCATCGTGGCCACCGATCTTCTGGCCCTCACGCTGCTGGTGCCTCCTGGAGAACTCGGTGCCGACATCGTCGTGGGCAATTCACAGCGCTTTGGCGTGCCCATGGGCGCGGGTGGTCCGCATGCCGCTTTCCTGGCCTGCCGGGATGAATTCAAACGCTCCATGCCAGGCCGGCTCGTCGGCGTCAGTGTGGATGCCCATGGCCATCCCGCCTACCGGCTGGCCCTGCAGACCCGGGAACAGCACATCCGCCGCGAGAAGGCGACCTCCAACATCTGCACCGCCCAGGTGCTGCTGGCCGTGATCGCCAGCATGTATGCGGTCTACCACGGCCCGCAGGGACTCAAGCGCATCGCGCAGCGGGTGGCCAGCTACACCGCCATCCTTCGCCAGGGGCTGGCCAATATGGGTTACGGGCGGATCACGCCGCATGCCTTCGATACGCTGACCATCGAGACCGGCGCGCAGACGGATGCCATCCTGTCGCGCGCTCTGAAGGCGGGAGCCAATCTGCGCCGTCTGTCACCCACCGTGCTCGGCGTCAGTCTGGACGAGACGACCACGCGTGATGACCTTCGTGAGCTCTGGTCCTGGTTCGCATTGGACGGTCAGCCCCTCCCCTCGTTCGACGCTTTCGAGAAGGGCGTCGCCAGCCTCATCCCAGAGAATCTCCGCCGCACCAGCACCTTCCTCACGCACCCGGTCTTCAACAGCCACCACTCGGAGACCGAGATGCTGCGCTACATCCGGCGCCTGTCCGACAAGGACTTGGCCCTGGATCGCACCATGATCCCACTGGGCTCCTGCACGATGAAGCTCAACGCCACCAGCGAGATGATTCCCATCACCTGGCCGGCGTTCGCGCGCCTGCATCCCTTCGCCCCGGCCGACCAATTGGCGGGCTATGCGCAGATGGACGCCGACCTGCAGAAGTGGCTCAGCCAAGCCACCGGCTACGCCGGCATCAGCCTGCAACCCAATGCGGGTTCCCAGGGTGAATACGCCGGCTTGCTGGCCATCCGCGCATGGCAGCGTGCCCGCGGTCAGGGCCACCGCCATGTTTGCCTGATCCCAGAGTCCGCCCACGGCACCAACCCGGCCAGTGCCCAGATGGTGGGCATGAGCGTGGTGGTGGTGAAGTGCGACGCCATGGGCAATGTGGACCTCGAGGACCTTCGCGCCAAGTGTGAGCAACACAGCGAAAGCCTGGCCGCCATCATGATCACCTATCCCTCAACCTACGGCGTGTTCGATGTTCGGGTGAAGGACCTGTGCGCCCTGGTGCACCAGCACGGTGGCCGCGTCTATGTGGACGGCGCCAATATGAACGCGCTGGTGGGCGTGGCCGCACCCGGGGAGTTCGGTGGCGATGTCAGCCACCTGAACCTGCACAAGACCTTCTGCATCCCGCACGGCGGGGGTGGGCCGGGCGTCGGGCCGGTTTGTGTGGTGGAAGACCTCAAACCCTACCTGCCCGGGCACCACACCGCGACCGGCGTTTCGTCGCCTGTGGGCGCGGTGTCTGCGGCGCCTTTGGGCAATGCAGCGGTACTGCCCATCAGTTGGATGTACGTCCGCATGATGGGTGCCGAGGGCCTGCAGGCCGCTACCGAAGTGGCCATCCTGAGCGCCAACTACGTGGCCGCCCGTCTGGCCGACCACTATGGCATCCACTTCAGCAGCGGTGTTCCCACGCTCAAGGGCGGGGGGGTGGCCCACGAATGCATCCTGGACCTTCGCCCGCTCAAGGACAGCAGCGGCGTCACCGCTGAAGACGTGGCCAAGCGACTGATCGACTACGGCTTCCATGCACCCACGCTCAGCTTTCCGGTGGCCGGCACGCTGATGGTGGAGCCCACCGAGAGCGAATCGCTCAAGGAATTGGATCGCTTCTGTGACGCGATGATTGCCATCCGCCAGGAGATTGCGCGCATCGAAAAGGGGGAGTGGCCGCAGGACGACAACCCGCTGAAACATGCCCCGCACACCGCGTCTTGCGTGAGCGCATCGGATTGGTCCCACGGCTACAGCCGCGAAGAGGCCGCCTATCCTCTGGCCGGTCTGCGCGGCACCAAGTACTGGAGCCCCGTGGGCCGCGTGGACAACGTCTGGGGCGATCGCAATCTCAGCTGCACCTGTCCGCCGGTGAGCGACTACGCCTGAGCCATCGGGCCTAGCTTGCGGTCGGAGCGCCCGGCAAGCGCGGCCAGGGCGCGGGGAGCCCGACCCTGCAGGGACATTCAGCCCGGGAACCGACGGGAGACCGCCGTTCAGGCGGGCTCGCCGAGGTGGAGGGCGTCCCTGCAGGGTCGGGCTCCCCGTGCCCTGGCCGCGCTTGCCGGGCTTTCACCCACGCTTCTTGGACAGCTTCCGAGGAGCCGACTTGCGGCCCGCGCCACCACCCCGGCGCTCGGCCTCGCCAGCGCCGGGATTGGCGTCTTTCTTCGCGCGAGTCGTCTTTGCGGCGCGCTGGCCCTTCACGGCCGGGGCGCCCTGGGCACTGGAGGCCGCCACGCCAGCCCGCTTGCCGGATGGGCGGGCCTTGGTGGCCTTGCTTGCCGCCGCGCCACCGCCCACCGCCCTTTCGCGGGCTTTGCGGGCGGCCTTGCGCAGTTCTCGGTCGGTGATTTGCAGACCGAGCAGTTCGTCGACCGCGGTGACTTCTGCCCCAGCACCGACATCGGGAGCCGACAGGCGCCGGGCCGTGACGGGTTTCGAACCTTGCGGCATGGCGGCGGCTCTTCCAACATCGCTGCGCGCCTCGCGGACCAAGCGAAAGTCGATACGCCGCCCATCCAGGTCCACCCGACTGACCTGCACACGCACGCGAGAGCCCACGGCGTAGCGCACGCCCGTGCGCTCACCACGCAGTTCCTGGCGGACCTCATCGAAGCGGAAGTACTCACCACCGAGCTCGGTGATGTGCACCAGGCCCTCCACGTACAACTCATCGAGCTGAACGAAGAGCCCGAACGATGTCGCCGCACTCACCGTCCCGGCGAACTCTTCGCCCAAACGATCCCTCATGTAGCGGCACTTGAGCCAGGCTTCGACATCACGCGAGGCTTCATCAGCACGCCGTTCGTTGGCCGAGCAATGCTCGCCGGCGGTTTGCCATACGGCCATCTCAGCGGCGGCCTTGCCCGGCTTGGTGGGCATGACCATGCGCGCCGCACCGAGGCGGGCCGTCGCGGATCGTGAGGCTCCTCCAGGCTTGTCCCCCGAAAGCCGGCCGGCAGCCGTTCCTGCCGCTCCCCGGCCGGGCCGCCGGTAAGCGCCGGACGTCGCCGCCGAGGTCACCTGGGGCAGTGGCCCGAGGTGATAGCGCTTGCCTTGCAGGATGGCTTTGATCACCCGATGAACCAGCAGGTCCGGGTACCGGCGTATCGGGCTGGTGAAGTGCGCATAGGCTTCATAGGCAAGGCCAAAGTGTCCGCTGTTGACAGCGGTGTAGATGGCCTGCTGCATCGATCGCAGCAACATCGTCTGAATCTGCTGGGCATCAGGCCGCTCCCGCACGGCCTGGGAGATGGCCTGAAACTCGGCAGGTCGCGGTTCGTCACTGACCGCCAAACCCAGCCCCAGCGCGCGCAGATAGGCCTGCAGCGCAATGCGCTTCTCCGGTGTCGGGCCCTCGTGAACGCGGAACAGCGCCGGGTGGCTGTGACTTTCGATGAAGTCGGCTGCGCACACATTGGCGGCCAGCATGGCCTCTTCAATCAGACGATGGGCCTCGTTGCGCGTGCGCGGGACGATCCTCTCAATGCGACCGTTCTCGTCGCAGACGATCTGTGTCTCGGTGGAGTCGAAGTCGATGGCGCCACGCCGTGAGCGCTGGCGCAGCAGAGCGCGGTACACCTCATGCAGGTGCAACAGGTGCGGCAAAAGAGCCGACAGTCGAGCCGCCTCAGGCCCGCGGGTGTTGGTCAGGGCCGCACCAACCTCGGTGTAGGTCAGGCGGGCATGCGAGCAGATGACCGCGGGAAAGAATTGGTAGCCCGTGACCTCGCCCTCTTCGCTGACGAGCATGTCGCACACCATCGACAGGCGATCCTCCAGCGGGTTGAGGGAGCACAAGCCATTGGAGATCTTCTCTGGCAGCATCGGGATCACCCGCCGCGGAAAGTACACCGATGTCGCCCGCTCATACGCGTCGACATCCAGCGCCTCGCCAGGCTTGACGTAGTGGCTCACGTCAGCAATGGCCACCACCAGACGCCAGCCCTTGAAAGCATTGCGGCCCTTGCCGAAGGCAAGGGGTTCGCAATAGACGGCATCGTCGAAGTCGCGCGCGTCTTCACCATCAATCGTGACCAGCGGAACATCGGTGAGGTCTACTCGGTGTCGACGGTCCACCGGCCGGATCTTGTCCGGCAGACCCGCCGCCTGCGCAACGGCCTCTGGGCTGAAGCGGTGCGGTACTTCATACTTGCGCACCGCGATCTCGATCTCCATGCCGGGGTCGTCAATTTCACCGAGCACTTCGGTGACCCGACCGCTGGGCTGGGTGTACATCGAGGGTGCTTCGGTGAGCTCCAAGGCCACCACCTGTCCCGCTTTTGCGTTGGCGATGCCGTTTTTCGGAATGAGGATGTCCTGCCCATAGCGCCGGTCTTCCGGTGCAACCACCCACACGCCGCTCTCTTGCAGCAGGCGTCCGATGATGGGGCGGCGAGGCCGCTCTAGGATGTCGACGATGCGACCCTCGGGACGCCCGCGGCGGTCGGTGCCCACCACCCGCACGCGCAGTCGGTCACCGTGTAGCACGGCGCGCATCTCCTGCGCGGCCAGGTAGATGTCGGCACCACCCTCGTCGGGAATGAGGAAACCGTGGCCGTCACGATGCCCTTGCACCGTGCCCTCGAGCTCCTGCAGGAGGCCCGTCGTTGGACTTGTTTTCTTGGAGTTTTTGATGATAGACTTTCAGTTTTCGCGTGAAGCGTTACCCAATACGGGCCCAGGTGGCGGAATTGGTAGACGCACTAGTTTCAGGTACTAGCGGGTAACTCCGTGGAGGTTCGAGTCCTCTCCTGGGCACCAACGGTGACGCAGTCGCGACGAAACGCTACAGGCCATCGAAATGAGCTCGGGCCGTTGCGATGGTCCCCAACAGCAAGCCTTCATCTGTTCTTCAGTGAAGGCTTTTTTGTTGGCTGCGCACGGCATGGGCCGATTCTGCCCCAATCGGTGAAGCGGCAGATGACCGGACAATGGATTTCGAGCCGCTCAGCGCAGGTTGATGAAGCCGGGGATTTGTGCGCGCACAATCCGGGGTCATGATCAACGAGGCCGCACACCAGCAGAATCCGACCGGCGAAGGACACAGCGCTCGCTCAGGCGGGCCCCCAGATCCCGTCCGCAAGCGGCGCGGATGGCTGAAGTGGACGCTGGGCCTCTTCATCGGCGTGCCACTGACACTGGCCCTCGGTGTGTTGGCCTTGATGAAGGCAGCCGAGCCAACGGTAGACGGTCAGATCACGCTGTCGGACTCACCTGTCCAAGCGAGCGCGCACGGGGAATCACCCTACCGACTGCGGGCAGCTGTGACGATTGCACGCGACCGCCATGGCATCCCCAGCATTTCCGCGCAGTCGATTCCAGACGCCGCTTATGCATTGGGCTTCGCGCACGCACAGGACCGCTTGTGGCAAATGGAAACGCACCGCCGGATCGGCGCGGGTCGACTGGCCGAAGTCTTCGGAGAGGCCGCGTTGGACAACGACCGGTTCCTTCGCGCCCTGGGTATCCGCCGCGCAGCGCAATCGCAGTGGGAGCGCCTGGGCGAGCAAAGTCGTGAGCTGCTCAGTGCCTACGCGGCTGGTGTGAACGAAGCCGTGGCGCGCACGCGTGTGTGGCCACCGGAGTTCCTGATCCTGGGTGTCAGGCCCGAACCCTGGACACCCGTGGACAGCCTGTCCTGGAGTCTGATGATGACCTGGGACCTGGGTGCCAACTGGACCACCGAGATGATGCGCATGCGCTTGAGCGCCGTGCTCGACCAGCCACGCATCGAGGAATTGTTGCCGCCCTACCCGGGTGACGAATACCCTGAAACACGCGACTTTCCGGCGCTCTACCGTGAATTGGGCCTGGTGGGTCGCGGCGAGACCCGCACCGCTGACGCACAGGATGCCGCCTGGCAGCAGATCCTGGACGCGGCGCCACCGTCGGGTATCGAAGGCAGCGGATCGAACAACTGGGTGGTCGACGGCCCACGCAGCACCACCGGCGCGCCCTTGCTGGCCAATGACCCCCACTTGGGCCTGAGCACGCCAGCGCTCTGGTATTTCGCCCGCATCACGGCACCCGGCCTGGAAGTGGCAGGCGCGACGCTACCCGGCGTGCCCCTGGTGGTACTGGGGCAGACCGCCGATCTGGCCTGGGGCTTTACCAATACCGGTCCCGATGTCCAAGACCTCTACATCGAGGCGGTGGATCCCAGCGACCCCACACGCTACCGCACCCCGAGCGGCACGGCTGCTTTCGAAACGCACGAAGAGGTGATTCGGGTCAAGGGAGGTGCGGAACACCGACTCACGCTGCGCCGCACGCGGCACGGGCCGGTCATCTCGGATGCGGGCACGCTCAAAGGTCTGGACCTCGGAGAACATGTGCTGGCCTTGCGGTGGACGGCACTCGACGAGGATGTGGACCTGATCGCCGCAGGCCTGTCCCTGGCACAGGCGAAAACGGTTCCCGACTTCATACGGGCCTCACAGCGCTGGACGGCACCGATGCAGAACATGGCGGTGGCCGACCGTGAGGGTCGGATCGGTCTGGTCGCGGCAGGCCGCGTTCCGGTGCGGCGTCCCGATAACGACCTGATGGGGCTGGCGCCATCCCCCGGCTGGGAAACACGCTATGACTGGGTGGGATGGGTACCGGCACACCAGACACCGCGCGTGCTGAACCCCGAACAAGGATGGATCGCTACGGCCAACCACCGCATTCATGACGATGAGTACCCGCACTACCTGGGAAGCGACTGGTCCCTGCCCTATCGCCAACTCCGAATCGAGGAGGTGCTGCGATCGCGGCCGCGCCACAGCGCTGAAGACCTGACCGAGCTCCAGCAGGACGAGGTCTCGCTGGCAGCGCGAGCGCTGCTTCCCTGGGTCCGTCAGGCACAGTCCACGCATCGCTTGGCGGCGGCGGCACAAAGCCTACTGGCCGACTTCGATGGCACGATGCGCGGCCACTCGGCGGCACCCGCACTGCTGTGGGCCTGGCAGCGGGCCATGAGCATCCAGTTGTTCGCCCCACGCGTGGGTCTCGAGCGCTTCGATCGATTCTTCGCCCAGCGCACGTTCCACGATGCCCTCCTGGGTGCGCTGGAGCGGCAGGATCCGTGGTGGTGTGATGATCCGTCCACTGCGGTGGCCGAGACCTGCCAAGACCAGATCAACCGGGCCTTGGGAACTGCGCTGGATGAACTGTCATCACGCCTGGGTCCGGACATTGCCACCTGGCGCTGGGATGCGCTGCACCCCATGGTGGCCGAGCACCGGCCCTTCTCGAAGGTCAAGCCACTGGACCGCTGGTTCACGCTGCGCCTGCCCATGGGCGGCGACACCTACACGGTCCATGCCATGCGGGTTGGTTTGGGGGGGCCGGCCGATCAGCGCTACCGGTCCACCCATGGGCCCAGCCTGAAGGCGGTCTACGACCTGGCCGACCGGAACCGCTCGCGCTTCATCCACAGCTCCGGCCAAAGCGGCCTGCCATGGCGCACGAACTATGGTGGATGGCTGCGGGATTGGGCCCAGGGCCGAGGCGTGCCCGTTTGGGCTGCCAGTGAGGCAATGGGCCGGGAACAGGGCGCCTTGACGATCCGGCCGCCCCAGCGCTAAGCCCCCTTTCGGCGGCCCGGTCAGGAGCCCAGCCGTTCCTGCAGCGTGTGGGGGCGCAGCCCGTCGTAATCCTCGAAGGGCTGGTGGATCCATGGGCTCGTGGGCAAACGCTCGACGGTGTAGTCAGGCTCGTAGCTGGAAACGGCCTTGGTCCAAATCACGGCCGATCTCAATTCCGTGATGGCCGGCATGGAGCGCAGCCGTTCGACCACCGCGCGCAGCGTGATGCCGGAGTCGGCCAGATCGTCCACGAGCAGCACCCTGCCCGCGAGTTCGCCCTGTGGCATGGTGATGTAGCGCGCGAGGTCCAGACGGCCCTGGATGGTGCCGGCTTCAGCCCGGTAGGAGCTCGTGGACATGATGGCCAGTGGCTTGTCGAAGACCCTCGAGAGCACATCTCCCGGCCGCATGCCCCCACGGGCCAGGCAGAGGATCTGGTCGAATTCCCAGCCCGACTCCCACACTTGGATCGCCAACTTCTCGATCAGGCGGTGGTAGGCGTCCCAGGAGACATACAGGTGTTTACCGTCATCGGTGAGCATCGCGCGGGTTCCTTGCGGGTCAGGCGGGGAAGAGGGCGAGTTTACGCATGTCCGGATCAGCGGGCGAAGGGGTGGCGCAGCAGGATAGTGTGGTCGCGGTCTGGACCGGTGGAGACCATGTCGATGGGCGCGCCGATCACCGCCTGCACCCGCTCCAGGTAGGCGCGCGCCTGGGCCGGTAGTTGGTCCCACTGCGTCAGTCCGGCCGTTGAACCGCTCCAGCCGGGCCAGGATTCATAGATGGGTTGGCAGGCGGCGATTTCATCGGCATCGAGCGGCAGGATGTCCAGCGTGCGGCCGTCGAGCCGGTAGCCGGTGCACACCTGGATCTCGGGCAGGCCGTCCAACACATCCAGCTTGGTGATGCACAGTCCCGAAACGCCGTTGATGATGATGGATCGCTTGAGGGCGGCAGCATCGAGCCAACCGCAGCGCCGCGCCCGGCCGGTCACCGTGCCGCGCTCCTGCCCGACGGTGGACAGATGGTGTCCCACGGACTTCGGGTCCTCGATATCGAGTTCGGTGGGGAACGGCCCCGAGCCCACGCGTGTCGTATAGGCCTTGGTGATCCCCAGGATGTAGTGCAGCCGGTCTGGCCCCACGCCCGAGCCGGCCGCGGCGTTACCGGCCACGCAGTTGCTCGAGGTCACAAAGGGGTAGGTGCCGTGGTCGATATCCAGCAGCGTGCCCTGGGCACCTTCGAACAGGATGTTGTGCCCGCTTTGGCAGGCCTGGTGGATGAGGTAGCCGACATCGGCCATCATGGGCCGCAGTTGCTCACCCATGGCCATGGCCTGATCGAAGATGGGCTCGAAGGCCAGGGGTTGGGCGCCCAGGAAACCCTGCAAGGCCGTGTTGTGGAGGGCCAGAAGCTCCCGCAGCTTGGCCTCGAATCGGCGGGGGTGCTTGAGGTCTTGCACGCGCAGGGCGCGGCGGGCCACCTTGTCTTCATAAGCGGGGCCGATGCCCTTGCCGGTCGTCCCGATCTTGCCCGCTCCGCTGGACTCGCGCAGCGCTTCACGCGCCTTGTCCACTTCCACGTGGAAGGGCAGGATCAGGGGACAGGATTCACTGATGTACAAACGAGAGCGGACGTCCAATCCGATCCGCTCCAGGCGCTCGATTTCCGACAGGAGGTGGGAAGGGTCCACCACCACGCCGTTGCCGATGTAGCACTTCACGCCCTCGCGCATGATGCCGCTGGGGATGAGCTGCAAGGCCGTCTTGATACCTTTGATCACCAGCGTGTGGCCGGCGTTGTGCCCACCCTGGAACCGCACCACGCCCTGGGCATGGTCGGTCAGCCAATCGACCACCTTGCCCTTGCCTTCGTCGCCCCACTGGGTGCCCACGACCACCACGTTGTGACCGCCGGTGCGGGTGAGCCCCATGCTTGCTGATTGATTCATGTCTTGTCGATCTTGAAAAGAAGGCGGCGCCCAATCCCGTGAAACACCAGAGGTCAGATCGCCTGAAGGACCCACCGGCCCGAGACCGCGACGAGTTCACGGTCGCAGGCGAATTCCTGAGCCTCATGCTCATGGCCAGGAAGGATGCAGACCACGGTTTCTCCCTGCGAGCGCAGGGACCGCACGGCGGCGCGCAAAGCGGCATCCTCGGACCAGGGAGCCCGAATGGCCGGGCGGGGCGCGGGCTGCGGGCCCGAAGCATTGAGCGCCTGCGACAAGGCCTTGAGATCCAAGCTGAAACCCACTGCCGCGCGCTCGCGACCGAAGACACGGCCCACATGGTCGTAGCGCCCCCCTTGGGCCAGAACCTGCTGGGCCGCCGCGCCCATCACGCTGAAGCGGATGCCACTGTAATAGTCCTGCCCGCCCAGATCGGCCAGGTCCAGGCCGATTCGGACATCGGGATGCGTGGCCTGCACGTGACGCACGATCCACGCAAGGTCGTCCAAAGCCCGTCGAATGGAAGGCCAGGCCGGCAATGCGGCCGAGGCGGCGGCCAGCATCGACTTCGCCCTGGATTCAGTGCCGTACAGACGCGGCAATTCCAGCAGCGCCTTGGCCGCCTCGTGGCCCGCGTGAGGGACGAGCGCCTCGGTCAGCGCAGGCCCATCCTTGGCGGCCAGCGCGCCCAACAGAAGCGAGCGGGTGGCCGCATCAACCGCCAGCGCATCGATCAGGGTGCACGCGATGCGCGCATCACCCAGGTCCAGTACGGGGTCGCTCACACCGGCCCCACGCAGGCCATCCAGGGCCAGTTCCAAGACCTCCAGATCCGCTTCAAGACCCGCATGTCCGTAAAGTTCAGCGCCGAACTGAAGCGGTTCCCGGGTGGCCCAGGGGCCTGCAGGTCGCGTGTGGACGACCGGACCGCAGTAGCACAGGCGCACCACGCCCGAACGGTTGAGCAGGTGCGCATCGATCCTGGCCACCTGCGGTGTGGTGTCGGCGCGCAGACCCAAGGTGCGGCCGGAGAGCTGATCGACGAGCTTGAAGGTCTGCAAGCCCAAGGTGCGGCCAGTCCCTGAAAGCAGCGAATCCAGGTGCTCGACCAGGGGCGGAATCACCAACTCATAGCCGTAGGCCTGGGCCTCGTCGGTCAGGGCGCGGCGAAGCCCCTCGATGCGCTTGGCCTCCGAGGGCAGAACGTCTGCGAGGTGCTCGGGCAATAGCCAGGCGGAAGACATGGATGGGCGCGGGCGCTGTGGAACGCGTAAATAGCAGATTGTAAGAGCCGCAGCTGCACAGGGGCCCAAGCAGACCCGGGCGGCCCGTTAGAACAGAAGATGCCAAAGGGCCAGGCCCGCCAGGACGCTCGCCATGCCCATGAAACGGAGTTGTCCGTCGCTGAGCTGCAGGGCCTGTTCGAACAAGCGCCGCCACAGGCCGGGATGGAGCGTGGGCAGCAGCCCCTCGATGATGAGCATCAGTGCCAAAGCTGCCAACAGAGCGTCGCTCACCGCAGGGGTCCCTTGCCGCAAACCCTGGGCACCGTGCTCACGCTCCTGGCGTCGCGGTTCAGCGCGCGGGCGCCGGAGCGCCGCTGGCCCCACTGCCGCGCATGGCCTTGAAGAAATCGCTGGAGGGGTCCATCACCATGACATCCGACTTGTTGCGGAAGGTGGCTCGGTAGGCTTCCAGGCTGCGATAGAACTGCGCGAACTGCGGGTCGCGTCCGAAAGATTCCGCGTAGAGAGCCGAAGCCTTGCCGTCGCCCTCGCCTTTGATCTTCTGCGCATCGCGGTACGCCTCGGCAATGATGACCTCACGCTGTCGATCGGCATCCGCGCGGATCTTTTCGCCTTCGGCCGTGCCCTGAGAGCGCAGCTCGTTGGCCACCTGTTTGCGCTCGGACTCCATGCGGCGGTAGACCGCATCGGTGATGTCCGCGACGAAGTCCACGCGCTTGATGCGAACGTCGATGATCTCGATACCGAAGGACTTGGCCTCATCGGCCAGACGCTCGCGCACCCCATTCATCACCTTGTCACGGTCGGCCGCGAGCACGCCACTGACCGTGCGCTTGGTGATTTCCTCGTTGAAGGCCGCCTGAACCACCGGAGAGAGGCGGTTTTCCAGATTCCGCAGGTCCACGCCGTTGTTGCGGATGAACTGCCGCGGCTCGGCGATTCGCCACTTGACCAGCCAATCGATGATCAGGCTCTTCTTCTCAGCGGTGAAGATCGGCCGCGTTTCCGGGCTGTCCAGCGTCTGGATGCGCTTGTCGAGAAACACCACGTTCTGCAGGGGCGGGGGCATCTTCCACTTCAGCCCGGGCTCCGTGATCACTTCCTTGATTTCACCAAGCGCGTACACCACACCCACCTGACGCTGGTCCACAACGAAGAGCATCGAGGATGCCATCATCAACAGCGCCAGCGCACCGGCAACCCACATTCCAATCTTGTTCATGTTTCGAATCCTTCAGGCGTCAGCGGGCGTCGCGATCGCGGGTGCGCTGACCGTCGCGGGACCGGGTGTCGGCGGCTGCGGCCGGGCTGTTGCTGGCCTCAGGCACACCAGCGCCCGTGCCCGCCGCCGGCGCAGCAGGAGCGCCGGGCAGTCCGGCCACGCTCTGCTGCAGGATGCGGTCCAAGGGCAGGTACAGCAGGCTGGAATTCGCACGGCTGTCGATCATCACCTTGCTCACATTCTGGTAGACCTGCTGCATCGTCTCGATATACATGCGGTCGCGGGTCACGGCAGGCGCCTTCTTGTACTCGGCAAGCACCGACTTGAATCGCTGCGAGTCACCTTCCGCCTGCGCCACCACCCGCGCGCGATAACCCTCGGCTTCCTCCAGCAAGCGCGCAGCCGTACCACGTGCCTTGGGAATGACATCACTGGCGTAGGCCTGGCCCTCATTCTTCAGGCGGTCGCGGTCCGCGCCGGCCTTGACCGCATCGTTGAAGGCCGCCTGAACCTGCTCCGGAACCTGCACGTTCTGCACATTGATGTTGGCCACCACGATTCCGGAGCCCAGCCGGTCGAGCTGGGCCTGCACCGACTTCACCAAGTCCGCCGCGATGGCATCTCGCTGCTCGTAGAGCACCTGATCGACTCTGCTGCGCCCCACGATCTCCCGAACGGCCGACTCACTGGCCTGGATCACCGCCTCGTCAGGGCCGCGGTTCTCAAACAGGTAGGCGCGTGCATCCTTCAAGCGGTACTGCACCGTGAATCGGATGTCGACGATGTTCTCGTCCTGGGTGAGCATGGAAGAGTCGCGCAGGCCGGTGGCCTGAACCACGCCGCTGCGGCCCACCTCGAGCGAGCGCAGTTGCGTCACCGGAACCGTCTCGTGGGCTTGGAAGGGATAGGGGAAGCGCCACTGGAAGCCAGCGTCGGAGGTGTGGCTGTACTTGCCGAAGGAGGTGACCACCGCCTGTTGGCCTTCCTGCACGATGAAGAATCCGCTGCCCAGCCAGATGAGGCCCACCACAGCGGCGATGACGCCCGCCCCGACACCGGCCCCTTTGAGATCGGGCTTTCCACCGCCGCTCGGGCCATCGGAGGAACCGTTTCCGCCAGAGCCGCCGCGCCCTCCTCGACCGGACAGCAGTCCCGAGAGCTTGCGATTGAAGTCACGCCAAAGTTCATCCAGGTCGGGCGGACCTTGCGGGCGGCCTCCTTCGTTGAAGATCAGCCAGCCACGGCTGAGCCGTTGGCGCAAACGTGCAAAGAGGTTCATGGTGTTGCGGTCGACCAGTTTGTCGAAGAGGCCGAGAGGACGGGTTCAAATCGGGGATCGGGTGAGGCCGGGCCCACCGGCTGCGAAACGGCGGAAGCGGCTTGGGCAATCAGGCTGCGCAGCGCATCCAGCCCCTGGCCGGTGACGGCGCTGACGAAGACGCGGGGGCTGCGAGTACCCCCTTCGCGCTCGATCTCATCCAAGGGCTGCCGTGGCTGGCGTGAGGGTTCAAGCGCGTCGATCTTGTTGAACACCAGAATCTGCGGTACACGCTCGGCCCCAATTTCCTCCAGCACGCGCTGCACCTCATGGATCTGTTCGGCGGCCTGTGGATTGGCCGCATCGACCACATGCAGCAGCAGATCGGCATCGGCTGCTTCGAGCAGCGTGGCTTCAAAGGCCTCCACGAGTTTGTGCGGCAGATCGCGGATGAAGCCCACGGTGTCTGACAGGGACACGGCACGGCCGGCCTGCTCCAGCCACAGTTGGCGGGTTGTCGTGTCCAAGGTGGCGAAGAGTTGGTCAGCAGCGTAGGTGCGCGCCTTCACCAAGGTATTGAACAAGGTGCTCTTTCCCGCGTTGGTGTAGCCAACCAGCGAAACCCGAAAGGAACCGGAACGCTCGCGGGAACGGCGTTGGGTGCTGCGCTGCCGCTTGACCTTCTCCAGACGGGCCTGCACCGACTTGATCCGCTCACCGATCATTCGGCGATCCAACTCGATCTGGGTCTCACCCGGGCCGCCGCGCTGGCCGATACCGCCCTGCTGCCGCTCGAGGTGACTCCAGCGCCGCACCAGGCGGGTGGCCACATACTGCAAGCGCGCCAGTTCCACCTGGAGCTTGCCCTCGTGGCTTTGCGCTCGCTGGGCGAAGATTTCCAGGATGAGCGCGGTTCGATCGGCCACGGGCACACCCAGAAAACGCTCCAGATTGCGCTGTTGAGCCGGCGACAAAGCCTGGTCGAACAGCACGCCATGCGCACCCTGCTCGGTCACCATCGACTTGATTTCCTCGGCCTTGCCGCTGCCCACGAACAGCGCGGGGTCCGGTGACTTGCGGCGGGCGGTCAGGCGCGCCACCGGTCGGTCACCGGCGGACTCGGCGAGCTGCGCGAGCTCGTCGAGGGTGGCCTCGAACGGCGAGTCGGGACCCAGATCAACACCCACCAGCACCACGCGGTTGGCGGGTGCGGCGGTGTTGTCGACGCGGTGAACACCCATGGCCCTATTGGGGGTCCTGGGTGGTGTCCTGTGCGTGGAAGTTCACGGCTCGCCCGGGTACGACAGTTGAAATGGCGTGCTTGTAGACCATCTGCGTCACCGTGTTGCGCAGCAGCACCACGTACTGGTCAAAGGACTCGATATGCCCCTGAAGCTTGATGCCATTGACCAGGTAGATGGACACCGGTACATGTTCCTTGCGCAAAAGGTTGAGGAACGGATCCTGCAGAAGCTGGCCTTTGTTGCTCACGATATCTTCCGTGTTGAAGTGTTTGTTTCGGGACATTAACACAAGCCGGACGGCCCGACCTGTCAATGGGCATGGTCATGGCCCGGTGCCGGGGGCAGCGGCCCATTCAACGCTTTTCGTCGGTGAAGGGGTTGCGCCCACTCTTGAACTCGATGCGCATGGGAGTCCCAACCAGCTTGAAATGTTCCCTGAATCGGCCTTCGAGGTAGCGCTTGTAGGCGTCGGTCACATGCTCCAAATTGGTGCCGTGGATGACCACGACCGGCGGATTGCGCCCGCCCTGGTGCGCATAACGCAGCTTGGGCCGGAAAGCCCCGGCGCGCTTGGGCTGCTGATGCTCCACCGCTTCATGCAGCAAACGGGTGAGCACGGGCGTGGACAACTTGGCCGTGGCGCTGGCGTGCACCTCGTCGATGGCCTTCCACAAGGGCCCCAGGCCCTGGCGCTTGAGGGCTGAAATGCGCGCGATGGGCGCAAACTTGAGGAAGGCCAGGCGCTGCTCGATCGACCGCTCCAGCATCTGCCGCTGGTAGCTGTCGATCGCGTCCCACTTGTTGATGGCAATCACCACCGCCCGGCCGGACTCCAGGATGTAGCCCGCGATGTGCGCATCCTGCTCACCCACACCCTGGGTGGCGTCGATCAGCAGCACCGCCACATGGGCGTCGGCAATGGCTTGTAGGGTCTTGACCACCGAAAACTTCTCGATGGCCTCGAATACGCGACCTTTGCGCCGAAGGCCCGCCGTGTCGATGATCTCGTAGTGGCGCCCGGCACGCTCCAGCGGGACCTTGATCGCGTCGCGCGTGGTCCCCGGCAGGTCGAAGGCGACGAGACGCTCCTCACCCAACCAGGTATTGATCAGGGTCGACTTGCCCACATTCGGCCGGCCGGCGACGGCCAGACGCAAGGGTGCGTCAGGCGCCTCGTCCGGGCCCTCGTCCAACGCGTCGTCGAATTCAAACGGCTCCAGGACCGCATCCAGAAGACTGCGGATCCCCTGCCCATGCGCCGCCGAGACCGGGTGCGGCTCACCCATGCCCAGCTCGTGAAACTCGGCCAGCAGCGGTGAGTCGGCCATGCCCTCGGCCTTGTTCACCGCCAGGTGGGTGCGCTTGTTGACCGAGCGCAGATAGCGGGCGATGTCGGCATCCTGCGCGGAGAGCCCCGAGCGCACATCGACCACGAACACCACGGCATCGGCCTCGGCCACGGCCTGCCGGGTCTGCTTGGCCATCTCGGCCACCACGCCGGAGGGCTTTTCCGGCTCGAAGCCGCCGGTGTCGATGACGATGAACGCCTGCCCACCGTGGCGCGCGTCGCCGTAATGACGGTCGCGGGTGAGTCCTGCGTAATCGGCGACGATCGCATCCCGGCTCTTGGTGATGCGATTGAACAGCGTGGACTTGCCCACATTGGGCCGGCCCACCAGGGCGACGACGGGTTTCATGGCGCGGGGCTGCTCGGGCCAGCCTGGCGGGGTCGGGTCAGGGCGCGCGCCACGCGTAGACGCCGCCCTTGCGGGTGGCCACCACCATCACCCGGCCCACCACGCGGGGAGCCGCTTCGATCGCACCCCCGTCCGTGCTCAAGCGCATCACGGTCTGGCCGTTGGCCGGATCCATCACGTGCACCTGCCCCTGAGCATCGCCCACGGCGATCCAGCCGCCCCAAGCGGCGACGCCGCCAAGGCCCCGATGCAGGAATCGCTCATGGCTCCACAGCAGTTCACCAGACTCGGCTCTCCAGCCGCTCATGCGGTCACTGGCATCGCCACCCACCACGACAGACGCATTGCCGCCCACGGGCCCGATACCCCCGGCATTGCGGGTCCAGCGCAAGGTGCCACGCGCCACATCAGCACAGGCCACCGCAGATTGGAAGGCCCGCGCGCAGACGACATCCCCCTGACGCAAAGCGGGCCCCACCAGATCCGCCAGGCGCTCGACTTCATTGGACCCCCGGGGCGTGGCCAAGGGCAGGTCCCAGCGAACGCTGCCGCGGTTCGGGTCGATGCCCACCAACCGGGCGCCCTGCCCCACCACCAGGGTGTCGCCCATGGGCATCAGCACACCGTTGAGGATGACCGACAGCGGATCGGATGTGCGCTGCAAGCGCCAGAGATAGCGGCCATCCAAGGCGTCATAGGCCTCCACGGCGCGGTCCAGTCCCAGCACAAAAACGCGCTCACCGGCCACCAAGGGGGCCGTACTCACCCGTGAGGCCAGCCGTTTGCGCCACAGGACGCGCGAGGACGCCAGGACCACCAACTCATTGTTGGCCGTGACCACGGCCGCCCTCTCCCCGTCGAAACCGACACCCGCGGCCAGCCGCGAACCGACCTTGAACGACCAGACCACAGTCGCTCGCTCGAGCTCACGGACCGTGACCGTGCCGTCGGATGAGGCTGTTGCCACGCGGCTGGTGGTCACGGCAGGCTGCATCGGAAAGTCCACGCGCCCATCGGAGGTCGACCACAGGAGCGCGGCCGAGGCACCGGCGTCCAGCTTTTCCAGCGGCGCGGGCTTGGGCTTGTCGGACATCAGCGAACAGCCCGTCAGCACCGTCGCCGCCAGGACCAGCGCCCAAACGGACTTCGGCACCTGGATCATCGTGCGGGTCCTCATGAGGCGGCCTTCGTCGAATCCGTGGGCTTGACGGGCGGGACCACCTCCGCGGGATCAACACCCAGCGACATGAGCTTGGCCTCGATGACGCGCCGGTAGTCCAGGTCCTGCGGCATGGACTTGTAGGCCGCCTTCAAGGCCTCCCGGGCCTCATCAGCCTTCTCCAATGCCATGAGCGCATCTGCCCGGCGGTCGTCCACCAGCGGATCGAATCCGGCGCCGCGGGCCTTGTCCAACACCGGCAAGGCATCCTGGGCCTTGCCCTGATCCAGCAGTACACCAGCCCAGCGCAGGCGGGCCAGGACCTGAAGACCGGGATCCTTGGCCGATTCGGCCGCCCACTGCAGGGGCTCCAGCGCGGCCTCGCTGCGTCCCTTGTCGATCAGCGCCTTGGCTGCCAGCAAGGCGCCTTGGCCCGAATAGACCGAGCCCGGGTAACGCGCCTTGAGGTCGCCCCAGGCGGCCGTGACGCGGTCGATTTCACCGGCCTGCGCTGCGCGCTCGAGCTCCGCATGCAGCGCGCTGGCCTTCAATCCCTGGTCGCGCTGCCACCAGTTCCAGCCGTTGTAGCCGGCAAAGGCCAGCAGCACCGCCGTGAGCAACCAGGTGAGCAGATTGCCCCAGCGGTTCCAGAAGGCCTTGAGTTGATCAAGCTGTTCCTGCTCCTGCAGGTCAAGGGAAGAAGCCATGAGGTGTTTGTGATGCGAGCGAATCAGCGATTATCGTCGCGCGCCAGGAGCTCTCCAGCCCAGTCCTGGATCTGAGCCAAAGATCGCCGCTGCTGAGGCGCGTCGGCGTCACGCAGCGACTTGATCGTCACCTCGCCCGCAGCCCGTTCGTCCGCCCCGAAGATCAGGGCATACCGAGCGCGACTCGCGTCAGCCTTGCGAAACTGGGACTTCATGCTCCCCGGGCCTGCATCCCCAGCGGCGTGCAAGACGGCACGCAAGCCACACTGCCGCAACTGGTCCAGGGCCGCCATGGCCGGCCCCACCGCCCCTGCATCCGGGACGATGGCATAGACGTCGGGTTCAGGCGGCTCGGGGATACGGCCCAGGGCCTCCAGCAGCAGGACCAGACGCTCGATCCCCAACCCCCAGCCCACGGCTGGCGCGGGTTTGCCACCGAGTTGTTCGACAAGACCGTCGTAGCGTCCACCCCCACACACCGTTCCCTGAGCACCGAGCTTGTCGGTCACCCACTCGAACACGGTGAGGTTGTAGTAGTCCATACCACGCACCAGCCGCGGGTTGATGCGGTAGGGCACACCACAGGCATCGAGCACTGCACGCACGCCGTTGAAATGCGCCTGCGAGGCCGGCCCCTGGAAATCCAGCAGACGCGGCGCCGACTCGGCCACCGCCTGCACAGCCGGATGCTTGCTGTCCAATACCCGCAACGGATTCGTGTGCAGTCGCTTGAGCGCCTCCTCGTCGAGTTCGCTGGCATGGGCTTCGAAGTGGGCGATGAGCGCCTGCCGATGCAAGGCGCGCTCGCTGCTCTGGCCCAGGCTGTTGAGTTCCAGGTGCACATCCTGACCCTCGACCAGCCCCAGCTCGCGCCAAAGGGCACGCACCAAGAGGATGACCTCGGCATCCACGTCCGGTCCAGGCCAGCCCAGCACTTCCACGCCCACCTGATGGAACTGGCGATAGCGTCCCTTCTGCGGGCGCTCGTGCCGGAACATGGGCCCCACGTAAAACAGCCGCTTACCGCCCTCGTAGAGCAGGTTGTGCTCGATGGCAGCGCGTACCACGCCAGCCGTTCCCTCCGGCCGGAGCGTGAGTTGATCGCCATTGAGGCGGTCGGCAAAGGAGTACATCTCCTTTTCAACGATGTCGGTGACCTCGCCCAGCCCGCGCACGAACAGAGGGGTTGGCTCCACGATGGGCGTGCGCACGGGCTGATAGCCCCAGCGCTGCATCACCGAACGCACACGCTCGTCCAGCCATTCCCAACGCACACTGTCGGGCGGCAGGAGATCGTTCATCCCCTTGACGCCCGATATCCGGTCAACCATATCGGCGCTCGATGTAGTCTTCAACGATCTGCTGGAACTCCCGCACGATGCCCTCACCGCGCAGGGTCATGGCCTTCTGGCCATCGATGAACACCGGCGCGGCCGGCGCTTCGCCCGTGCCGGGCAGGCTGATCCCGATGTCGGCATGCTTGCTCTCGCCAGGTCCATTGACGATGCAGCCCATCACCGCCACCTTGAGCGCCTCCACCCCTGAGTAGCGTCCCCGCCAGACCGGCATCTGCGCGCGCAGGTAGTCGTCGATCTGCTTGGCCAGTTCCTGGAACGTGGTGCTGGTGGTGCGCCCACAGCCGGGGCAGGCGGTCACGCTGGGATTGAACTGGCGCAGGCCCAAGGCCTGCAGGATTTCCAGCGCCACCACGACCTCCTGCGTGCGCGACTCGCCGGGCTGGGGGGTCAGGCTCACGCGGATCGTGTCGCCGATGCCCTCCTGCAGCAGCACGCTCAGCGCTGCCGCAGAGGCCACCGTGCCCCGCGTCCCCATACCGGCCTCGGTCAGTCCCAGGTGCAGCGCGTAATCGCAGCGCGCCGCCAGGGCGCGATAGACGCTGATGAGATCCTGTACACCGCTGACCTTGCAACTGATGATGATCTGGTTGGGGTCCAGGCCGATGTCACGGGCGAGCGCAGCCGACTGCAAAGCGGAGCGCACCAACGCGTCATACATCACCTGCTTGGACTCCCAGGGCTGGGCGCGGCGGGCATTCTCATCCATCAACTCCGCGAGCAACTCCTGGTCCAGACTGCCCCAGTTCACCCCGATGCGCACGGCCTTGTGACCATGGCGAATCGCGGCTTCCACCATCATGGCGAACTGCTTGTCCTTCTTGTCACCCTTGCCCACGTTACCCGGGTTGATGCGGTACTTCGACAGCGCCTGCGCGCACTCCGGGAATTCGGTCAGCAGGCGATGGCCGTTGTAATGGAAGTCGCCGACCAGGGGAACGGCGATGCCCATGCGATCGAGTTGTTCGCGGATGGCCGGTACGGCTGCTGCCGCCTCCGGCGTGTTGACCGTGATGCGCACCAGTTCCGAGCCTGCAAGCGCCAGTTCCTTGACCTGGATGGCGGTGCCGATGACATCCACCGTGTCGGTGTTGGTCATGGACTGGACGCGCACCGGTGCATCCCCGCCGATGGTCAGCACCTGATCGCCCGTGACGACGCGGGCTTGGCGGCGAATGCGGCGTTGCGCGGCCGCCATCTCGATCACGGCGGGATCGGGCTCGATCGGTCTGTTGGGACTGGTCATGCGTACTCTCACACGGTTGAGACCATCACGGTAGCTGAAGGTCGGCGACGTTGCTGCGCTGGATGTCCTGCAGGGGCACGGGCCGCCCCAGCCAGACGACCTCGGTTCCGGCCACGTTGCCCACGCGCACCCGCAGGGGGCGTTGTCCATCCACATCGACCCGTTCGCCAGGCCGCAACAGGCGCGACAGAAGCACCTGCCCACGGGCATCCGTCACCTGCACCCAGGTGTCCTGGGAAGCCTGGACCTGCAAGGGCCCGGCGGTGATGACAGGCAGGGGAGGAGGTACCGACGCAGGGGGGAACGCGCTGGGGACCGCAATG
>Ga0255188_1000211_pt1 | contig 21899 bp, 19 predicted proteins | sample Miss_Cont_RepB_8_FD_188427 | JGI IMG/M metagenome (GOLD analysis project Ga0255188, IMG submission 188427) | Freshwater microbial communities from Mississippi River, Louisiana, United States - Miss_Cont_RepB_8h | ecosystem: Environmental > Aquatic > Freshwater > River | place: USA: Louisiana... | reverse complement strand
CTTCCTACTGCTGGTTCGCCGCCAAGCTCCTCGCCCTGCTCTTCGTGTTCATGTGGATCCGCGCGACGTTCCCCCGCCTGCGCATCGACCAGCTCACGCGGCTCGCCTGGAAATTCCTCGTGCCGCTCGCGCTCGTGAACCTGTTCACGGCCGCCTTCTGGGTCCTCTCCGCCGGCTGGAACGGCCCGCTGGCCTTCGCCCGCTGGCTCATGGCCGGCGCGCTCGTCGTCGGTCCGTTCCTCGTGCTCGGCCGGCGGCTCAGCGCCGGCCTCGGACCCCGCACGTACCGCTACGCCTGAACCCCTGTGAGCCTCGCCTTCCTCCTGATTGCGTTCCTCACCGTCGCCACCGCGGCGGTCGCGATGGCGCTGCGCAACCTGATCCGCAGCGCGCTGCTGCTGGTAGCGAGCTGGGCCGGCATCGCGGCTTTCTACCTCTGGGCCGGGGCCGAGTTCGTCGCGTTCGCCCAGGTGCTGGTGTACGTCGGCGCCATCTCGATGGTGGTGCTCTTCGCGGTGCTGCTGACGCGCCCGTCGCGGGATGAGACCGAAGTCACCCCGGCCTCCGCCGGCCGACTCCTGCCCGCGCTCATCGCCGGCGGCGCTGTTCTCGGCGTGCTGGCCGGCGCGATCGTCGGCTCGCCATTGCGGACGTCCGCCAAGCCACCGGCGGCGTTCACCGTCCGTGAGCTCGGGCTCCAATTGATGGGACCCCACGCGGCCGCCCTCGTCGTCATCGGCGCGCTGCTCACCGTCGCCCTGTTGGGCGCGATCGTCATCGCCGCGCCGAGCCGGCCGGGGGACCGGGAGGACCCGCGATGAACCTTTCCCCGCTGCATCTGTGTCTGCTTTTCTCGAGCGCGCTCTTTTGCGTCGGGCTGATCGGCGCGTTGTCCCGCGGGAACTCGATCCTCGTCCTGCTCGGCGTCGAGCTGATGCTCAACGCGGGCAACATCAACCTGATCGCCTTCTGGCGCTACGGCCCTGCTCCGGCCGAGGGCACCGGCGTGCTGTTTGTCCTGTTCGCGATCGCCATCGCCGCCGCCGAGGCCGCCGTGGGGCTCGCTCTGGTGATCGCCGTGCACCGGCACCAGCGGAACATCCGGCTGCAGGAGGCCAACCGCCTGCGCGGCTGAAGCGATGAGCCTGCCCGTCCATCTTCTATGGCTCGTCCCGGCGCTGCCGCTGCTCGCAGCCGGCATCGGCGCCTTCGCTCCCGGCACCGCTCGGCGCGCGACCGCCGGCTCCGCGATCGCGGCGATGGCGCTCTCGTTCCTGCTTTCGTGCGGCGCGCTCGCCTCCGCGCTCCGCGACCCTGCCGTCCACGCCGTCCACAACTTCGCGTGGTTCGACCTTGGGCATGGAGCGTTGCGCCTCGGCTGGCTGCTGGACCCGCTGACCGCGCTGATGTGCGTGATGGTCTCGTTCGTCGGCCTGCTGATCTTCGTCTTCAGCACCGGCTACATGGCGGCGAACGCCAACTTCAAACAGTTCTTCTGCTTCCTCAGTCTGTTCGGCGCGGCGATGCTCGGCCTCCTCGTCGCCAACAGCCTGCTGCTGCTCTTCGTCTGCTGGGAGCTGGTCGGCCTCGCCTCGTACCTGCTCATCGGGTTCTGGTTTCACAAACCGTCGGCCGCCGCCGCGGCGAAGAAGGCCTTCATCACCACCCGTATCGGTGACTTGGGACTGCTCATCGGCCTGCTCTGGCTCTACGACGCCACCGGCTCGCTCCTCTTCTTCGACGGCGGCAAGGGCGTGCTGGAGGCGGGTCCGCTCGCGGCGCTCTCCGCCCAAACCACGGTCGGCGGCCTCGCTGTTTCGACCGCGATCGGGCTGCTGATCTTCTGCGGCGCCGCGGGCAAGTCAGGCCAGTTCCCGCTGCACGTGTGGCTGCCCGACGCGATGGAGGGCCCCACTCCGGTTTCGGCGCTCATCCATGCCGCGACGATGGTCGCGGCTGGCGTCTTCCTCATCGCGCGCGTCTATCCGCTGATGGCGGCGGATCTCACGCTGCCGGCCGTCCCGCTGCACGCCTTGAGCGTTGTCGCCACGATCGGCGCGATCACCGCCCTCCTCGGCGCGGTGATCGCCGTCGGCCAGAACGACATCAAACGCATCCTGGCCTTCTCCACGGTTTCACAACTCGGCTACATGATGCTCGCGCTCGGCGTCGGCTCGTGGGTCGCCGCGATCTTCCATCTGCTCACGCACGCCTTCTTCAAAGCCCTGCTCTTCCTCGGCGCCGGCTCCGTCATCCACGCCGCGCACCACGAGCAGGACATCCGCCGGCTCGGCGGTTTGCGCGCGCCGTTGCGGGTGACCTTCGCGACGTTCGCCGTCGGCATGATGGCGTTGGCCGGCGTGCCGTTCCTGTTCTCCGGTTTCTGGAGCAAGGAGGCCATCCTGCACGCGGCGCACGGCTGGACTGTTTCCCAGCTGCCCTTCGCCGCCGGGCTCATCGCGGTCGTGCTCACGGCCTTCTACATGACCCGCCTCGTCGCGGAGGCGTTTTTCGGGGAACCACGCGGAGACGGCGCCGCCCACGCGCACGAAAGCCCCGCGGTCATGACGGTGCCGCTGCTACTGCTTGCGGTTTGCGCGGTATTGCTCGGTTTCCTCGGCACGCCGTGGTGGCCGTGGCTGCAGCACACGCTGGACCCGACGTTTGCCGCGGAGCCCGGCGGCTTTGGCCTGATGGCGGTTTCCATCGTCCTCGTCGCAACGGGACTGGGCGCCGGCTGGGCACTCTACGCGCGCACTCCCCGCGCCCGCGCCAGTGAGGCAGATCCGCTGGAGCGCCGCGCCCCGCGACTTTTTGCCGCGCTGACCGGCCGGCTCGGATTCGACGAGCTCTATGCTGCGACGGTCGGGCGCCTCAACGCATTGACCGCCGCTCTCGCCGACGCGCTCGACCGACGGGTCTGGGATGGAACCGTACGCCTGCTGGCGGGACTCGGCCTTTTCACCGGCCAGGTCACCCGCGAGACCGACGAGAACCTGATCAACGGCGGGTTCGACGCGGCAAGCGGTGGCCTGCGCTCCGGCGGCCGGGCCTACTCGCGCGGGCAGACGGGCGACACCCACAGCTACCTTCGCTACATCGCCATCGGCTTCACCCTGATCACGCTCGCCGTGCTGCTGGGAGGACGCCGATGAGCAACCTGCCTCTGCTTTCCCTGCTGGTCTTCCTGCCCTGGATCGGCGCGGTGGCCCTCGCGCTGCTTCCCCGGCTTTCGGAAGTCGCGCAGCGCCGCCTCGCACTCGTGGCCAGCCTCTCGACGCTCGCGGTGGCGCTGGCGCTGCTGAGCGGCTTCGATCCCGCGCGGACAGCGCCGCAATTCGTGGAAAAGCACGCGTGGATCGCTGCGCTCAACGTCTATTATCACCTCGGACTCGACGCCCTGAGCCTGATCTTGGTGCTTCTGACGGGACTGGTGGCGCCCGCGGCTCTGGCCGCGAGCTTCCGTTCCGGAGGATTCCGCGGATTCGCGGCCTTCTTTCTCACGCTGCAGGGCGCCGCGCTCGGGGTGTTCCTGGCGCTCGATTTCTTCCACTGGTTCATCTTCTGGGAGCTCAGCCTCATCCCCGCCTACTTCCTGATCAAAATCTGGGGCGGACCGGGTGCGACCCGCGCGGCCTATCAGTTCGTGATCTACACCCTCGGCGGCAGCGCCTTTCTGCTGCTCGGCTTCGCCTCGCTCTTCAGCGCGGCGGGCACCTTCGATTTCCAGCAACTCGCGCAACTCGGCGCGGACGGCTCCCTCGCCCGCAAGCTTGGCGGAGACGGCTCGTGGTTGCCCCAGGCGGTCTTCCTCGGCGTGCTGCTCGGCCTGGCGGTGAAGGTTCCGCTCTGGCCATTCCACACGTGGTTGCCCCCGGCCTACGCGGAGGCCCCGACCGGCGCCTCGATGTTCCTGACCGGCGTGATGTCGAAGATGGGCGTCTACGGTTTCCTGCGTATCCTCTGGCCGATCTTCCCGCGGGAACTGCAGGCGGCCGCTCCCTGGCTGATGGTCCTCGCGCTCGGCGGCGTCGTGCTCGGCGCCTGGGCGGCGATGCGTCAGACGGACCTGAAGCGGATGGTGGCCTACTCATCGGTCAACCACCTCAGCTACTGCCTGCTCGCTCTGTTTGCCGTCGCGCACGCGAGCGGAAAAGGCGGCGCGGTCAGCGAGGCCGCCACGGCGGCACTGAGCGGCACGCTCCTGCAGATGTTCAACCACGGGCTTTCCGCCGCGGCGCTTTTCCTCTGCGTGGGTGTCCTCGAAAAACGCTCCGGCGGCCGGCGCGGGCTCGACGACTTCGGCGGGGTTCGTACGGTGGCGCCCTTTTTCGCCGCGCTCACCGGGGTGGCGATGTTCTCCTCGCTCGGATTGCCTGGCCTGAACGGTTTCGTCGGTGAATTCCTCATCTTCCGCGGTGTCTTCGGGCTGGCGCCGTGGGCGGCCGCGGTCGCGACACTTGGGCTGCTGGCCACCGCGATCTTCCTGCTGACCTTCTGGCAGCGGGTGTTCCATGGAACGGTCGCAGGCGCCACTCCGGGCTTCAGGGACCTGACGCTCGCGGAGGCCGCGCCGCTGCTGCCCGCGACGGCGCTGATGGTAATCCTCGGCGTTTACCCGCAGCTCCTCGCGGGGTTAATCAACCCGCTCGTCACAGCCTGGGCTGGCCACCTCACCCCGCCATGAACGCGTTGCCGTGGACCATCCTCTTCTCGTTCGCGGGCGCGATCCTCGCGCTGGTCGCGGGAACGCGCTCCGCGGCGCTTGCCCGACGCGTAGGTCTGGTGGCTACGCTCGCCGGACTGGCGGCAACCCTGCTGGCCGCGACGCGCTTCACGCCGGGCCCCGGTCTGCAGACGGTCCTAGACCTGCCGTGGATTCCGCAGTTGGGCGTCCGGTGTCATCTCGCCGCCGACGGCATCAGCCTCACGCTGGTGGTCCTGACCGGCATCGCGGCGACGGCGGGCGTGCTCTTCTCGTGGAACATCGAGGAGCGGGCGGGAGAGTTCTTCGCGCTCTACCTGACGCTGATCGGCGGCGTGTACGGCGTATTTTTGAGCGCCGATGCGTTTCTGCTCTTCGTCTTCTACGAGATCGCGATCGTGCCGAAGTATTTCCTGATCGCGAGCTGGGGCTCCACGAACCGCGAGTACGGCGCGATGAAGCTGGTGCTCTACTCGTTCGCGGGCAGCGCGCTCGTGTTGGGCGGCCTGCTGTGGGCCTTCGCGGCCGCGGGCGGCCGGAGCTTCGCGCTCGCGGATCTCGCGGCAGCCGCGGCCCGTTTCCCGCGGGGCGACCAACTGGCGATGTTCGGGCTGCTGTTCTTCGGTTTCGCGGTGCTGGCCGGCCTCTTCCCCTTCCACACGTGGGCGCCGACCGGCCATGTCGCCGCACCGACCGCCGCCTCCATGCTGCTCGCCGGCGTCGTGATGAAACTCGGGGCCTACGGATGCCTGCGCGTCGCGATGCCACTCTTCCCCGAGGCGTTGGCCTGGTGGCAGCCGGCCATCGCATGGCTCGCCATCGCCGGAATCCTGTACGCGGGGCTGGTCGCGCTGGTACAGGACGACTTCAAGTTCGTCATCGGCTACTCCAGCGTGAGCCACATGGGCTTCGTGCTCCTCGGCCTCGCCGCCGCCAATCCTCAGGCGGTCGGCGGCGCGGTCCTGCAGATGTTCTCCCACGGGATGATCGCCGGCCTGCTCTTCGCCGTCGTGGGTCGGATCGTCTATGAGCGAACGCACACGCGCCGCCTCGACGCGCTGCAAGGTATGCCCCTGCACCGCCTGCTGCCCTTCGGTGCCGTGGTCTTCGTCCTGGCCGGCATGGCGTCGATGGGCATGCCCGGCTTCAGCGGCTTCCCCGCCGAGCTGGCGATCCTGATCGGCACGTGGAAAGCATCCCCGATCTGGGCGCTGTTCGCCGCGGCCGGCATATTGGTGGCGGCCGCCTTCACCCTGCGGGTCGTGCAGGTCTCGTTCTTCGGCCGCACCGCTTCCGCGTCCGATCCGGCTCCCGCTAATGAATACCCGTTCGCTCCGGTGACATGGCCGGAGAAGGCCGGCGCGGCGCTGTTGCTCGCGTCGACTGTCCTCATCGGATTGCGGCCGGATCTCCTGCTGGACTGGATCAACCCCGCGCTGCAGTCCCCGCTCATGCAGGCGGCCCTGAGAGGAGGTCCGCCGTGAGCAGCATTTCCTACCTTGAGTTGTGGCGCGCGCTCCTGCCCGAGGCCTGCCTCACGCTCGGCGCGGTCCTTGTGCTGGCGATGGATCTGGCGGCCCCGGCCGGACGGCCGGCGGCGGCGCGCCGCGGAACCGCGGCCGCCGTGGCTCTCATCGCCCTCGCCGCCGCCGGTTGGGCCGCGGCGCGCTCCGGAACGGCAGGCCCGGCCTTCGGCGGGGTGTTCGTGCTCGACCGCCTGACGCTGATCACGCGCCTCGGCGTGATCGGGCTCGCCCTGCTGACGGTCGCGCTCGCGGGCAATCTATCCCGCCTCGCGAACGCCGCTGAGTACATCGCGCTCATCCTGTTCGCGACCGCGGGCTTCACGCTCATGGCAGCCTCGAATCAGCTGCTGATCGCGTTTCTCGCGCTCGAGCTCGCGAGCCTCGCGCTCTACGTGCTGGCCGGTTTTGACAAGACGCGGCCGGAGTCGGCCGAGGCGGGACTGAAGTATTTCCTCTTCGGCGGGGTTTCCGCCGCCTTCCTGCTTTTCGGATTCAGTCTCCTGTACGGCCTGACGGGATCGATCGCATTTCCCGAGATCGCGCGCCAACTGGCCGCACAACCGCCGTCCGCCCTCCTTGTCGTCGCACTTGCGATGATTCTCGTCGCGTTCGGCTTCAAGGCGGCCGCCGCACCGTTCCACCTTTGGGCGCCCGACGTCTACGAAGGCGCGCCGGCCGGTTCCGCCGCCCTCATCGCCTCGGCTTCGAAGCTCGCTGGGGTCGCGCTGTTCACCCGTCTGCTCTGGGCCGGGGTCGGCGCCCCCGTCGCAGTCTCATGGCTGCCCGTGCTGGCGATCCTGGCGGCGGTTTCGCTGGTGCTCGGCAACGTGGCCGCCCTCGCGCAGTCCAACGTCCGCCGCCTGCTGGCCTACTCCGCGATCTCCCACGCGGGTGCGCTCGTGCTCGGCGTGATGGTGGCCGGACGCTCCCCGGGAGCGGTCGTGTACTACGCGCTGACGTATGGACTGGCGACGGTCGGCGCGTTCGGCGTGATCGCCGCGCTCGAGACCGCGGGACCTTCCCGGCGCCTCGAGGACCTGGCCGGGCTCCACCGCCGGTCACCGTTCCTCGCGGGCTGTCTGGCGATCTACATCCTGTCCCTCGCCGGCATCCCGCCGCTGGCTGGATTCCTCGGAAAATTCGCGGTCTTCGCCGACGCTCTGCGCGCCGGTGGGCTTAACGGACCGACGGGCTGGCTCGCTTTTCTCGCGATCGCGATGAGCGCCGTGGCGCTATACTACTACCTGCTGATCCTGAAGCAGGCCTTCGTCGCCGCGCCGAAGGCAGGGGCCGGACAATTCGCTGTTCCGCCCGCCGCACGATTGGCCCTCGGCGTCGCGGCGGTCGCGATCATCGTGCTCGGGATCGCCCCCGGACTGGTCCTAGGCGCCTTCTGATCCAGGCGCCGCGTCGCCGCGGATTCGCTCCGCGGAGACGACCTGCACCCGGCCATCGCTCTCCGTGCGCCAACGCACGTTCCAACCGGCGAGGGTCATGCCGTGAATCCGGCCCGCCTCGTCCTGATAAGCAGGTCGTGGGTCAAACGAGAGCACCTGCCGAACGAGTTCCGCGATCTCGGCGCCGAGCTGCGCGGCGATTTCCCCCGGCACCACCACCGATCCGGCGGGCCGCGGTGCGGGCGCGGCCAGCGCCCAGTCGGCACGGGCATCCGGAACGGCCTCGCACCACGGCAGGTAGGGTTTCACGTCGTAGACCGGCGTGCCGTCGATCGCGTCGATGCCCGCGACGCGCAACAAACCCGGCTCGACGGCCAGCAGGCGGACCAAGGACAGCCCGAGGCCGTTGGGGCGGTTGGGGGAACGGGAGGCGAAGACCCCCACGCGCTCGTTCCCGCCCAGCCGCGGCGGCCGCACCACCGCGCTGCCGCTCCACGGCGGGTTGCCGTGGAATCCCGTCACGAGCCAGACGTGCGAAAACGCCTCTAGCCCGCGCGTGAACTCCGGCGCCGCAAAGGCGGGCAGGAACTCCACCCTGCCCTCCGCGGCGGGCACCATCCCGCCCTGACGCGGCACACCGAACTTCTCCGCAAACGGCGTTCGGAGAATCGCGACCGGGCTGATCCGCGCCTCCGGCACTAGGCGAGCACGCCCTTGACCACGTGCCCGTGCACATCGGTGAGGCGGTAATTGCGGCCCTGGAACTTGAAGGTGAGCCGCTCGTGATCGACCCCGAGGAGGTGCAGCACGGTCGCCTGAAAGTCGTGCACGTGCACCTTGTTCTCGACGGCGTTGAAGCCGAACTCGTCCGAGGCGCCGTAACTCATGCCAGGTTTCACGCCGGCACCCGCCATCCAGAGCGAGAACGCGTACGGGTGGTGATCGCGTCCCCATTGCTTGGTCTCCTCAATCTTACCCTGCAGGAACGGCGTGCGGCCGAACTCGCCGCCCCAGATCACCAGCGTGTCCTCGAGGAGCCCGCGCTGCTTGAGGTCGCGCACGAGGGCGGCCGACGGGGCGTCGGTGTCCTCGCATTGGATCTTCAGTTGTGAGTTCAGGTTGCGGTGCTGGTCCCAGCCCGCGTGCATCACCTGGATGAACCGCACGCCGCGCTCGGCGAGGCGGCGCGCCATGAGGCAGTTGTAGGCGAAGGTGCCCTGCTTGCGCACATCCGGGCCGTACATCGCGAGCGTGGCGGGCGACTCCTTGGAGAAGTCGGTGAGCTCCGGCACACTCGTCTGCATCCGGTACGCCATCTCGTATTGCGCGATGCGCGTCGCGATCTCGGGATCCCCGAAATCCTGCCGCTTGATCTCGTTGAGGCGCGCAAGGTCGTCGAGCACCCCGCGCCGCACCTCGCGGCTGAGGCCCGCGGGATTCGACAGGTACAACACCGGATCCCCGCTGCCGCGGAAGGCCACGCCCTGGTACTTCGAGGGCAGGAAGCCGCTGCCCCAGTAGAAGTCGTAGAAGATCTGCCCGCAACTCGCCTCCTTGTCGCGCGAGGTCATCACCACGAACGCCGGCAGGTCCTCCGTCTCGCTGCCGAGGCCGTAGGTGAGCCACGAACCCATCGAAGGACGACCGGCCATCTCGGATCCGGTCATGAAGAACGTGATCGCCGGGGCGTGGTTCACCGCCTCGGTGTGCATCGATTTGATGAAGCAGAGATCATCCGCGATCTCCGCCGTCTTCGGGAGGAAATCCGAAACCCACGCCCCGCTGTTCCCGTGCTGTGCGAACTTTGTGATCTCGCCCAGTACCGGCCGCGCGGTCTGGTTACCGGTCATCGTGGAGAAACGCCTCCCGCCGACCACCTCGTCGGGGATCTGCTTGCCGTGCCATTGGCGGAGGGCCGGCTTGTAGTCGAACAGATCGACGTGCGACGGCGCGCCGTTCTGGAAGAGATAGATCACTCGCTTCGCCTTGGCGGGAAGATGCGGCAGCTGCGGCAAGCCCGGCACGCCGCGGCGACCGGTGGCCGCGAGCGCGTCGCGTCCCAGGAGGGAAGCGAGCGCGGCGGTGCCGAGCCCGAGCACCGAGCGGCCGAAGAACTGGCGCCGGGTGTAGTGGGCGCTGGCTTCGGTGAGGGGATTCAAAGGCGTCATGGCGTTCATTCCTTGGACAGCACCTCGTCTAGGTTGAGCAACAGCGAGCAAAGCGCCGTCCAGGCCGCGTGCTCCACCGGATCGAGACCGGGCGCCCGCGCGGCCTCACCGGCGGCGGCGAGCAGTTCCGCCCCGGCGGGGTCGGAGGAGAACTGGGCGCGCAAAGCGGCGAGGCGACCCGTCAGGATTCCGGCCTCCGCCGCCGTCGGCGGCCGCGCCGCGGCGAGCCGGAAAGCCCGCGCCAACCGGATGGAGTCATCACCTTGCCCGGCGAGCACACGTTGCGCCATGACCCTCGAGGCCTCGACGTAGGCAGGATCATTAAGAGTGACCAGCGCGTGCATCGGCGTGTTGGTGATCGGCACCTTGACCGTGCAGACTTGACGCGAGCCGGAGTCAAAGAACGTGGTGGGGCCCACGATGCGCCGCCAGAAGACGTACAGGCTGCGGCGGTAAAGGGCCTCCCCGTGGTCCTGCACGTAGGTTTTTTTCCCGAAAGTCGCCTCCTCCCAGATTCCCGACGGCTGGTAAGGCCGCACGGAGGGGCCTCCCGTCTGAAGGTTGACCAGACCCGCGACCGCGAGCGCCTGATCGCGGATCATCCAGGAGGGCATGCGATGCCGCGGTCCGCGCGCGAGCAGGCGGTTGTCGGGATCGCGCTCCCGCAACTCGGCGCCAACGCGAGAAGACTGCCGGTAGGTGGCGCTGGTGACGATCAGCCGGTGCAGGCGCTTCATGTCCCAGCCCGAGGCCACGAACTCCGTGGCCAGCCAGTCGAGCAGCTCAGGATGCGAGGGCGGCTCGCCCTGCACGCCGAAATCCTCGGGGGTTTTCACGAAACCCGTGCCGAAAAAGGCCTGCCAGGTCCGGTTGACGGTCACGCGCGCGCCGAGCGGGTTGTCCGGGGAAACCAGCCAGCGCGCGAGATCGAGGCGGTTGATCCGGTTGGCCGGTCCCGGCTCGGCGCTTCCCCGCCGGAACAAAGCGGGCACCGCACCGTAGGCACGCACCTCGGACTTCGACTCGTAGTTGCCTCGGTTGAGAATGAAAGTCTCCCGGGGCTCCGGAAGCTGGTCCATGATCATCACCTTGGTGATGTTGTCGCTCGCCCGATCGCGGGCCCGGATAGCCGCGATGTGGCGTTGGAGCAGCTTCGCGTAGGCCGGATCGGGCTCCGTGTCGCGGAAGAAGGGCAACGCCTCCAGCAGACCGTCAAGGCCGCGTCGCTTCACCTCGGTGCGCGCGTGCGTCGCGGGCAGGTTACCGGGGAGCCGCTGCGCCGCCGGCGAGTCGATCACCGGCTTGCCCTCCGGCCGGGGGAACTTCGTCAGCTCGAACTTCTCGATCTCCGGAACGAGCGCGTCGATGGCGGCCTGCGCTTTCCTCACCGCCTCGGCCTCGGCCGGCGTCGAAAGATCGACCACCGGCGCGATGGCGCCGCTCCGCCCGCCGGCCGCCCGCCCGGTCTCCGACATCTGGTTGAAGATGTCGTAAAGCGCGTAGTAATCCCGGTGCGAAATGGGATCGTACTTGTGGTCGTGGCACCGCGCGCACGAAAGCGTGAGCCCGAGCCAGATCGCCCCGGTGGTTTCCACGCGGTCGAAAACGTTCTCCACGCGGGTCTCCTCCGCGATCCGGCCGCCCTCGCCGTTGAACATGTTGTTCCGATGGAAGCCGCTCGCGATCTTCTGTTCTCGCGTGGCCTGCGGCAATAGATCGCCGGCGAGCTGCTCGATCGAGAACTGATCGAACGGCATGTTCGCGTTGAGCGCGTTAACCACCCAATCACGCCACGGCCACATCGTGCGCTCGGGGTCGCCTTGGAAACCGTTGGTGTCGGCGTAGCGCGCCGCGTCGAGCCAGTCCCAAGCCCAGCGCTCGCCATAGCGCGGCGATGCCAGCAGACGGTCGACCGCGCGCTCGTACGCGCCGGGTGCGCGATCGGAAAGATACGCCCCGAGCTCCTCCTCGGTCGGTGGCAGACCCGTCAGGTCGAGGGAAACCCGCCGCAACAACGCGGCCGGGCCCGCTTCCGGCGCCGGAGCCAGTTTTTCCTTCGCCAGACGCTCCCGTACAAACGCATCGACCGGGTGCGCGCCGAAGCCCGCCGGCACGGCGGGAGATCGCGGCGCCTCGTACGCCCAATGCCCGCCCCAAGGCGCGCCGGCCTCGATCCAGCGGCGCAAAAGATCCACCTCAGCCGTCGTCAGCTTCCGCGTCGCCTTCGGTGGCGGCATCACCTCGTCCTCATGCTGGCTGATGATCCGCAGGAAAAGTTCACTCGCACGGGCGTCACCCGGCTTCACCACCGTCACGCCGTCACGCGTGCGGAAAAGCCCGTCCCGGTCGTCAAGCCGCAGCTTCGCCTCGCGCGTGGCGGCGTCGGGTCCGTGGCAATGGAAGCAGGCGTCCGAAAGGATCGGCAGGATCTCGCGGTTGAAATTGATCGCCGCCGCGGCTTCGGCGGCCGCCGCGGCCAACGGCGCGGCGAGGAGGAGGAGCGGCGTCAGGAGACGGCGGGGCGGCATGGGGACCTCGAAAGGATTTGAGTGGGTTCGATCGAGTCAAACCCGCTCGACTTCGATTGCGCCGGCCGGCGCGCAACGGTTGGCGTCAGTACCCCGCCGCGACGTTCGTCCGCCGTGGATCGGCGTAGCCGGTCATCGACCCGTCGCCATGGAACTCGATGGCGTTGATGCCGCCGAAATGCTTCCCGGTGCCGGCGGGCTCGCGCAGGACGACGTTCCAGCCGAGGTCCTTCAGCGCCGTCGCGACCGCGGCGGGCAACGACTGCTCGGCCTCCAGCGCCTCTTGCTCATTGCTGCGGAGCGCGGCCTGGAAATGCACGCGGGTATCGCCGATCGCCTCCGCCAGCGGTCGCCCCAGGGCCAGTCGATCATACAGCACCTGCAGCAGCGCGGTGGGGATGCGCGACGAGCCGGGCACGCCGACGGCGAGCACGGGACGGCCGTCGCGCAGGACAATCGTGGGCCCGATGGTGCTCGTGGGGCGCTTGCCGGCGGCGACGTAGTTGGGGCCACGCGCGTTCGTCGTGGAGAAATTCATCATGGTGTTGTTCATCACCACCCCGGTGCCGGGCGGCACCACCCCGGCCCCGAAGTGCAGGCTCTGCGACTGCGTGGCGCAGACGATATTCCCCTGACGATCCGCCACGGCGAAGTGCGTGGTCGCGGCCATCGGACTCTCGTGGAACAAGCCGGTTTCTCCCGGAGCTTCCCACTGCACGACCTTGCGCCTGGCGCCGGCGGACGGGGGAGCCTTTTCGCGCAGCTCGCGGATGGCGTCCGGCGCCAGCAGCTTCTCCACAAGGAACGGGGATTCCGGCACATCGCCCACCGTGCGGGAGATGGCCGGCTGCGCGGCCCGCCAGATCCGGCCCAGACGGTCGAGGTGCGCGGCGGTCCGCAGCGGCGCCATCGGTTCGGCGTCCCCCTCGAGCGCCTTCAGAATGGGAAGGAACAGCGCGGAACCGCTGGTCGGAGGCGGACCCGAAAACAGCGTGTAGCCTTTGAACTCCGCCACGATCGCGGTGGTCTCGCGGGCCTCGTAGTTCTCCAGATCGGCCGAGGTGATCCAGCCACCCGCGTCCCGCGCGGCGCGGACGATCGCGCGCGCGACTTCGCCTTTGTAAAAACCGTCGCGACCGTGGCGGGCCATCGTCTCCATCGTGCGGGCGAGGTCCTCGTTCGGCAGCCGCGAGCCCACCTCCGGCAAACGTCCTCCGGGCAAATACAGGCGGGCGATCTCCGCGTCACCGCGGCGCAGTTTCTTCTCCTGCTCGGCAAATTGCTCGCGCGACTTCGGGAGGATCTCGAACCCCCGGCGCGCGAGATCGATCGCGGGCTGGAGCACCTCCGCCCACGGCTTGGCCCCCCACCGCCGGTGAGCGGTCCATAGTCCCGCCGCGAGACCGGGCACGCACACCGAGGGGTAGCCCGTCGAGCGCTCCTCCGCGGGCATCCCGATCCAGCGCGTGACGTCGACGGAGCCGGCGGCGTCCATCCCGTCGATCGCCGTGACGCGGCCGGTCTTCGCCTCGAAATGGAGCAGCATGAGTTTTCCGCCCAGGCCGGAGCCGTAAGGCTCGGCGACACCCAGCGCGAGCGAGGTGGCCACGGCGGCGTCGACGGCGTTGCCCCCGGCGCGCATCACCGCCAGACCCGCGGCGGCGGCCTCAGGATGCCCGGCGACCACCATGCCCTCGCGGCCACGCACCGGCGTGACCGCCACGGGAACCGCCGCTTGCAGGGAGACGAGCGCGGTCGCGAACCACGCGAAGAACAGGGATTTCCTCATCGGACGGACGTTCTGGCCGCGCCGGGTTTCGCGGGCGAGCGCGGAGTGCGTCAGGTCACCTGAAGGCGCCGCAGCACCTCGCCCAGCAGGTAAATGGAGCCGGTCACCACTACCACATCGTCCGGACCTCCCGCCGCGCAAACCCCCGGGGCGGGGAAGAGCGCCGCGACCTCGCTCCGACGCAGCGCGCCGCCGAAACCCGCGGGCACGAGCGACTCCAGTTCCGCGTGCGTGCACGCCCGCGGCTGGTTCGGCACCACGAGGTGAATCTCCCCCGCGTGCCGCGCGATCGCCTCGATCAACGGACGCGCCCGAACCATTCCGAGCACGCCGGTCACCACCAACGGCGCGCGGCCGGTTTCGCGGGTCAGGCGCGACAAATTGGAGTCCAGCACGGCCGCGCCCTCCGGGTTGTGCGAGGCATCCAGGATCAGCAATCGCCCGCCGACCCTAGTGCGCTGCCAGCGGCCGGGCCAGTCGACCCGCGCCAGCCCGCGCGCGATCACCTGCGGCGTCAGGCGCCAGCGATCCCCCAGCAGCCGGCCAACCAGCGTCGCCGTCGCGGCGTTCCACCGCTGGTAATCCCCCTCGAGATTCGTGCTCGGATAGCGTTCGACGTCGTCGCCGAACTCCTCCGCGACGGAAACCAGCGGCGCGCCCCGCTCGGCCGCGATAGACCGGATCACACGCTCGGCGGCGGCGGGCACGCGGCCGAGCACCACCGGCCGCCCCGGCTTGATGATGCCGGCCTTCTCCGCGGCGATTTTCTCGATGCTGTCCCCGAGGATCTCGCAATGGTCCATCGCGATGGAGGTGATCACGCTCACCTCGGGTAAAACAACATTCGTGGCGTCGAGCCGCCCACCCAGCCCCACTTCGATCACAGCGATATCACATCCCTTCCGCGCGAATTGCAGGAACGCCATCGCGGTGAGGTACTCGAAGAACGTCGGGGCCAGGGCAGGGTCCGCCCCGGGTCTCGTGCCGGCTTGGTCTATCTCCGCCGCATAACCGACAATCTCGTCCTCGGTCAGCCGCACCCGGTCCACCTGCACTCTTTCACCCAGATGGACAAGGTGCGGCGAGGTGTAGAGCCCCGTGCGCCAGCCGGCGGCATGCAGGATCGCCTCGATCATGGCGGAGACCGACCCCTTTCCGTTGGTGCCGGCGACGTGCACGCAGGGGAATCCGCGCTCGGGATGGCCCATTCCAGCCGTGAGGGCCTGCATCCGGTCGAGGCCGAAGGCGCGTCCGACCGGCTTGAGGGCGTACAACCGGTCGACGACCGCCTGGTAAGCGGACTCCGCGCTCATCCGGCCGGAAAAATCACGTCCTCCCGATCCCGGCCCTCAGGCCGTCGCCGGCTTCCGGCGCAAATGAAGGGCGCTGAGGATCTCGCGCAGCCGGTCGCGCATCTCGATCCGGCTCACGATCTGGTCGATCAAACCGTGTTTCAGCAGGAACTCCGCCGTCTGGAAGCCGGCGGGAAGCGTCTGCTTGGTGGTGTCCTTGATGACGCGCGCGCCGGCGAATCCCACGAGCGCGCCCGGTTCGGCGATGATCACGTCGCCCAAGGTCGCGAAACTGGCCGTGACGCCCCCCATGGTCGGGTGGGTGAGGATCGAGACGAACGGCAGCCCCGCCTCGGCGAGTCGGCCCAACGCCGCGCTGGTCTTGGCCATCTGCATGAGCGAATAGATGCCCTCCTGCATCCGGGCGCCGCCGGAGGCGCTGAAGATCAGACAGGGGGTCTTGCGCTCGATCGCCAGTTCGACCGCCCGCGCGATCTTCTCGCCGGCGGCCGCGCCCATGGCGCCTCCACAGAAACGAAAATCCATCACCGCCAGCGCGACCTCGATGCCGTGGAGGCGGCCGTGACCCGAAATCACCGCCTCCGGCAGGCCGCTGTCCTTCTCGTAGCGCTTGATGCGGTCCGGATAGGGCTGGGAATCGACGAACTTCAGGGGATCAGTCGAACGCACGGAGGCGTCGGTCTCGACAAAACTGCCTTCATCCAGAAGCGCCGCGATCCGCTGGCGCGCACCGATCGGGAAATGGTGCCCGCTCTTGGGCGACACCATCTGGTTATCCTCGATCTCCTTGTTGAAGATGATGTCTCCGGTCGCCGGATCCTTGGTGTATAAACCCTTGGGAATATCCTTCTTACGCGTGCGGCGAACGGTGTAGGTGGGCTTGTCGAAGTGCATGCGGATCAGCCGTGGGCCAGGGTTACCACCTCGAGATTCTCGACCCCGGCGTCGCGCAGGACGCCGGCGCAGCTATTGAGCGTGGAGCCGGTGGTGAAGACGTCGTCGACAAGCACATGATGCTGCCCGGGAGTAAGCGGGGCGCCCGGAGCGAGTGCAAAGGCATTCTTGAGGTTGCGCCGGCGCTCCTCCCGGTCGAAAGCGGTCTGCGTTTCCGTGTCCACCACCCGGCGCAAAACCGGCGCCACCACGGTTCCCGCTCCCGCCACCTTGGCGAGTTGCTCCGCGATCAGCCGCGCCTGGTTGTAACCGCGCTCGCGTTCCTTCCGCGCGTGCAAGGGAACGGGGACCAAACACGCCCCGCGAACCGCCTCCAGAACATGAGGGGCGCGCCGGAAGATCTCCGCGACATCCTCCAACACGTGCAATCCGCGGTGGTATTTCAGCTCGATCACCAGCGACCGCACCGGCCCTTTGAACAGCGAAGCCGTGCGTCCGCTCCGGAAAACCGGCGCTAACCCGTCGCACTTCACACATTGTCGCCCGCCTTCCACCAGGCCGAAAAACGGATGCCCGCACGTGGAGCAGTGCGGGGGCGCGACGAACGAAACCTGTGCCGCGCACGTCCGGCAAAGGTGACGGAAGACGCCACGCTGCTCCTCGGCCTCGTCATTTTCCACCAGCCCGCGGCAGTGCACACAGGACGGCGGAAAGATCACATCCCGCAGCCCCCGCCACCAGCGTTGCACGACGGGTCGCATCCTCCGCCTCTCAATAAAACACCTTCATCAGGAACAGTCCCTGCGGGGGCGCCGTCTGCACCACGGGCGTGCGCTCCCCCGCCTTGAGCAAGGACCCCACCACCTCGGGCGTCATCCTGCCCTCCCCGACCGCCACCAGCGCGCCGACGAGGCTGCGCACCATTTTGTACAGGAACCCCTCCGATTCCGCCGTGATGCGCACGCGCCGGCCGTACCGGGCGATTTCGAGCCGACGCAGATCGCGCACCGTGTCCTCGCGCTCGGGCCCGTTCAAGGCCGTGAACGCCCGGAAATCATGGCGGCCGCGCAAGACCGCCGCGGCGCGCTCCATCGCGGCGAAGTCCAGCGCGCGATAAATAGCCCAGCAATAGGGACGCGTGAACGGATCGGGATCCCCGAGGTGAAGATGATACACGTAGCGTTTCCCTTTCGCGCTGAAGCGGGCGTGGAAATCCTCCGCGACGCGGCGCGCGTCCTTGATCTGGATTCCCGGCGGCAGGCCCGTGCGGAATGCCGCCAGCAGTTTGGCCGCACCGTGCCGCCAGTCGGCGTCGAAGTGAAACACCTGCCCGCGCGCGTGCACCCCGGCATCGGTCCGGCCGCTACCGTGGATCCGCACGGCCGAGTGGAAGATCGCCGCCAGCCGCGTCTCGATCGCATCCTGGATCGCCAATCCGCCGGCCTGGCTCTGCCAACCGGCGAAAGCGGTGCCGTCATAGGCGCAGGTGCAGCGCCAGCGCGTCTTTTCAGGGTCCGTCTTCATCGTCGGGAACCGACGGGATCTCCGGCGGAAAGCGCTGGTTGAGGAAATCCTGCAGGATGAGCGTCGCGGCGCGCGAATCCACGATCCCGCTCGCCCGCACGTCGCGGCGCCGCGACTTCGCGATGGTCGACTCGGCCTCCTGGCTCGTCAGCCGCTCGTCGACCAGATGCACCGGCAATCCCAGCTCGGCGCCCAGCCGCGCGGCGAACGCCTCCGCCTCCTTTGCCTTCGGCCCCGCGGTGTCGTCCATGTTCAGCGGATGCCCCACGACCAGATCCGTCACGCGGCGTCCCCGGGCCACCTCAAGCAACGCCGACCACCGACGCGTCTCGTCGGCATCCGTCAGCGCCGGCAACGGCGTGGCCACCCCCAGCTCGTCGCCGTAGCTGAGTCCGATCCGCCGGGTGCCGTAGTCGATGCCGAGACAGCGCACCGCGCGATTCGGGCGCCGGCTCCGCGGCGGCGCAATTTCATTTGCGGACGCGATCCTTAGCCGTGTCCTTCGCCCGATGCCGTCCGCGCCCGAATTGCCGCCCGCCGCCCTCGCGCGCTACAGCCGGCAACTGATGCTCGCCGGGATCGGCGAGGAGGGTCAGCGGAAACTGGCCGCGGCCCGCGTGCTCGTGATCGGCGCGGGCGGACTCGGGAGCCCGGCCGCCCTGTACCTCGCCGCCGCGGGCGTCGGCACGCTCGGCGTCGCCGATCACGACCGCGTCGAGCTCCACAATCTCCACCGGCAACTGCTCCATGACGACGCTTCGATCGGGCACCCCAAAGTGGACTCGGCGGCGCGACGACTCACCGCGACCAATCCGCACACCCGCGTGGTGACGCATCCGGAGGGCGTGCACGCGGGTAATATAGAGGCGGTGTTCGCCGGCTATGAGGTGATTGTCGACGGCACCGACAACTTCACGTCGCGCTATCTCAACAACGACGCCGCCGGCCTCGCCCGCAAACCGCTCGTGTATGGAAGCGTCTATACGTTCGACGGCCAGGTGACCGTGTTTGATCCCGCCGTGGAGGGCGGCTGCTACCGCTGCCTCTTCCCGGAAGCGCCGGCGGCGGGCAGCGTTCCCGGTTGCGGCGAGGCGGGCGTGCTCGGCGCGCTGTGCGGCGTCATCGGCAGCCTGCAGGCGATGGAGGCGATCAAGCTCATCACCGGGGCGGGAGGTCCGCTGCGCGGCCGGCTGCTCACCTACCACGGGCTCGACGCCACCATGAACGTCCTCGCCCTGCCGCGCGACCGCGGCTGCGCGTTGTGCGGGGAACATCCGACCATCACCCGACCGGGCGCCGGGCTCAACGCCCCCGTTTGCACCGCGAAACCTTCCATGAATCCCGCCGAAATCCCGCTGGAGATCTCCGCCCGCGAGGCCCACGCCCTGCGCCAGTCCAACCCGGAGGGCACGCTCATCGTCGACGTGCGCGAGCCCTATGAACTCGCGATCTGCCGGTTGGCCGACGCCGAGCACATCCCGATGCGCCAGATCCCGGAGCGGCTCGCCGAACTCCCGCGCGATCGCCACCTGCTCATCCTGTGCCACGCCGGCGCCCGCAGCATGCGGGTGACGGAGTTTCTACGCGCGCGCGGCCTCCCGTCGGTCACCAATATAGGCGGCGGGATCTCCGCCTGGGCCGACGAGGTTGACCCCACGCTGGCACGCTACTGACGGCGCCCGCGCCACGCGCGGAAATAAAAAGCCCCCGCGGCGCGGGGGCTGGAATGGAAGGGATATGATCGCGCGGCGATCAGCGTTTGTTCACCAGACCGGCGGCCTTCTTGATATTCTGCACGCTCGGCAGGGAGATGCCGACTTCCTTCGCGATCGCGGAGCCCGTCTTGCCCTCGGCGACCAGCTTCTTCACCTGCTCGCGCATCTCGTCGGTGATCTTGGCGCGCTTGCGGCGGCGACCACCGGCGGCGGCCTTGGCTTGGCCCGGCTTGCGACCGCGGCGTTTGCCGCCCCCGCGGACGGCGCCCGAGCCGGAGGCGCGGATAATGGCCTCGGCCAGCTCGGCGGCGGTCTCGAACCCGTATTTTTCGGGCAAGGCCGCGAGCTCGCGGTTGAGCTTGTTCTCGATGGACTTCTCCAGGCTCGCGACCTTGGCGCGCGCCGCCTTCAGCTGATTGAGTTTATTTAGTAACATACAGCCGGAATGGAGAATGACTATACGGCGTATAGCAAGACCCCGCATAAGATTTATCAGAAATTACAAAGGCGGCCCCGACGGGCCGCCTTTGGCAAAATACATACGTTTATAAACGATCAGATCGTCATGGCGTGATAGCCGCCGTCGACGACGATCTCCGAGCCGGTGATGAACCCGCCGGCGCCATCGCTCGCCAGCAGGAGGGTCGCGCCGACCAGTTCGCGCGCCTCGCCGAACCGCTTCATCGGCGTGTGGCCCATGATGGAGGCGACGCGCTCGGGGGAAAGGATCTTGCGGTTCTGCTCGGCGGGGAAAAAGCCGGGCACGAGGGTGTTCACGCGCACCCGCTTCGGCGCCCACTCGCGCGCGAGATTCTTGGACAGATTGTGCACCGCGGCCTTGGTCGCGGAGTAGGTGAACACGCGCGAAAGCGGCACAAGGCCCGACATCGAGCCGAGATTGATGATGGAGCCACCCTCCCCGCGCTCGACCAGATAGCGGCCGAACACCTGGCAGCCCAGGAACACGCCCTTGTAATTGATGCGCACGATGCGGTCGAACTCGTCCTCGGCGATGTCGAGGAAGGGCGTGGCCGAATTCACGCCGGCGCCGTTCACGACGATGTCGACGCGGCCGGACTTCCGCAGGACCTCGGCCAGCAATCCTTCGAGCGCGGCCTTCTCGCTGGCCTCGCAGGAATGGACATAACCGCGGCCGCCCGCCGCGTGGATGCGCTCCAGCTTCGGCTTGGCCTTCTCCTCGTTGCGGCCGACGAGCACAACCTCGCAGCCCGCGCCGGCCAGACCCTCGGCCATGGCGCCGCAGAGCTCGCCGGTGCCGCCAATGACGACGGCGACCTTGCCGTGCAGTTTATAAAGATCCGCGAGATATCCCGATGAAGTGCTCATGATGAATGGGCAGCGAAGCGCCGGCTCCCCGCGTGGCAACGTGAATTCCTCACCCCGCCCCCGGGCCAAAGTAACGTAATACGTGACAAATCCGGGGAGCCCGCCGCGGGATGGCGCGGCATGGGGCTTGCGAGGGGGAAAGGCGCGGGGTTGGCTGCAGGCATGCCGCACATCCCGCTCGAGGACGACTTCAACGACGTGATCAACAAGGCCCAGCGCGGCCTCGCGATCACGGACGAGGAACTGATGAAGCGCGCGGAGGTTTCGGCCGAGGACCTCGCGGCGGTGAAGGCGGGCCGACCCATCGACGCCGTGCTGCGTCGCGTCGCCCGGCACCTCCGGCTTTCGCCCGATGCCCTCGAGGTGCTCGCGCACAAACGCTGGTATCCGCGGATCCCTGACTTCCCCAAGGGCTTCGCCGCGTTCAACACGCCGCACGGCTCCATGACGGTGAACAGCTACCTGATCTGGGATCCCCGCGCGAGGCTGGCGGCCGCTTTCGACACCGGCTCCACGAGCCAGCCGATGCTGGATGTGATCGCCGCCGAGCGCCTGACATTGCGCTATATTTTCCTCACCCACACGCATCCGGACCATGTCGCCGATCTGCCCGCGCTGGCCGGCGCCACGGGGGCGGAGGTCTGGGCGAGCGAACTCGAGCCGTCGTCCCATCCCGGCGCCAAGACGTTTCCGGAGAACGCGCACTTCCACGTCGGCGGCCTCGCGGTGAAAACGCTGCTCACCAGCGGCCATTCCCCGGGACTGACGACCTTTTACGTGACAGGCCTGAGCTGGCCGCTCGCGGTCGTCGGCGACGCGCTTTTCGCCAGCTCCATGGGAGGCAGCGCGACGCGCTTCACCGAGCAGGTCCGGAACAACAAGGAGAAGATTCTCGCCCTTCCGCGCGACACCGTGGTCGCCCCGGGGCACGGGCCGCTCACCACGTTGGCGCAGGAAAGAATCCACAACCCTTTCATCGCGCGCTGAAGCGGG
>Ga0255188_1000204_pt1 | contig 22347 bp, 19 predicted proteins | sample Miss_Cont_RepB_8_FD_188427 | JGI IMG/M metagenome (GOLD analysis project Ga0255188, IMG submission 188427) | Freshwater microbial communities from Mississippi River, Louisiana, United States - Miss_Cont_RepB_8h | ecosystem: Environmental > Aquatic > Freshwater > River | place: USA: Louisiana... | reverse complement strand
CTGCATCGCCTGCTGCGCGGTCATCTGGCCCAACGCGGCGGCTTGGGCGGATTCCTTGTCGCCCTGGTCGCCTTGCTGGCCCTGCTTTTGGTCGCCCTTTTGAGAATCCGGTTGCTTCTGCTCCGGTGGCTTCTGCTCGCCGGGCTGGTCGGGCTTGGGCTGGTTCTCCGGCTTCTTGTGCTCGTCAGGTTTCGGCGCATCGGGCTTGGGCTGCTTTTGATCTCCGGACTTTTGGTCGTCCGGTTTTTGGTCCTGCTTTTGGTCGCCCCGCTTCTGGTCGTCCTTTTTCTGATCGTTCTTCTTGTCGTCCGATGGCTTGTCTTGGTTGTCCTTCGACGGCTGCTTGTCCTGCTGCTGCTTCAGCTCCTCCAGCTTGCGCTGCACAAACGCGCGGTTGTGTTTCGCGTCGGCGTCGGCGGGATCCAGTTTGAGCGCGGTGTCATAGAAGCCGAGGGCGCTCGCCCAGGCTTCGCGCTTCTGGTTGGCGTCCGCAGCGGCTTCGCCGAGTTGGAACTGGGCGTTGCCCAGGTTGTAAAAGGCGCTCTGCGCGAGCTTGGGATCCCGCGCGCCCGTGGCCCCGGTGAAGTGCCGGGCAGCGTCCTCGAACTGCTTCGCCTGATACGCGGCGGCACCGGCGTTGTAAGCCAGGCGCGAGTCCTCCGGGCGCTGCTGACGAAGGCGGTCGTATTCCTTGAGGGCCGCATCGTATTGGCCGGCCTGGTATTGCTTGAGCGCGTCGGCGGAGGAGGCGAGGGCGGTGAACGAAAACAGCCCGAGGAGCAACCCGACGACGAGGAGGCGGCGCATTATGGAGTGCGGCGAGTTCTCGCCGCTTTCCGCAGGCGACTTGTCGCCGTCGAAAGTGCAAAGGTTGACAGCAACACTTGTGGTTCCCCGCTGGCGCGAGCGCGTGTCACCCATCTGCTCAGTCTCGCAACGAGCGGTTGACGGCGACAAGTCGCCTGCGGAAAGCGGTGACAAGTCACCGCAGTCCATGGCGCGGCAGATTGCCGGAGAACTATTTCGCAACGGTTGCATCAGCAGTTGTGGAGTCAGACAAGTTCGCCACGGGGGTGTTCACGCTGGCTGGCCGGCGCACTTTCTGTCGTTCCGGGAGAAACATTTCGAGGATGAGCAAAACAACCGCGATTCCGAGCGGCCAGTAAAATCGCTCGTGGTGGCGCTGCATGAGCTTGGCGTTGAACTCGGACTTGGGCAGGGGCGCTAGCCCGCGCTCGTAGAGGGTTTCCGCCGTGTTGGCCCCGCGCAGCGGCAGGTAAAACCCGTCGGCCGCGCCGGCGATTTGCTGGAGCAGGGTTTCGTTGAGGCGTGATTTTACGACGTTGCCCTGCTCGTCCTTGAGGAAGTCCAGCTTGCCCTTGTCGTCCCGCACGCGGATGAGTTCGCCCTCGGCCGAGCCGACGCCGATGGTGAAGATGCGCAGCCCCTTGGCCGACGCAGCCCTGGCCGCTTCCACCACCCCGGCTTCGTGGTCCTCGCCATCCGTGAAGAGCACGAGAATTTTGTGGTTCTCGCCCTCCTTGAACGCGGCCAGCGCGGTCTGGATGGTCTCGGCAATGGCGGTGCCGCCTTGGGGGATGATGTTCACGTCCAGGGCCGCCACGCTTTGGCGGAAGGCCTCCTCGTCGAGTGTCAGCGGACATTGCAGGAAGGAGCTGCCGGCGAACGCCACGAGGCCGAGCCGGTCGTTCTTCGCGAGCTTCATGAGATCCAGCGCGGCGAACTTGGCGCGTTCGAGCCGGTTGGGCGGAATGTCGGCGGCCAGCATGGAGCGGGAAGTGTCAATGGCCACCACGATGTCCAGGCCCTTCTGCGAGACCTCCTCCCACGAAAAGCCCCACTGCGGCCGCGCCAGCGCCAGCAGGCCGAAGGTCACTGCGGCGACGAGCAGGCCCAGCCGCACTTTCTGCCGCGTCTTGGACACGCCAACGGTGAGCTGCGCCAGCAGCCGCGATTGCACGAACTGGCGGATGAGCCGCTCCTTCGTGTGCCACGCCCAGATCAGGAAGGCAGCGAGCAGCGGCACCAGCAGCAGGAGCCAGAGCAGCGATGGAAGGGCGAAGCGCATTCGTCGAGAAAGTAATCAGTGTTCAGAAATCAGTGGGCACGGGGTGGTTGAGCGTGTTTGGAAGAGTGACTGAACACTGGCCACTGAACACTGATTACTGTTCTTCACGGCAGTTTCCTCCAGAGCGTATTGGCCAGCACGACTTCCGCCAGCAGCACGGCGAGGCCGACGGCGATCAGCCAGTGCGACAGCTCCCGGTAGCGCTGGAACTTTTTCACTTCGATGGTGGTCTTCTCCAGCTGATCGATCTCCGAGAAGATGCGGCGGAGGGTCTCCGTGTTGTCTGCGCGGTAGTATTTTCCACCGGTCTTGTCGGAGACCTTCTTCAGCGTGTCCTCGTCAATGTCCACTTCCATCTGGAGCATGCGCTTGCGCCCGAAGGCGTCCACCTGCGGGATGGGCGCGGTGCCGTGCGTGCCGACGCCGATGGTGTAAACCTTGATGCCCAGCGCCTGGGCGGCATCCGCAGCGGTAAGCGGCGGGACCTTGCCGGCGTTGTTCACGCCGTCCGTGAGCAGGATGATGATCTTGCTCTTGGACTTGAGCTCGCGCAGGCGGTTGACGCTGGCGATCAGGCCGGAGCCGATGGCGGTGCCTTCCTCGATGCCGCCAAAGTTGAGCCGCTCCAGATTCTGCATGAGAAACTCGTGGTCCAACGTGAGCGGCCCGGCCACGTAAGCACGCCCGGCGAAGGCGATCAGCCCGAGGCGGTCGCTGGGCCGCTTGAGGATGAACTTGCGGACCGTGTCCTTCGCGAGCGTCAGGCGGTTGATGCGCTGGCCCTTCGCGTCGAAAAAGTCCTCGGCCTCCATGCTGCGGGAGAGATCGACGGCGATGACGATGTCAATGCCGCTGGCGGACACCTTGGTTTCGCCTTCGCCGATTTGAGGCCGGGCCAGCGCGATGAAGAAGGCCGCCAAGGCCAGCCACCGCAGGGCGCGCAGCCAGGCCCCGGCGCTGGATTGCACCTGACTGGTCAGACCTCGCACGAGCTGCACGGAGGAGTAGAGAAAGGCGGGCTGGGCGTCGCGTTTGCCTTTGAGCCACGCGAGCAGGGGCAGCAGGAGCAGCAGGAGCAGCAGCCAGGGATGGGCGAAGGAGAAGGTCATGCGACTGCGGAGCGCGGAAGGCGGAACGGGGAGGAGGAAAACGCCCAACGTTCAACTTCCAACGTTGAACTTCCAACTCGGGCCAACGGCGCACGAACGCTGCTCTGAGCGTTGAGCGTTGAGCGTTGAACGTTGAACGTTTCCCTCTTAATCATGCTGCATCTTTCCCCGCTGGTGATAGCTCATACGCGGTTTCTTCCACCAGTCCGAGCGCGGCGCTGTGCAGGCTGCGCAAGTCGGCTTCACTGGGCTCGTGTTGGGCAAACTTCACCAGATCGCAGCGGGTCAGGAAGCCGGTAAGGAACTCCTTCTGCGAGTCGTTGAGCAGGTCGGTGGCCTGAAGGTCCACGAGAAATTCCTCCGTGGTCCGCTCCGGCGCACGGAACTCAAAGCGCTCTTCGAGATAGAGGCGCAGCGCGTCAGAGACAGCAGTGCAGAAGGGCTTGGGCTGGGAGAGCAGGGCGAGCGCGTCGGCGAGGCGGTGCTTGGCGCGCTGGTGTGGCGGGACAACGGGCAACGCCGGCGGACGCGCGGCGTGCTGGAACCACTTGTTCCAAATGAGGACCGCGATCAATCCGCCCAAGGCCGCGCCGACGGCGATCCACAACCACAGCAGCTCTGGCGGCAGCGGCACGGGGCCGCGGATGTCGCGCAGGGCTTCGTTCGTGCCGGTCGCCGCGCTGGTGGGCGGGGGAACGATGACGGCGTGTTGGTTGGAGGCGGCCACGGGCGGTGTTCAGTAATCAGTGCTCAGTCGGACGCGCGGTTGGACAGGCAGGGCGGGGGAGTGTTCAGCGGAAGTGCCGGCCAGGCAGGCGGGTTACGCGGCGGCGAGGGCAGACTCGAAAGCTTGCAAGCGGGTTTGGAAGGCTGCTTCCGACAGCACCGGTTGTGCGGTGTCTGTCGGGATGTCCACGGCGAGTTCCACCCAGGATTTGCAGCCACCGTAGGCGGGCAGCATGGGCAGGTCGAGGCGTTGGGGGAGCCGGGCGACCCGCACCGCGAGCGCGAAGAGGTTGGCGGCCTTGCCCCAGTCGAACCGCTGGGCGAGCACGTCCTCCCGCCAGATATGCTGGCCGCGCAAGCGCTCGACCACGGCGAAGGAGTCGAGCTTCCGCCACGCCACCACTTCCGCACAAAACTCCACGCGCAGGGTGTCCGCCGCCGGAAAGCCGGGGGCGATCTCGTCGAAACGCGCCTGGGCGGCTGGCACCACGGACTCGCGTTGCTGGTGGAACAGGGTGGGGAAAAACAGGAAGCGGGGATGTTCCACCTGAAAGCCGTTGCGGCCCTCCGCAATCCCGCCCTTGCGGAAGATGAGGATCTGGTCGCCGTGTCCGAGGGCATCCACGATCGTTGCCCACTCTTTGAATGCGATCTGCATGGCGCGAGCATAAGCGGATGCCAGGCCGAGGGTCGAGCCGGGACCGGTGGACTGCGGGTAGGAGGGAGTGCCTTGGGTTGTGCCCAGCCGATCAAGAACAAAGTCTCCACGCCGCAGGGGTTTATGGATTTGACAGAGCCTGCCCCCCTCCCTAGCGTCACCCGCCGAAGCACACACTATGGCCGACAACTTGAAAACACCCGCCGGAGCAGTCCCCCCAGCTCCTGCGGGCTCCAAGGTCCAGCCCAAGAAAGAGACGGTTCGGATCAGCCTGCCACCAAAGCCCGTAGCCAAGGAAACGGTGCGCCTGCAGTTGCCGCCCAAGACGGTCGCTCCGACCGCTCCGGCCGGGGTGACCCCGCCCAAGCCCGCTGCTCCCGCCGCGCCCGTTCCCCCCAAGCCGGCCGCGCCTGCTCCGCCCCGGCCCGCCACCCCGCCGCCCGCCGCGCCCGCCGCGCCTGCTGCCGCTGGTCCTCCGGGAGGAGCCGCTGGTGCCGCCCAGACCGTCCGACTCTCCCTGCCGCCGAAGCCCTCGGCCGCCAAGGAGACAGTGCGACTTTCCCTTCCTCCCAAACCCGCTGCTGGGGCCCCGCCCAGTGGAACCAAACCGGCTCCGGCTGGCGGCAAGGAGATCAAGCTCCTCGTGCCCCAAGTGGACGAGGCGGCGGCCAGCGCTCAGATTCCAGAAGTTGCCGAGGCAGAGATCCCCACGATGGACTCCTCGCAGGCTCCGGCCCCGGCGGCCAAGCCCGCTGGCCTGAAGGGTGGGCCTCCCGGCAGCAAGCCGGCCGCCTCCGCCGGCCCCGCCCCAGGCAAGATGGCCGCCTCCGCCACGCCCATCCAGCCTGACTCCACCGCCTCCGCCGTGGCGCTCCCGGCCAAAAAGGCCGCGCCCAAGGTCGAAATGGCGGCCCCCGTCCAGATGGCCTCCGGTGGCGTGGTGGTGCGGAAAGCCGGCTGGCCCGATTACGTGCTGGCCATCCTTGCCCTGCTGGTAGGCGTCGCTGCGGCGCTCCACCTGCTGATGATTGTGGGCAGCTAGTCCGGCCTTTCCGTTCTCAAACCCTTACTCAATCCCATCATGGCTGAAGGCAACATCGTCAACGTCACCGACGCGTCCTTTCAAACGGACGTGCTCAATTCCCCCATCCCCGTCCTCGTGGACTTCTGGGCCGAGTGGTGCGGCCCCTGCAAGATGCTCCTGCCCGTGCTCAACGAGCTGTCCACCGAATACGCCGGCAAAGTGAAAATCGCGAAGGTCAACGTGGACCAGTGCGGGATGCTCGCGTCGCAGTTCGGCATTCAAAGCATCCCCGCGCTGCTCTTCTTCAAGGGCGGCCAAGTGGTCGGCCAGACCGTCGGCGTGCGCTCCAAGAAGGACTTGAAGGCGCAGCTCGACCAGCTCGCCGCGTAAGTTGCGTGAGGAGGTAACATGCCCCTCCTCCTTACCCCCCGCGCCCTCGCCCAACGCGGCGAGTTTTACTACCAGCTCGCCACGATGATTCGGGCGGGCCTGCCGCTCATCGGCGCGCTCCAGACCGTCGAGAAGAGTCCGCCCGCCGCCGCCTACCGCCAGCCCATCTCGCGAATGCTCGCGGAACTCAAGGGCCGCAGCACTTTCGTCGGCGCCCTCGACACGCTGGGCGACTGGTTGCCCGTCTTCGACAAGGCGCTGCTTGAAGCGGGCGAAAAGTCGGGCCGCCTCGATGAATGCTTTCGCCTCCTTGCGAGCTACTACGAGGAGCGCGCCAAGCTGGCCCGCGAGATCATCGGGCAGATGCTTTACCCGATCATCATCATCCACCTGGCGATCATGGTGTTCCCGCCGTCGCTGCTGAAGGCGGCGTTCTGGGACGGTGAGTGGGGGGCATTCATTGCCAGCAAGGTGATTGGCTACGGCCTGCTCTACGGCGTGGGGGCGGCGCTCGTTCTCTCCAGCAGTGACTCCCGGTCGCAAGCGTGGCGCGCGATGCTGGAGCAAATCATGGGAGCCGTTCCCGTGCTGGGTCGCGCCCGCCAGAACCTCGCCCTCGCCCGGCTCACCGCCGCGCTGGAGGCGCTCTTCTCCGCCGGTGTCGGCATCGTGGACTCCTGGGAGCTTGCGGCCCGCGCCAGCGGCTCGCCCGCATTGGCCCGCGAGGTGATGAAGTGGCGGCCGAAAATCGAGGGCGAGCAGTTGACACCCGGCGAAATCCTCGCGAGCACCAGCGTCTTCCCCGCCATGTTCACCAGCCTCTATCGCACCGGCGAAATCAGCGGCCAGCTCGACGACACCCTCAAGCGCCTGCACGAATACAGCCGCGTCGAGGGCCACCGGCAGATGCAGATGTTCACCAAGGGCCTGACCATCGGCATTATTGTGCTCATCATGATCGCCATCGGCATGCAGGTGGTGCTCTTCTGGGTGGGCTATTTCAACAACATCGGGAACATGCTGTCGCAGTGAGGCGTTCAGAAGTGGAGCAGGATTAAGATTAGGATCAGGAGAAGGCATTCGCCCTCGGTTCCTGCTCGTAATCCTAATCTTAATCCTGCGCCTTCCCTTCCCGTCACCTTTCGAGCACAATCCGCCCATGACCGTTTCCGAAATCCTCTCGGATGAGCGCCTCCGCCAGGACGAGTTCCCCGTCTGCCGCAGCAAGGCGTATCTCGCCCATGCCGGCGTCGCGCCGCTTGCCCGCTGCGCCGCCGACGCCATCGGGCACTACAGCTTCATGGCCGCGCAGGACGATCAGGAGAAGTGGCTGCCCAAGCTCCACCGCGCCGCGCGTGAATCCGCCACCAAACTGATTGTCGGTGCGCAGCCGGACGAAATCGCCTTTGTCGGCCCCACGTCGCTGGCCCTCAGTTATGTGGCGGGTGGCCTGACCTTCCGCCGCAACGACAACATCGTCATCTACCACGACGACTTTGCCTCCAATGTCTATCCGTGGATGGCCCTCGCCGGTCAGGGACTGAAGGTCCGCTACCTCAACACGCGCGAACTCGGCCGCATCCGCCCCGTGGACGTGCTTGGGCAGGTGGACGAAAACACCCGCCTCGTGGCGCTGGGCTCCGCGCACTTCATTGCGGGCTGGCGCATTGACCTGGATGCCATCGGCCGTGCGCTCCGTGCGCGCGGCATCCTCTTTTGCGTGGATGCCATGCAAACTCTCGGCGCGTTCCCCGTGTCCGTGGCGAATGTCGATTTTCTCGCCGCCGACGGCCACAAGTGGTTGCTCTCCCCCTGCGCCGCCGGGCTTTTCTACGTGCGGAAGGAAGTGCAGGAAAAGCTCCGCCCCATTGCGCTGGGCTGGAACAACGTTCACTGCCCGCACTACGCCGCGCAGGACCAGATCACCTTCCACTCGGGTGCCCGCCGCTTCGAGGCCGGCACGCACAATGTCCTCGGCATCGTCGCCCTCAAGGCGGCGATGGACATGCTCGCCGAGGTGGGCGTTGAAAACATCGCCGCCGAACTCCTGCGCAAGCGCGCGCTTCTCATCCCCGCCTTGCAGGCGAAGGGCTGGACCGTCCTCAACGCCGCCGCTCCGGCCGAGAACTGCGCCGGCATCATCTCCCTCACGCGCGAGGACGCGGATCTGTCCGCCATTCATGCGCGCCTCACAGAGGCCGGTGTCATCACCTCGTTGCGGGCGGATCGCACCGGCAAACAGTATCTCCGCCTCTCCCCGCACTTCTACAACACCGACGCCGAGCTGGGCCGCGCGGTGGAGCTGCTCTGAAACTTGGTAAGGTGGACACGCGCCCGCCTCACGGCGCGTGTCGGTCGTTAGCCAAGTGCAGAAAATTCTGTTGGCCTGTGTCTTTGGGCCAGCTTCCCGGCATGGCGCGTCTCTGTAGTCTTATCCCGAAATCCGAAGCGGTGTGGCGTCAGGCATCTCTGCCTGACGTAGCGGGCGGCATCCTGCCGCCCGGAAGCAACGCCGACCTGCGCCAGCGGGCCGGGGATTTTCTGTGCGCCTCAGTCGGGCGTGCGCTTTCTTCCGCCGGGCTGGGAAGCCCGGCTCTACGGCAGGCAAGGATGCCTGCCACTACCGTGCTGCTTCGGCGTTCGGGTTGAAACGGTTTGGACCGTCGTCGCCCTGCCACACCCGGCTGAAGCCGGGTGCTAATGAGAGTGCGCTTTGGCCGGGGCAAGAAAGTGAGTTGCGCCCAGTTGCGGTCCCGGCTTCAAGCGCGCCTTTACAATTAAGGCCGCTTCGCAAACATTGCGTCACTTTTTCCGGGCAACCGGGAGCGGATGAAATCCAACAGCACGACAACTCAAGAGCCCCACCAAGTCTGCGACCTGTGTGGCAGCGGACAGCACCAGGTCTTTTCCACCAAGGGCCGTGGCGGCTCGAAATTGACGACTGTCATCTGCAATGAGTGCGGGATGGTCTATACAAACCCGCGTCCGACCGAGCGCGAAAACGCCGAGTTCTACCACAAGAACTACTGGGGCGCTTACAAGAACCAGTCCATGCCGGACGAGCGATTCTTCCAGCGGCGGCTGCCGAAGATCCGTCCGATGCTCACGCAACTCCGGCCTTATCTGAAGCCCGGGGTGCGGGTGCTGGAGATCGGCTGCAGCGTCGGGGCGTTGCTGTGGAGCATGAAGGAAGTGGTTGGCTCCACCGGACAGTTCACCGGCATCGAACCGCATGGCGGTCACGCGCAGTTCGCCCGCGAGAAAAAGGGGCTCGATGTGCATAACGGCCTGTTGGAGGAGGTTTCCCACAAATTGAAGCCAGGCAGCTTTGACCTCGTGGTGATGAACCATGTGCTGGAGCACACCGTGAGCCCCACCACGACACTGCTTACCATCAAGAAGCTGCTCAAGCCGCACGGGCTATATGTGGTCGAGGTGCCGAATGCCGAGGCGCCCGGCTCGCGGCTGTCGCACTTTTTCCACGTGGCGCACCACTACTGCTTCTCGCCGCGCACCTTGCAGCGGCTGGCGCAGAAGACCGGCTTCAAGGTCAAGCGCGTGGACGAGCTGGAGGGCGATCTGCCCAAGACCCGGCTCAATGCGGTGTTCGAGAAGCCCGTTGCTGCCGAAGTGGACGTGCCGACGAAGTTCATCCGGGACGATCCCAACGAGCGCGCCGAGGCGCTGCGGCGCTACGAACGGTGGTATTGGCTGACAGCGGCGAGCTTCCGGAAGAAAATCACGCACTGGCGGCGGCAGCGGGCGTAGGGGCTTGTTTCCGGGCGGATTCCGTTCGCCATGAGCCCGTGCCGGCGACTTGCAGTCGCCGTCCGTGGGGCAGCGCAGGTCGAGGCGTCCCTGAGCGAACCACCCACAACGCGGCGACTGCAAGTCGCCGGCACGGGTTCATGGTCCCAATGCGCGGGCTTTGGACCGTGGTGGCTCTCCATGAACCTCCACGCCCGGCTGAACCCGCGCGGATGGCATCGCTCTCCGACCGGTGCAAGAAAGTGAGCCGCGCTCCGGCTCTCTCCGTGCGTGGCAAACTTCTTTCAAACAATCCGCCTCGCCAGCAATCTCACCCTCCATGCGCTACTGGCTGCTCCTGCTGACTGCCCTCGGTTCCCTCCCGTGCCTCGTGCCGGGCAAATTATCGGCGGCTCCAGCGGCCACGCAGGTTGCCCTTCAACTCGGCAGCGACTCCGCGAGGGCAGGGGATACCGTGCTGGCCGGCTTGCGCATGACGATGAACTCGCCGTGGCACGTTTACTGGCGCAACCCCGGTGTGGGCTTTCCCCCCGCCATTCAATGGGAGCTGCCGGCGGGAGTGACGGCCGGAGAAATCCAATGGCCGCTGCCGCACAAGTTCATCACGAACAGCCTTACCACCTACGAATACGCGAAAGAGGTGATCCTGTTGATCCCTCTGAAGCTCGCAGCGGAAGTGCCCAAGGGAACCCATGCTTTGAACGCCAAGGTTTCCTGGCTGGAGTGCGTGACCGGCGGGCAATGCGTGCCGCAAAAAGCCACGGTCACCGCCCGCCTCACCGTCGGCGATGTCACAACGCCTTCATCCGTCGCACCCCAACTGGCCGCAGTGCAGCAGGGGTTGCCCCGGGTGAAGCCAGGCCTCGCCGCCAGCGCCCGCTGGGAGAAGGCGGCGACCGGGGAAACTCGCGCCTTGCTGATCGAGTGGCCCACGACGACGAAGCATCCGGATTTCTTTCCCTTCGCCGCGGAAACTTTCGAGGTGGACGGTCCGACGGAGGTGGTCAGCCAGACCGGTGGCAAGGTGGTGCTCCGCAAGCAGGTGAAGAAGTCCGAGGGCGACTGGCCCAAACAAGTGCTGGGCCTGCTGGTGGAGGTCTCCGAAACCGGTGCCTCCGTCGGTTACGAGGTCAACTTGCTTGTCGCTGATGCAGGCGTCGCCGCGGCACCCGCCACCGGCACACCCGCTCCGGCGGCTGCCGCGGAAATCACCTCTTTCAGCCACGCTCTTCTCCTCGCGTTCCTCGGTGGCCTCATCCTGAACATCATGCCCTGTGTGCTGCCGGTGATTGCGTTGAAGATTTTTGGCTTCGTGAACCAGGCAAAGGAGTCGCCCGCGCGGGTGCGGATGCTCGGGCTGGTCTATTGCCTCGGCGTGCTGGTGTCCTTCGTCGTCCTGGCCGGGGTCGTGATTGCGGTGCAGCAGGCGGGCAAGAACGCGAGCTGGGGCATGCAATTTCAAAACCCGATCTTCCTCGTGAGCATGGTCACGCTGGTCACGCTGGTGGCGCTGAACTTGTTCGGGCTGTTTGAAGTTTCACTGGGCAGCGGGGCCATGACTTCCGCGAGCGAACTGGCCGGCAAGGAAGGCCCGACCGGCGCGTTCTTCAACGGCATTCTGGCCACCGCGCTCGCCACGCCCTGCACCGCGCCGCTGCTTGCCCCCGCGCTGGGGTTTGCCTTCGCGCAGCCGCCGCTGCTGATTCTGGTGCTGTTCCTCGCGATTGGCGCGGGGCTGGCGCTGCCTTACCTGCTGCTGACTTTTCAACCCGCGTGGCTGAGGTTCCTGCCCAAGCCCGGCAACTGGATGACCCATTTCAAGCACGCGATGGGCTTTCCCATGCTCGCCACCGCCATCTGGCTGCTCTGGGTTTCCACCAGAATCTTCGGCCGTGACGGCGCGCTCTGGCTGGGCCTGTTCCTGGTCGTGCTCTCATTGGCGGTGTGGATCTGGGGCGAGTTTGTGCAACGCGGTGGTGAGCGGCGCGGGCTGGCGATGAGCCTGAGCTTGCTGCTCGTGGCCGGTGCTTATGGCTATGCGCTGGAAGGTCAGTTGCACTGGCGCAATCCGGCGCGTCCGGCCGAGGCCGGCGGGATCACCAAGTCCAGCCCCGACGGCATCGACTGGCAGCCGTGGAGTTTGGAGGCCGTGGCCAAAGCCCGCGCCGAGGGTCGTCCTGTGCTGGTGGACTTCACCGCGGACTGGTGTTTCACCTGCAAGGCCAACCTCAAGAGCAGCCTCGAAATCCCGCCAACGCAGAAGAAGCTCAAGGAGGTGAATGCCGTGGCCTTGCTGGCGGACAACACGCTCGAAACCCCGGCCATCATCAGCGAGTTGAAGAAGTTCGGCCGCGCGGGCGTGCCCATGGTGCTGGTGTATCCCCGCGACCCCAAGGCGGAGCCGCTGCTCCTGCCCACCCTGCTCACGCCGGGCATCGTGCTGGAAGCGTTGGACAAGGCAGCAAAGTGATTGTGCATCCGCCGTGAGCCGGGTGGAGGATGGGCAGCTTTGCCGGTGAACTCAGGATCCAGTTTGTAACCGCTGCCAAGGGGTGCCAGCTACGCCCGGGTCGGGGTTGCGGAGGCGCATCTGGACACTGCCCTTGGAGCGCGGCTGTGTCGCGGCGACCAGCCGCAGCGGCTGGGCTTGGCCGGAGGCGTTGAGGCGTTCCGCCGCCGCCCGGCACTCGGACCTTGCTGCGGCTGATCCCGCGCCGAGCGGGACACAGCCGCGCTCCGGGGGGCAGTGTCCAGCCTCCAGATGCGCCCGGGTTGCGGGTGTCCGCATCAAAGGGATTGCTGCCGCCGAACTCGGGTGTTTAAGCTGCGCGGCATGGAAATACTGCCCGCTTTCAAAGCGCCGGCCCGGCTCCTCATGGGACCGGGACCGAGCAACGTGTCCGCCGAGGTCCTTCAGTCCATGAGCCAGCCGCTGGTCGGGCATCTGGACCCCGTGTTCGTGAAGATGATGGAGGAACTCAAGACGATGCTGCGCGCCGTGTTCCTGACGCGGAACGAGATGACGTTCCCCGTGAGCGGCACCGGCAGTGCGGGCATGGAGTTTTGCTTCGTGAACCTGATCGAGCCTGGCGACGAGGTGATCGTCGGCGTCAATGGCGTCTTTGGCAACCGCATGGTGGACGTGGCCGAGCGCTGCGGGGCGCGCGTGACCAAGGTGGAAGCGCCGTGGGGTCAGATTATCACCCCGGAGCAGATCGCCACCGCGTTGCAAATGGTCTCCCGCCCCAAGCTGGTGGCCATTGTTCATGCGGAAACTTCCACCGGCGCACTCACTCCGGTGGAGGAAATCTCCCGGCTGACTCACGCCGCCGGGGCGCTGTTGCTCCTCGACACCGTGACGTCGCTGGGGGGCTGCCCGGTGCGCCTGGACGACTGGGGCGTGGACGCCACCTACAGTGGCACGCAGAAATGCCTGAGCTGCCCGCCCGGACTTTCGCCCGTCTCGCTCAGCCCGCGCGCGTTGGAGGTGGCCCGGTCGCGGCGCACCAAGGTGCAGAGCTGGTATCTGGATGTGAACCTGCTCGCCTCCTACTGGGGGCAGGAGCGGGTCTATCACCACACCGCTCCCATCACGATGAACTACGGTCTGCACGCCGCGCTGCGGCTCGTGTTGGCGGAAGGCCTGGAAAACCGCTGGCAGCGACACCAGCAAAACCACCTGGCACTCAAATCCGCGCTCGCAGCCATCGGATTGGAATTGGCGAACCAGGAAGGCCACCAGCTCTGGCAGCTCAATCCCATCCGCGTGCCAGCGGGAGTGGACGAAGTGGAGGTGCGCAAGCGCCTGCTCAACAACTTCAACATCGAGGTCGGCGCCGGCCTGGGGCCGTTGAAGGGAAAGATTTGGCGGGTCGGCCTGATGGGCGAGACTTCGTCCCGGGAGAATCTTCGCCAATTCCTCTCGGCCTTCTGCCAGGTGCTCAACGAGTGCGGCCGGCCGACTGACGCCCAGGCGGCCCTGTCCGCCCTCCGGTAAGCGGCTGTGACCGTCCAAAATTTCCTTTGAACCCCGGTCGGGAATGCCCAGTATGGCAACCGTTCTATACGCCCGTGTTTGCACGGGTGTAAGCCTATGGCCAGCAACTCTTTGACCCGAAAACTGCAGGATGTGGAAGCGGTGCCCGCCGCCGTGACCCCGCCCGAGCATCCCACCGAGACCACCTTCCTCAAGAAGCCGAAGCTTGCCACGGGCAAGTCCCGCAAACGTGACATCCCAGAAGGGGTTTGGACCAAATGCCCGAAGTGCGCCACGCTGCTCTATGACAAGGAGCTGGATGCCAACCTGAAGGTTTGCTCCAAGTGCGGCCATCACTTCGGCATTGGCTCCCGCGAACGCATCAACTCGCTCGTCGAAACCTGTTCCTTCGAGGAGATGGACGCGGGCATGACCAGCGTGGACATCCTCAAGTTCACCGGGGTGGCCACCTACACCTCGAAGCTGGCCTCCCACCAGAGGAACACCGGACTCAAAGATGCCGTGATCACGGGGATCGGCACCATCGGGCCCGAGCGGGTCGCCCTGGGGGTGATGGATTTCAGCTTTCTGGGCGGCTCCATGGGCTCCGTCGTCGGGGAAAAGCTCACCCGCCTGATTGAAACCGGCACCACGCGAGGCCTGCCCGTGGTCATCATTTCCACGAGCGGTGGCGCGCGCATGTATGAAGGCATGTTCAGCCTCATGCAGATGGCCAAGACCAGCGCGGCGCTCGCCTATCATGCCCGCAACCGGCTGCCTTACATCAGCGTGCTGACACATCCCACGACCGCCGGCGTCATGGCCAGCTACGCCAGTTTGGGCGACCTCATCATCGCTGAGCCCGGAGCCATGATCGGGTTTGCCGGGCCGCGGGTGATCAAGGACACAACCCAGGCCGAGCTGCCGCCCGGTTTCCAAACGGCCGAGTTCCTCAAGGATCGCGGACTGATTGATGCCATCGTGCCGCGCACCAGCATGCGGGACTATCTGGGAAGCACCCTGGCCAGCCTCATGGCCGGGCAGCGACGGAAGCTTGCCGCCTGAGCTGCTACCGCGCCTTGGTGCGCTTGCGGGCTTCCGCGTATTCCCGGCGGAGCTCCCCGAGGGCCACGGTGTATTTCCCGTTCGTGTTGGCCTTGTCCAACGCGTCGTGTAGCTGGGTGAACTTTTCCTCCAACGCGGGGCGGGCCGCGAAATCATCCACCCGTAGGTTGGGCAGCCCGAGCTGGGTCACCCGGGCGATGCTGGTGTTCAGGTTCAACTCATCGCTGGAGCGGAGGAACGCCACGCCGGCCGCCAGAAAGTATTCGGTCGCCGCCGGGAAGTTCTTCGCGTTGGCGGCACGGATGGCGTAATCGAAATACAACAAACCGAAGGGGTGCGCACTGCGCCGCTCAATCAACTCCGCCATCAATTGAATCTTGCGGTTGACGTCCTCGCTTGGCAGTTGCGTGTTGGTAAAACTGTTGGTCAGGCCTGCCAGTTGCGCGCGAATCGCCTGGCTCAACTCGGCCAGCTTGCGGTCCACCGCCTGATCGTGTCCGGCAAAACGAGCGTTCTGCCCCGCAGCCAGCTCACGCTGGGCGGCCGCTTGACGTTGCTCCACAAAGGCCTCCAGCGCCTTCTGCATGGTCTGCCGGTCCTGTTCGTAATTCTTGTGGCTCGCGAACCAGGCGAAGACAACCAGCACGGCGGAAAGCCCCAGCATCAGACCCGCAGACACCTTCACCGTGTCCATCAGCCGGCGCTCGCTGTCCCGCAACGCCTGCACTTGGGCCTTCAGATTCTCTAGCTCGGGATTGGGATTGGCTGGGTCACTCATGCCTGCCGCCAGTAAAGCCGCCGCAACCGGCGGGCGCAAGCGGCACTCCAAATCTTATACGGAGCGAGTTAGTTGAAGCCGCCGCAAGTGTTTCGGCCTCGGCCTCCCCCCACCGCGCCCGTCACCTCCCGCCGGATTCCGACAGAAAAATGGGGGACAGAAAAATGAGAGCAGATTTTTTTGTCCCCCATTTTTCTGTCTATCCCCTCGATCGCGGCCTTCAGCCCTCCCAACTTGCTGACACACTACGGCTACACACTCCCCCAATTGGTCAGCCGATCCGTTCTTACCCATGAGCGCCACCTCCAACACCTCCGCACAACCCAGTCCGTGGGCGAACTCGACCGGACTGTCCGGACCACTCACGCCACCTTGAACTGAGCCGGAGCGATGTAGTTGAAGCCGCCGAAAGTGTTTCGGCCTCGGCCTCCCCCCCCACCGCGCCCGTCACCTCCCGCCGGATTCCGACAGAAAAATGGGGGGCAGAAAAATGAGAGCAGATTTTTTTGTCCCCCATTTTTCTGTCTATCCCCTCGATCGCGGCCTTCAGCCCTCCCAACTCGCTGGCACACCAGAGTCTTCCCGCTGCATCGTTCAGAGGGTGTTGCGAATGCCAATTCACGGGATCTTGTTTTATCCTAAAACGGCGGTTAAGCCCACGAAAGCCCCGAAGGGAGAGGCGGTTGCAAGAAGGAGGGCTTTCACCGAGCGGGTGAACGGGGGGAATTTGCCAACGCCCTGTCCTTTCGTGTGGTTGGTGTGTTTCGGCACACTCCACTCGGAACGCCAGAATTACAGAAACTTTCGGAACCTCCTTTAACGGACCTGAAAACTGGCTTCCGGTCGGCACCAACGCCACTCCAACTGCCGCCGGGTCCCGGGAGTAAGTTTGAATTCCTCGCCAATCCGCAACCCTTCCACCCAAAAGATCTGCCCGGCTGCGCTTTCCGCCACCACCCGGCGATGGCGCTCGGCGCTGGGAACTTTTGCGTTCGTGAAAAGGTCCTGCAATTTCGCCGCCACCGGATAGCCGCTGGGCCGAAACCGATCCCCCGGCCGCCAGTGCCTCAGCCGCACGCCCGTCCCCACCGCGTCCGCATCAAACCGCTCCCGCCCCGCCACCGGCCGCACCGCAACCGCCCGGCCCCGCGCCCCGGTGCGCCACTGGAATTCCACGCCCTCAAACAACACCCTCCCCCGTTTGGCGTCCAACTTCACTTCCACCACCGCGTCACTGGCGACCACGGACTCGACCCGCACCCGCTGGATTTTCCCGGTGTCAGAGTCGCGGACCAACCACCCGGCCCCGCACGAATGCCGCACGTCCGGCTGACCGCGCAGTTGCTCCACCCAGTCAAATTCCGCAGGCAAACCGAGTTGCTCCAGTTGCACGCACAGGCACTGGCGTTGCAGTGCCACGGGCAAGGCTTCAAATCCCTTGGCCCGCCGCCGCAGCCACTTCTCTGCCTCCGCCCGGACAAAAGCCGAGTCACTGTCCACGATGTCCATCGTGCGCAACACCGTCTGCGCCACGGCGGGCTGATAGGCCTTGCGCAAGCGCGGCAGCAACTCGTGCCGGACGCGATTACGCAGGATGTCCGCCGAAGCGTTGCTCGCGTCCTCGCGAAACTTGATTCCCGTCGCCCCGGCAAATTCCACCAGCGCGGCCTTGGGCTGCTCCAGCAGCGGACGCACCAGCTTCACCGCCGCATCCACCGGCGAAACCCCGCTCCACTTCATCCCGGCCAGGCCGCTCCCGGCTCCGCGGAAGAGCCGCAGAAAAAACAGTTCCACCTGATCGTCCGCGTGATGCGCCAGCGCCACCACATCCAGCCCCCGTTGCCGGGCCGTGCGCGCCAGAAACTCGTGCCGCAACTCCCGCGCCGCCATCTCGATGGACCAGCCGCGCTCGCGGGCACAAGCCCGCACCTCCCCCGCCTCGACGACACATTCCAGCCCCAGCCGCCGGGCCACTCGTTGGACGAATTCCGCGTCCCGCCCACTGCTGGCCCCGCGCAGGCGATGATTGAAGTGCGCCACCACCAGCCGCCAACCCCGCGTCGGAGCCAGCGCGTGCAAGACCTGCAGCAGCACCATGGAATCCACCCCGCCCGAGACCGCCACCAGCACCCTCTGCCCCGGCGCGATGAGCCCCCGCCTGCGAATGGCGGTTTCGACCCGGGCGAGCAAGGCATGCACGCCGCGAAGATACGGGAACCCTCCGCCCGAGCGCAGCGGAAAAACCGGCCGAACCGCATTCCAAGCAAAGACGGCTTGACTCGAAATCATGTTCTTATGCTGAGGTTAGCCACATTCGCCAATGAGCTTTCCCGGGGAAAATCCTAGCTGGATTCCATCCGCAGCCGGAAGTTTCGCGCCCGTAGGAGACGAAGTAACGAGTCGCAAACTTCCTCATCCTTCCTCTCTCCTCGTTGCTGGTGCTTCGCGAGACTCCTCACCTCGTCACCTACGCAGCGGGGGGCGCGCCCCCTCCCGGTTTTGCGCCGCACCCGGACAGAAGGTGCGCCCTGCCTCCCAAGGTGTCCATCAAACCGGGTCAACTCCAGTCGGCACGCGAACGGTCTAGCGGCGCGCTGGGACAGACGCGCCCTACCCGGTGTCGGATCCTTGAGGCGCTGAAGGCGTGCGGCAGGGGAAGATGAAACGAAGGGACGGTGGAACGCACAGCACGTCTGGGACGTGTTGGGAACCTGACCTCGCAACCATGCACTGCCCCAACCCATAACCTTTCAGTGGACGGGTGGATTTGGCCTTTCCTGGCCAACGCCGTCATGCGGCGAGTTGCCTGCGCGATGGTTCAGCGAGCGGAGGATTACCAAGGCGAAAGGAGCGCCATCGCCCAAGCGGCCGGGGCAGCGGCTCCCGCAATGCCAGTTGCCAAGCACAGTCGGTTTTGCCAACACTTCCGCCCTTGATTGGCGGCAATTCCCAGGCATGACGCCGGAGGCCGCCGTCCCCCAACAACATGAGCAATGGTCTGAACATTAAGAATGAAGGCGCGCTGGACTTCCTGTCCCTCGGCGCGCTGGTCCACCGCCTTGATCCCGGCATCATCCCGTTCCGCAAGGCGAGCCACTGCGACATCCATGTCAGCGGCGGTGAGTTCAACGTGTCGGCGAACCTCTCCGACTGCTTCCGGCTGAACACCGGCGTGGCGAGCGCGATGGTGGACTACCCCATCGGCGACCTCATCGCCGAGCGCGTGCGCGCGATGGGTGTGAAGCCGTTTTACAAGCGCTTCAAACACGACGGCGTGCGCGGGCCGAACATGGCCACCGTTTACAGTGATCGTGGCCAGGGCGTGCGCGCTCCGGTGGTGTTCTACAACCGCTGCAACGAAGCCGCCGGCCAGCTCAAGCGCGGCGACTTCAACTGGAAGGAAATCTTCGGCAATGGCGTGCGCTGGTTCCACAGCGGCGGCATCTTCGCCGCGCTCTCCGAAACCACGGGCGAACTCATCATCGAGGCGATGAAGGAAGCCAAGAAGCACGGCGCGATCACCTCCTTCGACCTCAACTACCGCCAGAAACTCTGGGACATCTGGGGCGGCCAGGACAAGGCCGTGGACGTGCTCGGGCGCATCGTGAAGCACGTGGACGTGCTCGTCGGCAACGAGGAGGATTTGCAGAAGGGCCTGGGCATCGAAGGCCAGGATGTGGAAAGCGCCTCCAAGCTCGACCCCTCCGCCTTCTACGCCGTCATCGAGAAGGCGACCAAGAAGTTCAAGAACGTGAAGGCCGTGGCCACCACGCTGCGCGAAGTTCACTCCACCAACCGCCACACCTGGGGCGCAGTCGCCTGGGTCAACGGACAGACATATCAATCCCCGATGTGCGAACTCGACGTCGTGGATCGCGTCGGCGGCGGCGATGGCTACGCGGCGGGCTTCTTCTACGGCCTGCTCTCCGGCGCGTCCGAGCAGGAGGCAGTGAACCTCGGCTGGTCCCACGGCGCGCTGCTCACCACCTTCCCCGGCGACACCACGATGGCGACGGTCGAACAGGTGAAGGCCTTCGCCAAGGGCGGCTCCGCGCGCATCCAGCGCTAAGTGTGTCATCTGTAGCGGCGCTCTGTGAGCGCCGAACGAAGCGCACGCGCAGCACCAAAATTCGGCGGTCGCAGACCGCCGCTACAGGAGTTCGGAAATTCAGGCCCGGCAGCAATGCCGGGCCTTTCTCGTGCCAACGACTGCAAAATAGGCTGAACGGGTCAACCCGAACTCCGGAATGGAAACCGCTGATTTCGCGGATGGCGCGGATGGGAAGGGTTTTCCGAACAAACTGAGCGGATCCAAACTAACCAGTGGCATGCCTGCGCAACATGCTATCTATTCGCGCCATCCGCGTCATCCGCGGTTCACCCTCCGGGATTCGGGCTTAAGGCTTCACGAACGGCGCAGGAAACTCCGCTGACTTTGCTCGGCCCTGCTTGCGCGTGGGAAAGGTCTCGCCCAGGTCACGCAGCAGCGGCATGGACTGGCCTTGGGTCTCGGCGAGCAGCTCGAAGAGACGGGCGTTGAGCTGCTTGACGGTCGCGGCGTGCGCGGGCTCGTGGATGAGGTTGCGCGCCTCATCCGGGTCGGTGGCGAGGTCGTAGAGTTCATCAATGTCCCACAGGCCGTGGTAGCGGATGTATTTCCAGCGGTCCGTGCGGACGGCGTGCATCGTGGGCGTGTAGGGATAGTTGCGCTCCCAGTAGTATTCGTAGAGCAGCGCGTCGCGCTCAGGCCCGTGCTCACCGCGCGCGAGCGGGAGGAAGCTCCGCCCGTGCATCCGCGTAGCCGCCGAGGTCAGGAGGCGGATTTCTGAAGCATCGCTCTCCGCTGCGGTCCGCCTCCTCACGTCGGCGGCTACGTCGAGCAAGGTCGGCGCGAGGTCAATGTTCGCCACCATCTGCGTCACCACCGTGCCCGCCTTGAACAACTCCGGGCAGTGCAGCAGCAGCGGCACGCGCATGGACGCCTCGTAGGCCGTGCGCTTGTCTATCAGCCCGTGCTCGCCGAAGTGGAAGCCGTTGTCGCCCATGTAAACCACCAGCGTCGAGTCGAGCAGCTTGCGCTCCGCGAGCCACTGCGTGAGCCGGCCCACGCTGTCGTCCACGGCCAGCAACGTCTCGCAGTAGCGGCGATGGTGCGTCTGGAGGTCGAAGTTCGGCAGGTTGTAGCCGAAGTCCACGCCGTGCCGGCTGTTGCGCTGGTTGCGGACCCACATGGGCTTGTTAAGATAATTCTCCGGCGTGTCGGGGAAGGTCTTGGGCGGCACGAAAGTTTTCCCCGCGTAACGCCCCGTGTGCCGGTCCGCCGCGACGAAGTCTGAGTGGACGGCTTTGTGCGACAGGTAGGCGAAGAACGGCTTCTCCGACTTCCGCGCCTTCAGCCAGTCCAGCGTGAAGTCCGTCAGCTCGTCGGTGATGTAGCCGCGCTGGGGGACGCGGCGGCCATTGACGTTGTAGCCCTCGCTGCTGGACTGCGGCACCACGCGCGTCGTGCCGCGTCCGTCGGCCCAGTAGTTGCCCTGGCCCTTGAACGCGACCCAGTGGTCGAACCCGCGCTGCGGCGCGTCCGTCTCGCCCATGTGCCACTTGCCGAAGAACGCCGTCTCGTAGCCCGCGCGCTGGAGGAGCTGCGGGAAGAACACGAGGTCGGTGCGGACGGGATTGTAATTGTCCACCACGCCATGCGCGTGCGCGTAAAGCCCGGTGAGGATGCTCGCCCGGCTCGGCGAGCATAGCGACGTGGTGACGAAGGCGTTCCGGCAATGCACCCCGCCGCGCGCCAGCCGGTCCAGATGCGGCGTCTCCAGATACGGATGGCCCATGAAGGACAGCGCGTCGTGGCGATGGTCGTCCGCGAGGATGAAGAGGATGTTGCGCGGGGCGGCGGAGAGCTGGCCGCAAAGAACGCAGAGCAGTGTGTAGAGAAGTAGGCTGCGAAGTTGGCTCATGGCGAACGCGGCGGTTGCCCGCCCGGTTTGATTCGGGCAGAGTTTTGCACGATGGAAGCCACGCTGCGAGTGCTGAACGAGATGGAGGCCAAGGGCGTCCTGCGTCGTTATGCCATCGGTGGCGCGATGGCGCTGCTCTTCCACACCGAGCCGGTGGCGACCTTCGACCTCGACATCTTCTGCCTGGTGCCGGAGTCCGGCCCGCTCGTAAGCCTCGCGCCAATTTACAACCATCTCCGCACCCACGGCCACGAAGTCGCCGCCGAGCAGGTCGGCCAGCGCGGTGCGCTCAAACCAGTCGCGAGGCAGATGCCACGCGGAGCCGGGCGCGAGCAATCGTTGACCAGGACCTGGCGGATTTGCTCCCAGCGCGTGCCCTTGCGCGAGGGCGGCAGGTGCGCGGCGAAGAAGGTGTCGGGACCGAGCTGGCGATAGAGTTGCAAGGTGAGCCAGCAGCCGCCCCATGGACGTGGACGCGGCAGCGAGAGCTCCTCCAGACGGATACGCACGACGCGCTCGTCATCGGTGGGCGCGGGCCGGTCGTGGGGGGGGAAGAGGGCGATCTGCGCGGGGGCGACGAGCTTTTCTGCATCTTCCGCCGCGCGAGTCCGAAGTAGGACAGCGCGTCCCGCCTGTCCATCCATCTGAATTCTTCCACTTGAGCGGCTGCTGAAGACTCATACCATTTCCCATTAGGTTCCGGTAGAATGAGTCAAGCAGTAGCGTTTGCTTGATCGTGGAGCCAGTGGTGCACGAGCGACAAGGCCCGCGCCGGGGTTTCCCAGAAGGGCCGCAAGGCCT
>Ga0255188_1000203_pt1 | contig 22374 bp, 20 predicted proteins | sample Miss_Cont_RepB_8_FD_188427 | JGI IMG/M metagenome (GOLD analysis project Ga0255188, IMG submission 188427) | Freshwater microbial communities from Mississippi River, Louisiana, United States - Miss_Cont_RepB_8h | ecosystem: Environmental > Aquatic > Freshwater > River | place: USA: Louisiana... | reverse complement strand
AATGTCAGTTAATAAGTTGATTTTTAAGCAGAAATAGCAGCGTTGATTTGTGCTGTACTGCTTCATTGAAAGTCGTGTGAAGGCGGTGCTCTACCACTGAGCTACGCGTCCGTATCTGAACTAGTTTATTCAGCAGGCATTTTAACATTGGGAGCTACTGCGGGAATCTCCTGAAATGCCCGGCTGCTCAGCGCTAGGTCTGGGTTCGACCTAGGCTTTCAAGGAGTCTCGAATTCCTTTGGAAATTGCGGTTTCCCCTGCAGCAAATCGCTCGTGATGTTCTTCTACTTTATCCAAGTCATAGCGGTAATTCACCATCATCCCGAAGGATTGTTTGAGCCCCTTGCTGGAGTGGTCTGCACCTAGGTTAACCCGCTCCAGTATCGCTCCGTTGTTGAGATGAAATTTAGCAACCGGATCGCTACGAACACTCTCATCCGGGGCGGTCTGAGCGAGGTAGGCCGCACACAGACGCATGAGTCGAGTCCGATGCGCTGTCGATAGCACCGCGTTTGATTTGGATAAGCTCTGCAGCTCGGGCTGCAGTTCATTGAAGTCTGCTTCAAGTTGATTGAGCTCTTGAGCGGTGTAGTGGCCGGATTTCCATTTCGGGCCTTTCAGCAAAAAGTCAGCCAACGATGGAATGGGTGATAGGGTGCAAAAGGTCTTAAGGCTCGGAAATTCTGATTTCAGATCTTCGGCGACTCGCTTAATCAGAAAGTTACCGAGATGGATTCCTTTGAGGCCGGGCTGGCAATTTGAGATCGAATAAAAAGCGGCCACCTTGTAGTGTTTCGGATCCACATTGGGCGGTTTGCTGCGATCCAGTAGTGGTGCGACTGCACTTGGCATGTCGTCTAATAGAGCAATTTCAACAAAGATGAGAGGCTCATTGGGCAGCGCCGGATGAAAATACGCAAAGAGTCTGCGATCAGGCTCAAGCCGTCGCCTCAGGTCGCTCCAGCCATCGATCTCGTGGACGGCCTCGTGCTGGATGACTTTTTCCAGCAGGTGGGCTGGTGTCATCCAGTCAAGCCGCTTGAGTTCTAAAAACCCGGGGTTAAACCAGGAAGACAGGAGGTGCTCAAAATCGGCATCGACTGCCGCGAGCGCCGGGGTGGAGCGCAGGCTTTTCAGGATCTCCTCACGCATCTGAACAATGACCGCGGTGCCGGAGGTGACCCGATTAAGCCGCCGCAAGAGTTCCTGCCGCGGCGGTTCAACTGCCCGCACCAGATCAATCAAGCTTTCAGGGGATCGTTTTTCCTTGTGGGCATTGAGTGCCCGGGTCATACTTTCGATACTGGGCTCGTATCGTGTCGCCAGTAGGCTATAAAACTCACCTCGCGAGCTGGTATCAAGCTTTTGGTAGCGCCTCAGTGCGCGGGCAGCAATCCCAACACTAACTGACTGGCCAGGCTCTTTGATGAGCTCGTCGCAATCTGCGATAAGCCGCTTGAGCTCAGTTTTCTGATTGGCGACTTCACGGGCTGCTTTTAGACGCTCGAACATACTGGATTATTTCCTGGGGGCCCACGCTTGGTGTTTCCTCATAACTTAACTTATTTTTTTAGCTCTTTGAGACTTTTTCTTTGCGTCCGCGATTGCTGCTTCGCTGACAAGCTTTTCGGTCTTTCGGTAGTGTGCGCTCAGCAGTTTGATTGCAAGCTCACTATCTCCCCGAATCGCGGCATCCATAATCGACAGGTGCTCGGCATGCTCATTTCGTTTTTTTGATGGCCCAGAGGCCGCGAGCTGCCTGAGCCGATAAGCCTCTTCGGCCAATTTGTCGCAGTAACTTAACAACCACCGGGATGGGCAGGTGGAGAGTAGCGCCCGGTGAAAATCTCGATGAAGGGCCTCCCACTCAGGGTTTGGCTGGTGGGATTGCTTGGTGAGTGAACGGGGCGTACGCCCTAGACGGTGAAGAAGAAGCACAAGCCGATCCTCCCAATCGGATGTTCGTGCGTTGATTGCATCTTTGAGCGCCAGCGTTTCGAGGCGGATACGGGTCTCGGTGAGTATTGGCAACTCGGCCCAATTCAGAGGTGCGACGCTAAATCCACGCAAATCATTGCGCACGACAAGGCCCTCTGCCGAGAGCCGTGACAGGGCCTCGCGAAGCGGAGTCGCGCCGACCCCATACTTATCGCACATCAACTCAACTCTTAGCTTCGATCCTGGGGTAAGCAGCCCGTCAGCGATATCGGCCCGGAGTTTTTCGTAGACGGCCGTTGCACGTGTAATGCCCCCTCTGGCGTGCGAGCCAACGCTGCGAACGGCAGGCTTTCTCGCCATCGCTACACGATCTCTGCAAAACGGTAGCGCTTACGTCGTGGCTTCAGAGAGGCGTGATCACGGTAGCCCAACCCACAGAGAAAATTCGTCCTCACAGCGCCGCCCGACCAGAACGCCCGGCCAACCGAAGCAGTGTCTCTTGCGAGAGGGCCCAAGCAAGCCAGGCGCGGAATGATCTCGCCTCTGAGAATGAACGCTTCGTAATTGCTTCGAGTGTGGGTTCGCTCATCATGTCGTCGGCTCTCCAAGTCACCCCAAGCCCGCGGCGCAACGCATCTCAGGGTTTTTGCTTATTTTGTATAGAAATGACTGATTCACAATTTAATCGATTATTTTTCTGATGGCAATCATGTGGGAGGCGCGTCATGTGGGGAAGATGCAAAGGGTTGGGTATTGCACTGGTGATGTCTGTATTGTCCGGCCTGACGGTGCCGGCGTGGGCCTATCCGGATCGGCCAATCAAACTGATTGTGGCCTTTCCACCCGGCAGTTCAACGGACATTGTCGCGCGTGCAATTGCGCAGCCTCTTGGTGAAGTGCTCGGCCAGCCTGTTGTCGTCGAGAATCGGGGTGGTGCCGGCGGGAATATCGGAACGATGGCAGTCGCGCGATCGCCTGCCGATGGCTACACTTTTTTGATGCACAGCGTGGCGTATTCGGTGAATCCGTCGCTGTACACCAATGCCGGCTACCAGGTGGGCAAAGAGTTGGTGGGTGTGGCCATGGGGGCAGTCTCCCCGAATATCCTCTATGTGCATCCGTCAGTGAAAGCGAAAGATCTGAAGGAGCTGTTGGCGCTGTCCAAAACGGAGAAACTCAGTTACGGGTCCTCGGGCAATGGCACCACCACCCATTTGGGGGCAGAGTTATTGTTTAGAAATCTGGCCAAGGTGGACATACAGCACGTTCCATTTACCCCCGCGGCAGCGGCCACAGCGGTGGTGGGAAATCACGTGCCCATTGGTTCTACGTCGATACCGCCGGTGGTTCAACTGGCCAAAGCCGGAAGAGTTCGGCCGATCGCGGTCACAAGCCTCAAGCGCAGCAGCGCCTTGCCCGATGTGCCCACTGTAGCTGAGCTCGGATATCCCGGTTTTGAGGCCAATACGTGGTTCGCCATGATGGCGCCAGCAGGGGTGTCGACAACGATCCTTGATCGCTTAAACACCGAGATCAACCGCATCCTGCAGAATCGGTCGATCAATGAGGGTTTTGCTGCCCAGTCGCTTGAGGCCATTCGCATGGGCCGCGCTGAGCTGGATGCGTATCTTTTGTCTGAGTCTCGCAAATGGGCAGAGGTGGTGAAGCAGACCGGGGCTAAGGTCGACTAAGCATCACGCTCAGACTATGAAATTAGTGAGCTTTGTTCGCGATCGCACTGAGCGCTATGGAATCGCAGTTGAGGGGGGAGTTATGGATATCCCCGGGTGCGATGCGAGTGCTCCCACCTCAATCATCGATTTCATTCGCCTCCGAGATGAGGGCCCGAAGGAGTTTTCGCGCCTTCTGGCTGCGTGCGTATCCAGTGAGGTGATTCCGAACACTGAGGTTCAGTTTCTGCCCTGCATCCCCCGCCCGAGTAAGGTTATTTGCCTGGGTGTGAATTATCACGACCATGCCGCGGAAGGCGGAAACAAGGTTGCCGATTACCCCACCATTTTTCTGAGGGGCCCCTCATCGCTGATTGGACATCTGGGCAAAATCCCCCTGTCGAGGGTTTCTGATAAGTTGGATTACGAAGCAGAACTTGCGCTTGTGATTGGAAAGTCAGCCAAAGACGTAGCAGAGGAGCGGGCGCTGGATCATGTGTTTGGCTATGCTTGTTTTAACGATGCCACCTTTCGAGACTATCAACGCAAAACCAGTCAATGGACGATCGGGAAAAATTTTGATGCAACGGGCGGATTTGGGCCGTGGATTGTCCCCGCCGATGAACTCCCACCGGGCGCTACAGGACTGCATATTGAGTCCCGACTCAATGGCAAAGTCATGCAAAGCGCGTCAACACAGGACATGGTGTTTGCTGTCGCGCAGACGGTATCTCTGATGTCGCAATGCATGACACTGGAGCCGGGAGACGTCATCTTGATGGGCACCCCTGCTGGTGTGGGGTATGCCCGTACACCACCCGTATGGATGAGGCCCGGTGATGTCATTGAGATTGAGATTGAGGGAATCGGCACACTTCGCAACACGATCGCTGAGGCGTGAATGGTCGATTTGGGCAGCCTTACCGGAATCGTTGAGAGGAGCTTTGACGGCCTTGAGGACTCCCGGCGTCGTCAGCTTACAAAAGATCTGGTCCGAACGATTCATGATTTTGTAGTGCGCAACAACATTTCGCATGCGGAATGGCGCCAATCGATTGAATTTTTGCATCGCGTTGGCGACATAAGCAATGAGTCGCGCAGTGAATTTTCGTTGCTCTCCGATGTGCTTGGTATTTCAAGTCTTGTGGATCTTGTTGGAGCGCCACCGGGCGCAACTCCGAGTAGCGTGCTGGGGCCTTTTCACTCGATCGACTCGCCTTGGCGCGATAACCCTGTTGATTTGGTAGAGCAAAACACGGGTGAGGTGGTGATTCTCGAGGGGGTTGTCAAAACGCTGTCGGGATCGCCGATTATGGGCGCAACGATCGATTTTTGGCAGAACGCGGACAATGGGCTGTACTGGCAGGTTGACCCATCTCAGCCGGCTGATAATCTACGCTGTAAATTGAAAGTGGGCAAAGATGGACACTTTCTGATTCGAACAATTCGGCCAAAACCGTATTGCATTCCCACCGATGGCCCAGTCTGGAAGGAGCTCGTTGAACCGGCACGTCGGTCGGCGTGGCGCCCAGCTCACTTTCATGTCATTGTTTCGGCACCCGGGTACCGGACCATAGTGACCGAGATTTTTGGTTACGATGATCCTTACCTAGCGACAGACGCAGTGTTTGGCGTGCGTGAAGGTTTACTTGCTCGTTACGAATCAACAGATGGGGAAACGCCTCGGATGCGTTTTGATTTTGAATTGGCCAGAGGGGCGGAGGAAAACTAGATGATTGGAGAAAGTAAAGTGCGTTTGCTCATCGCGATGTCGGTTGTGGCCCTTCTCACCGGTTGTGCAACTCATATCAGTCCGCTTACCGAGGTTGCCCCGAAAGAGGCCGCCTGCCCCTCCGGCGTACCGGCCGGTGTGAAGTGTTTTCGGGGACGTGATTCCGCGAACTCGCATTATTTGATTGCGGTGCCGCAGAAGTGGAGTGGCGTGCTGGTTGTTCACGCGCACGGCGGCCCGGTGCTGGGGGACCCACCGGCCTCGCGGGCCGACGAGGACATCAGGCGCTGGGCGATCACGCTGTCAGAGGGCCACGCTTGGGCCAGCTCGGTCTTTCGTCAGGGCGGGTTTGCAGTCACGACAGCCGCTGAAGATACCGAGCGTATCCGGCAAATTTTTGTTCATTACATCGCCAAACCCCGCGTGACGTTATTGCACGGGCAGTCCTGGGGAACGATGGTGGCCGCTCGTGCGGCAGAGCTTTATCCGAATTCCTGGGGCGGCCTACTCTTGACCAGTAGCGTCATCGCCGGGCCGACCACCTATGATTTTCGGCTGGATTTACGCGCTTTGTACCAACACCTCTGCGGTAATCATCCGCGGCCTACCGAGGCCCAGTACCCACTATCGATCGGGCTGCCGGCTGGGGTAAAAATGAGTGCTCAAGAGCTTCGTTCCCGGGCCGATGAGTGCCTGGGGATTAGTAAGCCTGCCGCGCAGAGAACTGCCGAGCAATTGAAAAAAATTAAAACGATCGTCGATGTCATTCGAATTCCAGAGGCCTCCATTCTCGGGCACCTCACATGGGGAACGATCAGTCTGCAGGATGTGGTGAGCAAGACCGGCGGTGCCAGCCCTTTTGGCAATCATCGTGTGCGATACCAAGGATCCGATGACGACAATGGCTTAAATGCCGCACTCGATGCGAAGGGCCTTCGATTCAAAGCGGACCCGCTGGCAGCGCGAGCCTTTGCGGCAGATGTGGATTACGCTGGCAGATTTCGAGTTCCGGTACTGACCACACACGGCATCAATGACAGTACGGTCTTCGTAGAGGGCAATAACGTGCTTCGCCAGCGCATGGAGCGTCATGGCAATGGCGCGAATCTTGTTCAGACTTACGTTGACTCTCGCGAACACAGCTATCTGGGGGACCCTATTTATCCGCCACTTTTTGAGGCGCTCCTAAAGTGGGTCGAGCAGGGCATCAAGCCGACACCGCAAGGGATAGCGAATCGCTGTCGAGAGCTTGCTGCGCAGCAAGCAAATTTATGTCGATTCGCACCGGAATACACGCCACAACCTCTCGAATCGCGGATTGCACCACGTTAAGACAGTCGTGTGGGTTGGCTCACAGTGGCTCAACGCGGTCGAAATCGGGACGGTTAAGCCACTCGCTAAACTCGTCGGCAAGTCGTTGGCTTTCGCTGATCGCGATTGTCCAGTTCTTGATACGCGCTTCAAGATCGTTGCGATAGGTGACAAAGTCGGTGCGATCGGGCAGCTTTTGATGGGGCAGGCACGCCACCCAAGCTGGGTCTGGCGCAAGCACAATCGTGTTATCCAGAAATGCGGTCGGCCGGTGCCGGGCTTTGAGTTGTTTATCTAGCCAGCCAGGAACCACGGCCCGCTGAAAATGCGGGTACAGCACCAGTCCGCGGTAGTTCAGATGCAGGTGATAGTCGGTAATGCCGCCATCCCAGTAGGCGCCAGCCGGCGCACCGGCAATTGCGGGAACTGCTTTGAGCGCAAAGGGGATGCTGCAGCTTGCCTGAACTGCCTGCAGGAAGTTCTCCTTGGTGAGGCTGAGCTCGCGAGTGGCAAAATCATCAATTCCAAAAGGCCTACTGTTAAGCTCATGTGCGCCAAGCGAAGAAAAGACTGTACGCTCAAGCCAAATACCCATCCAGCGACGGTTCAGTGCATTACTGAAGTAGGCCATGGCATAACCAAGGGGCGTGAGTAAGGCATGCTCTCGGCGCAAGAGGTGCTTGCCCCGGGAGCACAGCACATGCAATCGATAACGGGGATGGTGCAAGACCTCAGAGATGCGGCCCGAATAAAATGACTGAAGATTGCTTTGAAAACTTTCGCTGACTTGCTGCGCAGTCGGGCGTTTCTGCCCGGGTGCGAGTGAGTAGTCTTGATGCACATAGTCCCGCTCAAGACGAATAAACCCATCGATAGGCGATGCAAGGCATGCGGTGGCCATTCTCCAGGCGCCGATGGAGGCGCCAACAAGATGAATTGGCTGATCACTCTGGGGCAGCCAGCTGCCAAAAAGAAACCGATCCATCGGCCCGAGGATCAGGCCCTTCGGACCCCCGGCGGCCCCGGGAATGACGTCAATATGCGCTGGAAGCAGTCCATGCTCACGAAGATGCGCCCGGGCTTTTGGTCCGGCATAGATGCGGAGCGCCCGTTGGGTCGATTGGGTCATTCGGTTGAGGTTTTGAGACAATTCAGTCGTTGACTCAACATTTTATGGTGCTTGCAGCGTATGACCCGTTTTCGGCGAGAGGTAGTGTTCGGAATCGCCATCCCCTTTATTTATTTGGTTGTCGAACTCGGCTTTACGGATCAGCTCGTCGGGATTTTATCGGGCACAGCAAGCGATGAGATTTTAAAAGGCTTGGAGTTCTGGGCCAGGGTCATTTCGGGCACAGGCCTAGGGCTGGTGCTGTTTCGGCTCAAGTTGTTCGCACGTTTTCGGGAATCATTGCGATTGATTGCTTTTATCGCACTGGGTGTGGTCGTCATGTGGAACGTTCAGCGCGAGCTCACCGATTATCTAGTCCGCTCAGCCCGGCCTGATGATAAGCAGGCGGCAGTGGCCCTGTCGTTGGTGGCGAAGTTTGCCGGCGAGGGCCGGCTCAGGCTTGAGAGCGGTGAGCCAGTCATTTGGGGGCCGCTGGATCGGGCTGAAAAAGACATCGTGATGGCATTGTTCCCCGCCGCTGCCTTGCACACCGTGAATCGCGAGGCCCAGCTGACCCAGTGGGTCCTTGAGCACCGCAGTGATAGCGCTGGGCTCACCGTAACGACTGATCTGGAATACAACGCCTATAAGAACCTCATCATCCCGCCGATCGTGGTCGGCATATCACTGTTTTTTGTGCTAGTGAACCTGTCTTTTCTAGTGGGCGCGTTGGCCAATCTTATTCGACCGCGAATGCGGCGGCCGGTGATGTTCGCGACGTTGCTGCTGTTGATTTTGGTGTCTTTTATTCCGCGTAATGCCCTGATTGATTCGCCCGGTTATGTCACCGCGATGCGGGCCGGGCTGTGGAAGGAAAAGCCAGTGCTGGGCATCTTGGTGGAATGGTCCTCACAGACAGCACCGGTTTGGAGCTTTCCGTCGCATCTCGCCCACGAGTTTTTGATGGGCGGCTATTCATTTAGGCGACCAAAACTGCCCTGGTTCTCGGGCTAATTGGGCGGCTGCGGGTAAACTTGCGGCCCATGTCAACGCCTGTTTTTAAGCCCGTCCGAACCCGGTTTGCGCCGAGCCCAACGGGCTACCTCCACGTGGGCGGCGCCCGCACTGCGCTGTATTGCTGGGCTTATGCCCGCCGCCACGGCGGCCAATTCATTCTTCGTATTGAAGATACGGATGTAGAGCGCTCCACGCCAGAGGCTGTCCAGGCCATCTTGGACGGCATGCAATGGCTTGGACTTACTCCCGATGAGGGCCCGTTTTATCAGATGCGGCGTATGGACCGTTACCGAGAGGTCATCGCTGCAATGCTCAAATCCGGCTCCGCTTATCACTGTTACTGCACGCCGCAGCAGCTGGATGCAATGCGTGAAGAGCAGCGGGCCCGGGGGGCCAAGCCGCGCTATGACGGCCGCTGGCGGCCGGAAAATGCGCAGGCCAGTGGTCTCGTGCCACCACCAGGACTGCAGCCGGTTGTGCGGTTTCGCAACCCAAGCTCCGGCTTTGTGACCTGGGAAGATGGCGTGAAGGGCCGTATTTCGATTTCCAACGAAGAGCTGGACGATCTCATCATTGCCCGCACAGACGGGACGCCGACTTATAACTTCTGTGTCGTTGTGGATGACATGGATATGCAAATCAGTCATGTCATTCGAGGCGATGATCATATCAACAATACGCCGCGGCAGATTAATATTTTGAAGGCCCTTGCCGCAGAGGTGCCAGCCTATGCGCATCTGCCGATGATTCATGGTCCAGATGGCGAGAAGCTATCCAAGCGCCATGGCGCCGTATCGGTCATGCAGTACCACAGCGATGGCTATCTGCCGCAGGCCTTGCTGAACTATTTGGCGCGTTTGGGCTGGAGCCACGGCAATGACGAAATTTTTTCCATGCAGCAGCTACGAGAGTGGTTCTCCTTAGAGCATTGCAGTAAGTCGGCTGCGCAGTTTGATTTTGAAAAATTAAAGTGGATCAACAATCACTATCTTCGGCTACTCGCTGGGCAAGAGCTGGCCGAGATGGTGGCGCCGCGTGTTCGAGAGGAGGGATTTTCAGTCGCCAATGGTCCGCAGCTTGCGGCGGTGTGTGAGCTGCTGAAAGATCGGGCGCAGACTTTAAACGAGCTTGCCGAATCGGTTGCCATGTTTTACATGGACCCCCCCGATGCATCTGCGGCTTTAGCGGAGCAGCTCAGCCCGCCGGTGCGCGCGGCTCTGACCGCGCTGCAGGCCAGCCTGCCCGCTGACTGGAACGCTGCTTCACTGGCCTCTGCGCTCAAGGGGGTGGTCTCGGCGTCGGGCTTGAAAATGCCGCAGATTGCAATGCCGCTTCGACTGATCCTAATGGGCCGCACCGATACGCCATCGATCGATAAGGTCATGGCGGTCCTGGGCCGGGACTGCGTCATACAGCGGCTTGGCGCCCATCTCGGCGCTCGTTAGACAGACCTTGATCGCTTAAACTGCGGCTATGTCAGGAAACACCTTTGGTCACCTGTTTGCGGTGACGTCATTTGGGGAATCCCATGGCCCAGCGATTGGCTGTGTGGTGGATGGTTGTCCGCCGGGAATGGCCTTATCAGAATCTGACATTCAGCCGGAGCTGGACCGTCGTCGGCCGGGCACCTCGCGACACGTTACCCAGCGGCAGGAGTCCGATACCGTTGAGATTCTCTCAGGCGTTTTTGAAGGAGTCACCACGGGCGCACCGATTGCGCTTCTGATTCGAAATCAGGATCAGCGCAGTAAAGATTACAACGACATCAAAGATACCTTTCGGCCCGGTCACGCCGATTACACCTACTGGCAAAAATACGGTGTCCGTGACTATCGGGGTGGCGGACGATCATCGGCACGCGAGACTGCGGTTCGAGTAGCGGCCGCCGCGATTGCGAAGAAGTGGCTACGTGAGAAGTTTGGTGTGACGATCCGAGGCCACATGACGCAGTTGGGTGAAATCGCGGTTCGATTTGAAGACTGGGCAGAGGTGAGCACCAATCCATTTTTTGCTGCAAACAAAAGCCAGATTGCCGAGCTGGAGGCCTACATGGATAGCCTGCGCAAGGCGGGGGACTCCTGTGGTGCGCGTATCAATATTGAGGCAGCCCATGTTCCGGTGGGCTGGGGCGAACCAGTGTTTGATCGGCTGGACGCGGAGATCGCCTACGCCATGATGGGCATTAATGCAGTCAAAGGTGTAGAAATTGGCACAGGTTTTCAGTCCATCGCTCAGCGGGGTTCGACCCATGGTGATGAGCTCACCCCCCAGGGCTTCGCAACGAATAACGCCGGCGGTGTTCTTGGTGGAATCTCTACCGGCCAGCCGATTACGGTCTCCATTGCGATCAAGCCGACCTCGAGCATTCGCACGCCGCGACGCTCCATTGATCTGCAGGGCCAGCCCACTGTGGTGGAGACCCACGGCCGGCACGATCCCTGCGTCGGCATTCGTGCAACACCGATTGCTGAAGCCATGCTCGCTTTGGTGCTCATGGACCACGCCCTGCGTCACCGGGCCCAAAACGCTGACGTTCGCGTGCCAACGCCGCCGATTGCAGGGTGAGTGCCACCGCCCGGCTTGGGGCATTTTTTGGCGCTTACTTTGCTTATGTCGGCTTGTTTTCGCCCTACCTACCGCTTTGGCTGAACGCACGCGGCTTTAGTCCTGCCGAAATCGGTGTGCTCATCTCGCCGATGCAGTGGGCCCGCGTCATTGGTCCGCCGGCCTGGGGCTGGCTTGCCGATCACGTGCGCGGGCCTCAAGGTGTAGCCCGCGTGATTCAAATTGCCGCGGTGGCTGCGCTACTCGCGAGTCTGGGGCTGCTGACACCGCTGCCGTTTTGGCCGTTGTTTGCGTTGTTTTGTGTCTTGAGTTTTTTTCTAAGCGGCCAAGTACCGATCGCAGAATCGCTCGCGATGCAGGCCAGCGGCGGAAGTCTGAAGCGGTACGGCAGGATGCGGGTTTGGGGCTCTATTGGTTTTATTGTCGCGGTCCTCAGTGCCGGCCCATGGTTTGATCGGGTTGGTATTGATTGGCTGCCTGCATCGCTGATCGGGGTGCTGCTGATTCTGGCGGTGGTCTCTGCTTTGTTGCCCGGCCGTGAGGTGCAGGCCGCGGCCCCGCGGCATCGACTCATGGGTCAGGTGCTGCGCGATGGCCGACTGCGTTCGTTTTTGCTGGCTTCATTTCTCATGCTGATTGCCCACGCGCCGCTTTACACCCTGTTTTCGCTCTGGCTGCATCAGCAGGGCTACAGCACGACTGAGATCGGCCTGCTCTGGGCTCTGGGAGTGGTTGCGGAAATTGTGATGTTTCAGTTTCAACACCGACTGTTTGATCGTTTCTCGGTCGGCCAGTGCTGGGTGGCATCTTATGGTGTGACAGCGATTCGTTTTTTGATGATTGCTTTCTCCGGGGGGTCGCTGGTGGTGATCATTTTTGCCCAGATACTGCACGCGGTGACATTTGGCATCCATCACAGCGCTTCGATGGCGCTCATACGGCAATGGTTTCCCGCCCAGGCCCAGGCCCGCGGGCAGGCCTTGTACACCATGGCCTCGTATGGCCTTGGAGGATCAGTTGGCGGTATCGCTGCTGGCTGGCTCTGGGAGGTCGTTTTTCCAGAGTTTGTGTTTGTGGTCTCGTCTGTGGCGGCCGTCGGGGGCGCCATTGCCGCCGTCATCGGCCTGAAGGCGGCGCGCCAGCAGGCCGAAACAGCAGCCTAGCCCGGGCATAATTGAGGACTTAGGAGAAACTTTCCGAATTCTTAGTGAGATTTGCGATGTCAGGACGCACCTTATACGACAAATTGTGGGATGAGCATGTTGTCCACCAGGAAGCTGATGGCACCTGCCTGATCTACATTGATCGCCATCTGGTCCACGAGGTCACCAGCCCGCAGGCCTTTGAGGGCCTTGAACTCTCCGGCCGCCAGCCTTGGCGCAACGCCGCCAACCTTGCGGTGGTGGATCACAACGTGCCGACCACCGACCGCTCCCACGGGATTAGTGATCCGGTCTCGCGTCTTCAGGTGGAGACGCTTGATGCCAACACCAAAAAGTTCAATATCCGGTATTTCAATATCAACGATCACCGTCAGGGCATCGTCCATGTCATTGGCCCTGAGCAGGGAGCAACGTTGCCGGGCATGACGGTCGTCTGCGGCGATTCCCACACCAGTACCCATGGCGCATTCGCATGCCTTGCAATGGGAATCGGCACCTCTGAGGTCGAGCATGTGCTCGCCACCCAGTGTCTGCTGATGAAAAAAGCCAAGCGCATGCTGGTGAAGATCGAAGGCATGCTCGGGCCGGGCGTCACCCCGAAGGATGTCGTGCTTGCTGTGATTGGAAAAATTGGCACCGCGGGCGGGACCGGATTTGCGATTGAGTTTGGCGGCGCGGTCATGCGATCCATGTCGATGGAAGGCCGCATGACCGTTTGCAATATGGCGATCGAGGCGGGCGCCCGCGCTGGAATGGTGGCGGTCGATCAAAAGACCATTGACTATGTTCGCGATAAGCCGATGGCGCCGAAGGCCGCGGATTGGGATCGGGCAGTCACGTACTGGAAGTCGCTGCATTCTGATTCCGACGCGCGTTTTGATTCGGTCGTGGAACTGAACGCCGCAGACATTGCGCCCCAGGTCACTTGGGGCACTTCGCCCGAGATGGTCCTGCCAGTGGGCGCCCGGGTGCCCGATCCTGCCCACGAGTCTGACGCCTTAAGGCGTGAGGGCATGGAACGCGCGCTTGCTTACATGGGCTTGGCGCCCAACACGCCCTTGACCGAGATTGCAGTTGATAAGGTGTTTATCGGTTCGTGCACGAATTCGCGTATCGAGGATTTGCGCGCGGCTGCGGCTGTCATCAAAGGCCGTAAAAAAGCCGGCAACGTGAAGATGGCGCTGGTGGTGCCCGGATCTGGATTGGTGAAGGCCCAGGCAGAGCAGGAGGGCCTCGATCAGGTATTTCGGCAGGCGGGCTTTGAGTGGCGCGAGCCAGGCTGCTCGATGTGTCTTGCAATGAATGCCGATCGGCTTGAGCCCGGTGAGCGGAGCGCCTCGACATCGAATCGCAATTTCGAGGGCCGGCAGGGCGCAGGGGGCCGCACCCATCTGGTCTCACCCGCCATGGCCGCCGCCGCAGCACTGGCAGGCCATTTTGTCGATGTTCGAAACTTCTAACCGCGGGGAATGCTCTCGATGAAACCTCTTGATCAGCATCAGGGTCTCGTAGCACCGATGGATCGGGCCAATGTCGATACGGATGCCATCATCCCAAAGCAATTTTTAAAGTCGATTAAGCGTAGTGGCTTTGGCCCAAATCTTTTTGATGCCTGGCGCTACGAAGACGAGGGCCAGCCCGGCGTGGACTGCAGCCGTCGGCCATTGAAAAAAGAGTTTGTCTTAAATCAGGTCCGCTATCAGGGCGCAAGTATTTTGCTCGCCCGACGTAATTTCGGCTGCGGATCGAGCCGAGAGCATGCGCCTTGGGCATTAGAGGATTACGGATTTCGCGTGCTGATTGCGCCGTCTTATGCCGATATCTTTTTCAACAACTGTTTTAAAAATGGCTTGCTGCCGATTGTGCTTGCCGAAAGCGATGTGGAAATTCTTTTTCAGCGGGTCTTTGGTGAAGAAGGCTTTCAGCTAAAAGTCGACCTCTCGGGGCAAAAGGTCGCAAGCTTGGATGGAAGTTTTTCGCGGTCGTTTGATATTGAGCCTTTTCGCAAACACTGCCTGATCAATGGGCTGGATGACATTGGGCTGACGCTGCAGCATGCAGAGAAAATTCGTGCCTTCGAGTCGCGACGGCTTGCCGATCAGCCCTGGCTGGCGGTTGATCCGCATCGGGCGTTAGGCTGACTCGGAGTACAAGATGTCAAGGCATTTGAATCTTGCTGTGCTGCCCGGAGATGGTATTGGCCCCGAGATCACGCAGCAGGCGGTGCGGGTGCTGGAGCGTCTGGCGGCCCAGGGCCACTTTTCGCTCACGCTCGAGCAGGCGCCGGTAGGAGGCGCAGGCTATCGGGCCAGTGGCCATCCCTTGCCCGAGGCAACGCTGCGACTGGCAAAATCATCCGATGCCATTTTGTTTGGCGCAGTGGGTGACTTCAGTCTGGATACCTTGGCGCGCGAACTTCGGCCCGAGCAGGCCATTCTCGGCCTGCGTAAAGAGCTTGAGTTGTTTGCAAATTTACGGCCTGCGATCATCTACCCCGAGCTTGCTGGAGCGTCGACACTCAAGCCTGAAGTGGTTTCGGGCCTGGACATCATGATCATTCGTGAGCTCACCGGGGACATTTACTTTGGCAAGCCGCGTGGCATTCGCGTGCTCGAAAATGGTGAGCGCGAGGGCTTTGACACGATGGTCTATCGCGAAAGTGAAATTGTCAGAATCGGTCGGGTAGCATTTGAGGCAGCACGAAAGCGCGGCCATCGGGTCTGCTCGGTTGATAAAGCCAATGTGCTGGAGACCACGCAGCTTTGGCGTGATGTGATGACCACCCTGGGTAAGGACTATCCCGATGTGGCGCTCTCGCACATGTATGTCGATAACGCTGCCATGCAGCTTTTAAAGGACCCGAAGCAATTTGATGTATTGGTGACCGGCAATATGTTTGGCGACATCCTTTCTGATGAGGCCTCCATGCTGACGGGCTCAATTGGCATGCTGCCTTCGGCTTCTCTCGATGCCCGAAATAAAGGCTTATATGAACCGATCCATGGATCGGCACCTGATATAGCAGGAAAGAATCTCGCGAATCCTTTGGCCACAATTCTGTCGGCCGCGATGCTGCTGCGTTATTCCTGCGGCCTGGCGCAAGCGGCCGATAAAATTGAGGCAGCCGTACGAAAAACGCTGTCCAGTGGCATTGCGACGACCGATATCTACCGCGAGGGCTGCAGGCGGGTGGGAACAGTGGAGATGGGGGATGCGGTGATTGCCGCTTTAGCCTAGCTTAAAAAAGAGAAATCGTGATGAAAAAAGTCGGTCTAGTGGGATGGCGGGGTATGGTGGGATCGGTCCTGATGCAGCGCATGCAGCAGGAAAATGATTTCAAATGGATTGATCCTGTATTTTTCAGCACCTCAAACGCTGGTGGTGCTGCCCCTGCCTTTGCCAATACCCAGCAGCCGCTGCAGTCAGCTTCAGATATTGCGGCCTTAAAAGCAATGGATATCGTGATCACCTGCCAGGGCGGTGATTACACCAAAGAAATCTATCCCAAATTGCGGGCAAGCGGCTGGTCGGGCCACTGGATTGATGCGGCGTCAGCCCTGCGCATGGAAGACGATTGCGTGATCATCCTGGATCCGGTGAATCGCCCGGTGATTGATCGGGCGTTGGCGGCTGGTGGAAAAAATTGGATCGGTGGTAATTGCACCGTAAGCCTGATGCTCATGGCCATGGGCGGGCTATTTCGCGAGGGCCTGGTGGAGTGGGTCAGCGCCATGACTTATCAGGCGGCATCGGGTGCGGGTGCGCAAAACATGCGCGAGCTGCTCGCGCAAATGGGAAAGCTGCATCAATCGGTTGCCCAAGAGCTTGCCGATGCCTCATCGGCGATTCTTGAAATTGACAAAAAAATTAGCGAACTTCTGCGCAGCGGGGCGGCTTCGGGATTACCGGTGGAGAATTTTCGCGGTGTGCCGCTCGCTGGCAGTCTGATTCCCTGGATTGATGTTCCAGTGGAGTATGGCCAGAGCAAGGAAGAGTGGAAGGGCGGCGCCGAGGCCAACAAAATTCTGGGCAATCCCGCTTTTCGCTCGCCGGGATCGATTCCGATTGACGGACTCTGTGTTCGCGTGGGGGCGATGCGCTGCCATTCACAGGCGCTTACCGTCAAGCTCACCAAAGACGTTTCTGTGCAAGACATCGAAGCGATCCTTGCCAGCGCAAACGACTGGGTGCGTGTCATTCCGAATGAGCGCGAGCGCTCCGAGCGTGAGTTAAGCCCAGCAGCCGTCAGCGGCACCATGCAGATTCCCGTGGGTCGACTCCATAAGATGGCCATGGGTCCGCAGTATCTCGCCGCCTTTACGGTCGGAGATCAGTTGCTATGGGGCGCTGCCGAGCCGCTGCGACGCATGCTGCGCATCTTGCTTGAACGTTGATGCGGCTTGCCCTGGGGCTGGAGTACGACGGCACGGACTGGAGTGGCTGGCAGACTCAGCCCGGCGGCAACACCATTCAGGATCAGCTTGAGGCAGCTCTTTTAAAGTTTACGGGTAGTCCACATCCCACCATTTGTGCAGGCCGAACGGATGCCGGCGTGCATGCCCGCGGCCAGGTGGTGCATCTTGACACTGCGCTTGAACGGACCGAATGGAATTGGGTTCGCGGACTCAATGCGCTTTTGCCGCAAAGCATTGCCGTACGCTGGGCCTGCCGTGTGGACACGGAGTTCCATGCCCGATTTTCGGCCCGCTCTCGCACGTATATCTATCGACTACTGTGTGCGCCCACGCGTTCACCGCTGACGCAGCGTTATGCGGCCTGGTGGTATCGGCCGATTGATCGTCAGTTGCTGCGACAAGCTTGCGCGCTTTATATCGGCAAACATGATTTCAGTGCCTTTCGGTCATCGGAGTGCCAGGCCAGTTCCCCGATTCGGGAGCTGTATCAATTTGATGTGATTGAATCAGACGCAGTGATTGAGTTTCATCTTACCGCCAACGCGTTTTTGCATCACATGGTGCGTAATCTGGTGGGCACTGTAGTGGAGGTCGGCCGGGGCGCAGCGACATTGCAGTGGGCCCAAGAAGTCTTGGCCAGCCGGGATCGGACCCAGGCCGCCCGCACCTTTCCCGCACAGGGCCTCTGCCTTGCGCATGTCGAGTACGATTCTCAGCTGTTATGCGTACCCGAATCAAAGTTTGTGGATTGACCCGCGAGGCAGATGTCGAGGCCGCCGTACAGGCCGGAGCAGATGCATTGGGCTTTGTGTTTTACGAGCCCAGCCCCCGTTCGGTTTCAGTTCAGCAGGCCCAGCGGCTGATACGACGTGTCCCCGCATGGGTGGCCGTTGTGGGTCTTTTTGTGAATGCGCCGCGCAGCATTGTGATGTCGGTTGCTGACGAGGTCGGCCTGTCGCATTTACAGCTGCATGGTGATGAGTCACCCGAGGATTGCCGCGGCCTGGGCCGGCCGGTGATCAAGGCCCTTCGGCTGTCGGCCAAGGGGGAAACGCCCGCCAGCCCCGCAATGCCCGCACTTGCGGATCAGGTCGCTGCCTATTCGGATTGCCATGCGGTCTTATTTGATGCCGATAGTGCCGGCTTTGGTGGCAGCGGCCAGGCCTTTGATTGGGCCAGGCTCGGTGGCGCCTTTGCGAAGGCCCCGCGGCATGAGGCCTGCTGGGTATTGTCGGGGGGGCTAGAATCGGGGTCTGTGGGCCAGGCGATTGCCCAGCTGGCGCCTCCCTGTGTGGATGTCAGCAGCGGGGTAGAGGCCCGGGAAAACGGAAAACAGCTCAAAGGAATGAAAGACGCAATCAGGATTCGGGAGTTTGTGGCGGCCGTGCAGGCCGCCGATGCAGGCCGACATTTAAAAAACAATTGATGAAACCCAACGATCTTCCTCAGCAGCCCCCTGGCTCAAGCCAGCAGGCTTATGCATTTCCCGATGCGCGGGGCCACTTTGGACCCTATGGGGGAAGCTTTGTCTCCGAGACACTGACCCATGTGCTTGAAGAATTGCGTAAGGCTTACGATCGCTATCGCCAGGACCCCGAGTTCATTGAGGAATTTCATCGCGAACTGAAGCACTTTGTCGGCCGGCCAAGCCCGGTGTATCACGCCCGTCGCTGGTCCGAGATATGTGGCGGGGCGCAGATTTACTTCAAGCGCGAGGATCTCAATCACACCGGCGCGCACAAGGTGAACAACACGATCGGCCAGGCCCTGTTGGCCCGTCGCATGGGTAAGCCCCGTGTGATCGCGGAGACCGGTGCTGGCCAGCACGGCGTTGCAACCGCCACGGTCGCCGCCCGATTCGGCATGGAGTGCGTGGTGTATATGGGCGCCACCGATGTGGTGCGTCAGGCGGCCAACGTGTATCGCATGAAGCTTCTCGGTGCGACTGTGGTTCCGGTAGAAAGCGGCTCGAAAACGCTCAAGGATGCGTTAAACGAAGCCATGCGTGACTGGGTCACCAATGTCGAAAATACTTACTACATCATCGGCACCGTGGCGGGGCCCCATCCCTATCCGATGATGGTGCGCGACTTTAATTCGGTTGTGGGCAAGGAATGCCTTTGGCAGATGCCCGAGATGGTGGGCCGTCAGCCCGACATGGTGGTGGCTTGTGTGGGCGGTGGCAGCAATGCCATGGGAATTTTTTATGACTATCTCAATATCCCGGGCGTGCAGCTTGTTGGGGTTGAGGCCGCCGGCGAGGGCATTGCTTCAGGCCGGCATGCGGCCCCGCTGTCAGCGGGAACGCCGGGCGTGCTGCATGGCAATCGCACCTACCTGATGCAGGATGCTTCTGGCCAGATCGCTGAGACCCATTCGGTGTCGGCTGGCTTAGATTATCCCGGGGTTGGCCCCGAGCATGCATGGTTAAAAGATTCGGGCCGTGCCCGCTATGTCGCCATCACGGATCAGGAAAGCCTAGAGGCCTTTCATACCTGTTGTCGTATCGAAGGGATTATTCCGGCGCTGGAGTCGAGCCATGCACTGGCTTACGCCGCAAAGATCGCGCCCACACTACCAAAAGATCAGATCATTCTTGTGAATCTCTCGGGCCGTGGCGATAAGGATATGCATACCGTGGCCGAGCGCTCCGGAATGCATCTCTAAATCACGGAAATCGCCTTGTCGCGACTCCAGCAAAAATTTGACTGGCTTGCCCGTGAGGGCCGCACGGGCTTAATTCCCTATGTCACGGCGGGTGACCCCGCCCGCGAATCTGTGGTGCGCTTAATGCACACCCTGGTCAAGCACGGTGCCGATGTCATTGAGATGGGCGTGCCGTTTTCTGATCCGATGGCCGATGGGCCGGTGATTCAGCGTTCAAGCGAGCGGGCCCTGGCCCGGCATGTCACGCTTGCCGACTGCCTGGGCTGGGTGCGTGAGTTTCGATCCTCGGATGCGGCCACGCCGGTTGTGTTGATGGGTTATGCCAACCCGGTTGAGCGTTTTGGCGTTGATCGATTTGTTGCTCAGGCAAAAGAATCCGGTGTCGATGGCACGATCGTGGTGGACTACCCGCCCGAGGAGTGCGAAGAATTCAGTAACGCGTTGAAATCTCGCGGCATGGACCCCATTTTTCTTTTGGCGCCGACTTCAACCGAGTCGCGAATGCGGGATGTGGCCCGGCTTGGCGCAGGCTATCTGTATTACGTATCGTTAAAAGGGGTCACCGGTGCAGGCCATCTGGACCCGGCCGCGGTCGGCGATCGCGTGCAGCAGATTCGGCGCTTTACATCGATGCCGATTGGGGTGGGCTTCGGAATCAGTGATCCTGATTCGGCAGTGGCAGTGGCCCAGCATGCCGATGCGGTGGTGATCGGCAGTGCACTGATTCGACTTATGGAAGATGCAGTGAAAACCGGGTCGGATACGCTATCAGCGGCGGCGGGATTTATCTCAAGCATTCGGCAGGCCTTGGATCGCATGCCCAAGAAACTGCACTCGGAGGCCGCATGAGCTGGATTGACAAGATTCTCCCCCCAAAGATTCAGCGCTCCGAGGGCCCACGTCGCAGCGTACCCGAGGGCCTCTGGTTGAAGTGCCCATCCTGCGAGTCGGTTCTGTATCGGACCGATTTAGAAAATAACCAGCAGGTCTGCCCAAAGTGTGACCACCATCTGCGGATTCGTGCCCGCGATCGGCTCGATAAGCTTCTGGATCCCGAGGGTCGTTTTGAAATTGGCCAAGAGGTCCTGCCGGTCGATTCTCTGAAATTTAAAGATAGCCGTAAGTACCCCGAGCGACTCACCGAGGCCATGGAGCAGACTGGCGAGACCGATGCCTTAATCGCGATGAGTGGTGCAATCAAGTCAGTGCCAGTTGTCGTGGCCTGTTTTGAGTTCGAGTTTATGGGCGGCTCAATGGGCTCGGTGGTAGGTGAACGGTTTGTGCGCGCTGTTGAAGTGGCGCTTGAAAGCAAGGTGCCATTTGTCAGCATCGCTGCAAGTGGCGGCGCCCGCATGCAAGAGGGCCTGCTGTCGCTGATGCAGATGGCCCGCACTACCGCGGTTTTACAGCGGTTAAGCCATGCGCGGCTGCCCTATATTTCCATTCTCACGGATCCCACAATGGGTGGCGTGTCTGCCAGTTTTGCCTTCTTGGGCGATGTGGTGATGGCCGAGCCGAAGGCCTTGGTAGGTTTTGCGGGGCCGCGCGTGATTGAGCAGACGGTTCGCGAGAAGCTTCCTGCTGGATTTCAGCGGGCCGAGTTTCTCTTGGAAAAGGGCGCTATCGACCGGCTCGTTGATCGACGGAAAATGCGCGATGAGCTTGCCGATTTGCTGACGCTGCTGCTGCGGCAGCCCGCTGATGCAGCCCGCCAAAGTTGACGCTATCTGACTGGCTAGAAAAAATCACCACTCAGCATGTCCGGCCGATTGACCTCGGCCTGGACCGGGTGGTCCGCGTGGCGCAGGCCATGGAGTTCCCCGAAGGACGAACCTTCAGCGGCCCAAGCATTCGACTGGGCTGCCCATCCATTCTTGTTGGCGGAACCAATGGCAAGGGCTCGACCTGCGCCATGTTGGAGTCGATTCTGTTGCAGTCGGGATATCGGGTCGCGGTCTATACCTCGCCGCATTTGCTGCGGTTTAACGAGCGGCTTCGCATCAATAACGAAGTAATCAGCGATGCCGAGCTGATTGCTGCATTTGAGCGCGTTGAGCAGGCGAGGGCAGGGACATCACTGACCTATTTTGAATTCACGACATTGGCAATCTTTGACATCGTCTGGCGGCATGGTGTCGATATCGCAGTGCTGGAAATTGGACTGGGCGGCCGGCTTGATGCGGTCAATATTGTTGATGCCGACTGTTCCATTCTGGTGTCGGTTGATTTGGATCACCAGGAGTTTCTTGGTGAAACCCGCGAGCAGATTGGCTGGGAGAAGGCCCACATCGCCAAGCCTGACCGGCCGTTTATCTGCGCTGATCCTGAGCCGCCGAAGTCAGTTGCTGAAGTTGTCAAGGCGCAGGCCGCCGACCTCTGGCAGTTTGGCCAGGATTTTAATTTTCAAGGCGATCGGCAGCAGTGGAGTTGGGCAGGACGGGGCCAGCGCCGAAATGCGATGGCCTATCCGGCATTGCGCGGCGCCAATCAGTTAATCAATGCATCGGCCGCACTTGCGGCATTGTCTTCTTTAAGAGAGCAGCTGCCAGTCACACAAGGCGCAGTTCGGCAGGGATTTGCGCTGGTCGAGCTGGCCGCCCGTTTTCAGGTGCTGCCGGGCCAGCCGGCGGTTGTATTGGATGTTGCGCACAATCCGCACGCGGCCGGAGTGCTGGCGGTCAATTTGGATCAGATGGGGTTTTTTCCAAAGACCGTTGCAGTGGTGGGCATTGTGGCGGGCAAGGATGCGGCAGCGATTTTTAACCGGCTGGCCAACCGCATCGATCAC
>Ga0255188_1000201_pt1 | contig 22583 bp, 16 predicted proteins | sample Miss_Cont_RepB_8_FD_188427 | JGI IMG/M metagenome (GOLD analysis project Ga0255188, IMG submission 188427) | Freshwater microbial communities from Mississippi River, Louisiana, United States - Miss_Cont_RepB_8h | ecosystem: Environmental > Aquatic > Freshwater > River | place: USA: Louisiana... | reverse complement strand
ACTGCAAACCGGGATAGTCCTTGAACCCGGCATCAAAGGTGATCACGCGGAAATTGAGCAGCCGCGCCCAAGCGGCGAGGCAGTCGTCGGTCCACCGTTCGGTGGAAGCAGACGCCCGCGAGGACAACCGCCGCCATTCGCTCTCCAGCCCCTCGGTTTCACCCGCCCACTCCACGCCCGGGGCACCGCGAAGAGCGTCGAAAATCTGCCATGCCTCCGCCTGTGATTTGGGAGTTCCTTTCATCACCGAGCGATTCGTGAGCAACCGCAGCAGCGCTGCCTGAGTAACACGGCAAAAGTAAATGCGCTCGTTCCGCCTCGTCTGCCACCAAGCCCGTGCAGCGGGATGGCCATCGTGCATTTCCCAAGCCAGCGCCAGCCAGAAATTAACGTCCGGCAAAGCGGCCATAATGCTCGGCGTCCTCTTGGGCCTCGATTTCGGCCAGCAGCGCGTTCGTGATGTGGGCAGTGCCGGGAGCGCTCGACCGAATCAACGGCAAGTCCAGCTCCTTCCGCACGGCGGCTGGGGGCGACGAGGTCGCGTCCCGCGCCAGCAGAGCGGCGATGTAGCTGGTCAGCGTCTGTTGGTGCCGAGCCGCTTCGCCCTCCAAGGTGTGAAAAACTGCGTCGGGCAGCTCGATTGTTGCTGTCTTCATGTCGTTAAGGAACCACACCATGCATTCTCTGCCAAGCCTTCGCAGCCTCACACATTCCGCAAGTCCAGCGTGAAGGGCATCTCCGGGTTCACGTTCGCCGGGTTCACTTTCACCGGTCCGGGCGTGTGGCCGAGGCGGAAGAAGCGCGCGAGGCGACGGCTCTCGGCTTCGTAGGCGTTTACCGGGAAGCTCGTGTAGTTGCGCCCGCCGGGATGGGCGACGTGATACTGGCAGCCGCCGATGCTATTGCCATTCCAAGTGTCCACGACATCGAAGGTCAGCGGCGCGTGGACGCCAATGGTCGGTTGCAAGCAGCTCGCCGGTTGCCACGCGCGATAGCGGACGCCCGCGACGTATTCGCCGTGCGTGCCGGTCGGGTGCAACGGGATGGCGTGGCCGTTGCAGGTAATGACGTGGCGCGAGTCGGTGAGGCCGCGCGCCTTGATCTGCACGCGTTCGAGCGAGGAGTCCACGTAGCGCACCGTGCCACCGCCGCCGGGTTCCTCGCCGAGAACGTGCCACGGCTCCAGGGCTTGGCGGAGTTCGAGCGCGGTGTTGCGCAACTCAATGTCGCCAAACTGCGGGAAACGAAACTCGAAGTGCGGCGCGAACCACTCGGACTTCATCGCGTAGCCGGCGGCCTGCAAGTCGGCGACCACATCCTGCAAGTCCGACCAGACAAAGTGCGGCAGCATCCAGCGGTCGTGAATCTGCGTGCCCCAGCGCACGAGCTTCGCGTTGTAAGGCTGCTGCCAGAACTTCGCGACCAGCGTGCGCAGGAGAAGCTGCTGCGCGAGGCTCATCTCGGCGTGTGGCGGCATCTCGAACGCGCGCATCTCCAGCAGCCCGAGCCGTCCGCTGCTGCTGTCAGGCGAGTAGAGTTTATCAATGCAGAACTCGGCGCGGTGCGTGTTGCCGGTGGCGTCAATGAGCAGGTTGCGGAACAGCCGGTCGGTCAACCACGGCGGCACGGGCGCGAAGTCCTTGATTTGCTTGAAGGCGACTTCCAGCTCGTAGAGCGAGTCGTTGCGCGCCTCGTCTATGCGCGGGCTTTGGCTCGTCGGGCCGATGGACAGGCTGCTGAAGAGGAACGACAGCGACGGGTGGTTCTGCCAGTAGGCGAGAAGGCTCTTGAGCAGGTCGGGCCGGCGCAACAGCGGCGAGTCGGACGGCGTCGCGCCGCCAATGACGATGTGGTTGCCGCCGCCCGTGCCGGTGTGGCGGCCGTCCATCATGAACTTCTCCGTGCCGAGCCGCGTTTGCCGGGCCTCTTCGTAGAGCGTCGTGGTCTGCTGAACCATCTCATCCCACGTCGCGGTCGGGTGCATGTTGACCTCGATGACGCCGGGGTCGGGCGTCACCTTGAGGACGCTCAGGCGCGGGTCGTGCGACGGCGTGTAGCCTTCGATGACGACGGGAGTCTTCAACTGCGCGGCGGTGTCCTCCACGGCGGCGACGAGTTCCAAGTAATCCTCCAGCGTCGCGACCGGCGGCAGGAAGACGTGCAGTCGTCCGCCGCGTGGCTCAACGCACAGCGCAGTGCGGATAATCCACGCGGCGGATTCGCCGACGGCCGGTTCGCGGGTCGGGTCGTCGAGCAACTCGGCCTTGCGCGCTTCTTCCTCGGTCTGGCCGCGACGGCGCTGGGCGGCGGCTTTCTTGCGCGCGGGCGTGCTGACTTGCAGGTAACGCTGGCGGAACTCCGCGCGCTCCGGCAACGGTGGGCGCGCGGCGGTCGGGTCGGGTTCGTTGAGATAGGGATAGTCCGACTGGCTCACCCACGGGAGCGAATCGAGCGGCAGGCGGAAGCCCATCGGCGAATCGCCGGGGAACAGGAAGAGCTTCTCCGACCGCAGAAACCACGGGCCACTGGCCCAGACCGGGAAGCAGTTGCGCCACGCGCGTTGCACGGGCAGCACATGGCCGACGACGCGGTCCAACCCGCGCTCCAGCACCTTCGCGAGGCGCGCGCGCTCTTCCTCATCCTTCAAGTTCGCCTTGTGCGGGTCCACGTTGCCGGGCAGCCGACGCTCCTTCCAGAGGTGGTAAAACGGGTCTTCGTAGCCGGGCATAATCCACTGCGGGTCGGCTTGGATGCGGTCGGCCAGCGCGGCCATGAAGCGCGCGGAGTCGTCGGTGGTGTGACCGTAAGCGGTTTTCTCGTCGGCAATGAGCGCGGGGTTTTCCCAGACGGGCTGGCCGTCGCGCCGCCAGTAGCAGGCGAAGGCCCAGCGCGGCAGCGACTCGCCGGGATAGGCCTTGCCCTGGCCGTAGTGCAGCAGCGCGCCGGGGGCGAAGCGGCGCTGGAGGCGGCGAATCAGTTCATCCGCGAGCGGGCGCTTCGTCGGGCCGAGCGCGGCGATGTTCCACTCCGCGCCGTCCATGTCATCAATGCTCACGAACGTCGGTTCACCGCCCATCGTGAGTCGCACGTCGTGTTTTCGGAGGTCGGCGTCCACGGCGTGGCCGAGGCGCTCAATTTCTTTCCACTGTTCCTCCGTGTAAGGCTTCGTGACGCGCGGAGACTCGTGGATGCGCGTGACCTTCATGTCCACCTTGAACTCGCACTCGCACTCGTCCACACCGCCGCTGATGGGGGCAGCAGACGATGGGTCGGGCGTGGCGGCGAGCGGGATGTGGCCTTCGCCGGCGAGCAAGCCGCTGGTCGGGTCGAGGCCAATCCAGCCCGCGCCGGGCAGATAGACTTCGCACCACGCGTGCAAGTCGGTGAAGTCCTGCTCCGCGCCGCTGGGGCCGTCGAGCGACTTCACGTCGGGCTTGAGCTGAATCAGGTAGCCGCTGACGAAGCGCGCGGCGAGACCGAGGTGACGGAAGAGTTGCACGAGCAGCCAAGCGGAATCACGGCACGAGCCGCTCAACGTGGTCAAAGTCTGCTCCGGCGTCTGCACGCCCGGCTCCAGTCGGATGAGATACTTGATGTCCTTCCACAGCCGCTGGTTGACGGCCACGAGGAAATCAATCGTGCGCGGGCGCGTGTCAGGTGTGTCCTTCGCAGGAGACGACGTGAGGAGCCTCTGACTATCCGGTTGCGTGTCGTGAACAGTAGGCAGCTCAGAAGAAGTTAGAGCCTCGTCACCTCGGCTCCTACCTAGTGCGGGTCGGTTCAGGAACGTAACGTTCTCGCCCAGCGCCTCACGCGACACGGTGGCGAGATACGCCTGAAATTTAGGCGAGAGCGGGCCTTTGAGTTGAAAGGGCTCCAACTCGTGGTCGAGCATGGGGTCGTAGTGGAAAGGGAACTTCTCCGCGTCGGGCTCGAGAAAGAAGTCGAACGGGTTGAGCACCGACATCTCGGCCACGAGGTCCACCTCGACGCAGAACTCGCGGGTCGTTTCCGGGAAGACTAGGCGGGCTAGGTAGTTGGACTGCGGGTCCTGCTGCCAGTTGATGAAGTGCGGCTCCGGCAGCACGCGCAGCGAGTAGCTTAGGATGCGCGTGCGGCAATGCGGCGCGGGCCGCAGCCGGACGATTTGGGGGCCAAGCGTGACGGGGCGGTCGTAGGCGTAGTGGGTCCGGTGATGGAGGGCGACGTGGATGGACATGGGGGGAAGTAAATAGTGTTCAGTGTTCAGTGTTCAGTGGGCGGGCAGTCAGCCTCACCGAACACGGCTGAAGTGCCAAACGACGCAAGTGAAGAGCGCACCGAGAACTAGAGGGCTCACGATAAGAAACGAATTGGCTCGCGGCGAAAGTATGGCTCTGGAGCGAATCCCTGCGGAGAAGGCGCTACCTCCCGTAGCACCCATGACGGTGAGATAGAGAAAGTAGGGCCAGTGCGTGTAAAGCTCTGTCCCAAACTCTGTCCACCATCCGAGCATAAACAAAAAGACGAGGTGCGTTCCCAGGATGCCAGCGAAAGGGCAAACGAGCGGTGAGCATAGCTGGCTGCGAGGGGACGCGACCCAAGCGAGCGGAATGACGAAAACAGTCCATCCGGCCAGGATGAAGAAGAGGGGGAAGACCACCATCGCTGGAAAATCCGTGACGCGGTAAAAGCCGGAAAAGACCTGAACGACGCAAAACGAGCCGTAGCCGCCAATCCAGCCAACGATGAGCGAGAAGAACGAAAGTGCTATCCGGGTTGCTGTCGTTGGTTCCATGAGTTGGGACACGGCTAGTCGGCACGTCAGTTTTCTGAACACTGAACACTGATTACTGAACACTTCCCCTGCTGCTGCTGCTCCTCCTGCTGCACGAGCATCTGCTCGTCCAGGCTGGCGATGGACTGGAAGAAGTAGGCGGAGAACAGCGCGTCGCCGATGGCGTTGAGCTTGAGCTGGAACTGGTCGAGATACTGGTGCAGCCCGTCGGCGAAGACATCGTCCACAGTGCTGAACTGGAGTTCGGCTTCGAGGCGGCCGGCGAGCTTCTCGGCGTCGTTCGAGAACCGGCCGGCGGCCACGCCGGAGATGCGGCGGAGCGATAGGTTCAGCTCGCGAATGCAGAAGCGGGCCGAGCGCGGGAAGTCCTCGTTGAGCAGGAGAAATTCCGCGACCAGTTTCGGATGCACCTCGGCACTGTGGATGGACTTGTAAGCGTCCCACGCGCTGCACGAGCGCAGAATGGCGGACCACTCGAGCGCCTCGGCTTGAGTGACGCTGGTGGGCGCGCCCTTCTCAGGGAGCGTGTGGTAGCGGAGGTCGAGGATGCGCGAGGTCTTGTCCGCGCGCTCGATGAACTTGCCGGCTTCGCTGAAGTTCCAGCCTTCGTTGCGGATAGCCGTCGCGCGGCTCAGGCCGATGAGGATGAGCGCTGACGCCTTCACCTGCTGGAAGAAGTCGGTGGGGCTTTCCTTCCACGTCTGCCGCGCCTGCGGCGAGCGGACGAACAGGTAGAGACGGTTCAACTCCTCCCACAGCTCGCTCGTGATTTGGTCGCGCACCATGCGGGCGTTCTCGCGCGCCTGGCAGACGGAGGCGACGAGCGAGTTCGGGTTCTCCATCTGGAAGACGAGGAACTCGGTGACGTTCTTGCCGGTGGCCTTCTTGTGGAGCTGGAGGAACGCCTCCTCGTCGCCGGTGCTCTGGACGATGGGCATCCAGTGGTCCGCGAGTCGCTGGTCGTTGAGCGTGCGGAAGTCGAGGAGGAGCTGGAGGTTCACGTCCACGATGCGCGCGATGTTCTCGGCGCGCTCGATGTAACGAGCCATCCAGTAGAGGCAGTTGGCGACGCGGCTTAACATGGTGAAATTGCGAATTGCGAATTGCGAATTGCGAATTTGAAGACGCACGCGCGCCGGCCTCGCCATTCGCCATTCGCCATTCGGAATTCGAAATTGGAATCACTCATCCCCATACAGCACCCACGTATCCTTGCTCCCGCCGCCCTGCGACGAGTTGACCACGAGCGAGCCTTTCCGCAGCGCGACGCGCGTGAGGCCGCCGGGGACGATGACAATCTTCTCGCCGTAAATGATGTAGGGCCGCAGGTCAATGTGCCGGCCCTCGAACTTGCCGCCATCCACCTGCGTCGGGTGGCGCGACAGCGAAATCATCGGTTGCGCGATGTAGTTGCGCGGGTCGGCCTCAACCTGCTTGCGGAAGGATTCGATTTCCTCCTGCGACGCCTTCGGCCCCATGAGCATCCCGTAGCCGCCGGATTCGTTCGCGGCCTTCACGACCAGCTTGTTGAGGTTTTCGAGGATGTATTTCTTGTCCGCCTCCTCGCTGGCGAGGTAGGTCTCGACGTTCGGGATGATGGGCTCCTGGTCGAGGTAATACTTAATCATCCGCGGCACGAAGTAATACATTACCTTGTCGTCCGCGATGCCAGTGCCGATGGAGTTGGCGAGGCTGACGTTGCCGGCGCGGTAGGCGCGCACGAGGCCGGGCACGCCGAGCATCGAGTCGCGGCGGAAGACCGTCGGGTCAATGAAGTCGTCGTCAATGCGCCGGTAGATGACGTGGACCGGTTGGAGCCCCTTGGTCGTGCGCATGAAGACACGCGCGTCGCGCACCACGAGGTCGCGGCCCTCGACAATTTCAATGCCCATCTGCCGCGCGAGGTAGGTGTGCTCGAAGTAGGCTGAGTTGTAAGCGCCCGGCGTCAGCAGCACCACCGTCGGGTCCGCCACGCCGGCGGGTGCGATGTGATTCAGCATCCGCAGCAACTCGCGCGGGTAATCCTCCACCGGCCGCACGCCGATGTCCTCGAACATGCCGGGGAAGGTGCGTTTCATCGCCCGGCGATTCTCCAGCACGTAGCTCACGCCGCTCGGACAACGCCCGTTGTCCTCCAGCACCAGCCATTGCCCGCTGTCATCGCGAATCAGGTCCGTGCCGCAGACATGGATGTAAATGTCCTTGGGCACGTTGAAGCCCGCGAACTCGCGCCGGAAATGCTTTCCCGACAGGACATAGTGCGGCGGGATGACGCCGTCCTTCAGGATGCGCTGCTCGTGGTAGATGTCGTGGAGGAAGAGGTTCAGCGCCGTGATGCGCTGCGTCAGCCCGCGCTCCAGAAAATCCCACTCCTTCGCCGGGATGATGCGCGGCAGCAGGTCGAAGGGAAAAATCTTCTCCGTCCCCGCCGAGTCGCCATAGACGTTGAACGTGATGCCCTGCCGGAGAAACGCCACGTCCACCGAATGCCGCTTAAGCTCAAACTCCTGCGGGGTGAGCGCCTTGAAGTGCTGGCGAAACTTCCGGTAGTGCGGGCGCGCCTGACCGTCCTTGTCCAGCATCTCGTCGAAGAACCCGGCCTGCTCGTAGCGTTTCAGCATGTGTTGTCTCGTTTTGTCCACGCGGTCGAATACTGACCAGCGCGACACTGGAATCGGCAGTTTAAGAGCCCACTAAACCGCGCGGCTGATGCTATGCAAGTCACATGCCGGAAACAACGCGGAAGCCAAAATTCCGGCAACCATCTGCGATGGAACCGGGGATGAATTGAGCGCCGTCAGGCCAGCAGCCCGGCAACCACCTTTCCGGCCACGTCCGTCAGGCGATGTTCGCGGCCCTGAAACTTGTAGGTGAGACGTGTGTGCTCGATGCCAAGCACGTGCAGCATGGTGGCGTGCAAGTCATGCACATGGACCGGATGCTCCGTCACGTTGTAGCCGAATTCGTCCGTGGCCCCATGCACCGCCCCAGCACGGATGCCGCCACCTGCCACCCAGGCGGTGAAAGCCCGCATCTGGTGATCGCGCCCGTAGTTCTCAGCCTTTGAGTCGCCCTGCGCCATTGGCGTGCGGCCAAACTCGCCGGACCAGACCACGAGCGTGTCCTTGAGCAAACCCCGCTGCTTGAGGTCCCGCAGGAGCGCGGCGCATGGCTGATCGGTTTTCTCGCACTCCTGAATCATCCGTCCCTGGATGCCATCGTGATGATCCCAGCCCCGGTGATAGAGCTGGATGAACCGCACGCCCCGCTCGACCAGGCGGCGGGCCAGCAGGCAGTTGGCCGCGAAGGTGCCGGGCTTGCGGGCATCTTCACCATAGAGCTCGAAGCTGCTCTTGGGCTCCCGGGACAAGTCGGTCAGTTCCGGCACACTGGTCTGCATGCGGAAGGCCATTTCGTATTGGGCAATCCGGGTGGCGATTTCCGGATCGCTCACGTCCGCCATGTGGACCTGGTTCAACTCGCGAATCCCATCAAGAATCCGGCGGCGGACCGGACCGCTCATGCCCGGCGGGTTTTCCAGGTAGAAGACCGGCTCGCCGGGGGAACGGAGTTGCACGCCCTGATGCACGGTCGGCAGAAAGCCGCTGGACCAATAGCGGGCCTTGACGTTCTGATCCTGCCCCTGCCCCGAGAGCAACACCATGTAGGCCGGGAGATTGTCATTCGCACTGCCGAGCCCATAGGACAGCCAGGAACCCATCGCCGGCCGGCCGGGAAGCGGATGCCCGGTCTGCATGAAAGTCACCCCGGGATCGTGGTTGATCGCATCCGTCCGCATGGAACGGATGAGCGTGAGTTCATCCATCACCTTGCGCATGTGCGGCAACAAATCGCTCACCTCGAGGCCCGCCCGGCCGCACTTCGCAAACTTCCGGTGCGTGCCAAGGATGACCAGCGGCGCGCCTTGCAACTGCGCCACGCGCTGGCCCTGGGTCAAACTGTCAGGCATGGGCTTGCCCCAAAGTTTGTTCAACTTTGGCTTCGGGTCGAAGGTCTCGAACTGCGATGGCCCACCCCCCATGAAGAGGAAAATAACCCGCTTCGCGCGAGGCGGATGATGGAAATCGGACAGCACTCCCCGCAGGCCAGCCGGCCCGGCCGCTGGCAGCGCCCCGGCGGCGTGCAAAAAGCCCAAAGCACTCAGGCCGAACGCCCCTTGCTGGAGGAAGCTGCGGCGCGGCGACTGGGCTTTGGGCGGCAAGTTCATTCCTTGGTGAGCGTTTCGTCCAAATTGAACAACGCATTGCAGACACATTGCCAGGCGGCGTGCTGGGCGGCATCCAAGGCCGAAGGCCGCTCGAATTCACCGATGCGGGTCAACTGCTTGGCGGCGGCGGTGGCGGACTGATAGTGGCGGAGCGTGTCGGCGTGCAACGCCAGCAGGATTTGCTCCTCAGCCAGCGTGGGTTCACGGGCCAGCACCAGACGAAAGGCGCGGCGCAGCCGGGCCGCATCGTCGCCCGCCCCCTCGACGAGGAGTCGTTGGGCAAGCACGCGGGCGCATTCCACCAGCAAGGTTTCGTTGAGCAACGCCAGGGCTTGCGTCGGCGTGTTGGTCACCGGCCGCCGGGCGGTGCAAACGTCGCGTGTTGGCGCATCCATGACGGCCAGATAGGGGTGCAACACCGCTCGTTTCCAAAACAGATACACCCCGCGCCGATACAGGTCGCCGCCGTGATCCTGGATGTATTTGAGGCTTTCGCCGAACGCGAACTCCCGCCACAGGTCCGGCCCCGGCTGGTAAGGCAGCACGCTTCGCCCCTCCGGAGCGCGGGCGCGATCCAGCAGACCACTCGCGGCGAGGGCGGTGTCGCGGATGAACTCAGCGGGCAGGCGAAACCGGGGGCCGCGCGCCAGCCAGCGGTTCTCCGGATCCACGCTGGCGACGGGGCCGGTGAAGTGCGAACTCTGGCGGTAAGTGGCGCTGGTCACGAGCAGGCGCAGCATCGCCTTCACATCCCAGCCACTGGCCATGAACCGCACGGCCAGGTGGTCGAGCAATTCCGGGTGCGTCGGGGCTTCTCCCTGCGCCCCGAAATCCTCGCTCGTCTTCACGATGCCCGTGCCAAAAACCATCTGCCAGAAACGGTTCACCGTCACCCGCGCGGTCAGCGGGTTTTCCCGGGCGGTCAGCCAGCGCGCCAACGCCAGCCGATTCGTAGGATTCTCGATGCCTGGCCCCATCAACACCGCTGGCACTCCCGCCGTGACGCGCTCGCCCGGACGGCGGAAATCCCCGCGCAGCAAAACCCGCGTCGGCACCGGAGCGGACGGCTCGGCCATGACGCGGATGCGTGAGCTGTTCGTTGACGCCCGCGCGTAGCGTGCCTGTGCGTCCTCCACGGCAAACTGGGCGGCATCAATGTCCGAGACATGCAGTTCGCGAAAGGCCCGGCGGATGGCGGACAAGTCGTTGGTCGAGCGTTGCGCCACGGGAACTTCCAGTTGTTTCCGTTGCTTGAAGGATTCCAATCGCAGGCGGTGGGCGGCTGATTCGCCCGCCTCGAAAACGATTTCTTCGCGGGCCTGGGCCGGCGTGACCTTGAACAGCAACTGATGCCGCCCGGCCGGGATGCGGACGTTGAAAAACTTGAGCGGCCCGGACGATTCGGCCTGCTGCCCTGAGGTGTGGACCAACCGGCGGTTGACCCACGCCTGCACGTGCACGTCGGGATTGACGCGACAGCGCAGAACGCCGCTGGTGGTGGCCGTGAGATCGCGTTGCAGGTAGGTGACACCCACACGGAAGGGCACGGTGACGGTGTTTTTGTTGGTCTGGCTCAACGCCGTCCAGCGGACCCGCCGCACCGCCTCGCGATCACCCTCCACCTGGGCGCGCTCGGGCAGGAACCGCTCGGTTTCGCCATCGCGATCCGGCTGATACGGGCCGGACCAGCGCCATTCGCCCAGTCGCATCGGTTCGAGCTCGGTTTCGCGCAGCCGCTGTTCCCAGCCGGCCTGGGCGCGATCCCAGTCGGAACGCGGCTCGTAGTAAAGTTTTCGCACGGCGGCCTGCCGTTCCTCCAGCACCCGCTCGGACTCCCGCAGCTCGGCCTCCTTGTCCGGGGCCACGATGAGCAGCAGCGGTTGCGCCTGATTGCCGTTGGCCAGCGGGTTGCCCGGCACCTGATCGAAGAAGGCAAACATCCGGTAGAAGTCCCGCGTGGGCAGCGGGTCGTATTTGTGGTCGTGACACTCCGCGCACGCGAGTGACAGGCCCAGCCAGACCGTGGCCGTGGTGCTCACCCGCTCGGCGGCGTAGCGCAGCCGGTATTCCTCGGCGTCCGCGCCCATCTCGGAGGTCGTCGGGCCGTTGCGCAAAAAGGCGGTGGCCACCAGTTGCCGCTGGCCGCGCTGGGGCAGGAGATCCCCGGCCAGTTGCTCGGTGGTGAACTGGTCGAAAGGCAGGTTGCGATTGAAGGCATCAATCACATAGTCCCGGTAGGCGTGCATCTCGCGGAGATAATCATCGTGATAGCCATCCGAGTCTGCGTAGCGCGCCAGATCGAGCCAGTGCTGGGCCATCCGTTCCCCGAAGGCCGGCGAGGCCAGCAGCCGGTCCACCACGCGCTCATAGGCCGCCGGGGTGGTATCGGCGAGGAAGGCGTCCACCTCCGCCGGCGTCGGGGGCAGCCCGGTGAGATCGTAACTCACGCGCCGCAACAAGGTGACGGGACTGGCTTCCGCAGCCGGTCTCCAGCCGCGTTGGTCCAAGGCAGCAAGAATGAAGTGGTCCACGGCGTTGCGGGGCCAACCGGCCTGCTTCACCACCGGCAGCGGCGGCTGACGGGGCGGAGACCAGGCCCAGCCCGCTGTCCAGGCCGCCCCTTCCGCCACCCAACGCCGCAGCAAGTCCACCTGCGCCGGAGTCAATGGTTTGCCGCTCTTCGGCGGGGGCATCATATCCTGCGCATCCGCCGTGGTGATGCGCCGGATCAGCACGCTTTGCGCGGGCTGGCCGGGCACGACGAGAGCGCCCCCGTCTTTCGCAGCGCCCAACACGCCTTCCCGCGTGTCGAGCCGCAAGCCGCCCTTGCGCTTCGCCCCATCCGGCCCATGACACGCAAAACAGTGGTCCGAAAGAATGGGGCGGATGTCGCGGTCGAATTGCACCGGCGCAGTCCCCTGCCCTCGCAGATCATTCAACGCCAGCAATCCAGAGAACGCCCAAAGCAGCCGGGCAAACTGGGTGAGGCGAAGGTTCATTGGCACTGGCGCAAAGGTTAAGAGAGATGCCCACCCGCAGCAAGTGCCGGTGCCCGGGATTGCGGCTGGGCGGGCCACCGTGCTTTGATGGCTGCACATTGGCCGACAAGCCCTCACTTCCAGTCTGGCAGCCGCTGACCTTCAGCGGGGTGGCCTCGTTTTCCCATGCGCCAGCGAACCGGCTGTTGGTGGTGCAATCCGCCGTGGCGGTGTGGGTGGCGGCCTGCCTCGTCTTTGGGCTGAGCCGGACGTGGTTTCCCGTGGTGACCAAGGCGGTGGCAGAACTTCAGGACTACGGAACGGTGCGCGGCGGACAACTGGCCTGGCCGGTTAAAGAGGCGGTCTTGCTCGGGGAAAACCGCTTCCTGGGACTGGTGGTGGACTTGGAGGAAACCGGTGAGACCGGCCAGACGGCCGATCTGCAATTCGAGTTCGGCCGCCTGCGCGTCAAGGTGGTGTCCTTGCTGGGCTACACCTCCTTCCCGTATGAACCAGGCTGGAGCATCGAACTCAACCGCCAGATGCTGGACCCGTGGTGGGGAGCCTGGCGACCGGTGATTGGTTTCGCGGTCGGATTGGCGACGGCCGGAGTGCTGCTGGTCAGTTGGATCCTGCTCGGCACGCTGGGCTGCCTGCCGATGCGCCTGCTCGCGTGGCTGGCGAACCGTGACACCACCCTCCGGGGCTGCTGGCGCGTCGCAGCGGCGGCGTGGCTGCCCGGCAGCCTGTGGATGGGCGGGGCGGTGTTGTTGTATGCGGCGGAGCAATTGTCCCTGGTCGGACTCGCACTGGCGGTGGGCTTCCACTTTCTGCTCGGGCTCACCTACAGCATCGTGGCCCCATTCCGGTTGCCAGCCAAGGTGACCGTGCCTGATGCGTTGACCGGTAATCCCTTCACCACACCACCAATCGCGGAGCCGACCCAGCCCACACCATCAGAGCGCCCGGCCTCGACCAATCCCTTCAGCTCGCCCGGCGATTCCAACTCCGGCGGTTGACGATTATCGCCTCCGCCCAGGCGAGTGCGGCTCGTCCAGATCAACGGACAAACCGGATTTCTCCCCGCCAATCCAACGGGTGATTGCGTGCGCCGGAACCTTTCCCTTACTCTCGCCCCATGACTTTTTCGTTGGGCCGAGGGCTCCTGAGTGGCGCGCTCCTGCTCGTCCTCACGGCAGGCTGCATTCCGACCCGGGACAGCAGTCAGGATGAGCAGCGCGACCCGCATTTCCTCCAAGGCATGGAACTGCTCAAAGAGGCGGATCCCAAAGGGGCCGCCGCCGCCTTCGAGAAGGCTCTGACTACCAATCCCCAATCCGCGTCCGCCCACTTCCAACTCGGCCTCCTGTTTCAGGAATCCCTCAACGAACCCGCGACCGCCATCTACCACTACGACCGCTTCCTGAAGCTGCGCCCGAAGTCGGATCGCGGGGACATCGTCCGCCAGCGGTCGAACAACTGCAAAATGGAGCTGGCCAAACTCTTCCTCATCGCGCCCAGCACTCCCTCAGTGCAAAAGGAGTTGGACAAGCTGAAAGCGGAAGTGGAGCGGCTGGGTTTGGAAAATCATCAGTTGCGTCGCCAGGTGGAACTGCTCTCCAGCCAGTCGCCGAATCGCAACCCTCCCGCTCCAGTTTCCGCACCAGCGCCCCAATCCGCACCTACCGCTCCACGGATGCCCCTGACCGCCAGCGTCGCCCCGGCCTCGCCAGCCACACCGCCCACCCCGGCTCCCACGCCGAAGACCACGAAAGCCCCGGCGGCTCGTTCACATGTGGTGAAGTCCGGCGACACCCCCGCCACCATCGCGCGCCAGCACAACGTGAAAGTGGAAGCCCTGCTGGCCGCGAATCCCGGCCTCGATCCCAAGCGCCTCAAGATCGGGCAGACGCTCACCATTCCCGCGCCATGAGGCCCGCCCTTCAACCGCGTCCGCCATGCTGAAGACGCTCGGTTTCCTCGCCCTCACCGCGTTCTGGATCACCATGAACGTGCTGCTCTGGCGTTCGGAATTCCGGGGCGAAGGCGAAGGCACGCCCGTGCCGCTGACCTCGGTGTGGGAGAAGGTGCTGCGCGCGCCCGATGATTCGCATCTCGAGGTCTTCCATCAGAAGCGCAAAATCGGCCACCTCCGCTGGTCGGCCACCGCCGGTGAGCAGGCCGCCACCAACGCATCCAACGCCAATCCAAACTTGGAGGAGGGCATGATCCAGCGGGTGGGCGGCTACACGATCGACATTCTGGACGGGCGCTTCGACCTCGGAGCGGACCGGCGGCGCATCCGCTTCACGATGAACAGCTCGTTCACCACGAATCATCAATGGCAGTCCTTCACCGTGCAGTTGAACCAGCGGCCCATGAGTCTCGAACTCTCGGCCGCCGCCACCAACCAGACTGTCTCCGTCCGTTATCAGGACAATGACCAGGCCATCCAGCGCACCCTGACATTCGCACAACTGCGCGACCCCGCGAAGCTGTTGCAGGAGATCGTTGGCCCGGTCCCGCTGGGCCTGCTCACTGGAGGACTGCTGGGCGGGGCGGCCACCGCGGGCTCACCGGCGGAGCTCACGGCCTTGCCCGCCCTCCAGCGCTTCACCCTTGGCCTTCAGTGGGACAGCCGGCAGGACTGGATCAAGATCGGACAGGCCAAGCTGCGCTGCTACCGGCTCCACACCCGCTGGCTCGACAAGCATCAAATCACCATCTACGTCAGCCGGGTGGGCGAAATCCTGCGCGTGCAACTGCCCAACGACATTGTGCTCCAGAATACGCGGATGCTGCTGCTGTGAACCCCGGCGCGCTGCCCCACCTTCAATGCCAACGCATGGATGACGCCCAAACAAGCCGCCCGGAGCGCCGCCGTTTCCCATGATCGAACTCATCAATCTCACCAAGCGCTTTGGCGACCTCACCGCCGTCAACGACGTGACCCTCACGGTGAAGCGCGGGGAGTTCTTCGCCGTGCTGGGCCCCAATGCCGCCGGCAAGACCACCACGATCAAGATGATCACCGGCCTGATCAAACCCACCGCCGGTTGCGTCCGCGTGGCCGGTCATGATGTGCAGGCCGAACCTTTGGAGGTGCGCCGCCGCCTCGCCTACGTGCCGGACTTCCCGTTCCTCTACGAAAAGCTCACGCCCTGGGAATTCTTCCGTTTCATCGGGCAGTTGTTCCGCATGACGGAGGAGCACATTGAAACCGCCGCGCGCGAGCTCATTCCGCGCTTCAACCTCGAACCCTATCTGCGCAAATCCGTGGAGGGCCTCTCCCACGGCACCCGCCAGCGGGTCGCCATCGCCGCCGCCCTGCTGCACGACCCCGAGGTGTTTGTGATCGATGAGCCCATGGTGGGCCTCGATCCCCATCACGCGCGCGTGGTGAAGGACATCCTCAAGGAGCGCTCCCTGCGCGGCATGACGGTCTTTCTCTCGACCCACCAGCTCAGCGTGGCCGAGGAAATGGCGGACCGCATCGGCATCATCCATCAAGGCCGGTTCGTGGCCGTGGGCACCAGCGAGGAACTCCGCCGGCAGAGCGGTTCGGACGGGGTGCTGGAACATTCCTTCCTGGCCTTGACCCGGCAGGAGGCGAACCTCAGCGAGGAGCACGCCGCGAAGTCAAAAACCTAGCCCCGCTCGGCGCTGGACGCGGCCGCCACTTCGGAATTGAACAACCACGGATGGACACCGATGAACACGGATGAAGCCAAACCCCTGACCGGGCAGATCATTTTCTCCCGGCGACAATCGCTGCGCCGAATCTCGATTCGGCGGGTTCGCTGCGATTTGATTCGCGCCGGGTCGGAGACCGGCGCTCCGGCTGCAAAGTAGGACCGCGCGTCCCGCCGGTCTTTCTAATTACAGCATCCGCCCAAGCGGCTCTCTCCAGTTGGATGTCAGGCTGGAAGCACTGACCTACTCTCCTACGCCGGCGGTGCAGGCGCAGGCGCAGGCGTGGGCGGCGGATTCGCCGGCTCGTTCGGCTCCGGCGTCTCGCCCGGCAGCGTCTCGTAGGACAGCCCGTAGCTGCGCATCACCTCCCGTGCCGTGCCCGCCTCCAGCCGGCGCGTGCTGTGCCGCAGCTCGTCCACCAGATCATCCACCACCACCTGCGCCTGCGGCCGCAGCGCCCGCAGCTTCTCCAGCAACGCCTGCAAATCCCGGTCCACCGGCGTCACCTCGCCGCGCTCGCGGATGGCATCCGTCAGCTTCGCCTGCACCTCCGCCGCGCTCGGGTTCACCATCGCCGGGAACCCCATCGCCACCGCCGCCGCGTCCCCGGCGATCAGCTCCTGCGCCACCGTCCGGCGCTCCTCCTGCGTGCCCAGCGACGGCAGCTCCGCGCTGTGGTTGAGCTTGTGGCAGTCCAGCACCGCCACGTAATCCCGCAAATACGTGTCCAGCACGCCCTCCGCCATCCCCTATCCTCTATCAGCCATCTCCCATTTCCGAAACCCCTTGCCGCGACCGCCGCCGCTCGCAACACTTCCCCCCGGTTCCCACGGAGCAAACGAAAGAACATGGAACGAACCTCAACCACCGGCCGCGCAGCCGCCTCCCTCTCCGCCTCGACCGGGGATAGGGCCGGGGTGAGGTGTCGAAACAATGGGTCGCCGAAGGGCAACGCCAACTTCGCCTGCGGCTCCGGCGGCATGTTCGTGCAGTTGGAAAAATTCGGCGCATCCCATGTTCGGAACTGCAATGGGAAGCAACTTGCCCTCGCCTTATGAACAAAAAGGCACTCACCGAGGCGGATATCCGCACCAAGTTCATTACGCCGGCCATCGTCGCTCCGGGCAAGTGGGACCTGATGACCCAGGTTCGCGAGGAAGCCTACTTCACCAAGGGTCGTGTCATCGTCCGGGGTAAGACGGTGAAGCGCGGCGAAGCGAAGAAGGCCGACTATATCCTGTCCTACAAGCTGAACCTCCCGCTGGCGGTCGTGGAGGCAAAGGACAACAACCACGCCGTCGGTGCCGGCATGCCGCAGGCACTGGAATACGCGGAACTGCTCGACATCCCATTTGCCTACAGCTCTAACGGCGACGCGTTTCTCGAACATGACCGCACCGTGACCACCGGCACGGTCACCCGCGAAATCCCGCTCGACCAATTCCCTTCACCGGCCGAGCTCTGGGACCGCTACCGCAAGGCCAAGGGCTACACCGCCGCGCAAGAGTCCGTCGCGGCTCAGGACTACTACTACGACGGGGCGAAGAAGCCCCCGCGCTACTACCAACTCACCGCCATCAATCGCACCGTGGACGCCATCGCCCGCAGGGAGAACCGCATCCTGCTCGTCATGGCCACTGGCACGGGCAAGACCTACACCGCGTTCCAAATCATCTGGCGGCTTTGGAAGTCAGGGGCAAAGAAGCGCATTCTCTTCCTCGTCGATCGCAACATCCTCGCCGACCAGACCAAGACCAACGACTTCAAGCCGTTCGGCACGGCGATGACCAAGATCACCAACCGCACGGTGGACAAGTCCTTCGAGATTTACCTGTGCCTTTATCAAGCCGTCACCGGAACCGAGGAAGACCAGAACATCTACAAGCAGTTCTCCCCGGATTTCTTCGACCTTGTCATCGTCGATGAGTGCCATCGTGGCAGCGCGGCGGATGACGCTCGGTGGCGACAGGTGCTCCAATACTTTTCGTCCGCCGCGCAAATTGGCCTCACCGCCACGCCCAAGGAAACCAAGGACGTTTCCAACATTGAATACTTCGGCGACCCGATTTTCACCTACTCCCTCAAGCAGGGCATTTCCGACGGTTTCCTAGCTCCCTACAAAGTCGTCCGCATCGGGCTGGACAAGGACCTCGACGGCTGGCGCCCCGAGGAAGGCCAGGCCGACAAATACGGGCAGCTCATCGAGGACCGCGAATACAACGACCGCGACTTTGACCGAAATCTCATTCTCGAAAAGCGCACCGCTGTCGTCGCCGCCAAGGTCACGGAGTTCCTCAAGGCCACCGACCGCTACGCCAAGACCATCATCTTTTGCGAGAACATCGAGCACGCCGAGCGCATGCGGCAGGCGATGGTCAACGCCAACCCCGACCTTGCCGCCGCCAACGCCAAATACGTCGTCCGCATCACCGGCGACAACAGCGAGGGCAAGGCTCAGCTCGACAACTTCATTGATCCCGAGAAGCCCCATCCGGTCATCGCCACCACCTCACAGCTCATGTCCACGGGCGTGGACGCCCAGACCTGCAAGCTCATCGTCCTGGACAAGCGCATCGCCTCCATGACCGAGTTCAAGCAGATCATCGGGCGTGGCACGCGCATCAACGAGGACTACGGGAAGCTCTTCTTCACCATCATGGACTTCAAACGGGCCACCGCCTTGTTTGCAGACCCGGCGTTCGATGGCGACCCGGTGCAGATCTACGAGCCAGCCGGCGATCAATCGGTGGTGCCACCGGAGGAGGTGGACGCCCATTATCCTGAGCCGCAGGCCGGCAGCGGGTTGCTGGGCGAATCGCCGGCGGATGCGGGCATGGAACAGCCGAAACGCTACGTGGTGGACAACGTCGAAGTCCGCGTCGCCACCGAGCGCGTCCAATACCTCGACGCCAACGGCAAGCTCATCACCGAGTCGCTCAAGGACTACTCCCGCAAAACCGTCCGCAAAGCTTACACCTCACTCGACGCCTTCCTCACCGTCTGGAACGACGCCGAGAAGAAGCAGGCCGTGCTCGAAGAACTCGCCGCCAATGGCGTCTTCCTCGACGAACTTGCCGAACAGGTTGGCCGTGACTACGACGCTTTTGACCTCATCTGCCACGTCGCCTTCGACGCCCCGCCCCTCACGCGGAAGGAGCGCGCCGAGAAGGTGAAAAAGCGCAATGTCTTCGCCAAGTATGGCGACAAGGCCCGCGCCGTCCTCAACGCCCTGCTCCAGAAATACGCCGACAGCGGCATCGCCAGCGTCGAGTCGCTGGAAATTCTCAAGGTGGACCCGCTCACCGCCCACGGCACGCCCGTGGAAATCGTGAAACTCTTCGGTGGCCGGGATGGCTATCTCACCGCCATCCGCGAACTCGAAACCGCCCTCTACCAGGAAGCCGCCTGACAGATTGCATATCGTCCGCCTCCCTGTAGTCTCGCCATGTCATCTGATGCCACCAATCCCGGCCAACCCCGCGCCAGTGAAACCGCTGCTCTCCGCCGAGCAGATGGCGCGGATCTTGTCGGCGCGGCGCTCGATCACCTCCGAGGACTTTCGCCGTCAGGTGGAATCTCACCTGGGGCGCCCACTGTCGCCCGGCAGAAGGAAGGTCTTCGTGAATGGGCGCGAAGTCTGGGTCTGCTGCTGAATCCCGAGCAGATCGTCCCCCGCTTGGAACGTGGCGGCCAGGAACATGACTGGTTCCGCGAAGGGGAACGGGTCTTCAAGGTCACCCGCGACGGCATCTTCGGCCTTTCTCCCGGCATTGACCTCGCGCTGGTGTCCTCGGATCAAGATGCCCGTCGCTTCCACCTCTGGGAAGCCACCCCGCTCGAATACCTCGAACGGCTCCACCTCCAGAACCAGCTCGTCCCCGGCCTGAACCGCCTTGAAGGCATCCTCGACCAAGGCGACGACCTTGCCGTCGTTACGTCGCAGCCCCGGTTCGACCTCGTGGCCGTCACTCAGCCCGAGATTGACGCCTGGTTCCCCCGGCTGGGATTCGAGAAGGTGACCGAATGCGGTTACTACCGCGCCGAGGACAACCTCGGCATCTTTGACGCCCACACCAAGAACCTCGTGCGCTTCCAGGACGACCTCATCCCCTTCGACGTGATTCCCTGCCGGCCGGCCGGCGGGTTTCTCCAGTTCATCGCCGACACGCTGGCCGCCGGCCATACCGTTCGCGCCGTCCGCCGCTCCACCACCACTCCGCGCCCTGCTTAGCCCCATGCCCAACGTCTCCAACCTCGTCAAAACCATCCAGGACATCATGCGCAAGGACGCCGGCACCTACGGCGACGCGCAGCGGCTCGAACAGCTCGGCTGGATGTTCTTCCTGAAGATCTTCGACGACCGCGAAAAGGAGATGGAAGTCCTCCGCGACAATTACAAATCCCCCCTCCCGAAACATCTCCGCTGGTCCACCTGGGCCACCGACGACGAAGGCATCACCGGGGACGCCCTCCTCGATTTCGTCAACAACACGCTCCTGCCCAAGTTGAAGTCCCTCGCCACCGGCGGCGACCGGATCACCACCCTGATCCGCACCGCCTTCGAGGATGCCAACAACTACATGAAGAACGGCACGTTGATGCGTCAGGTCATCAACAAGATCAACGGCATCGACTTCAACGCCTCCGATGACCGCCACATGTTCGGCGACATCTACGAAAAGCTCCTCAAGGACCTCCAGTCCGCGGGCAATGCCGGCGAGTTCTACACCCCGCGCGCTGTCACCCAGTTCATCGTCGAGCAGGTCAATCCCCGCCTCGGCGAAACCATCCTCGACCCCGCATGCGGCACCGGGGGCTTCCTCGTCTGCGCCATCGAGCACCTGCGCAAGCAGGCCAAAACCGAGGCCCACGAGCGCAGCATTCAGGACTGCTTCGCCGGCATCGAGAAGAAGCACCTCCCGCACGTCCTGTGCATGACCAATCTCCTCCTGCACGGCATCGACGTCCCCTCCAACGTCCGCCACGACAACACTCTCGCCCACCCCCTGCGCGACTGGGGCCCGAAGGAGCGCGTGGACTGCATCGTCACCAATCCGCCCTTCGGCGGCATGGAGGAGGACGGCATCGAGTCCAACTACCCCGCCGACTTCCGCACCCGCGAGACGGCCGACCTCTTCCTCGTGCTGCTCATGAAGATCCTCAAGCCCGGCGGCCGCGCCGGACTCGTGCTGCCCGACGGCACCCTCTTCGGCGAAGGCGTCAAGACCCGCATAAAAGAGGCCCTCCTCACCGAGTGCAATTTGCACACCATCGTCCGCCTGCCCAACGGCGTCTTCAATCCCTACACCGGCATCCGCACCAACCTCCTCTTCTTCACCAAGGGCGCGCCCACCACCCACGTCTGGTATTACGAGCACCCCTATCCGCCCGGCGCCAAGAGCTACAACAAAGGCAAACCCATCCGCATCGAAGAGTTCGAGGCCGAGCGCGCCTGGTGGGGCGAGGAAAAAGACGGCTTCAAATCCCGCGTGGAAAACGAGCAGGCCTGGCGCGTCTCCCTGGACACCATCAAGGCCGGCAACTTCAACCTCGACCTCAAGAACCCGCACAACCCCGACACCGGCCCCGGCGACGTGGACCACCTCCTGCCCGAATACGAAAAGCTCCTCGCCCAGATCGCTGAGACGCGCGGGCAGTTGAAGGCGCAACTAATGGAGGCGTTGTCGCGATGAATGTCACCACCGCATTCCCCAGCGCCAACGGCGCGCCCCATACCAGCCTGGGGCAACGCCCCAGGAAAACCGCCACCCAATTATCTCAAGCCCTGAAGGGGCGGGCCAATTCACCGCGGCCAAACACGGATTCGGAATTGGGGCGGGCGGTTTGGAACGCCCCTTCAGGGCTTGGTTCGTTGGTGGATGCCATACCCAGGGCGTTGCCCTGGGCTGGTATGGGACGCCGCGTTGCGGCTGGGAGAATCGCCGCATGAGACTGGAAACCATTTTTGAGAAGTTCGACCAGTTCGCCGACGCGCCCGACGCGGTGGCGAAGATGCGCGAGCTCGTGCCGGAATTCAGCGCCAACGGCGCGCCCCATACCAGCCTGGGGCAACGCCCCAGGAAAACCGCCCCCCAATCATCCCGAGCCCTGAAGGGGCGGCACAATGCGCCGTCATCGGGTGCGATTCGGATTTTGAATCCCGGTCGATGGATCGCCCTTTCAGGGCTTGGTTCGTTTGTGGATGCCATACCCAGGGCGTTGCCCTGGGCTGGTATGGGTCGCCGCGTTGCGGCTGGGGGAACCAACGCATGAAGCTGGAAACGTTTTTCGAGAAGTTCGACCAATTCGCCGATGCGCCCAATGCAGTGGAGAAGATGCGCGAGTTGGTGCGGCACTTAGCGGTGACTGGCAAGCTTGTCGGCCAAGACCCGAGCGACGAGTCGGGCGACCTGCTCCTCAAAAAGATCAACGCAGAACGTTTGGCCGCAGTGAAGGCACGGCAAATCAGTCCGATGAAGCCTTTGCCAGCGGTCGGTGAAGAAGAGCTATTGTTCGAGCTTCAACCTGGCTGGGCAGCCGCACGCCTCATCGAACTCGTGATGGAAATCCAAACCGGCCCGTTTGGAAGCTCGTTGCACAAGAGTGACTATCAGCTTGGCGGAACTCCCGTCATCAATCCCGCTTCGCTAAAGGACGGTAAGATCGTTCCCATTGATGAGATGGCCATCGGCCATGCGACGCTCAAGCGCCTCGAAGTGTTCACGCTCTGCGCGGGCGATATCGTGATGGCGCGAAGAGGTGAGATGGGACGTTGTGCCATCGTGACAAAGAACGAGGAAGGCTGGCTTTGCGGCACAGGAAGTCTCGTCCTGCGGATGCCTCGTTCGTTGTATGCGCCTTACTTGGCGATGTTGATCGGCGCGCCGATGGCTCGAACCTATCTCGG